>ERZ1673695.79-NODE-79-length-167423-cov-14.459735_pt1 | contig 167423 bp, 154 predicted proteins | sample MGYA00580225_ERZ1673695 | MGnify/ENA primary metagenome ERZ1673695 (study PRJEB41218, sample SAMN15661739) | gut metagenome | host: Homo sapiens | place: Canada: London | collected 2015-08-20/2019-03-30 | study: EMG produced TPA metagenomics assembly of... | reverse complement strand
TCTCCGGGGTATATACTTTACTTATTTTGGGACATTTTCAAAAATGGTTGACATGTGGTTTTACGGTGCGACGCAGATACCGACCGGCTCCAGGACCTCTGCGGATGCTGTGTAATACGTTTTTCCGTCGCGTTCCACGAAGGATGCGGAGGTTCTTAATATTTGAGCGTCGTCCGGAATTGCGGCGTCAAGGGCGCTCTCCGCTTCCGTTCTCGCTTTGATTTTTGCTTCTTCTTCTGTAAGTGAAACTGTTTCCCATTTTGTTTCTCGCTTGATCAATGTCGCCGTTCCAAACGGAAGCGAGCCGTCCGTTCCGGCGTAGTTTTCGCTGTAAATGCTGTCGTAAGAGGCAAAATCTTCTTTCCCCCAGTTCCAGGGCAGCCATTTCCAGGAGGGCGCGTCAATTTTCAGTCCGAACAGCAGAAGAGAATGAAGCGTTTGCGTTTTTCCGGTCGGACGAAGGAGCTCCGTCTCAGATCTGACCTCGACCTCCGTCCTATACCAGACGCAGCCCAGGACATCGGCTTTTGCATGTTTTCCTTCTCCGCTTACAACGATTTGACCTGCAAGCGCCGTATCGCCGGTACTGACAACCTGCGTTCCCTGCTCTACCGTGACTTTATACAAAAGGCAGTCCTTTGAAACGGCGATATTGCATGGCTCGCCTGCTGCAATGCTTTCCCCTGTTTTTTCTTCATAAAACGTCCCCTCTTCCAGCTGCACGCTGAGCGTCATACCGCGTTTCTGTACGCCAACCCAGCTCAGGTTCTTCTGATGAAGCAGAAGCTGTTCGGCAAGCGCTTTTGTATTGATATTGGACAAAAGGCTGCCGCGTTTTACACCGAATTCCTGCATGAGCAATTGTGTCCTGAGACGGTCCGCCGCATCGCCCCCCTCAATCCGGATGCTCCATACCATCGAGCTCATCATGCAAAAAAGAGCCGCCAGCAATACAGACAGAATCAGCAGCGTCTTACGTGCCCGGTATCGCCGCAGCGTATAGATCAGTCCCTTTTTTTTCAGTATTTTAACTTTCACATGGGATTTTCTCGCCGCAGACCTTACGTTTTTTTTAAAATCTCCCGCCAGCAGGAACAGCGTAAATTCATGCTCTGAAACGCGTGTCAGACGCCATACAGCCAGACGCCTGCGCAGGCAGATATTGATAAATTTCTGCGGCTTTTCCCCTGTAATTTTAATCTCTACGTAATTCTGTATGTAGCTCATGAATCTATACATTATATCCGTAGCTCCGTTTCAGTCTTTATAGGCAATCCGATCGATGCAGCCCTTTATGGAGATGTATTCATCGTTGATTTCCGTAATTTCCAGATTTTTCCCGCAGACACAGATGATCCCGACAGCGCTGAGAATCTGGATTTCATCGCCGCTGAAGCCACACAGCCCCTTATGGGAAAGAATCTGCACCCGGGTTTTCCCATACAGGCGCATGGATGGAATATTCATGCCAGGTCCTCCGGATCTCCAAATTCATATCCCTGCTTTCTGGCTTCCTGAATAATCGAGGCCAGCGCGTCTGCATTATCCTTTGAAACGGCGTGCAAAAGCAGTACCGCGCCGTTATGAAAATTTTCCGTGACAGACTGAAAGGCATAATCCGCTCCCTTTTGCTCGTCGGTCAGCCAGTCCTTATACGCAAAGCTCCACATAATGCATTTATAATTTAGGCTGTTTGCAATTTCAAGCACCTGGCTGTTATACTCCCCCTTCGGCGGGCGCAGGAAACGCATGTGCCGACCGAATTTATTGTAAAACAGGCGATCAAGCTCAAGGATTTCATTTTCACATTTTTCATAATTGAGCTCCGGCAGAGAATAGTGGCGCATCGTATGATTTCCTACTTCGTGGCCTTCCTCCAGCATTCTGCGTATAATTGCGTCGTTCTTTTCAAAATAATCACCGGTAATGAAAAAAATCGCCTTTACGTTTTCCTGCTTGAGCGTATCGAGAATGGCCTCGGTATAGCCGTTTTCATACCCTTCGTCAAAGGTCAGGTACATTTTGTTTTCATTTACGTCGCCTAGATACAAGCCGCCGCCAGACAGCAAAATTTCGGTGTCGTCCTGCGCAGCTTCAGGGATGGAGCCGTTTTTGCCTCGGCACAGTCCCCACCTGCAGATGGATTTGTCGCTGTTCGTGCTCGTTTCCACGATTTCCACTGAATACGGATTTTCCTCTGCCTCGTAAAATATCTGTAAAACCGGATAAGTCAGCAGGGCCATAAGCAGCAGTACCGGCATGGCGATATATAATTTCGAGCGCATAAAAATCGGCACCCCTTTCCAATATTGTTGTACAACAATATCTATGCCGGGGCGCCGTCAATTATTCTGGATTTCGACTTATTCCGCGTTTTGGAGCAGTCCTGTTACGATGTCCTGCGGTTTGCAGGCGTCGATGACAATGTCGCTCAGGGTTGTATAGGTGACCTCGCAGGTATTTTCATTTTTCAAGTTGGCCAGGGGGCCGTTTCCGCTTAAAAGCACGCCGCTGAGCAGAGCCTGCGGCTGTCCGATCGCATAAATTTCAAATTTCTGGGCTTCGGTCTGCCGGCCGTTAATGACGACGTAATTTCCGACCACCCGGATTTCCGTCATGGCGGTGATCCGCTCTCCGTTGATAGAAATCGCCTGTGCCGTGGAGGCTTTCAGTTCGTTGATAATCGTCAGAAGGTGACGCTGTAGGGTAGAAGGATACATCTCTTCCTGAAGGACAATCGAGATATAGATTCCGTCTCCCGTTACTTTTGTAGTGCCGCAGAACATTTTGATCTTATTTAATTCTTCTTCCAGCTTTTGAATCTGCTCCTCGTTTGTGGCGCTTTCCAGAAGCGCAACCTTCTGTTCCAGTTCTTCTTTTGCGGTAAGAAGTCCCTCGTTCTCCTGGATCAGCTTCAGCTGCTGTGCCTGCAGGGAAGCGATTTTATCGGAATCAGAGCTTGTTATATTTTCGGCGGCGCTGAGGCTCTTATATTGAATAGAAATGATAATTCCAAGCACGACGCATACGAGCGTAATCGCCGTATTCCGGATAATGGCTGCGTGCTTTCTTTTCTTTCTGATATTCTTGTTTCTGATAATGACGCTTACTTCGCTGCTGTCTTCCAGCTCATTCGGATTGTCAAATTGTTCCGTCATTTTAGCACCGTACCTTTTTATTCAGATTCCGTAAGTAAATCAATGGAGCCTTCATAGGACTTGTTGTATTTTTTGATAACGATCTGCTCTTTGATCACCGGATCCACAATTAAATTCTCCTTCAGCATGGTTTCATAAATCGCGCTGCTCTTGACGGCTGCAAGGAGCGCCTGAGGGTCTCCGATGGCTTCGATATGATAGGGCGCGAACAGCTTCGTATTATTCACGCGGATGCTCGGTCCCAGACACAGCGTTTCGGACATGGCCACGATCCGCTCTCCGTTTACCGAAATGGCCTGTGCGCCGGCAATCCGCAAAATATTGATGATTTCATTTATATAAATATCGTGCACAATAAACGTGGACATGGATTCGTATTTTTTCTGTGCATCGTCAAGGCCGATATCGATGCCAGGACCAGATACGGTTGTCAGGCCGGCATAAAATTTATATTGTTCTACATCCGTTTCGTATTTTTTATAGAGCTCGTAAAACTGCTTATCGTTTTCGTAAAGGCTTTTCATTTCAGCGTCGTACTTGTCCGACAGAACGGCGTACTGTGCTTTATTTTCGGCGAGCTCGGCTTCCAGCTGAGCAATTTTCTCTTCATACTGCGCAATCTGTTCCTGCCGATCGGCTTCCGTTTTCTTTTGCTCCATCGCCACTGATTTGATCTGGGCGGAGATGACAAAGCCCAGCAATACCAAAATCAGCATTACACAGGACGCATTTTGCAATCTCGTTCTTTTCTGTCGTTTTTCCATATCCCGCGCCGGCTTCCTCCGCAGAATGCAAAATTTCTTTTTCAGTATAATCGGTTTTGTTTTTTCTGTCAATTGACATTACATTGCGGATCGCCTATAATTTTACCGCTTTAAATTGAAAGGATCGGGTGGATGCGTCATAGAAAAAAAACAGTATACTGCTGCGATTTACACGCTGGGCTGCAAGGTGAATTTTTATGAAAGCGAGGCCATTGCCGCGGCGCTTGTCTCGCGGGGCGTCAAGCTCCGGGAGTTTGACGAGATCTGCGATATATATGTCGTCAATACCTGTACCGTTACCGCGGACAGCGATCGGAAAGCGCTCCGCGTCGTGCGCCGCGCGATCCATAAAAATCCGAACGCTTTTATTGCTGTCACGGGATGCCTGGCACAGACCCGGCCGGAATTGATTTCAAAAATCGAAGGAGTAACGTTGATTGCCGGGAACGAGAACAAAACGGTGGTCGCGGAACGCATTTTAGCGGCCGCAAGCAGCGGGTGCCGGGAGCAGTCCGTTTCCATATTGCCTTTCTCGCATACGCTCTGCGATGTTTCCGTCGATACCTTTCATCGGACGCGCGCTTATATCAAGATTGAAGACGGCTGCGGGGCGCGCTGTTCGTACTGCATCATCCCAACGGCGCGCGGGCCTGTTCGCTCGAAGCCGCGAGCTGCCGTTCTGCGAGAAGTCCGTACGCTTGTCAATGGCGGCTGTCGGGAAATCGTTTTGACTGGCATCGAGATTTCCTCCTACCAATTTGACCTGCTTGCGCTTCTTTCCGAGCTTGACAGGGTGGACGGGCTTGAACGGATCCGCCTTGGCTCTCTCGATCCGTTTTTTATCCGGAAGGACGTTGCAGACGCGCTGAGAAGCGTCGAAAAGCTTTGCCCGCATTTTCACATTTCACTTCAGAGCGGCAGCAGTAAGATTCTTGCCGCCATGCGCAGAAGATATAATCGTCAGACGGCGATGGAGCAGATTTTATATCTGAAATCGCTTTTCCCGGACTGTAATTTATTCGCCGATGTCATTACCGGATTCCCGGGAGAGACGGAGGAAGACTTTCTGGAAACGGTGCGTTTTCTGGAAGCAGTCCGTTTTCTGCACGTACATATTTTTCCATATTCGCAGCGTGCCGGAACGGCGGCGGCCCAGCTGGAGGGGCAAATCCCCAAGGCCGTCAAAAAGCAGCGCGCCGCCCAGCTGGCCGCAATACAGGCTTCCATAAAGGCTTCGCTGCTTTCGGAATTCGTATCTTCCGGAAAAAAAGCGAACGTCCTTTTTGAAACCTGGAAAGACGGGCTTCTCAAAGGACATTCTGAAAATTTTATTGAATTTGTCTGTCCGGCGGATCAGAATCTGCGCGGAAAAACGGGAACGGTAATCCCGCTCAGTACGGACGGAGAAACGGTGACCGGTTATTTGTCCTCGTCGTCTTCTCCATCGTCGGTGTAATTGTTGTCGAACTCCTCTTCCTCTTCGATTCTGTCCTCGGCCGCGTCCTCATCCTCTTCATCTTCGCCTTGACCCTTTTTGTTTTTGTCAAGGTCAATAAAGAATTGGGCCAGATATGCGACGCAGAACAGTGCGATTCCGAGGAACTGTGTTTTGAAGAAGCCGATGCCCTTCACGGTAAACAGAAGAAACGCAACGGCTACAAGGAACAATACGATTTTAATAACCGTTTTTACTTTGTAAGAATTTTCATTTTTAAATCTGGACGCGTTGTCGATCAGCGGGAAAACAATATCCACCAGCGCAACCGAAATCAAAGCCAGTGACATGGAAGCGAATAGGATCGCCGACTGTGCGCTTTCCGGAAAAACCTCAAAGAAAGCCAGAAGTACGAATACGATGGAAATCATCAGTACAACAATGAATATATTCGTAAGTAACGTTCTTTTTTTCATATACGAAACCCCTTCGATATAATATTTACATCAATTCTACATAGAAAGGCAACTGATGTCAAATCATTTTTTTACGATGCTTTTGACTTCTTCGGGGGAGGAAAGCTCGGTTTGTTCTCCCGTAGCCATATTTTTGATTCGAAGGATCCCTTTTTCGCGCTCTTCGCTTCCGACGATGATGACATAGGGGATCCCCAGCTTATTAGCATACGTCAGCTTCTTTGACAGCTTTCCTTCGTTCAGATAGACCTCAACCCGATAGCCGGCATTGCGAAACGCCGTGGCCTTTTCCAACGTATAAGAAACCGTGTCCTCCATTGGAATAAAAAGAATTTCGGTCGGCGTGCAGGCGCCATCGCAGCTGATTGCGCCCACCTCGTTGAGCTGATAAAACAGGCGCGACAGTCCGATGGAAATTCCTACTCCGGGAAGGCTCTGTCTGGTATAATTCGATGCCAGCTCGTCATAGCGCCCGCCGGAGCAAATGCTGCCGAGCTGCGGATAATCGGTGAGAAGCGTCTCATATACCGTGCCTGTATAATAATCGAGACCTCTTGCGATTTTCAGGCTAATTGTAAAATATTGTTCGTCTACGCCGAGCGCTTTTATATTCCCGCAGACCGCTTCCAGCTCTGCAAGGCCCTGCGTATACGCTGCGTTTGAAATATTTTTCGACTTCAGCTGTGCGAGGATTTCCTGGATGCTGCCTGATATGCCGATAAAATCAAGCAGCGCTTCCGCCGGTTCTGCGGCGATTCCAATTTCCGCGAGCTCCCTTTTAACATTTTCTCTGCCGATTTTGTCGATTTTATCTATGATCCTGAGCGCTTCGACGTGGTCGCGTATTCCCAGATGCGCAAAGCAGCCGTTGAGCAGCTTCCGGTTATTGATCATGATTTTAAATTTTCCAATATTCAGCGCTTTGAATGTTGAAAAAATTACGCTTACAATCTCTGCGTCATTTATGATTCCGAGCGTGCCGTTTCCGACAATGTCAATATCGCACTGGTAAAATTCTCTGAATCTCCCTTTCTGGGGCTTTTCTCCACGATAGACCTTGCCGATATGATATCTGCGGAACGGGAAGGTAAGATCACCGTAATGCTGCGCTACATATCTCGCCAGAGGAACGGTCAGATCAAAACGCATGGCGATATCGCTGTCGCCTCTGCTGAAGCGATATACCTGTTTGGCTGTTTCTCCGCCGCTTTTCGCCAGCAAGATTTCCGCTTTCTCAAGTACCGGCGTATCAAGGGGGATAAAGCCATAACTTTCGAATGTATTTTTGATGGTATCCATCATATGCGTCATCATCATCTGTTCTCTGGGAAGAAGCTCCAGAAAGCCGGACAATATGGTGGGTTCCGTTATTTTTTTCTTTTCCTGCGTTGTCTGGTTCTCAATCATTCTGATCTTTTCCTTCCAAATTTCCGTTCAATATAAAAATCCGAACCTGCGGCATGCAGATTCGGATTTCCGTGGTGATCTATCGGAGGCTCGAACTCCGGACACCCTGATTAAAAGCCAGGTGCTCTACCAACTGAGCTAATAGATCACGTCCAAGGCTTTGCTTCTGCAAAGCGCTAGGATATAATACAACACCGGACAGGCGTTGTCAATAGTCTTTTGAAAATTTTCGAAAATGCTGTTTCCCGATCACTCCGCAGAGACTTCTACTCTCTGGAGAAGCGAGGTCGGAACACGAAGCACCGGCCGTATGCCCTCAGTCGTATCATGTACGGAATAACCACCCTCCGTTACAGTACCCGCGCGATTGACGCCAAGCATATACGTTTTCGCACCCGGATCTCTCAGCCACCAGTTGGCCTCCGAATCCCTGCCCGCTGAAACGCCGCGTGCTACAGCATAATCCGTGGCATATGCCATTGCATTGATCTCGCTGTCTTCCGCTTTAAAATATTTTTCAAACTCGGCCGCGGAGAGAAGATATATTTTATCTGTGGTGCCTGCTCCCCCATCCGTGCCATATATTTCGTTGTCCGCCGCGGTAAGGCTGACCGTCTGTATACGGCTGATTTCTTGGTCAGTAAACGCTCTGTTGATAAAGTTCAATTGCGTATTATATGCAGAACCCGTTCTCGCGTCATAATCTCCCGTTCCGTTGAGCCAGTCGCGCATGGAAGATGTTTCCCATGTGCATTCGCCGTAAAGATCGCTGTATTTTCTGCCGCCGTCTATCACTTTATTGGAAATAATAATACTGTCGGATCCGACCGTCTCCAGAACAATCCATTGAAGAGGCTCAACCAAAAACAGGTCTTCCCCGCATTGCATATAATATTGTTCCTCCTGCCTGACGCCGTCAACTTTGGCCGCATATATGAAGTATCCCGTCTCAAGATCATATCTCGCATACATGGTTTCGTCATCGCATTCGTTCCATAATCCCGTTTCCTCATCGATCGTAACCTTGCTCTTGATATCACTTTGAATCTTACTGTCCGCTTTCGACTGAGGATATACGCCGAACTGCATCAGCTTGTCCGCGGAAACCTCTTCTTGTTTTTCAAAAGACGGATCGCCGCCATTTGCCGACCAAGTCGATACACCTTTCTCCGTACTTTTACAGCCCGCAAGCAATAAAACCGAAGCAAGAATCCCCGCTAATAATATTGCAGGCAATAGCCTTCTCCGTGTCATAGATCTGATTCCTCCTAATACGAGTGATACTCAATATACTGTTGAAGTATACATTTTATTGTATTCTATGTCAATAAATAAATATTGTATTTTCAATTAAAAGTAGCGTCTCGGGCCGCCGCTCGTTTTTTCCCTGACGGACGTCTTTTTAGGGAAAAAATTTTTAAGTATTAATTCCGTAGCCCCCACATATACTTATTTTGTAAACCGCAGCGAGTACAGGGTTACTATTTATAAGGGAGGTATTTCGGTGGATAGATTTGATATTTACCAGCAAATAGCGGAGAGAACAAACGGAGATATTTATATTGGCGTGGTAGGTCCCGTCCGCACGGGCAAGTCTACTTTTATTAAACGTTTTATGGATTTATTGGTGATTCCGAATATCACGGATACCTTCGAACGCGACAGAGCAATTGACGAGCTGCCGCAGAGCGCTTCGGGGAAAACAATCATGACGACAGAGCCTAAATTCATCCCGAATGAAGCCGCAAATATTACGATCGACGGCAATATCAAACTCAAAGTACGCCTGGTGGACTGTGTGGGCTATCTTGTCGAAGGCGCCCTCGGTCATTTGGAAAACGACGTCCCGAGAATGGTTGACACTCCCTGGTTTGAAGAAAAAATCCCATTTGGTGAAGCGGCGGAAATCGGCACCAAAAAGGTGATTACGGAACATTCCACAATCGGCCTTGTGGTTACAACGGATGGAAGCATTACCGATATCGCACGCAGTGAGTATGAGGAAGCCGAAGAGCGAGTCATTACAGAAATGAAAAACACCGGGAAGCCCTTTGCTATTTTACTTAACTGCATCGACCCGGCGCAGGAAGAAACCCTTGCAATCAGAGAAATGCTTGGCGAAAAATACGGCGTTCCCGTCCTGCCCGTAAATTGCAGCTCAATGTCTCAGGAAGATATCAACGATATTATGCAAACTGTACTGTATGAATTTCCAATCTGCGAAATCGGAATCAATATTCCGTCCTGGATGGTCAGCCTGGATTATAACGAAGCCCTGAAAGCATCTCTGACAGACGCAATCCGAGATTCGTTTGAATCGGCTTCAAAAGTCAGACATATCAGCAAATGCGTGGAAGCTCTGGAAAATTATCCCTTTATAAAAAAGGCCACCGTTTCCTCCATAAACGCAGGAAGCGGCTGTTCTTTAGTCGAGCTTCAATTACCTGACGAATTATTTTACCAGATTTTGTCCGATCGTTCTGGTCTCGATATTACCGACGACAAAGCGCTTGTTTCAATGATCAAAGATCTCGGACGCATAAAAAGAGAACACGAGCGAATCGAGTATGCGCTTCGAGAGGTGGAACTAAAAGGGTACGGAATCGTGATGCCTACAATCGAAGAGATGCATCTGGAAGAACCACAGATTGTAAAGCAAGGAAATCGATTCGGAGTAAGGCTGCGTGCACACGCCCCTTCTATTCACATGATCAAAGCCGATATTGAAACCGAAATCGCACCCTTTGTCGGAACAGAAAAACAGTCCGAAGAACTAGTAAATTACATATTAAACGAGTTTGAGGGCAATCCGCAGTCTATATGGACGTCTAATTTATTTGGCAAGCCGTTAAACGAGCTGATGGGAGAAGGACTCCAAAGCAAATTGAACCGTATCCCCGATGAAGAACGCGTAAAGCTCCAGGAAACGATACAGCGTGTCATTAACGAAGGCAGCGGCGGCCTGATCTGCATAATCCTGTAAGGAAAAACTACGGCCTTTCAAAGCAGCCGAGCCATACAGACGCCGCGGATACGGAATTCCGTCTCCGCGGTCTTCTTTTCCTATTCCGTCCGTCTTCTGATTTTTCTTGCCTTTTGTATATTTTCCACGCCGTATATAACGCCCTGCGGCAGTTTCCGCGCCGCCAAACCGCAAAATACTGTTTTGATCCAGCCGGCATCTAGGTAATCCCGGTCCGTAAGATCCAGCACAATAAGATTTTTGCCCAATTCGATGCCGATTTCTCGGTAAGCCGTCAGTTTTTTCTCCCATCGTTCCCGATAGTCTTTTCGATCCATCATTCCCAGTATTTCCATATAATATTTTCTTCCGCCCACTTGCAGCAGAAAATCGCAGCTTAAAGCCGCCTCTGGCATATAATACTCATAAATATACGGGATTTCCAATGTATTTAGGATTTCCGCTACCAGCAGCTCAGCACGTGAGCGTACCGAATCACCCTGCGTCGTCTGTATGATTTTTCCGGCGCGCAGGTAAAACAGCCTCTGAGCATCGCTTTCAAATGCCGTACTGAGCTGTTTTTTTGTGCCGTATCTGGCAATCATTGTTTTTTCCATCGAATTTTCTCTGCACGATTCCATGCTTCTGCGTCCTATTTCATATTTGAGCCCAAGATTTCTGGCAATTTCCCTGGTAATTTCCTTTTCGCGCCTTCGTTTCCCGAAATTCAGACGTTCTCTCGTTTCTTTTGCCAATTTTTCCAGTTCTCTTACAGAATCCTCTATATATTTTTTATAACGCAATTTATCCCGAATTCCAGGCAAATTTTCCGGAATCCGATAATCGTTAGGATCATAGGTTCCATATTTCTTCCGAAGCTCTTCCTGGCTGTGCGGCTTCGCACGCTTGCTCACATGGAACTGTTTTCCGTCCACGTCAATATTATCATAAAAATTTGCATACTTCCGCAAGCCTTTCGTTTTGCTTTGGTATACCCGGCGGGTTACCTTTGTCACTACGCTCCCTCTTGGATAATTTGCAAAATTCCGCATTTCCTCGCGCAAAAAAATAAGCTGTCCTTCATATTTCTCCAAAAGCAGCAAATTTCTTCCACGGTCCGACTCATGATAACGCAGCAATGCAATCCTCTCCCCTCAGAGAAAAAAGTTGCTTATAGTTTATCATGCTCTCGTCTGAACTTCAACAAGTTTCTTTTTCCAGATTCTCCAGTTTTTACCTTTTTCAGCTTTTCTAAAATTGCTTTTTCCCTAAGGCCTCGGCTTTTAGGGAAAAACCGCCCGACCTGATCCAGGCCTGACGGGCGCTAGGCTCGTCAGGCTTTCTCTGCCCAAGCGGACAGGCGGTTCAAGCCTGCTTTGCTGCCGGATATAAACAAAATGTCTCCTTTCTTGAACACATAATCCGGATGAATGGTTTCGATTAAGATACCGCTGTTTTCTATCGCTATGATATTAATGCCAAATTCTTTTCGAAGATTGACTGACAGAACGGTTTTCCCGACAATTCTGTCCGGAATTATCAGCTTTGAAATATTGAGCTGCTCGCTGAGCTGAATGAAATCCAGCATTCTGGAGGTTTCCAGCCGGTGCGCAAGGCGGATCGCCATGTCACGTTCCGGATATACAACCTCGGCGCCGAGCTTTTCAAGTATTTCACCGTGCTCAAGACTCGTCGCCTTTGCGATTACTGCCGGTACTCCCAGACTGACCAGATTCAGCGTGGTCAGAATGGATGTGTCCATCTGCTCCCCGATGCAGACCACCGCGACATCACAGTTCTGTATCCCCGTTTCGGAAAGTGACTTTTTATCGAGGCTTTTTACCACATAGGCGTTTTCGGTGTAATCCCGCAGTTCCCGCACTTTCTCCTCGTCTCTGTCTAAAGCGACCAGGTCGGCGCCGGAGGTGGCGAGCTCCATTGCAAGCGCATAGCCAAATCGTCCCAGACCGACGATCCCATAAGTGTCTTTTTCTTTCTTTGCTTTGTTAAACATTTTCATCCTCCTGTTATCCTATTGCAATATTTCCTTCCGGATAGCTGGTACGGTCGCCTTTTGTGAAATACCACAGAGACGCGATCGTCAGCGGGCCGAGTCTGCCGATGTACATGATCAGGATCGACAGCAGCTTGCTGCCGTCACACAGTCCAGTTGTAATACCGGTAGAAAGGCCGACCGTTCCGAATGCGCTGGTGACCTCAAACAGCGCATCCATCAGCGAAATTTCCGGTTCCATAGCAACCATCAAATAAGTGCCGGTTACTACAACGCCCAGCGCAATCAGAGTAATCACCGCAGCTTTCCGGAACGCATCGGACGGAACGGCATACCGGAAGCCCTTTTCTGATTTATTGGTTGCCGCGGATTTAATCCCTTGCAGCAGCACAAAAAACGTACTGGTCTTGATACCGCCGCCGGTAGATCCGGGAGACGCGCCGATAAACATCAGCACCGTCAGAACAAGCAGACCGGCATTTGAAAATGTGCCGAGCGGATACGTGGAAAATCCTGCGGTTCTTGCCGAAACACTGTGAAAAAAGGCTCCGAGCCAAGTAACATGCTCTGTCAGCTTGAGGAGAATCGTCCCTGCGACGATCAGGACCGCGCTGACAGAAAGCACCACCTTTGTATGCATCGAAAATTTCTTCCAGCGAAACCGTTTGCTTATGATCTCGCGGATCACCAGAAACCCGATGCCGCCGAAGAAAATCAAACCGCATGTCACAAGGTTCAGCAGCACATTATCCTGATACGGAATCAGATTCTGAAAATTCCCCAAAATATCAAAGCCTGAGTTATTAAATGCCGCAACCGAATGGAAGAGACTGATCCCGGCCGCACGCAGCGGCGGATAATCCTGTACGAAAACCAGAAAGCTCAGAACGGCTCCGCTGAGCTCAAACGCCAGTGTTGTCAGAAACACGCTTTTGATAAAACGAACTGTGCCCTTTCCGGAGTCCAGGTTCATCGCCTCCCGTATAATATTCCGGCCTTTTAGGTTTATCTTCTTCCCCATTGCCAGAATTACTCCTACGCCTACCGCCGTCACTCCCAGGCCTCCGATCTGTATCAAAGAGCCTAAGAAAAACTGTCCCAGCGGTGTGAAGGTATCCCCCGCGTCAACAGCAATCAGTCCAGTAACGCAGACGGCGCTGGTGGAAGTATACAGAGCGTCTATGTATCGTACTGTTACCCCATCCTGTATACTGCACGGCAGGCTCAGCAGCACAGAACCCAGCAGAATGACAAAAGCAAAGCCCAGCGCAATAATTCGGCCGGGAGACTGCCTTTTAAGCAATTGAAGCATTATTTTATACCCCCCATACAAACCATATGTAAAGATATCCAACAAAAACTGCCGACAAAGTGAACGGTACGCCGATTCGTAAAAAATCCCGCAATTTTACAGTTTCTCCATTTTTACGCAGAATCCCGATGGCGGCGATATTTGCCGAAGCCCCAATGGGAGTAAGATTCCCTCCGAGCGTTGCACCGATCAGCAGCCCGAAATAAAACACATACGGTTCCATTCCCGCTCCTCCGTTCATAAGTGCGGCAATGCCCTGTACAACCGGCAGCATCGTAGCTACATATGGAATATTGTCGATAAAAGCAGACAGCAAAACCGATACGAAAACGATCAGGGTATATAAAAGGAACGGGTTATCACCGGATACCCTGTGGAACAAATCCGCCGCGGCGTCAATGACGCCAGCCGCTTTGACTCCCTCGATTACAATAAATAATCCGAAGAGCAGCAGCAGAGTATCACGATCCAGGCCCTTCCATACGCGCCGGAACGGATCACCGGATTTCTTTTTGATGCACTCGCGGACAATACCGATCAAGCACAAGGCTGCGCAGATCAGCCCGCTGCGCAATCCATAGAGAACCTGAAGAACCGCGTTTTCCGGCTCCGGCAGAAAAGATGCGGCAATAAGCAGAACGACCGTGCCGATCATTAAAACGGACGGAAAGAGATCCTTTACCCTTGTTTCCGCAGCAGTCGAAACCGGCTGCCGGTTCTTCCGGAATAAAAACAGCAGCGCGGCAACAGACGCAAGCGCCCCAAGCTCCACGCCCCAGAAAATACCGGGTTTTCCGTTCATCCAGAAAAAATCAAGAAAGCTCATTCCGGCGAAGCCGCCCAGCAGCATGCTGGTGGTATCTCCCACCATCGTCGCCGCCCCCTGAAGATTGGACGAAACAGCAATGGCAATCAGCACAGGGACCGGAGATATCTTCAGCGCCCTTGAAATCGCCAGACCGACGGGCGCTACCATCAGGACCGTCGCAACATTGTCCACAAACGCGCTGATAATTCCGGCGAACAAGGCCAGCACCGTAACCGCCCATTTAATATTTGGAACACGCGTGATCAAAAGCTCCGCCAGACGTGCCGGCATCCCGCTTTCAATAAACAGAAGGACAATTCCCATCGTTCCGGCAATCATAAGAAGCACATTGTAATCCACCGCCATCAGCGCCGCTGCCGGCGTAAGCGCATAGACGCCGCACAGACCAAGAATCAGAAACACCGCCGCGCTGCAAAGCGCAATCCAGGGACGGTATTTTTGCAAAGAAAGCATCAGCGCATAGGTTATCAAAAAGATTACTAGAGCTAAAATCATAACGATTCCTCCCTTGCCGGTGAAGCTTTTTTATCCGTATCTTCTTCAATCATGCGGTATCCGACGCCAAGCTCATTCAAAATATACGGATTATCTCCCGGTCTGCTGCCAAATTTTTTGCGGATATTCGCCATGTTTACCTGGAGCCGTTTCGTACTGCCAAGATCCGTTCCGCCCCAGATTGCGCGGACGATAGAAGCATACGTCATGACCCTGCCGGAGGATTCGGAAAGCAGCGCAACAATATTATATTCTGTCTGCGTCAGTTTTACCTCCTGGCCGTTTATGAAAACTTGTCTGCGGTCATAATCGATGACCAGGCCGCCGGCAGTGAATCTTCCGCCGGGCAGGGCTCCCGCCGCTGCCGCGTGGCGGTTGCTCCGCAGCGCGGCGCGAATGCGCGCAATCAGCTCTGCCGTCCCGAACGGCTTTGTAATATAGTCGTTTGCACCGAGATCCAGCGCAGTAACCTTATCCTGCTCCGTCGTTCTGGCAGACAGAACGAGGATCGGCGTAGCAAAATCTACCCGTACCGTCTTAATAAATTCAAGTCCGTCTTTGTCCGGAAGGCCCAGATCCAATATGACAAGATCCGGGTTATGCGACAGAAAAAGGGAAACGCCCATGGCACAGGTGCTCGCCGTCAGAACCTGGTAACCGTTTGTATTCAGCAGCGTCTCCACGAAGCTGCTGATATTCGCCTCGTCCTCGATGACCAGAATTTTAAATTTATTGTTGCTCATGCTCGGAATCCTCCATTTCCAGCGAAAAACGGAATGTCGTGCCGCGGTTCGGTTTGCTCTCCACGCAGAGTTCCCCGCCGTGCGCTTTGATAATCGTGGCGCATACCGACAATCCGATTCCCATGCTGTGCTTGCTGCGGTCCACCGCAGGCGCATCTTTTTCCATACCGCCAGAGAAAAGCGTATCCAGCTTATCTTGCGGGATGCCGCACCCATCGTCAATTACCTCAAATACCGCGCGATTGCCAAGCGTAAACACCCGCAGGATAAGCTTTGTCATACCCAAAGCGTGGTTTACTGCATTTTCCAGAAGATTGATAAGAACCTGCTCGATCAGGATCGAATCCATTGGGATAATAATAAACGATTCCGGAATATCCGCCGTAACGCTCCATTCCGGATAATGCTTTCTGAATTTTACAAGGACAGCGTCGATGAGCTCTTCCAGAACGGTAGGCACCTTTTTCACAGAAACCGTTCCGCTGTTGATCCGCGTAACGGACAGAAGGTTTTCTACCATCCGATTCAGCCATTCCGCGTCTCCGCACACTTCGCCAAGAAGCTTCAGCTGCTGCTCTTTATCCAGAGAGTCATAATTTTCCATTATTGTAGAACAGGAACCATAAATCGACGTCAGCGGCGTCCGCAGATCATGCGAAACCGCTCTGAGCAAATTCGCCCGCATCTTTTCCTTTTCGTTTTCAGCGCGCATGCGCTCCTGATTTTTTACGTTGGTCGTGAGCGCGCTGGTCATAACGGCGACAAACAGCATTACAATCCCCGAGAACATATTTTCCGGCAGAGAAAAATTAAATTCAAAATACGGAAAAGTAAAGGCAAAATTAACGGCAAGCACACTGATCAGAGAGGCCGTAATGCCCCAGAGATATCCGTGCGTCACAAGCGAGACAAGAAATACCGCCATAACAAAAATCATCGGCGCCATTGCTTCCGTGTCAAATGCGTTCTGTATCAGAACAACGGCTGCAAAGGATACCGTCAGAATCAGCAGCGTTAATAACAGATCCTTTATGCAGCTCCGGAATTTCATCCTTTCCCCTCCCATATGAGTACCGTGCCATTATACCAAGGCCGCGCTTAAGATTCGGCAAAGGTTATGGCGCCGTATTCTAAAAAAGCGCCCCGCACAGCTGCGGGGCCGCTTCTCGTTTTCAGGCTTCGGTCACAAGGCCGATCCCGAGAATTTTACAAAGCTGCGTCATCGGCTCTGTAATATCTCCGTATGCGATGATATAATGCTGGCAGGCTACCCGCTGGGCGAACCGTTCCACATTCGGAAGCAAAATTTTCAGGCCGGGAAGCTGCGGCGCCGGCTGCGTCCAGCCTGCCTCCTCCCATTTTGCCGGCGTTTCACCTCTGCCGCGGCACAGGTGCATATAATACCGGCCGCCTTCTGTTACGAGACGGCACATCGTCAGCTCGCCCGTTTTTACTTTCGAAACGTTCAGGATTCCCTCCGACAATTCGCCGAAGGCCGCGGGGATGACTGTAATTTCCCCCTCGGTTGCACCCTGTGGAATATAATCCGGAACGCCGGCAAGCACGCCGTCTTCAAAAAACTCATAAAATTCAAGATACGGCGCGCATTGCCCCGTCAGGGCTTTTACCATCAGCTGCGTCACGCTGCCGAGGCAATCGTTTTCCGGAATCGTGCAAAGATCGTCGCAATTTGCCAGCAGCATGAAAATCGGCGCCGGAGGAAAACCAAGCAGCTTTTTCATTCCATCTACATCTTTCAGTGAAACTGCGGCATAGCCCCGCTCTTTTGCAAGCGCGCTTACGGCCAGATAATAGCCGGCAGCCTGTTCCAGGCTTTCCCGCTTGGCGGGCTTCAGGAATTTCCAGCCGGACAGCTGTTTTTCGATGATTTCAGCCTTTTCATCAGGCGTTATTCTCTGATAGCGCTGTACGATTTCCAGGAGCTCGAACGTCTCAATCTCCGCTCCTATAACGCGTTTCAGAGAAACCCCATCGCACAGCGTACCGTATAAGTTCATGTCCCGGTAACCGGCCATGCCGACACGCGCCGTGCGCAGCCAGCCGGCTGCGGCAGCGGCTCTTCCGAACGCTGCGACTGCCCCCGAACGCGTCGGCAGCCCCACGATGTCATAAACGTACCGGAATGTGTAGCCGAGCTCCTCCATCGTCTTCCGGAGTGCGGACGTTCCCGCCTGATCGGCCGTCGTCACCAGCCTGCCGTCCTCCATCCAGCCGCAAAGCCCCCATAATACCATGGGCTTATGGCGGAACCGCTCTGCAATCTTTATCACGGCATGCGTCGGAATCCAGCCGGCGACGCACAGCACCAGAAAATCAAACGTCTCGGACTGAAGAACGGAAAGCGCTTTGCCGATATCCTTTTCCGCATAATCGTCCGTCACAGGGTACACGGATACGAGGGAAACGCCCTCCTGCTTAAGCGCCTCCGCAGCCGCGGCGCATTTTCTGACAATAATTTCTGTCGGCGTATTTACTTCGCCGAAGCCAACAAAACCAGCCTTCATGAGTTAAGTCCTCCTTGCATCAATCGATCCGCAATGCGGAAATTTTTATAAACGTCCGACTGATCCGCTCCGGATGGATGAAACACCCGGTCCGGGACGGCGAAACGCCGGCTTGCCTCTTCAATGGAGGGAAACAAGCCGATCCCGTGTCCCGCCAGAATCGCGCTCCCCAGGCAAGCCGTTTCTTTATTTTTCAGCGTTTTCAAGTCTGTACCCGTAATATCCGCTTTAATCCGGCACCAAAGCGGACTTTCAGCGCCGCCGCCCGTCACGCGGATTTCCTTCGGCGAAATGCCAAGATATTCGAGATTTTCCCGCAGCATGCACGCGACGGACTCCAGAATGCTTCTGACAAAGTGTCCGCGCGTATGCTCCAGCGTCAGGCCGGCAAAGCAGCCCCTGGCCTCCGGATTATATTTCGGCATGGTAGAGCCGCACAAATAGGGCAGAAAAACGAGGCCTCCGCTGCCCGGAGGCACTTTTTCAGCCAAAGCGTCAAGCTCGCGGAAGCTGAAATTCTCACACAAGTTATTTTTAAACCATTTCAGCGCCATCCCCGCCGTCGGTGTCCAAAGGAGAAGACAATATTTTCCATTAAAATTATAATGGCACGGAATGATGCTGTCTGCGCGGAACGGCGGAATTTCCTTTGCGTTTGCAAAGATAGCCATCGTCGTTCCCGTCATCTCGCTGATTACGGTTTCCGACACGATTCCCGCTCCAATGGCGCCGGCAACCTGGTCCATCGCCCCCGTAACGACACGGCATGACCCGTAGGTGCCAAGAAACACGCCGCTGTCCTCGATTCGAGGCAGATACTCCTCCGGAATTCCGATAAAATCAAGCATTTCCGGCCACCAGCCGCCCGTATTGATATCAAAATACAGACTCGAAGACTGCAGCGTTTTTTCCGTCGCAAATTCCCCGGTCAGTCTGTAAAGAAGATAATCCTCCAGCAAAAAAATTTTCCTTGTTTTGCTCCAGATTTGCGGCAGATGCTTCTTTATCCATAAAATTTTACATGCGGGCCATGTGGCGGTAACTTCCGGCTGTCCCGTTTTCTCATAAATTTCTTTCCGGCCGAATTGCGCCTCGATCTCCTGCGCTTCCCGCTTGGCGCGGTTATCGAGCCAAACAATGGCATTCATCAGCGGATTCCCCTTTGCGTCCGCAAGAATCAGCGTTTCGCATTGCGTGTCGATTGCGATCGCGTCCGGAAGCCTGTCCGGGCATACCTGATCCAGTGCCTGCCGGAAAATCCGCCAATACGTTTCTGCCTCAAGTTCTACACGTTCTCCGGAAGCATGCAGAGTATAATCAACACAGACGGAGGACAGGGGCTTTCCGTTTTCGTCAAACAGCACCGCTTTTAATGAAGTTGTGCCGACGTCGACTCCCAGTAATCTCATGCTAAGCTCCTTTAAGTATGCAGCTCATCCCATGCGCGGCGAAGCGCGGAAATCATTTCCTCCGTCATCGCGGCAGGATCAGCCGCTTTCATAATTCCGCTCGTGCTTCCCGTGGCAAGCGCTCCTGCATGAATGACGTTATAAACGTCCTGTCCGTTAGATATTCCCGCTCCCTGCAGAACCATGATCTCCGGATTAATTTCCTGAACGATCCGTATTGTATCCCGCACATAGCTCAAATCGCTTGCCTGCCCCGTCCCGATCAGCGCGGCAGGCTCCGCTACGATGAGATTCGGGGACATTTTCGCAACGGCCGCAATCTCTTCCAGCGTATCGGCGCACACGATCGTCCCGAGTCCGACCTCGTCCGCGCGGGCGATCGTTTTTGCAAGCGTCTCACGGTCCAGCGGTTTTTCCGCATGGTTCAGCATGACGCCCTTCGCGCCGGCCGCTTTGACCGCCTCCGGCAGAACGGAGCCCAGGCCGCGTCCGATCGGCAGACAATCCATATGCTGCGCAAATACAAGGATTCGTTCGGTGTTCTCCGCAAGCAGACGGATATCCGTATACTGCGGCGTCACGATGATATCCACATCATATTTGACCGCGATTCTATCAATTTCCTTCGCAAGCCGAAGCATTTCGTCTCCGTACAGGTATGCTTTCGGTCCGATTTCAAAAAACGGCGGTTTAATTTTCAAGTCCCGATACATATTTCTGGTTCCTCTTTATTTCGTGCCGAACAGCCGGTCGCCCGCGTCGCCCAAGCCCGGAACGATATACGCATGAGCATTTAACCCCTGATCGATCGCCGCGCAGTAAATATCCACATCCGGATGATCGCGGAGGATTTTCTCGATGCCCTCCGGAGCCGCAATCAGATTCATCAGTTTAATGGCTTTCGCGCCTCTCTGTTTGATGAAAGAAATCGCCGCAGACGCTGAGCCGCCCGTAGCGAGCATGGGATCGAGCACAACGACCTCGCGCTGCGCTACGTCAAACGGAAGCTTGCAATAATATTCAACCGGCTGCAGAGTATCGGGATCCCGATACAGTCCGATATGTCCTACCTTTGCCATCGGGATCAGGCTGAGCACCCCGTCTACCATGCCAAGGCCGGCACGAAGCACAGGCACGAAGCACAGATTCTTTCCCGCCAGCATTTTCGCATGGGCGATTCCGACGGGCGTTTCCACATCCACATCCTCCAGCTCCAAATTTCTGGTGACTTCATAACACATCAGCATCGCTATTTCAGATACCAGCTCCCTGAAATCCTTGGTATTTGTGTTTTTGTCGCGAAGCATTGCGATCTTATGCTGTATCAGCGGATGGTCGAATGCATGTACTTGTCCCATTTTTTCTACTTCCTTCCGTAAAATGATAATTTAGATCCGTTGTTTGTCTTTATTTTGAAGTAATTTTATCGGCCGCCAATTTCAGCGCTTTTTCGATTTCAGCCGCGCATCTTTCATAATCCTCGGCATCGCCGCGATATGGATCTTCTATGTCCAGGCTTCCGTCAAGTCCGTCCTCTCCGTATGCAAGCGCTTTTAATGGAAACGTCTTGTCTGCCGCCTCGGGATAGGCCTCCTCCAGCGCCTGCTGGTGCGCGTCTGTCATCGTAATAATCAGATCGCTTTCTGCAACCAGATCGTCGTCAACAAGGCAGGCGCGATGCTTGTCGGAATCTTCAATTCCGTAAACCTTCTCGAGTACTTTCACCGCCAAAGAGCCCGGTTCGTCTTCATCCAGTGCAAACAGTCCGGCAGACGATACTTTATAATCTTTCCTGTTCAGCTTACCCGCCTCATCGGCCTTTTCCAACATATCCCTGAAAATGTATTCCGCCAGAAAGCTCCTGCATGTATTACTCGTGCAGACGAAAAGAATACGTTTCAAAATGAAAATAACACCTCACTCTACTGCTCGGATGCGGCCCGCGGTGTTCCGGGCGAATCTGCGCCGCACAGGACGACGGCGCCCCCGGCCGCACGGTACAATCTGTTCATCACTGCGTCACCCGCGCCGCTTCGGGGAAGTGCCTCCGCAAAAACCACATCAATTTCCAGGTCGTCAAACCTTCTCAGACAATGGAACAGATTGGATGCCTGCTGCAGACTGTTGTTCAGGCTGCCTAAAGATTGAACGACAATTCCAACTTCTTTATAATAGCAAATGCTCTCATCGGTTGCAAGAACTCCGATCGAAAAACCGTCTTTTTTTCTGCGCTTGATTTCCGCGTTGATCCGCTCGGCTACGGATTCTCTTGGTCCTTCGAAAATCGTTACCGACGCTTTCGGCGCGTAATGCTTATATTTCAGCCCTGGAGAGCGTGGAGTACCGATTTCCGCTTCGCTTTGCGGCCGCATCCAGTCAAGCTCGTCCGCCGAATCGACGACTGAGGCAATCTGGTCAAGCGTCACCGCACCGGGACGTAAAATACTCATTTTCTCGCCGGCGATATCAAATACTGTAGATTCGACGCCTACGTCGCAACAGCCGCCGTCGATAATGAGATCCACCCGTCCCATCATATCCTCAATGACATGAGCGGCTCGCGTCGGACTCGGCTTCCCGGATAAATTCGCACTGGGCGCCGCAACGGGAACGCCTGCCGCTTCAATCAGCGCGCGGGCCACGGGATGAGACGGGAAACGAATCCCCACCGTGTTCAGGCCGCAGGATACATTAGAAGGCACGGAGGCGGAACGATTTGCAATGACCGTCAGCGGTCCCGGCCAGAATTTTTGAGCCAGGCGATCCAGGATCTGCCTCTGGCTTGCACTGCATTCAGTGACAAGGTCTAACATTTTACAGCTTGAAATATGTACGATCAGCGGATTATCCGCCGGCCGTCCTTTTGCTTTGTAAATTTTATCTACCGCGTCCGCCCGCAGCGCATTCGCACCGAGTCCGTATACCGTCTCGGTTGGAAAGCAGACCAGTCCCCCATTCCGGAGAACTTCCGCGCAGTGTCGAATTGCGTCCGAGTCGATCCGCATCCGATCTATTTTTATGACTTCCGTATTTTTATTCTCCATTCCCATGTCCCAGCTTTTCCGCGCGTTCGTTCGTTATCAGTGCATCTATTATATCGTCCAGATCCCCGTCCAAAACCGCCGTCAGCTTATAGAGCGTCAGATCAATTCTGTGGTCCGTTACCCGGTTCTGCGGATAATTATAAGTACGGATCCGTTCGCTCCGGTCGCCGCTTCCCACCTGACTTCGGCGTGCTTGGGCGACAGAGCTGTCGCGTTCTTCTTTCTGCATTTCATACAGCTTTGACCGCAGCACTTTAAATGCGCGTTCCTTGTTTTTCAGCTGCGATTTTTCGTCCTGACACGTAACGACGATGCCTGTGGGACGATGCGTCAGCCGAATTGCAGATTCCGTCTTGTTAATATGCTGGCCCCCCGCGCCGCTGGAACGATACGTATCGATTGCAACATCGTTTGGGTTCAGATCGACCTCTACCTCATCGACCTCCGGCAGAACCGCTACGGTAGCAGTCGAAGTATGAATTCTGCCTCCGGCCTCCGTAACGGGCACACGCTGAACGCGATGGACGCCGCTTTCAAATTTCAGCCGGCTGTACGCTCCGCCGCCCGAAACTGTAAAGGTACATTCCTTGATTCCTCCGATTTCCGTCTCATTGATCTCTACCGCTTCCGTACGCCAGCCGGAGCGCTCCGCATAGCGGGCATACATCCGAAACAATACCGCCGCAAAAAGCGCCGCCTCTTCTCCGCCGGCGCCGCTTCTGATTTCCATGATTACATTTTTTTGATCGTTGGGGTCTTTTGGAATCAGCAGGATCCGCAGCTGATCTTCAAGTACTGCAGTCCGCTCCGCTTTTTCGCGATATTCGTCCTTAACGAGCTCGCGGAATTCATCCTCAAGAGGCTTTTCAAGCAGATCGCGGGCTTCGTCTCTGTCCCGAACGGCTTCTTTATAGGCACGGTACACACCGACCAGTTCTTCAAGCTCCGCATGCTCCGTAGCAATCCTTTTATACAGCTCCGGATTTCCCAGAACGTCCGGATCCGTCAGCTTTTGCGTCAGCTCCTCATATCGGTTTTCCGCAGCCTGCAATTTCTCTGTCATACTTACAATTCTTTCCTATTTTCCAGCGCTCGTGCAATTGTGACCTCATCGACATATTCGAGGTCTCCGCCCACCGGAACGCCATGCGCGATCCTGGTAACCGTCACGCCGAGCGGCTTTATCAGCCGGGCGATATACATCGCCGTCGCTTCGCCCTCTACATTCGGGTTTGTAGCAAGAATGACTTCTTTCACGGAATCATCAATCCGTGCGAGAAGCTCCTTGATTCTGATTTCGTCCGGACCGACATCGTTGACGGGCGACAGAACACCATGAAGCACATGATATCTTCCTGTAAAAACCTTAGAACGCTCCATTGCCATGACATCCCGCGGATCCTCAACCACGCAGATTTTTCCATTGCTGCGCGCCGGATTTGCGCAAATATCGCAGATGTCCCGGTCGGCGATATTTTGGCATACTTTGCAGTACCGCAGTTCTCTTCGCGCAGTTTTAATCGCTTCGGCAAACTCTTCTGCCTCCTGCTCCGTTCTTCCGAGGAGGTAAAACGCCATGCGCTGTGCGGATTTACGGCCGATCCCGGGCAGCTTTTCAAATTGTTCAATTAATTTTGTCACCGATGCTCCGTATACGCCCATCTTACATTCCCATTGTATATTTTCCCATAATTTCCTGCGTCTCGCTGTCGATGGTGTCAATGCATTCGTTCAGCGCAGCCGTAATCAGGTCCTGAAGCATTTCCACATCGTCAGGATCGACCGCTTCCGGTTTGATTTCAAGCGACTGCAGCTTCTTTTCCCCATTCATCACAACCTTTACCACGCCTCCGCCCGAGGTCGCTTCAAATGTTTTCTCAGCAATGGCCGCCTGCTCCTTTTCCATTTCCTTCTGCATCGCCTGCGCCTGCTGCATCAGCTTTTGCATATTATTTCCGCCGCCGCTTTTTGCGCCGAAGCCGCCTCTAAATCCTTTCGCCATTTCGTCTTCTGTCCTTTCTGATTTATGATCGGTTTATTTTACCATAATCCATATGGAATTTCATTAAATTTTTTGTCCCCATGCCAATTCTTCTTTTTTCCCTTACGCCCCAGGGCTCAGGGAAAAACTTTTGCGTGCGATTTGCAATCAAGGAAATATTGTTTTATAATCGGTACAATAATGATTTATCGTGATGGAGGATTTGTTTTATGGTACAAATAGAACTGCTGAGTTCGCTGGCAAAAGTCTACCCAGATCAGAACCTGGACCTGAGAGATCGTCAGGATACCGGCTGCATGCTGAGAAACGAGGTTTTTTCCTTTCAGGCAGCATTTCGGGTCGATCATGCCTGGCAGAGCACCGTCCGAATCGAGCTGGAAGCTCCGGAGGAGCTTAGACCGTGTCTTGCGCTTCAGGCAATCGATTTCGTCCCGTGTGACTTTCCGATGTATGAAGCCACGCTGAAGCAGTGCGAGCATCCTGCGCCCGGCCTTTTCCCCGATATTTTGCGTGCGCTGCCGCCGATTCATTGGGTATATAAAAATTCCTGGCGAAGCGTTTTTATCAGAATCGACGCCGCCAAGCATGCGCTGCGGCCGGGAAATTACGAGCTGACCGTTAAAATCACAAGCGATGCCGTCTATACAAAAACATTCCGCCTCGACGTGCTTGACGCCATGCTGCCTCCGCAAAAGCTGCGGATGACGAACTGGTTTCATACCGACTGTCTCTGCAATTATTACGGAGCAGCATTCGACAGCGAAGAATACTGGCGTATAACAGAAAATTTTGCAAAAACAGCCGCGGAATACGGCGTCAACATGCTTTTAACACCCGTATTTACTCCGCCCCTCGATACAGCGCCGGGCGGCGAGCGCCGCACAATCCAGCTGGTCGATGTCCGCAAAGACGGAGATCGGTATACGTTTGGCTTTGAAAAGCTTTCCAGATGGATCTCCATGTGCCGGCGTGCGGGAATTAAATATCTCGAGATTTCGCATCTTTTCACGCAGTGGGGATGCAAATATGCGCCGAAAGTAATGGGCCTGGAAAACGGTGAATATAAAAGAATCTTTGGTTGGGAGACCGATGGACATGGCATAGAATATCTGGGATTTCTGGAGCAGTTTCTGCCTGCACTGATTGCCGAGCTCAAAGCGCACGGCGTATTTGACAGCTGTTATTTCCACGTTTCTGACGAGCCCTCCGGTGAAATGATGGAGGATTATAAAAAATGCGCTGAATTTATGCGCCGCTATATCGCGCCAGAGCGGCTTTTTGACGCGCTCAGCGATATTGCGTTTTACAAAAACGGGCTGATTACCTGCCCCGTCGTCGCGATTGACCATATTCATCCCTTTATAGACGAAAAGCCGGAGCATCTGTGGGGATATTATTGCTGCGGCCAGATTACATCCTCAAACCGGTTCCTGGCATATCCCTCCGGACGGAACAGAATGCTCGGCGCAATGCTGTTTAAATACAATATAGAGGGATTTTTGCAATGGGGCTTCAATTTCTATAACTCTCATCTTTCTCTGGAGACCGTTGATCCGTACGCGACCTCCACGGCAGGAGGCTGGGTCCCCGGAGGCGATCCCTATGTGGTTTATCCCGGAAAAGACGGAAACGCGCTGCCGTCACTGCGTCTGGAAGTCTTCCGAGAAGCGCTGCAGGATCTGAGAGCACTGGAAGCGCTTGCGGAAAAAATGCAGAAATCCTCTGTAAATCCGCGGGAAGCCGTTGTGATCGCCTTAGGGCTGGAGGAGCTTCGTTTTGATAAGTTCAACGCAGATCATACGTATCTCATCCGTTTAAGAGAAAAAATCAACCGCATGCTGGCAGGGGAAAATTATGACGGACTTTAAAATCGGTCAGATTATCACAACAAAAAAAAGCCATCCTTGCGGCGGCAATCAATGGGAAATCCTGCGTGTCGGCGCGGATTTCCGTTTAAAATGCACAAAATGCGGGCATCAGATCATGATGCCCCGCTCTAAATTTGAAAAAAGCCTGAAATTATGATTCAGGCTCAGTCTGACGGTACCATCTGCAATATTCCTCATACAGACGGTCATAATATGCCGCCGCTTCCCGATTCGGAGATAGCGTTTCCCGGATGCCGCCGGCCTTACAGTCAATTCCCGGAATTTCTCCTGCGGCAAACAGCGCCAGCTTTGCACCGCCCAGTGAGGACGCGTTTTGAATCGGGGAAAGCGAAAGCTCTTTCTGTAAAACGTCCGCAAGAATCCGGGACCAGATTGCGGAACGAAGAATCCCGCCGGAAACATGAATCCGAGCCGGCGTCCGGTTTACCCGGCAAAGCGCTTCATAGCATTGCCGGATATTAAAACAGATTCCCTCCAAAACGGCGCGGTACATCGCTCCCGTATCATGCTGTCCGCTTAAAGCCAGGAAGCCTCCCTGCCGATATTCACTCCAGCCCGGCGCGCGCTCCCCAAATAAAAAAGGAAGAAATACCGGCAGATCTTTCGTTTTCCGTTCCTTGCTCCGCGCTTTCTCCGCCAATTCGTCAAGCGCAGAATATGTATACTGATTCCCGCAGACCTGATCTGCAAACCAGTCAATACAATTGGAGCAGCCGGCCGTCGCCGCTCCGGTGAGATAGCGGCCCGGCGCATAATAACACCAAAGCGACGGCGTGTCCGGTACGGCAGCCCGATCGGATACCATACGAAGCGCGGCGCTCGTACCTGCGGAAAGCGTCATGATGCCCTCCTCGAGCGCATCGTCGCCAACCTGGTTCATTGCTCCGTCCGGATGCGCCGTTACGACAGGGATGCCCTGTGTGAGGCCAAGCAATGCCGCGGCGCCGGAGCAAAGCGGCAGGCAGCGGTCATACTCACAAAGCTCGGGCAGCGCCGCCAGGGGGACGCCCATTTCCGATGCAAGCTCCGGATCCCAATCCAGAGCGCGCAAGGACAGCAATCCCGTTCCGGAGGCCATGGAGCGGCTTTCAAGAAAAGCCCCTGTCAATTTATGAAACAAATACGTCCCCTGATCGATAAGACGGTCCCCGTTTTCAAAGCGAAGGCCATTTTCAGTTAAATATTTCATCCGAAACGATACGTAAGAGCCGTTCACAAGGCAGCCTGTCTTCCGATAGTAAGCCAAAGCCCGCTCCGGACGCTCCTTTTTGTAAGAAGACGCGACCGGCCCGGGTTCGCGGTACGTCCACAGATACGCAGGAGTTTTTGCCCTTCCGTCCGAATCCGCAACCAGAGAGCTGTGCCAGGTTGAAACGATTCCGACCGCTTTTATCTCAGCCTGCGGATTCTGCTGCATACAATGCTCTGCCGTTTTCCGCGCAAGCGCAAACGCCGTATCGCAGATTTCATCCGGCTGCTGAATGCCTCCGTCTCCGGAACGGATGCGTTCGGAATGCTCGGACAAAACGCGGAACGCCGCGTTTACCGCCATTACCTTTACAGAAGACGTGCTGATTTCGATTACCAAGACTGCCATTCTTTTGAATTCCTCCGTCACTGTCAAAGATTATCGGCTGCCCAGACTGCCGCCGGAAGCATTTTCTGCCAAATCCAAAAAAACCGTGCGTTTCTTTTCCGATCCGCGCCTTTTTCCGGCCGTATCGGAAATTTTACGATCCAGCCGTGCTTTGTATTCCTTTTCATACGAAAGCAGCGGATCCGTGCAGTCTGTCTCTGCCGCAAACGAAACCCAGTCGTCCTTCCACGAAGAAAGCAGCGCCGCGTTGCAGAGGGAAAGGGCGTAAATTCCTTCCTTTCCAGAAGCGATCAAAGGCTCGCCCCGTAAAATCGAATTTACAAAATTCGTCATGATGCCGCGATGCGCCGTTTCCGTTCCGGGAACCTCAGCCTCCTCATACGAAATCTCCGGAGCGCTGAAAGGCTGCTCCGTACGATCTGAAAACGACCGTGCGCTCTCCGACAGGCTCCAGATTCGCAGAAGACCGCCTTCATAGATAATTTTACCGGCGTCGTATTGAATCTCAAGGCGGTTTGCGCCCGGATACTCGCCGGTGGAGGTCATAAACACGCCTGTAGCGCCGCAGGCATATTCTGCATAAATCGTAACGTCATCCTCGACCTGAATGTCATGGTATTTTCCCTCATACGCAAACGCCCGGATCCGGCGCGGCATTCCCAGCATCCACTGCCACAGATCCAGATTATGTACGCTCTGATTCAGAAGCACGCCGGCGCCTTCCCCCTCCCAGGTGGCGCGCCAATCGGAAGAGTCATAATAGGCCTGCGTTCTGTACCAGTTCGTGATGTTCCATATCACCCGACGCAAAACGCCCAGCCGGCCGGATGAAGAAATTTCGCGAATCCGTTGATAGTATGGATTCGTACGCTGATTGTACATGATTGCATACCGAAGCTCCGGACGGCGCGCGGCTGCCGCATCATATGCTTCATTCATTCGGCGCGCCGCCTCCGTGTATACGGCTTCCGGTTTTTCAGTAATTACATGCAGCCCTTTTGCGAAAGCGGCGATCGCAACCTCCGGATGCAGGTAATGCGGTACGGCGATATATACCGCGTCGAGGGGAGCCGTTTCAAGCATTTTCAAATAATCGGTATAGATACAAGCTGCTGGAACTTCCGCATAATGCGTTTTCGCATACAGCAGCCGTTCCTCGCAAATATCACAGACCGCGCCGATCACACAATTTTCGATTTCACCGGCATGGATAAAATTTGCGGTCAGCGTCCCCATATTGCCAAGTCCTACGATTCCTATTCTGACGCAATTCATGGTATGCCGCCTCCTTTATCCGTTTAGCTCTTCTGATCGTGCTCCCGCAGCGCGGCCCGCCGGATTTTGCCGCTTGTGGTTTTCGGAAGCTCTTCTACGAATTCCACGATCCGCGGGTATTTATACGGAGCCGTAACCCGTTTCACATGATTCTGCAATTCTTTCTTCAGCTCCTCTGTCGGCTCATAGCCTCTGGCAAGAACGATCGTCGCTTTTACCACCTGTCCGCGGATCGGATCCGGCGCCGCGGTGATCGCACACTCCAAAACGGAAGGATGTGTCATCAAAGCGCTTTCTACCTCAAACGGCCCGATTCGATACCCGGAGCACTTAATGACGTCGTCCACGCGGCCAATAAACCAGATATAACCATCTTCATCGTACCACGCGTTGTCCCCCGTATGAAAGTCGCCGCCGGCAAAAAGCTTTTCATTTGCTCCTTCATCCCCGAGATAACCGATCGTCAGGCCCGCAGGACGGTTCTTTTGCGCGCCGCGGATCACGATTTCCCCTTCCTCTCCAATCTCACATTCCTTCCCCGCCTCGTTCACGATATGGATATCAAACAGCGGAGACGGCTTGCCCGTAGAGCCGGGCTTCGGAGAAAGCCACTCAAAGTTTGCAAGCAGCACCGGCCCCTCCGTTTGACCGAAGCCTTCATACAGCTTATGCCCCGTAAGCCGCTCCCATTGCTCGAATACGACGGGATTCAGCGGCTCGCCCGCCATGCAGCAATGGTGAATGGAGGACAAATCATATTTCGTCACATCCTCCTTAATCATGAAGCGGTACATTGTGGCCGGCGCACAAAAGGTTGTGATTTTGTATTTTTCCATCACGCTCAGCAGCTTGTGCGGATCAAACCGATCCATATCATAGCCCAGTACCGCAGAGCCGGAAATCCACTGACCGTAAATTTTTCCCCACGAAAACTTAGCCCAGCCGGAATCCGCGACGGTCAGATGCAGACCATTTTCTTCTACCTGCTGCCAATATTTCGCCGTGACGATATGACCAAGCGGATAGGACTGCACGTGCTGCACCATTTTGGGCATCCCCGTCGTCCCGCTCGTAAAATAAATCAGCATCAGGTCGTCTGCGTTTACGGCGTCCTTTCCCTCCGGTCGCGTAAATACGTCGCTCTGGCAAGAATAGGCATCCGTATAATTGATCCATCCCGCCCGCCCCGCGCCGGGCTCCTCAATCAGCGCTTTATACTGGAGCGACGGACATTGCTGCTCTGAATTTTCCACATGAGAAATAATGTTTTCATCCTGCGCGCAAAGAATCATTTTCACGGAAGCCGCATTGATCCGGTAAATCAGATCCTTTTCCGTCAGCTGAAACGTAGCGGGAATCACAACCGCCCCGATTTTATGGAGCGCAGTAACCGTGATCCAGTATTCGTACCGTCTTTTTAGAATGAGCAGGATGCGGTCGCCCTTCCGGATTCCGATGGAGCGAAAATAATTACACATCTGGTTGCTGATCCGACTGATCTCCTGAAACGTAAAAATACGCTCCTCTCCGCTATCGTTGCACCAGACAAGCGCTTTTTTTTCGGGCTCTTCTTGAGCCCAGCCGTCTACGACATCGAAACCAAAATTGAAATCCGCAGGCACGTTCACCCGATAGTTTGTTTTAAAATCCTCATACGAATCGAAGCGGATCCGCGGAAGATATTTTTTTAGCATATAATCCATTTGCCTGAACCTCCGGTATTATAATAAGATGACTGTCAGGAATTTTGCGTCTTTTCCGCCGACGGCCGTCTGCGCGTGCGGCGTAACCGGATCGAAATATAAGCAGTCTCCCTCGTTTAAAAGAAATTCCCGTTTTCCGAAAATGACTTTAACACGTCCCTCCAGCACGTAGTTAAATTCCTGGCCGGTATGGCTGACAAGAGCGGGCGGCTCGGTTTCCGTTTTCGCCGCCACCGTCACGATCATGGGCTCTATCTTGCGCCCGATGAATTTGTACGCGATGCTTTCGAAATCGTAGCCGACGTACCGGTCTACCGCAATGCCTTCGCCCCGGCGGACGAGAGAACAATTCGCCAGCCGCGGCGGCACGCCCGTCAGAAGCTCTGTCAGGTCTACGCGCAGAAGCGCCGCGAGCTCGTATAGGACGCTTACGGGAAAGTCCGCTTCCGCATTTTCATAAGATAAATACGTTTCTAATGAGATCCCGAGCTGTCCGGCAACGGCTTCCGCACTGAGCTCCGACACTTCCCGAAGCTCCTTGACGCGGGACGCAATTTCCTGGATTTTTGAAGAATGTTCCATATTTTATACTCCCTTGCCATTTGTCAATCAACTTTTATAATATCCGAAAAATCGAATGTGGCGAAATAATCCTTCGGCGTTTCCGCTCTGCGAATCATTTGTACGGAACCATCCTCTTTCAGGAGCAGCTCCGCGCTCCGCAGCTTGCCGTTATAATTGTAGCCCATCGCAAAGCCGTGCGCACCGGCATCAAGAATGGCCAGCAAATCGCCCGGCACCGTTTCCGGCAGGCGTCTGTCTATCGCAAATTTATCGTTGTTTTCACACAAGCCGCCCGTAACGTCATATGTTTTTACGCAGGGCTCGTGTTCTTTTCCCAGCACAACGATATGGTGATAGGCTCCGTACATCGCAGGGCGCATAAGATTCGCCGCGCACGCGTCCGTCCCGAGATAATGCTTGTATGTATTTTTCTCATGCAGGACGCGCGTGACCAGTATTCCGTAGGGCCCCGTGATATACCTTCCCAGTTCCGTTTTAATATCCAGCGAGCCGATGGGAGAAGGAACAATAATCTCGCGGTACGCCTGCTCCACATGTCTGCCGATATAATCGATGTCCGCCGGCTGCTCATCCGGAAGATACGGAATCCCGATTCCGCCTGATAAATTCACAAAGCTGAATACGGCTCCAGTCTCCTTCTGGAGACGAACCGCCTCTTTAAAGAGCACCGCAGCAAGAGCCGGATAATAATCCTTATCAATCATGTTGCTTGCCAGGAACGCATGAATTCCGAAGCGCTTTGCTCCCATTTTCATCAGCTTCCGGATCCCGTCGACCATCTGCTCCGGCGTCATGCCGTATTTGGCATCTCCGGGATTTCCCATGAAGCGGTTCCCTACAGCGAATTTACCGCCCGGGTTATACCGGAGACAAATTTCCTCGGGGATTCCGCCGTGCTGCGCCAGAAAATCAATATGGGTAAAATCATCGAGATTAATAATCGCATCCAGCCTCCGCGCATATTCAAAGTCCGCGGCCGGCGTCGCATTGGAGGAAAACATGATGTCCTGTCCGTGAAAGCCCAGGCTTTCCGAAAGCATCAGCTCCGTATAAGAGGAGCAGTCCGTCCCGCAGCCCTCTTCCTGTAGAATCTTAATCAGAAATGGATTCGGGCACGCCTTGACCGCAAAATACTCCCGGAATCCCGGATTCCAGGAAAAAGCCTGTTTAAGGCCGCGCACCGCGCTGCGAATCCCGGCTTCGCTGTATATATAAAACGGCGTAGGATATTTCCTGCTGATTTCTTCTGCCTGCTCCTTCGTTATAAATGCTTCTTTCATTTTGTTGCTTCCTCCTCTTCCGTTATGTATCCGTCGATCGCATCCCAAAGCGCTTCGATCCCGGTCCGTTTTTCGGCCGATACGCATATAATATCCTTATTTGGTGGTATTTGTAAAGTGGATCTTATCAGCGCGGTATTGTGCTGGAGCTGCTGTCTGCTGATTTTGTCTGATTTTGTAGCCACAATCAGATACGCAAGGCCGGAGGCCAAAATCCATCGATACATGTTTTCGTCGTCCTTGGACGGTTTATGACGGATATCCAGCAGCAGCAATACGAGATAAAGCTGCGGCCGAACGTTGAGATATTCCTCGATGACCTTCGCCCACAGATTCTTTTCGCCTTTCGAAACGGCCGCATAGCCGTAGCCGGGCAGATCTACAAAATGCAGCTCATCATCCAGATTATAATAATTGATCTGCCGCGTCATCCCCTGGCGAGAACCGCTGTATGCCAGATTTTTTCTGCCAAGCAGGGCGTTGATCAGCGAGGACTTACCGACATTAGAGCGCCCGGCAAACGCGATTTCCAATAAATTCCCTTCGGGATACTGCTGCGGAGATACAGCCGAGATCACAAATTTTGCATTTTTCACTTTCATCGTTCAGCCTCTTCCTTTCAGGAACGTGCGCCTGTGCAGAGCGCAGGGACCGTATCTGTTAATTGCATCATAGTGCTGCGCCGTTCCGTACCCTTTATGTTTTGCAAAACCATATTCCGGATATACAGCGTCATATTGCCGCATCAATCTGTCCCGCTCCACTTTCGCTAATATTGAAGCGCAAGCGATCGTGATACTTTTCGCATCGCCGTGCGTAATAGATACCTGTGGAAGCTCTACTTGCGGGATCCGAACGTGATCGACCAGAAGCCGTTCCGGAGCTTCACCGGCAGCGGCGATCGCGATTCGGAGCGCCTCCCGCATTGCCTCATACGTTGCCTGCAAAATATTGATTTCATCAATCTGATCGTTTCCGACCATACTCACGCCGTAAGAAATACAGGACGCCCTGATCTCTTCGTACAGTGCCTCCCGCCGTTTTTCGCTGAGCTTCTTGGAATCATCCGCGCCGCGTACGAACGGTCCCTGCGCCGGGAAAATAACGCAGGCCGCCGCCACCGGACCGGCCAGAGGCCCTCTGCCCGCCTCGTCGATTCCGGCAATCAGCCGGACACCTTCTCCCGCCAGCTGCCTTTCATACTGACATAATTCCGTAAAATGCTGCTCTGTCATATCACTGCTCCGCCGGATTCAGCAGCTCCGGTCCGTCTAATGTAATCCGTCCCAGCTTTCCGCTTTGGAAATCGTCCAGCACAAGATTCGCGGCCCGGAGCAAATCCACCGCGCCTCCTTTAGCGAGACAGCCCCTGCGCCTGCCGCATGCAAACAAAATGTCGGCGGGATCCGCCATTTTCTCGGTACTGAAGCCGTATTTCTCTTCCATCAGTCCGGGATATTGTTCGGTAATATACCGCAGTAAAAAAAGCGCGATATCCTGTACGTCAAGGACGTCATTTTTGATCGCTCCCGTAGCGGCAAGCCGATAGGCGCACCGTTCGTCCTCGAACTTCGGCCAGAGCAGGCCGGGCGTATCGAGCAGATGAATATCCTCTCGAATCCTCAGCCACTGCTTGTTTCTCGTGATGCCGGGACGATCGCCCGTTCCCGCTGCGCCGCGTCCTACGATCCGATTAATCAGGGAAGACTTCCCCACGTTTGGAATTCCTACGGCCATAGCCCGTATGACGGGAGGCCGCCGTCCCGCCCCCGCAAAGCGCTTGAATTTCTCATCCATCGTTTCCCGAATTGCAGAAAGGACCTCCTTCACGCCCGCGCCGCTTCTGCAGTCCGTATAATGCATACGGATGCCCTTCCCCGCATAATAGTTTTTCCAGAATCCGTTTTGATTGGGATCCGAAAGATCCCTTTTATTTCCAAGCAGGATCCGCGGCTTCTGTCCGAGGATCCTGTCGATTTCCGGATTTCTGCTGGAGAATGGAATCCTTGCATCTACAATTTCAAGCACGATATCTACCAGCTTCAAATTTTCCCCGAGGATCCGGCGCGCCCGTGCCATATGACCCGGAAACCATTGGATCTGTTTTCTGTTGATATTTTCTCTATCCATTTTAATTCCCCTGCAGCTTCTGTCTGCGGTTTTGCAGTGCGCTCATACGTTCTTCAAACGCATCGATTGCACTGTAATCCTGAATGTTGTTCTGTTCCCATGTCAGACTGCGGAGCGCAGGCATCGTGTTGATTGCATCAAAGTTCGAGATCATATTCAGAGAAACGTCAAGCGTCCGGATCGTAGTATTGCCCGCCAGCGGATCCAGAGACGTAAGCGCATTACTGTGAAGCAGCACGGTTTCCAGGCTTGCTGCCTCAGCAAGCGGCGCCAGGGAATCCAGATAATTATCTGTAAGGTCCAAATAAGACAGCTCCTCCAGCGCTTCGATTCCCTCCACATCAGAGATCAGATTGTGGCCGGCGATCAGAGTCCGGAGCTGCGTATTTTCAAACAGCGGAGATAAATCAGAAATTCCCCGTTCCGTATTGTCTGAATTCAGACCGTAATTATAAGACAAATCTACATATGTAAGAGATTTGCAGCCGGCAAGCGGCGAAATGTCCGTAATGCGGTTATTGGCGAGCGTCAGAGTCTGCAGCGCCGAAAGAGAGCCGAGCACCGTCAGATCCGTCAGCATATTATCGGAAGCATCCAGCTCTTCCAGCAGCACCAGACCTTTCAAGGGCGTGAGATCCAGACCGGAAGCTCCCGACGTGTTCGAAGTCAAAACATTATAATTTTTCGCAATATTCAGCTTTTTGAGAGACGGCAGCTCCGCCAGAACGGAAAAATCCGTAATTCTGTTTCCGTACAGATCGAGTTCTTCCAAGCTCGTAAAATAGCGCAATGATTCGATTGAAGTAATTCCTCTGACGCGAGCGCTGAGCTCCGTAATATTTTCCACGTCCGCCCGCCGGATCGCACCGATGCTTTTTCCAATTTTTTCTCGCACAACTGTTTCTAGGTTAATATCTGTAAAATGAATTTCCTGCTCAGCATCCGGTGTTACGGTCGGCGCAGGAGCAGCACTGCCCGCAGGAGTCGCCGTAGCCACCGCAGTCGGCGCCGCCAGTGTCGGAGGAGCGGTCGGGAAGCTGCCCTTACAACCTGACGCGGCGGCGGAGCCCAGACACAAAATTGCCGCAATCATTCCGATTTTGACCTGCATCGTGATTCCTTTCCTCATTTTATGATATCCACCGCTTTTACATCCTGATACTCTCCGGCGCACGTGATTTCTCCATTATGCCAGACGTACAGCTTGGCATCCGAATTATAAACGATATATTCCATATCCCGGTCAAAAAAAACGTTTGTCCCGACGTTGCCAGCAATTCTGGTCATTTTATCTTCGACGACATAGTCCAGCGACATCAGTCCATCCCCATTCTGCCGGCACAATAAATAGATTTCATTGCTTCTGCCGTAAAGCCTCATTTCAAAGGCTGCATCGAAGCGCTCGATCTGATTCTTTAAAACGAGATACAGCTCGCTCCCGTCCGCATTTTCATAGGCAATAAACGGTTTATTATAATAATTATAAATATTCCCGGTGTTTTCAGCAACCGTAACGCTCTTCTGGCGAACGTCATATATATTATACCGGCAAAGCAGCCCGTCCGCTTCCTGATAATACAGATAGTTTGTCCTTGCATCAAAAATAAATCTGGCATTGACCCCGCAGCTGATCTGCTTCTCAGGCGCTCCGCCCTTTGATGTCATATAAATATCCATTCCATCCCCATTCAGCACGGAATAAAGCAGAAAATCGTCGGCCTCGGAGTAGTAAAGCAGTCGATACACGTTTCTCGCGATTTCCTTCAGCTCATCTCCGTCTAAATACTGCAGCAGCCCCGCCGTGTATTCGGACGCACCGTTTTGCTCAGGATGGTAAACCATGCTGATATCGCTGAGAAAATACCGGAACGGAACGCTGCCGTCGCTGTCCAGCTCCTTTGTAGAGGGATCGAGCAGCACCGGCTCCACTTGAGATAATACCGGCTGCGCATTGACAGAGCTCAGAAGTATGTTTCCGTCCGTATCAGCGATATACATGATATCGCCCTCGTAATAGCAGATTTTTCCGCCATCTTTTGAAAGATAAAATTTTCTGGAGGAATTCAGATTTTCGCTTATCGTGCGCATCTGCCCGGTGTAGTCGCTGTAGATAAGCTTTCCGCCGTCCGCAAGCAGCACGCCCTCGGAAGATACCGCGTACGCGGACGCGGACGGTTCCCCGTCACGCGTTTCGCTCAAAAGCCGGGTTTGGTCTCCTTTAAACAAATAAAGCTGGATCTGATTTGATGTATTTGTGCAAACGATCGCCCTGCGGTTTCCCATCAGGCTGAAGCCTGTAACGTTCTCGCACAGGGCGACTCGCTCGTTAGACTTAATCGAATACTCATAAAGTATATTATTTCTGAGATAATAGATTTGGTCGTTTACGGAATCATGAACCGGCGCCGCAACGGCATCGTCAATCGCCGTCACAGTGCAGTCCTCCTTCATAAGATACAGATTGCTGTTGCTGTCAAGAAAAACAAAAGGATACATAAAGGAGCGTCCTACGCCGTTCATGTCAGAGTAGCCAAGCTCCGGCGCGCTGCCGGGCAAAAGCTCTATCACCGCAATGACAACCGCCACAACAGCGATTGTAATCAGCGTTATGATGAGATTCCACTTTTTTTCCTTTTTGATATAAGTCTTTCCGATATTGCGACGCATCAGACAACCAGCCCCATCGTTTCATCCGTTCCGCTTTTCAATTCCCGTTTATTATACAATGAAAACAGGGAAAATACAAACCTAATTCTCATTCCTCGTGTCCGACGGGAGGCTTGAACTCCATAGTAATATGACTGAGATCGTATGGCGTAGCCTGATAAACATAATAATTAAGCCAGTTGGCGTACAGCAGATAAGCATGACTTTTCCATTTAAAATACGGAGTTTTCGCCGGATCATCGTCCGGGAAATAGTTTTCGGGAATTGCGGTTGCCAGTCCCTTTGCCCGATCCCTCTCATATTCCAGCTTCAGCGTATCTCTGTCATATTCCAAGTGGCCAAGCATAAAAATCTGCCGTCTGTCATGAGAAGCACAGATGCAAAGGCCCGCCCGGTCGGAAGTCGCCAGAATATCCAGATCCGGTTCCTTCTCGACGTCCTTCATTCGGATGCCTGTGTAGCGCGAATGCGGCACGTAAAAGCAATCGTCAAAGCCGCGGAGCAGACGGGCTACACGGTTGTGTGATTTATGCTCGAAAACACCGAACAGCTTCTTCTCCAGCAGGCACTTATCAATTCCGTAATGATAAAACAGCCCTGCCTGCGCGCCCCAGCAAATATGAAGCGTTGTCGTCACATTCATACGCGACCATTCCATCAGGCGGCATAGCTCGTCCCAGTATCCAACCTCTTGAAAGGGCAGCTGTTCGACCGGCGCTCCAGTGATAATCAAGCCGTCGAATTTTTCGTTTTTTACAGCGTCCGGCGTTACGTAGAACGCGTTCAGGTGACTGAGCGAGGTATTTTTTGAACGGTGTGTCGCCGGATGAAGCAGCGTCGGCTCCACCTGCAGCGGCGTATTGCTGAGCAGACGCAGAAGCTGTGTCTCGGTCACGATTTTTGTTGGCATCAAATTCATTATTGCAATCTTCAGCGGGCGGATATCCTGATGAAACGCCATGTTTTCGTGCATCACAAATACATGTTCCTTCTGCAGCGTTTCCGCCGCTGGCAAATCATTCGGTATCTTTATCGGCATGCGCTCATCCTTTCTCCGTACGCGGAAGCAAATAGCAGATCTTTCTTATTTTACACTCCGGCGTGATAATTGTCCATATCCGGCATAAATATATTATAATGATTCATGCTTTGGCGGTGTGGTATGCTTCTTTCATCCATCATCGGGATTTTTTCGTTCATACTGATTCTTTTCTTTGTAATTTTCAGCGAGAGCTGTGTTCCGGAGACAAGGAACGCCGTTATGATGTTCCTGAACACGGTTCTTCCCACAATGTTTCCGTTTTATGTGCTTTCCTCGCTCATTGTATCCGGTGGATTTCTGACGCGCATAGCAAAGCCTGTAAAACCGCTTATGGAGCGTGTTATGCATCTTCCCGGAAGCTGCATCGCGCCCATTATTCTGGGCTGCCTCTGCGGCTTTCCGATCGGGGCGAAAATCACATGTGATTTAAAGGCAAGAGGAGATATCACGGAGGAAGAGGCTGAACGTCTTTCGTCTTTTACAAATAATGTAGGCCCCGTATTTATGGCCTCGATTGTAGGCAGTGCATATTTAGGCAGTATTCGGAGCGGTCTTCTGATTTGGCTTTCCGTCACGCTTGCTTCTCTGGGCAGCGGTATTCTGCTTTGCCGCGTCCGCCGCAGCTCCGCTGCCCCCGGATTATGCGGAACTGCCCCGATCCAGGGCAAAACCGACATTCCTGCCGCACTTCTTTCTTCTCTTAATACTGTACTGTACGTCGGCGCCGTAATTATCTTTTTTTCTTCCGTGACATCGCTGCTGAAATTGATTCCCTGCCTGTCTGATTTTATTTATTCGGCGGCCTATTCCTTTTTGGAAATTACCGGGGGACTCCGCAGTCTTGGAGAAAGCGTTCAGACCACAAATCCCATATTAAAGTATATGCTGTTCTCCGCCTTCAGCGCCTGGTCCGGCTGTTCCGTCCATATGCAGGTGTGCGGCATTCTGGCCTCCGGTAAAATTAAAATTAAATATTATTTTATCGGGAAATTGCTTCAGTCTCTGCTCGCCCCGCTGATTACCGCAGCGCTTTTCTTTTTTCTGTAAACGGATTATTAAGACATAAAAACGGCGCCGGATTCCGAAGAATTCCGGCGCCGTCCCGCTGCTTCATCCGGCAGCGATCAAATCTGCAAAACCTTTATACCGTCAGCAATGACCAAATTTCATTACATCTCGTCTCAAGTTCTCTAAATCCGTCCTGATAGCTTTCAGTTCCTGCCAGGTCTCTTGACAAGATATTCCTGATATCCGCCTCGATCGCCTCAGCAACATCGATTGGCATTCTGCAGTTTACCTGACCAGGCGTGGAAGCCGTATCTGCCAGATATACAAACGCATCCCAGTTCTTTCCGCTCCATGCCGGATCGTCCGGATATTTCCAAGCATCATAACCCTCGTCATCCAGGGACTTCAGCAGGGGAACAGAACCGCCCGTACCGGAATTGAAGGCCCGCTGTCCTTCCGGTGTCAGGAAAAAGAGCGCCAGCGCTGCGGCAGCCGTTACGTTCTGCGTTCTGGCAAAGACGCCCACTCCTGATGCGCCGCATCCGAAGGAAGGATTCTGGAAGAGCGGCATATTAATGATATCCCAGTCGACATCCCTGTTGTCAAATTGCTTGCCGGTTGCCTGTATGGTCGGATATACGTCCGTTTTAAAGATATACTCCCTGCCTGCGATGTCATCCGCACTCTCATTTACCGAAGGAATCATGACATAGTATTTTCTTGCCATGTCCAGCGCTTCGCCGATCGCTCTTAAAATATCGCCGTTTTCATCGATAAATGTAATCTTCTTCTCCGTGGTGTTGCACCATGCGTCTCTCGACGCATAGGCTTCGAAGAACGGAACATATACAGGTGAATATGTCAGATTCAGATTCAGCGGATAATAATCTTCTCCCTCCGGATCATACAGCCGCTCGCAGATGTCCTGGAATTCCTCCCAGGTCCATTCCGGTCTGATCTCCGCATTCAATCCGGCTTCCGTAATGGCCGATTTATTGTAAATCAAAACTATCTGATTGTAGTCTCTGGGTACGAAATACAGACGGCCGTTTACAAGACCGAGACGATAAATACCGCTGTAAACGTCGTTTTGGCTGATACCGAACTTCGTTATAAAACCATCCAGCGGGATAAGCGCTCTGTCCTGCACCGCATATTTGTACGTCTGCATCTCCGCAAAATAGAAAACATCTCCGATATCCGCGGAAGCGATTCGGTTATCCGAAGTCGCCGTGTAATCGCGCTCCACCGTTACGTTCGTGTACTTCTGCTCAAATGCCGTTACAAACTTATCCGCTGCCTGCTTGTAGTCTGCGCTGGTAGCCGCCGGAGAATACGTAAACGTGATTTCGCCTTCCGGTTCGCCTTCTTCAATAGCCTTATCAATATCATCCTGCGTTAACATCGGCGGTTTCTTACAGGCAACCATGGTGAACGTCATGACAAGGATCAGCAAAAGCACTGATGCACTTTTCAAATACTTCTTCATTAACTGTGACCTCCTACTAAAGTTATTCTATTACAACAATACGATTTCATCTTAACCATATCCACTGGTTTTGTCAATATACAAACGCTTTGACTGGCGCGCTTAATCGCTGATTTTACAAAATATTTAAACCAAATTAAATAAATCAACGGTATTTTGCAGCGCTCAGCTTGCATTGGCAGCGTCCTGAATCTCCTGAAGGAGATCATCGATATACATCAGCTCTGTGTTTTCCGCATACGTCTTAAAGATCTCGTCGATACTGTCTCTAATCTCTCCGGAGGCGCTCCACGTCATAAAAGACGTAAGAACGGCTGGATAATCATAATCTGAATAGAGAGAAAATACCGATGTATTCTTACCGGAGACAGGGAATTCCCGCCAAAATTTCATGGTATTGGCAGACTTCAGCGCCGGAACCTTGTAGCCGAGCTCTCCGCAATACGCAATAGAAGCATCCTCAACCATTGCGTACAGCGCAAGGGCCTTGGCATTCTTCTCTGTATTCTCCCGCGCCTCGATTTCCGCCTGAATTTCTTCCTCCGTCTTATCAATATCGGTATTTCCGCTATTCAGGGCGTCGATCACTTCATGGTTAATAACAGCTAAGCCAAGCGTTTTCACGCCAATACTCTTATATATCGTACCGTCTGCTCCTTCAAATCCAGGAAAATGAGCAAATTCCCATTCAAATCCGCCGTTTTCCGCATCCTGGGACAGCGCCTCCTGCCATCTGACTACGTCAGAATGATCCGCTACGATGATTCCGTACTGAGAGAGCTCTTCGCTTGTTACCTCTGCCGTCGTCTTGTCCGCAGCGTATCCCGTACGGAGAAAACGGTCTGCCAGATATTTTAATCCTTCAATCACATCCGGATCCGTAAAGTTCAGCTCCGTAGTTTTATCAGCAAAGGAAACATCGTTATACAAAGCGCCGCCAAAGCCTCTTGCGAAAGCGCCCCAGATTGCATAATCCGTATAATTCATCAGGACGGGCGTTTCCACGCCGCTTTCCGAAAGCTTTTGCGCATATTCGTACAGCTCATCCCACGTCCAGTCGTCCGATGGAACAGGATCCTCAATCCCCGCCGCTTCCAGTAAATCAAGATTCAGAATAACTACCTGGTTCAGGTATTCCACAGGACACATATACATTCTTCCCTCATACAGGGATGCATTATATGCGGCCTCCATATATTCCTCTGAGGGATACAGCCGGTCAAAGCTGGCAGATGTATAATCTATGATTCCCTCTGCATCGCTGCTCAGGTCCAGGATCCACCCTTTTTCCACATATTCCGGCAGCTGCTCCGAGCTGATCAGCACCACGTCGCCGATCTCGCCGCTTTCGATCCGCTCATCCAATGTTGCAAAATATTCATCATACGAATAATCTGCATCAATCTGAACGTCTACGCTGGGATATTGCAGCGCATACGCCTGCGCAAACATAAACAGATCGTTGTCGTTCTCATAATTCTTATATGCGGAAATCGTTATATTTCCTGCCAGATCCTCCGGAACAGGATTCGCAGAAGAAGACGGTCCGTTTTCCTCCTCATCGCTGTCATTTCCGGAGCAGCCGGCAAAAGAAACGAGCAGCGCAATCGCAAGGATCCATATAATGGTGAAACGTAATTTCTTAAACATAGAAAAACCCTCCGTCACTCAATAACGCCGATTCGCTCAATTCCTGATGCAAGCTTATTCTGCCCCGCTATATATACGATTAATACCGGAATCATTACCAGCAGACAGCCTGCAAACAGCATCGGTTCTGTCATGGCCTTGTCAATCTCGCTGGCTTCGCCAGAATATCCCATTAATTCGGAATAATACTGCTGAATATTTTCCAGCTTCGGCTGAAGCGTCAGCATATTCTGGTTAAACATATAAGTTGGCGCTTCGTAGTTATCGTTCCAGTGCCATACGAACGAGAAAATGAAAACGATCGATATGGCGGATTTTACCAGCGGCAGCATGATCTGCAAAAATACTCTGAACGGGCCGGCGCCGTCAATACGCGCCGCATCGTCCATCGCGTCGGGTACTCTTTGGAAAAAGTACATATAAATTAAGGCAAACAGAGCGCCGCGCAGCCCCAGGCCAAATATGCACGGGATCAAAATCGGCCAATAAGTATTTGTCATGCCAAATGTCGCCCATAGACCGTACGAAGAAAGAATCATCGTCTGCGGCGGAATCAGAAGCACCAGGATAACCAATACAAAGAGAATGTTCTTCCCTCTGAATTTAAAACGTCCCAGCGCATAACCGATAATTGCACAGGAAACGCACTGCAAAACAGCGCTTCCCAGCGAAGTAATCAGCGAATTCAAAAACGCGCGCGGATAATTCAGTCCCTGCCAGGCACTGGTAAAATTTTCCCATTCTATTGCGGTAGGGATCCACTCAACCGTTGGATCCAGATAATCCTGATAAGACATCATGGACGTCGTCAGAATATAGATAAAAGGGAGCAGAAACAGATAAGCAAGCTCAATCAGGACGTAATATAAGAAGATCCGGCCGATCACAAATCTGATTTTCTTTTTTGCCTTATAACCGAGATTTCTATATCGATCGATAAACGTTTGAAAGAAACCCGTTACTCTGTGGATTACGTTCGTCATCTGAGCCACCTCCTCGTAAGCAGAATGAAGATAAGAATCGTGATCAAAGTAATCAGCATATACATCCAGCTGAGCGCCGACGCCATTCCGTATTTCGTACCTGTTTCCGTCATGGACTGCATCATGCTCATAATCGGGTTGTCATACTTGACAAAAGAGTCGACCAAAGCGTAGACGCAATTCAAAATGACAAACGGCGAAATATACGGGAGCGTAACATGCCAGAAGGATTCCCATGCCGTTGCCCCGTCGATTTCAACAACCTCATAAAGGATATCAGGAACACTCTGCAGCGCCGCCAGGAAAATCAGAATTTCAACACTGCTGCTCCACATGATATTTCCTATATATTGTGTCAGCGTTCCGAAGAAGCCCCCGGAAGCAGAACCGACAATGGAACCGAATACGCTGATGCTGCCGACGCCGTCATTGAACAGATAGCTCATGATAACGCCTGCCAGAATCACCGGGATGAAAAAGATGACCCTGAAGTACACTCTTCCAGGAAATTTCTGCTTCAGAAGCACGGCCACGAATAATGCGAAGAACACGATAATCGGTACCTGCCACAATGCGTTCAGGAAAGAATTTACCATTGCTTCTCCCACGCTCGGATCCTGGATAATATCCATGTAGTTTTCAAAGCCTACCCATTTGCTCTGTCCCTCAAACCCGTAAAGGTCCGTCAGCTGCGTAATGTAAAAACTGATTCTGACAGACAGGATAAGCGGAACCAGCGTAAAAATGAGGAAGCCAATCAGCCACGGGGCGGAAAAGCACCAGCCCTCCAGCGTTCTTCGCCTTTCAAAGGAAATAACACTGCCTAACGTTCTTTTGTGCGCCAGCTGCTTTTTTACTTTGACTGGTTTCTTAGCCATGTATTACTCCCCTCCCTTCTCCAATATTTGATAACTTCTTCCTTCAAAGGACAGCGTCTGACCGGACGCAGCGTCCTCGACGGTAACGCTCTCGGTTTCGTAGCAAACATATACCCTGGTACCGTCGGAATATTGTGTACAGAAAATTTCGTAGTCCGGATTCACTCTGTAATGATCCGTGATTTCAAGGCCGATGAAAGGCTTCACGGCTTCGGCGATGCTGTTGTAGCGCTCTACGATCTCATTTTTCAGATTTGAATACTCAGAACGGTAAAGAGCATCGTAATACGTATAACGAAGCTCGCTTGTTTTTTCCTGCGTAAGCTCATAAGACATCAGCGCGCCGTATTCAATCGATCTGAGCATAAAATAGGTCTCGTCGTCCTGATTGTTTACGGGTGCGGAATAATAATTTACAAGCCCGTGATATACGATCTGAAGGAATGGGATTTCCTCATCCAGAACAATATGCGAAGATTTTTCTACAGGGATATCGACAATGGTATTGACGTAAGGAATTGCGTAGGAATTCCCGCTGTAAACCGCGACATCCTCAAAATTCGCCCCGTACTGCTGAAGCCATTTTACATATCTGCTGATGGCCTGCACGCGGTATAAGGGATTATTCTCGTTGTAATCAGAATAAAGCATATCTCCCAGCTGCTGGAGGTCTACATTTGCCGCGCCGTAGTCCTTCAGGCGTTCAATCACATCATTCAGAATTTCGCGGTCGAAATATTCCGGACTGAGAACATAAAAATCAGCATAATTGTATACGCCGGACGTCGTGCTCAGCAAATAATTCAGATAAAACGTATTGGCTTCCTTTACGACGGCATTCCGGAACGTCGCACCGTTAGACGGGCTTCCGTAGAGAATCAGAAGGTTATTATCCAAAACAAGCGTAATGTTTTTGTCCTTTGCCCATTTCGTCAAATCCTGAAGGCCGCCCGTACCGCCGTACGCACCGTCAGGCTTCAGCTTCGAGGTACAGTTCCAATAATAACCGCCCTTCTGCCAGCCAAGCAGAGAAAGACGCAGGTCAGAAGCGCCGCTTTCACTAAGATCATTATAAATGTTCTGTACGTCCTCAAAATCCGTCATTACTTTAACCTGATTCAAAACGCCGCCTGTTACATTTTTGGCTCCCATAAACATTTTCAGGTTAAGCACTGGCGCATCTTCAGCTGAACCCATGGAAAGCTCAATGCCATAGCGCTCGTTCCATTGTGCCAAAAGCTTTTCCCGAACCCTGGCAGCAACGTCTACATAGGAATACTCGTCGTCTTCCGAAAGATCGATCGTAATTCTCTGTTCGACATCTCCCAGCTGCATGTCTTTTACGACCATATCGTACTGCGTACCGGAGTTTGAAATCTGAAGCTTGTAAAAATTCCGGTAATTATACTGAAAATAGATCGCATAAAAAGGCAGGCTCCTGATGCCGGGATTTGAAATCTTCAGCTCCGCATTCGAATCTCCTTCCTTAATGAAAGAAGTCATCATGGAATTTGCAATCTGATTAATATTTTCTGTTCCATCCTCAGTTCTGTTTTCCACGATACCGTAAGCGCCGATACTCAAAAGCAAATTATTGTAATCCGGCGAGTCGGTCGCGTCAAAGGTCAGATCCGGACCGTATACTTTCTTGGAATATTCATTATAGTTTGTGATTCTGGCGACATCAAAGCGCGTCAGCGCTCCTGTTCCGTCAGGCGCTACAAAATAGCCCTCCTGACCGGTACGATGCGCTCCGAGATACGGCAGGACGCTCAGCGACGTAAGCAGCGGTCTTCTGTCCTGCTCCTCGTTTTCCAGGCCCTCCCGCTCAATGATTCCATTGACCGGAATGCGGTATACAAGCTCGTTACCCTCGATCGTAATTTCAACAGAAAATTCCAGCTCCAGCTCTGTCATCTCATAGCGCAGTCGGACGCCGTTCTCAATGAAATAAACGGTTTTCACATGTGGCATCTGGTTTACGCCCAATACGAAGCCACCGTCCATACCGGACTTTGTATAGCCGACAAACACCGGCGACGTAATAAATTGGCCCGTCTCCGTGGAAAGATCGTAAGCTGCGAGATCAGAGGTTTCGCCCTCTGCAAGCGTCGTCTCATAAATCGGCTCCGGATAGGAACGGAAGGTTTCGCCCGTTGCCTTATCCTGGATCAAAAACAAATTTTCTCTGTTGGAAAAGCTGAGTATCAGATTATCGTTCTCAGCTACTACCGTCATTCCCTGATCGGTAAGCATCAGGCCGTTGACTCCCTTCGATGTGTCGGTAGCCGAAACCTGTCTGCTGCTCTCAATTCCGTCTTTCCCGAAAATAATATTGTGGTCGTCCCCAAAAGCGACTTTCAGCACAATAAAAATAAGCAGCAAGACCAATACAAGCGGAATAACGATTTTCAGTACCTTTTTTATTTTTTCACGCGATGCTGATTCATTCACAGGCGTCTCATTGTTTTGTTCCAGGTCTTTTTTCTTTTTCTTAAACAAGATAACTCAACTCCTTACCAAATTGTATAATGAAATCAAACATCTGCGCAGCCAATCCATAGACAATGAAGAAGAGGATCGCCACCGCGGCAACGCCCAGCACCGTCAGAATGGATACGACAAACGCCTTAACCGGATGGAAGCCGTGGACGCCCTTAATACAGAAGTAGACAAGCAGCACGGTCCAGAAATAAATCAATATATTTACAATTTTAAAAATTCCCGCTTCGTTTTGCGTAAGAATATGCGTCAGCAGGTTGATCGGCAGCATCAAAAGAAGCAGCGGTCCATGACAGTAGGCGCCTCCTATGATCACGTCGCGGAATCTGCCCTCGCCATACATAATTGTCGTAACACCGTAATTTACAACGCAAACCACAATCCATGGCAGGAAGGCAAAGAAGAAGGTGCTCACCGGCTCGATCACGTCCAAGGGCGTACCATCGCGGTATATAAAGCTGACTGCATACTCCGATACGACGGAAATCAGAGCGTACAAAATCATGATGATAACCATGTCTGCATAAGAGCCCTGGTTCTCATAGCGGATTCCCTCAAAGCCATCGATCGGATGGCGCATAATCCCCGTAATACGTCTGAAGAAGTTTCTGATTACCGTAAATACATTATGGCGCTCCTTCGGCGGTCCATATTTTCTCCGTCTGGCTCTTTTAACGGAAACCCAAACGACCCACGCAATTAAAAGCACAACGACGACGATAATAATTGTCGAAAAATGCTCGCTGAGGAAATCAGCCCGGATTTCTTCGAAAGCCTCTGAAGCATACAGCGCGTTCTCAGCCTCATAAAAATATTCGATGGCGGCGTCGTTTTCCTCCTCACGCATCAGAATATTTCCGATATTAACAAGAGCAAGCGTATAATAATTGCTTTTTTCGATGACCTGCTCCCAGATCACCTTAGACTCTTCGTATTTGCCCTGACTGTAAAGCTGATTTGCTTCGTGGACAAGATCGGCAAATTCGGTCGGAGTGTATACGGTGATATTGCCCGTCGTTTTGTTTAGGACGTATACCCTGCCTCTGTGGTCCGTCTCAATGCTGACCGGATAGGAGAGCTGTCCGTAGCCGTTTCCTCTCGTGCCAAACGCAAACAGGTTGTTTCCCCTTTCGTCGTATTCATAAATTCTTCCATACATTCTGTCAACAATCAGCATATTGTTGTAGCGGTCGACCGTTACATCGCAGAATACCTGATTGTACGAGGAATAGGACATAATACTGTTATCACGGAAATCGTAAGCACCGTATAAAATATCGGATCCGCCGATATTAATTTTACGAACCTGGGGCGGCGTCTCCGTTGTCGTCGTTGCATACATATACCCATCGTCGCTGCAATAAATATTTGTGAAGGTATACGGAAGCGTAACAACCGTACCAAGCCGGTCCTCGCGGCTCCACAGCAGCTTTGCAATCGAGTCCCAAAAGGAAAGATTTACTCTATTGGTTCCGTAATAGCTGACAAATTCTCCGTTCGAATTCATCTGCATAATTCCGTTGAAGTCTCCGTTATTCGCCACATACATGAAACCTCTTGCGTCCTTTGTAACCTTCAAAGGCTGATAGGAAAAATCCTGGGAAAGAATTTCGCTTTGCGGCGTCGGATAGGAATAACGAAGATTTCCGTATTTTGTAAATTCAACGATTCTGGCATTTCCGGAGTCTGCAACAAGGATCGCTCCATCGTCCGGATCTACGTAAACGCCCTTCGGCTCCTTCAGAGCGGAAAGATCTCCCTCTTCATACGTTCCATCGCTGCTGATTTCAAAAAGAAACGAATAATCACTGTCATATACGACAATCCTGTTGTTGCCGGTATCGGCCACATAAATCTTGCCGTCGTCGTCAATGAACATATCCTCCGGATTATTCAGCTTTCCCGTCTCCGTAGACAGGAAATCGATAACTGTGTTCGTTTCATAAGCCGCGGGAATCGGCATCGCCGTTCTTTCATTTTCCTGAATATAATAGTTCGCGTATGGCGTCCGCGCGGAAACCGGGATCCCGATGGAAAAAACCAGAGCAAACAGCAGAAGAAGACTGATAAATTTTTTGTGTCTCATATGCCCTCTACCCCCTTATTTGATTCCGGAGTGCGCCATCGTATCCATAACACGGCTCTGCTGTATTATGAAAATGATGATGCTCGGTAAAGTCATTATCAAACCTGATGCGGCGCTCGCACCCGTACGTGCAATACCGCCGCCAATCGTATTCATAAAGAAGCCGAGCGTTCTCAGCTGTTCTTTATAAATATAGGTGGTGGACGTTGCCGTGTCGGCCCAGATGCCGCCAAACGTCAGAATAATAACGGTTGCCTGCGCATTTCTCAAAAGCGGAATTGCAATTTTTGTGTAAAGCTGCCACTCAGAGGCCCCGTCAATTTTTCCTGCTTCAAAAATATCATCGGGAACCGTATCCAGAAATTGCTTCATCAGGAAAAGACATGTCGTATTCGCAAGCCCCGGAATAATGTACACAAGATAAGTGTTGTCGATTCCCAGCGAAGTAATAATCAAATAAGAAGGAATGGCCGCCGCTGCCGCAACAAACATCAGCGATGTCGTAACGAGCGTCATCAGACCGTTTCTGCCGGGGAATTTATGCTTGGAAAGCGGATAGCACGCCATCGTAAGGATAAATACCAGGCAGAATATATACGCTACCGTGATTAAGACCGTATTAAATAAATATCTGGAAAACGGTACGGCGCTGTTGGCAGTAATCGCCGTTAAATCTTTGAAGTTCTGAAGCGTAGGATTTTTTACAAAAAACGTAGGAGGATACAGGAAGAGCTCCTCCGCCGGCTTGAATGCAGTACATACAAGATAAACCAGGGGCAGCAGCGAAACAAGTCCCGCAAGCGTCAGAAATACCAGGATGACCACTCTGCCGTGATCCTTCCGTTTTTTAGCTCTTTTTAAATAATCAACGTCTACCTGAAACATATCATCACTCCTTCTCGCCTAAGACCTTAAACGCAACGCGTCCGATACCAAGGATCATAACGGAAAGCACAACCGCAATTGCGGACGCATAGCCTACCTCGAACCGCGTTCCGGAGTAGTCACTTAAATGCAGCATGATCGTCAGAGCGGCGTCTTCCGGGCTCGGATGGGCCACGATCGTCTGTCCAACAGTAAAAGAACTGGTAATTGTAATAACCGCCGAGAAAAGCAGCTGCGGCATCGTCTGCGGCACGTCGACATACAGCAGCTTCTGGAATCTTGAGGTAACGCCATCGACGGCAGCGGCATCGTACAGTTCTCTGTCTACGCCGCGGAAGCCCGCAACAAAAGCAAGGAACTGTGTGCTCAAGCTCGACCACAGCGCTACGATGATAATAACAGGCATAATATAATTGACATCCTGCAGCCATTGGATCGGTCCATAAATCAGTCCCAAATTCAAAAGCACAGAGTTCAGATATCCCGTGCTGTCGTTGGAAAACATAACCGCCCATACGACCGACATCGCAACGCCGCTCGTCAGCGCCGGCGCATAGAAAGCCAATACATACAGCGGGCGCACCTTATCCGGCACCTGATTGATAAACCAGGCAAAGAAATACGACATCAGATAGGAAACAGGTCCAACGATGACCGCATACGTCAGCGTATTTGTAAACGCTTTCAGGAAGAGCGAGTCGTCTACAAACAGGTACACGTAGTTTTCAAGCCCCGTCCAGCGCGGATCCTCGAAAATATTCCAGTATGTAAAGCTCAGGCCGGTCGACCACAGCAGCGGAATCAAAGAGAAGGTTATAAACAGGATGAAAAATGGAGCCATCAGACCATAAGACATCTTATGCTTCCACATTTCGTGAAGCGTATAACCAACTCTTTTTTCAACGTTGAAAAATCTTTTCTTAGGTACGGCGGGCGTATTTGTTTTTGTTTCTTTTTTTGTTCTCTCTTCTTTCTTACTCACAAATCATCCCTCCCACTTTATTCGTCAATGCGCTCGGCGTAAAGAACGGAGCCATCCTCTGGGATTCCAAACTCGCTTTGCTTACGCCGCATTTCTTTATTGATCTCCTTCACGGCGTCCTCCAGCGCAATTCTTCCGCTGAGTCCCTGAATCACCGTCTGGTTCAGCGCAGTCAGCAGATATCTGGACGTATAGTAGCCGCCCATCGCATTGGGAGATTCCTTCAGCCATTCCCACTGCGCATTGATAACATCAAGCTCATCCTGCGTATAAGGAAGCGTCTGCGCGGCATTTTTGTTGGCAGGATTCCAACGGGAAGCGACACCGAACGTAGCCTCCACCTCCCTGCCGTATTCAGCCTGTACGCTGTCGGACAGCCACCACTGCAGAAACGCCCAAGATTCTTCATAATGGCGGTTTTCTTCCGCAACATTATCTTTATTAATAATAATACAGCACGTTCCCAGACCGCTCATGGATCTGTCAACGACTTCTTCTCCATCGATTACACGCTTGTGTCCCGGCACCGGCAGCATCGCCCATTTGCCGTTCAGCTCGGGAGCGGAATAATTCAGCTGCTGGTAAAACGTCAGATCCGCTATGCCGACCGGCATTTCACCCGATTTAAAGCGCATATAAAAGTTGGCGGCATAGACAAAATTATATTGCAGATACAGATTTGCGTATTCCATGAACGCCTCATAAGCCGCCTCGGTATTCAGGCCCGAGGTCATTCCGTTCGCGTCATAAAAATCTCCGCCATACTGATAAAGGAACGGCGTATATCCGCCAACCGCGTAGTTATAACAGAAATCATATCCGTTGTTCGTAAGCGTAGGCAGAATATTGTAAACGTCCTCCCAGGTATCCGGAGGTTCCAGACCAAGATTCTCGAAAATATCGGTTCTGTAGAACAGCGCGCTCCACGTCTGCGTCTCGGGGAAGCCATAATAATTGCCTTTATACAGATAAGGAACGAATGCCGCATCGTAGTACGACTCTTCCCAAAGCTCATAAAAGCCTTTTACTTCCGTTCCATTATACGTCGTGCTCTCAAACTGATCCAGATTTACAAGGGCGCCGCGGATCGCAAACTCGAAAACGTTTCCTGGGGAAATGGAAATGGCAAGATCCGGCGCTGTTCCGGCTACGTAGCGCGGCATGATCAGACCCTCAGAGGAGCCGGCCACCATGTTGATATTGACTTTAATACCGTAATCGGGCGTAAACTGCTCGCTGACAAGATTGCGCATGATATCCACATGCTCACGTCCTCGGGAAACATACACTTCGATCTCCGGCATTCCATCCGTATCAAGCCCTTCCCTGGCTCCGGCATTTTCATATTTGCTGTTGTCAAAAGAGGAAAAGAACCGGACTGCGCTTACATAAAAGCTCTGCCAGAAATTACTGCTCACATTGGGATAATCGTATCCGTTCGGTGCAAGCATCATATAGTCGACGGTAATCGGCTGCTGCTTGATAGATACCATCGTATTGCTGAGTCCCGTCTGCGCATTGGTAATATCATTTAAGGAAATTGCGACCTCTTCCAGGTTTTCGTCAAAGTCTCTGAATAATTCCTCCGCGACCTTGACGGCAGATGCATACGAAGTAACCTTTCCCCCGTTGATGGTGACGATATCGTCATAGCATTGACTGAAAACATCTACATAAATCTTGATATCTTCCTGGATCGTAGGAATATAAAGCTGCAGATCATAGTCCCGGTTTTTATCAACCACATATCCGCCTGAGGAGGTACGCGCAGAAGCAGTGATTTTTACGATCTGATTCACCAGGGTTGAAATGGAATCCATCGATTCCTCGATTCTCTGAAGCGAGTGGCGCAGCGGGCCAACCTTGTTAATCAGTGTAATGGTATGCGTCTGACCGCCCTCCAGATAGAAGTAATACGGGTTCTGATTTTCATCGATCAGAGAAGACGCCGTCCAGCCCTCGGCATACGGGAAACAGTATTCTTCCATTTCCGCAAACGGAACGGCGCCGTCGATTCGGATTTCTTTAAACGAGGAAACATAGGTGGCCTGCGAGCGGTAACGGAAGCCAAGCTCGTACCAGCCGCTTTCTTCCACATAAAAGGACCACTGTACGGTATCTCCTCCGGAGCCCCACTGCTCTCCGCCAAATACATTGAACAGCGTAACGCGGAAAGGATCCATATTCGTTTCCGAGCTGGTATAGTAATCGTTGTCGGACTCCATGCGGATGTTCAGGCTCGTCGCATAATCGGGCACCTCGAGTTCTTTTTTGATTGCGTCGCCCTGATATACAGCGTCCTCCGAGAAGCCGTTCTGCGCTTTATACTCCTCATAAGAAGGATTTACTACAGGCGCAATAAACTGAATATTTCTGATAGCGCCGGCCTCACGGGTAAAAGTAAGAACGATTTCATGCGTGCCTCTTTGGAGATAAAAACGGTACGGATTCTTGTACAGGCCGTCCGGATTCGACAGAACCGTGCTCTGCCACCCATAAATCTCCTGGGACTTCGGACGGATCTGATTTCCAACGACGTCCTTATTCGATTCATACTCATAATCGTAAAAGCCGTACATCCTCTTCAAAGACATATTAGACGCCTCAAGGAACGGAAGCTTACCGTCTATCGTAAAATTAATAAGCATGTCGGAGTCTCTTCCGTCCAGCATCAGATATTCCAGAGAAAGAGAGTACAGCCCCGCCGTTTCTACCGACACATTGAACCGGAGTGTCGTCGTCGTCCCGGACACATAAAGAGCGCCTTCGTTTTCCTCGGGCGTAATAACCTTTTCGGAGCCGTCGGCACCATCCGTATATTTAAAGCCGTCTTTATATTTCTCGACTTCATTCAGATACTGCAGCGGGGAAGAACCATCCGAGCCGTCGCTGCCGGACACCGTTTCAAAATCCACCGAAATCGGCTCGCCCGAATAGTAAGTATAGCCATTCTTGGAATATTTCGTAAGCACCTTTCCGTATTCCAGGAAGCTGTTGTCCAGGCGTTCCTCATTCGTTATGTACGGGTTGAATTCCATCTCGTCGCGGTTTTCCACATTGTACTGCAGCGCGGAGGTATCCCGCGTCGCATACAAAACCACAACAACCGCAAGCGCAACCACAATCACACCGATGATGACTGAATAACGAATAATTTTCTTTTTTTTCTTATTCATACGATCAACCTTCCATGATAAATTGGCTGTAATAACGACAAATTTTATGCAATCTGCCTTTTTTGGGCACTCTAAACAAAAGGATTATATATATTTCGTGCAACTGTGTCAACAACAAAATACAGTATTATGCTGGGTTATTTTATGTGCAAATTGTAAATTATTCGAGCGCCCGGACAAGCGATTTGAATACATCGCCGCGTTCCTCAAAATTCCTGAAGAGATCAAAGCTGGTGCTTGCCGGCGAAAGCAGAACCGTATCGCCTGGGACAGAATTCTCATACGCACATTTTACCGCATCCGCGTAATTTTTAAAATGGTAAATTTTTATCATATCCTTCTGCGAAGAGTCCGCAGCACGAACGGCCGCTTCTATTTTATCCGACGTAGGACCTACAAGGATCAGTGTTTTGACCTTACCGCAGATTGCAGGGCCAAGCGCGTCATATGGAATATTTTTATCTTTTCCCCCCGCAATTAAAACTACATTTTCCCGGAATACGGAAAGCGTATGGATCGTGCGGTTCGGACTGCTGTCAATGGAGCTGTTATAATATTTTACGCCGCGGAGCTCCCGGACAAACTCCAGCCGGTGTTCTACGCCGGAGAACTCTGACGCGACGCTTTCGATATCCTCCTGCGTAACGATTCCTGCGCAGGCGGCAATTGCGGTAAGCAAATTTTCCGCGTTGAAAAGCCCCGGAACGCGGAGAAGCCTTCGGTTCACACTGTAACTATTTAAGGAAGAAGAAAAAACAAGCTCCCCTCCGCAAAGATATCCGCAGCCCTGGGCACGTTCGTCAAACGCGCTCTTGTCGTTAAAATATGCAGAAAAAAGACGAACCTGACGTCCCTCAGAAAGACACGCGTCCGCGATTTTTCGCGTTGCTTCGTTTTGGAAATTCAGAACGACGGTATCGCCCGCTTTCTGATAAAGATAGATATTCTTTTTCGCTTCAATATATTCGTTGTAGTCCTTATGGATGTCAAGATGGTTGGGCGTAATGTTCGTTATTACGGCCACATTCGGACTTTTTCTGAGTGTCATCAGCTGAAAGCTGCTGAGCTCCAATACCACAGCGTCCTCCGGCCCGATTTCGGACAAATGATCAATCAGAGGCCGTCCGATATTTCCGCCAAGCCAGACTTTTGTGCGCTGTCCCGCGTAATGAGTGGATAAAAGCTTCCAGATCAGCGTCGTCGTAGTTGTCTTACCGTCGCTGCCTGTAACGCCATATATTCTGCATGGGCATAATTCAAAAAAAAGCTCCATTTCAGAAGTCAAAAGAGCTCCGTTTTCCGATGCCCGTGCAAGCTGCGGCAGATCCGGGCGGATTGCAGGAGCTCTGAAAATTACGTCATAGCCCGCTTCTCCAATTTCATCGAGATATCCCTCTCCCGTGACGGCTTTGCAAATCGTTCCGCCGGCAAGAAGCGAATCGAGCTTCGCACGGATTTGCTGATTTTCAGACCGGTCATAGACTGTAATCTCTTTTGCTCCGAGTCTGCCCAGGAAACGAATCAGCGGAACGTTGCTGATTCCCAGTCCAATGACGGCGATTTTCGCTGAAGATGGATTCTCCATAAAGTGCATGGTTCGGTTTGTCATGTAAAGCGCCTCCCGCTCGATTATACATCTTATAGTATGAAAAGTATACAAATTTCTTGACTTTTCAGACTGCTCTGTTTATTATAGCCTATGTGTGTCTTCACACATGGGAACGACTTTTTTCGTTTTTTGGAGTGATCATCAATGATGTATAAAAGTACGCGGGGATATTCCGCAGAATATAGTTTTTCCGATGCGGTGCTGACGGGAATCGCTCCCGACGGAGGACTGTTTGTTCCGATAAAATTCCCGCGGTTTGATTCGCTGGAGTTTGCGGAGCTCTGCGGCATGGATTATTGCAGTCTCGCCATAGAAATATTTGCCAGATTTGTTACCGATTTTACCAGAGCAGAGCTTGAGCGCTGTGTCAGAAACGCCTATGCCAGCGGAAGCTTCCCGCAGGATCCGGCGCCCGTCGTCTCTCTCAGCAGTTCTTTGAACGTGCTGGAGCTGTGGCACGGTCCGACCTCTGCATTCAAGGATATGGCGCTTCAGATTTTACCGGAATTCCTGTCCGTGGCAATAAAGAAGAACGAACAGCACCGTAAGGTTGCAATTTTAACCGCGACATCCGGAGACACCGGGAAAGCGGCGCTTGCGGGCTTCCAGGACGCCGAAAATGTAAAGCTTCTGGTATTTTATCCGGAAAACGGCGTCAGCGAAATGCAAAAGCGGCAGATGGTCACGCAGGAGGGGCGGAACCTGTCGGTCATCGCCGTACGCGGAAATTTCGACGACGCGCAGACGGGCGTAAAAAATATTTTTACGGACGGCGCTTTTGCGGAAACGTTGAAAACGCGTGGTTATACGCTTTCTTCCGCCAATTCCATCAACATCGGCAGACTGCTTCCCCAGATTGTTTATTATTTTTACGCATATCTCTCTTTGGTCAGAAAGGGGCGCATCTCCGCCGGTTCTAAAATAAACTTCGTGGTGCCCACCGGAAATTTCGGGAACATCCTCGCATGCTATTATGCTGAGAAAATGGGACTTCCCGTGAACAGAATCATCTGTGCCACAAATGACAACAATGTCGTATCCGATTTCATGGCGACCGGCGTTTACAACAGCAAGCGGCCCTTTATTCAGACGATTTCTCCGGCAATGGATATTCTGGTTTCTTCGAATCTGGAGCGTTTGCTTTATGAGGCATCCGGAAACGACGCGCAGTCCGTCGCGGCAGATCAGGAAGATCTGAAGGCGAGCGGCGTTTACTCCGTCGATAAGAAGACCATCAATAATATCAATCAGAGTTTCTGGTCCTCTTACGCGTCGCAGGAGGAATGCAGGGCAACGATCAAAAACGTATATCAGGAATTCCATTATCTCATCGATCCGCACACGGCGGTAGGAATCGACGTGTATGATAAGTACGTGATTTCGACAGGCGATACCGCTCCTTCCGTAGCGGTATCCACAGCAAGCCCGTTTAAATTCAACAAAACCGTTGCCGAAGCGATTTTCGGTCCCGAAGCGATCAGCGGCAGAAACGAATTTGAAATTCTGGAGGATCTTTCTGCAAAAACCGGGCAAACGATCCCCGCGCCGCTCCGAGATTTGGACCGAAAACCAATTTTACACAATAAAGTATGCGAGGTATCCGGCATGAAGGCCGCGGTAGACGCATTTTTACAATAACAGGGAGGTTGTTTATGTTTCAGATTGCGATTATAGGATGTGGTGTCGTAGGCTCCGGCGTTGCGGACATCCTGCTGGAAAAACAGGAGGAACTCGGAAAGCGCTTCAACGAAGAGGTCCGGCTGACAAAGATTGTAGATATCAAAAATATGACCGGAACCCCGTACGCTCCGTATCTTACCAGCGATCAGAAAGAAGTTTTGGAGGACGAAGCAATCCGTCTTCTGGTCGTCACCGTAGGCGGTCTCGATCAGGCCGCAGAGATTTGCAGAAAGGCGCTGCGGGCAGGAAAACACGTAGTTACCTCCAATAAAGCCGTCGTAGCGGCATACGGCCGCGAGCTTACGACGCTGGCATTCGAAAACAACGTGCGCTTTCTTTACGAAGCAAGCGCAGGCGGCGGAATCCCCATCATACGCCCCTTAAATATCTGTCTTTCCGTAAACGATATCTATGAAATTCAGGGAATTCTGAACGGGACAACGAATTATATGCTGACCGGGATGTACCGGGATAAAATGTCCTTTGAGGATATGCTGAAGGACGCGCAGGCAAAAGGGTATGCCGAAGCAGATCCCTCCGCGGACGTCGACGGATTCGACGCGGCGCGTAAGATCGCAATTCTTTCCTCAATCGCATATGACGAGTTTATCGATTATCAAAAAGTAAAATGCATCGGAATCCGCGACGTCGTCTATGCGGATCATGAGCTGGCCGCTTCCGGGGGATACGTGATCAAGCTGATCGCCGGCAGCAGAAAGACAGCAGAAGGCGTCCGCGTCAGCGTCGAGCCGAAGCTCGTTTCCAAAAACCATATTCTTTCCGCGGTTCATTCCGTTTATAATGCGGTTCTCGTTCGCGGCTCCTATACCGGGGACTCGCTGTTCTATGGGCAGGGAGCCGGCAAATTTGCAACGGCAAGCGCAATCCTTGGAGATATCGTTGAAATACTGGAAGCCCCCGGTCGCCAAACGCTGCCAGGCTTCGTATTCCGCGAGGCAGAGCCAGTACGGGAATCCTCTGAAAAGGAGCGCTTCTACGTCCGTGTTGTATCACAGTTTAACGACACGGATTTTGAAGAGCTCAAATTCCACATAACGGAGGTTTTCGGAGAAAATGCCGTATATCTGGGGTACGCGCTCTCTGATAACACGACCGCAGGCTTCCTCTCGGATCGATGCAGTGAAGCCGAGCTGTGCAAAAAGCTGGAAATGCTTTCTGAAAACGCAGGTATCCGCATTGCCTATACCATGCGCGTAGCAGATTGACCGGGAAAGGACAGGTGTTTCTATGAAAGTAGTCAAATTCGGCGGCAGTTCCCTTGCCGATGCGAAGCAAATCAAAAAGGTATGCAGCATTATATTATCTGACAGCCAAAGACGAATTGTTGTCGTCTCAGCTCCTGGAAAACGCTATGACACCGATACAAAAGTGACGGATCTGCTGATCCGTCTGGCGAAAGCCTGTCAGGAGGGCAGCGGCGTGGAGGCTGCGCTGGAGGCCGTCCTCGAGCGCTACGCAGGAATCGCAAAGGACCTGAATCTTGGGAGAGAAATTGTCTGCACAATAAAAAACGATCTGATTTCCAGAATGCACACGAACTGCAGAAATTACGAAATGTTTGAAGATCTGATGAAAGCGGCGGGAGAGGACAATTCCGCAAAGCTGATCGCCTGCTATCTGCAAAGCATCGGAGAAAATGCGGAATATATCGATCCGAAGGAGGCGGGGATGTTTTTGAGCAGCGAATTTGGAAACGCTCAGGTGCTTCCCCATTCCTATGAGCTGCTTGCAAAACTGGCGGAGCGCCAGACAATCATGATCTTTCCGGGATTTTTCGGTTATGCGGAGGACGGAAGCGTCGTTACGTTTTCCCGCGGCGGCTCCGATGTAACGGGCGGCGTGCTTGCAGCGGCGGTAAATGCCGATGTATACGAAAACTTCACAGACGTGGATTTTGTATATGCTGCGAATCCCAAGCTGATCGACAATCCCTTCCCGATTCCCCTTTTCACATACGAGGAAATGCGGGAGCTGTCCTACGCGGGCTTCAGCGTGCTTCACGAGGAAGCGCTGGCGCCGGTATATCAAAAGGGAATCCCGGTAAATATCAGGAATACGAACAATCCGGACGCGCCGGGCACTTTCATTGTACCGGATAAAAAAGCCCCGAAGCCGACTTTGCCCGTAGCCGGAATCGCTGCCGACACCGGCTTCCTGACGATCCACATTTATAAATATATGATGAACCGTTTGATCGGCTATGCCAGAAAGCTTCTTTCTGTTTTAGAAGAGGAGGAAGTGTCTTTTGAACACATGCCCTCCGGCATCGACAGCATTTCACTGATTATCCGTGAGAAAAACTGTCCTCCGGAGAAGCTTGCGCGGATCCTCAAAAAATACGAACAGCTTGACGCCGATTCTGTGACGGTAGACCAGGATCAGGCAATCGTTATGCTTGTTGGCCGCGGCATGACAAAGACGGTCGGCGTTGCGACGCGGGCCACTGCAGCATTTGCCAAAGCCAATATTAACATTCGAATGATTAATCAGGGCTCCTCCGAAGTCAGCATTATGTTCGGGGTTGAGGCTAAGGATGCCAAACCGTCGGTGGTCGCCCTCTACAATGAATTTTTTAACTGACGCGGCGCGCGCTGTCCGAATCTTCCCGTTTCTGCCGCGTATTCGGCTTCTTTAAGAGACTGCCGGAAAGCGGCTTATACGTAAACAGCGTGAGAAGCGAGATAATAATCCATTTTGTCAGATTGAACGGAAGCGTTCCAAATACGATGATGCCTTTCACATCTGTAACAAAGCTGCAGGCCTCCTGCGCTGCCGCCAGCACGCCGTCGAGACCGAATAAATTTGCATAAACGGGAATCAGCAGCCAGTAATTCAGCGCGCAGGAAATGACAGCGACAGAAATCAGCGAGACGCCCAAGGCAATCATCGCGCCCTTTTTCGAATGCTTTTTCCGGTAAATCAGGCCGGCCGGTATAATAAAGGATAAGCCGATCAGCATATCTGCAAGCGCGCCCACTCCCGCGCTTTCCGTAAAGACGCCTGCCGCAAGGAACGCGATCAGATTTTTCAGAACGGCCGTAACGGTCCCTGCCACCGGTCCCATGGAAAATGTGGCGATTACAACGGGAAAATAACTGAAATCCAGTTTATAGAAGCTTGGAAAAATCGGAATCGGCAATTCAATAATCATCAGTAAAGATGCGACTGCCGTGAGCATGGCGATCCGCGTAACGTAAAACGTCCTCGCTGAACGCAGCGAATTGGTATTTGGCATTTCAAAGTCTACTCCTTCCATCCGGACTTGGCGCAATACGCTTTACCGTCGGCTGCGGATTTACACCGCATCAATTCCGCTGCACAAAATTTACGGAACTCGCAGGCTTGCGGCCGCTGCGGCCGCTTTACTGCCGGTTGGGATTCTCACCCTACCCCGAAGTACAGAAACAATATTACATCGTATGCGGCAATCTGTCAACGGGAAACTTTCCGCCCGCAGACGCCCAGATAAAAAAGCGCCCCGGGCGCGGAACTCTGCCGCATTCCCGGGGCGTTCGTCCGGAAGAACCGGAGCGTTCATCATCCTCTTTTGAAAAGAACGTCCTGCTCATACTGTCTGACTTCTGTAAGCCAGGCGTCTCCCACAGGAACGCCGTTTATTTCGCAGAAGTAATCCCATACCGCGCCGAACGGCAGCGTCTTGAGCTCTTCGAGAATCGCAAGGCGCGACGTAAAATTAAAGTCTCTTTCATATTCCACCAGCGCGGCCGTAGGCTCAAGCAGCGCAAGCAGCAGCGCCTTCTGCATGTTCCTCATGCCGATCACCCATGCCGCAATCCGGTTGATGCTCGCATCGAAGAAGTCGAGCCCGATGTGCGTTTTCTCCACAAAGCTGTTTCTCACCAGCTCCGCAGCAATCGCTCTGAGCTCGTCGTCCAGAATGATGACATGGTCGCTGTCCCAGCGCACCGGGCGGCTGACATGCAGCAGAATCTCATCAAGATAACAGAATACAGCCGAAAGCTTATCCGAAATCACTTCAGTCGGATGGAAGTGGCCGGCATCCAGGCACAAAAGCTTGCCTCTGGAAACAGCGTAGCCCATGCAGAATTCGTTGGAACCCACCGTATAGCTTTCCGCTCCGATTCCGAAAACCTTGCTTTCAATCGCGTCAAGGGTGTATTCCTTCGGGTATTGTACACTGAAAATTTCATCCAGCCCCTCCTGCAGCCGTTTTCTCGGCCCATATTTATCCACGGTAATATCTTTCATTCCGTCGGGGAACCAGAAATTCGTAACGGCCGGCGTACCGAGCTCTTTTCCCATGTAGGCGGCAATTTCACGGCACGCCTTGCAGTGGCGGATCCAGAAGTCACGCACCTCTTTATCCGGATGACTGAGCGTCATGCCGCTCTCAGACATGGGATGGGAGAAGCAAGTCGGATTGAAATCCAGGCCGACACCGTTTTTCTTAGCCCATTCTACCCATTTTTTAAAATGCTTCGGTTCGATTTTGTCTCTTTCCACATCGCCATCGAAATCGCCGTAAACTGCATGGAGGTTGAGCCGGTGCTTTCCGGGGATCATGGAAAACGCTTTCTCAATATCGCTTCTGAGTTCGTCGGCCGTTCTCGCCTTTCCGGGATAATTTCCCGTTGTCTGAATACCACCGGTCAGCTCTCCCTCCGGATTTTCAAAACCGATTACATCGTCGCCCTGCCAGCAGTGCATGGAGATCGGAATCTTCTTGAGCGTCTCAAGCACCTGATCCGTATCGATGCCGTACTGGGCATACCGCTTCTTGGCAAGCTCATAACTCTCTTTGACATAATCCATTATGTATATCACTCCTTTATTAAAATATCAAAATGCAGGCAAAGTTTACAATAAAACAGACGGTCTGTCAATAAGCAAGCAACCCCATAAAAGCCAATTCCGGCTGCGTCGTATCGCACCGGCTGTACTGTACGACGACAGGCACGCTGCTCTTTACGTAAATCGCATATGGGACGCCTCTGGGAATGGCGCCGCCCGCTTCGGAACGAATCCGATCCAGGCGCACATGGTGCGTGCGCTCTGCCGGGCAAACCGCAGAAAATCCGCCCATTGGCGGCCGATCTTCGAAATACAGCGTAAAATCAATCCGCGCCTCCGTCTTTCCCGTATTGAGGACGCATACCGCCTCATGGCTCACATAATCGCCGTTGTCCTTCTCCGGATAAAACGCATCCGGAATGAACCACTCACATTTTCCTACGTTCATGTTCCCTTCTCCTTTTCCTTTTTATTTGTTTTGATCCCGTCATAAAACGTTTTCACCAACTGAAGATAAAGCTCGGACGTATTTTTTCTCCAGGTCTCGCAGATAGCGGCGCCGTCGCTGCGGTTCGCGACAGGAAGCTTTACGTCTACAATGCAGTTTGAGCCTTCTCTCACATAGCACCGTACGTATACATTGCCGGCCGCATCTTCAAAGCAGTCCGCATTCACATGCATGCCCTGCTCCAGAGAGTCCCGGTTTGCTTCGAGATATGCCTCATAGCGGGCTCCAAGCCCGCCGGACAGCATATAGCGCATCTGTCCGAGACGTTCCCTTCCCTTCTCCGTTATGGAGTACAGGACGGTCCCCGCGCTGTCAAGCTCTCTTTGAACGCAGCCCTTTGCAATCAGATCCTCTCTGCATTCCTGTACGCTGAAATAATTAACGAGTCCGGGACCGAGTAAAACCGCGTTTAGAAAATGATCCGACAGCTTGACGCCGAGCCGGTCCAGGATAAATAATATCAATATCTTATTGGCAGTATATTGCTCGCTGTTTTCAAACATAGTAATCAAACTCCGTATCATAGATGCGAACGGTATCCTGCTCCCGGATTCCCAGTTCTTCCAGCTTTTGAATCAGTCCTTTCTTCCGTATAATCCGCTGGAAATACTGCGACGATTCATAATCGCTGAGATTCACGGATTCTATCAGGTTTTTGATCCAGGGGCCCTCGACAATAAAGACGCCGTCCTCCACACGGACAGTAAAAGGCTCTTCCGATTCCCCGGCTCGATACACGATTCCGCTCTCTTCCGGCGCAAAGCTTTCAGAGGAAGGCATTTTATCCAGGATACTGCCGCAATACGCGGCAAGCTCCCGCGTCCCCTGCGATATCGCGGCGGAAATTTCAAAAATACGCCACGCCCCGTTCTCGCGTTCGGCAGCGAGCTCTTTTCCGCGCTGCTCCAGCCAGTCAGCGAACTGTTCCCGGAAGCGCGCCGCATTTTCTGCCGCACCCTCCAGATCCATTTTATTGAGTGCAACGACCTGCGGCCTTCGGGAAAGCGCTTCGTTGTAGCGCTCCAGTTCATGATTGATCCTCAGAAAATCTTCAAACGGATCGCGGCCTTCCGATCCTGATATATCGATCACGTGAATCAGCAGCCGCGTTCTTTCAATATGGCGCAGAAATTCGTGGCCCAGTCCCTGGCCCTCTGAGGCGCCTTCTATCAGGCCCGGAATATCCGCCATCACATAGCTCCGCTCGCCATTGTTAAACACGACGCCGAGATTAGGACGTACCGTAGTAAAAGGATAGTCTGCAATTTCAGGTCTTGCTCCGGTCGTCACGGAAAGCAGCGTAGATTTCCCTACGTTGGGAAATCCTGCCAGCCCCACATCCGCAAGCAGCTTCAGCTCGAGCAGGAGCTCCAGCTCTTTTCCAGCTTCTCCTGCGCGGGCAAAGTTCGGAATCTGCCGCGTGCTGGTTGCAAAATGCATATTTCCAAGCCCGCCTTTTCCGCCCCTGGCAATGGTGCAGCGTGCTCCGCTCTCAACCAGATCGGCTAAAATCCGCCCTGTCTCTGCCTCGCGGATCAGGGTGCCCTGCGGAACCTTGATCAGGACATCCGCGCCGCTCTTGCCGGTCATTTTGTTCTTCGCGCCGTTCGCGCCGTTTTCAGCTTTGAATTTCCTCTGGTATTTAAAGTCTGCCAGCGTTGACGCGCCTTCATCCACGATAAAGATCACGTCACCGCCCTTGCCTCCGTCGCCGCCGTCCGGTCCGCCGGCATTTACATATTTTTCCCTGTGAAAAGACACCGCGCCGTGCCCGCCGCTTCCGGAAGCGACGATAATTTTCGTTCTGTCTATAAACATCGCGCCAGCTCCGTTTCCGTATCTGCGAAAATAATGAAAAAGACCGCCTCACACGCTCTCTTTTCTGTGTGTGCAACGCGGTCTTTGCAATATCGCTGTGTAAAAACAATCAGCCCTCGGCTATGATTACGGCCTGCTTCTTGTCCCTGCCCAGTCTGCGGAAGGCGACTCTTCCGTCAACCAGCGCATAAAGCGTATAATCCGTTCCCATTCCAACATTCTCTCCGGGATAAATCTTCGTGCCTCTTTGTCTTACAAGGATGTTTCCCGCCAGCACGAACTGCCCGTCCGCCCGCTTGACGCCAAGGCGCTTAGACTCGGAATCTCTGCCGTTCTTCGAGCTTCCTAAACCCTTTTTGTGCGCAAACAACTGTAAATTTATCTTCAACATGACCTTACACCTCCTGGATTAGTCAATCACCTTTATATATTCCGTTCCGTATGACAATGCAATCTGCTTCAGTCCGATTACTGCGGCCTCCAGCACGGCGTCTGCCGCCGCTCTGTCTTCCGAAGCTTCTGTGCCGATCTGCGGCGCGGACAGCTTCATAAATCCTTCCCGTTCGGAATATTCAAATGGTTTTTCTCCGCATTTCTTTTCGCTGAAATAACCGGCCGCCGTATATGCGATCGCGGATACGGCCGCACAGACGATATCGCCGCCATGCTCCGCATATCCCGCATGTCCCGAAATCTCAAAACCGGAAACGGCTCCCCGGCTGTTTCTGAAAATCTTTGCCGTTATCATTTCTTTGGCAGCCCGCCGAGCCGATCAAACGTTAATCTTTTCGATCGTAAGCTTGGTATACGGCTGTCTGTGGCCCTGCCTCTTGCGATAGCCCTTTTTGGCTTTATGCTTAATAATGCGAATTTTCTCGCCTTTCCCGTGCTTGACGACCTTCGCCTGTACGCTCGCGCCTTCCACATAGGGCGCGCCGAACCTTACATCGTCCTCACCTACGGATACGGCCAGCACCTTGTCGAACGTGACGGACGTTTCCGCCTCGGCGTCCAGCTTCTCAACGAACAGCGTTCCGCCTTCTTCTACTTTGTACTGCTTTCCTCCGGTAACGATTACAGCATACATGATTTCTGCACCTCCATAACAATCTCGCCTGTATATGGCGTCCGTGCGAAGACGCCACGTCCGTAAGGCACCGCTATATCAATCTGTATGGCGGATTTGTAAGCCCCGGCAGAGCGGCAACTCTTGTAGTTTATCACGATTTTCTGGGCTCGTCAACCTTTCATCGTGCGTTTTTTCAGCAATCTGCGTCTAAAAAACGCATTGGCACACGTCGGAAAAAATCAAAGCAGGCTTTCAAGCTCTTTTTCTGAAAATTGATATTTCATGCCGCAGAAATGGCAGCAAATTTCCGCACCGTGATCTTCCTCCAGAATGCGGCGGAGCTCTTCTTTTCCAATGCTGCAGAGTGCCTGCTCCATACGCGTTCGGGAACAGTCGCAGGAGTAAGCGCACGGTATTTTCGAGGAAAGGTCGGGGGCATAGCCTGCCGCAATATCCTCCAGAATGTTTTCCATCGAGGCGCCGGCATTCAGCAGCGTCGTTACAGAAGGCATGCTGGAAATCCGCGCTTCCAGCTCTGTAATCAGCTTGTCCGGAGCTCCGGGCAGAAGCTGCAGCAGGAACCCTCCGGCCTTCCGAATGCTCAGATCCCGGTCGATGAGGACGCCGAGCGATACGGCGGCAGGCACCTGTTTTGAAACGGCATAATAATAGGAAAGGTCTTCGGCTATTTCACCGGAAAGCAAAGGCACGCTTCCCGTATACGGTTCTTTCAGTCCCAAATCCAAAATGACGCTTAGAAAGCCTTTTCCGACAATCCCTCCTACGTCCAGCTTCCCATCGGAGGCTCGAAGCGGAAGATCCGCATACGGATTTTCCGCATATCCTTTTACAAAAATACCATCCAGATTTCCGGCCGCGCCGTTTCGGGTGGAAATCCTGGAGACGGAAGTAATGCCGCCGATCGGGCCGCGCCCTTTCACCTGTAAGGTCAGCCGATCAGCGTCGTTCTTCAATTCTTTCGCCATTAGGATCGCTCCCGTAAGCACGCGGCCCAGGGCGGCGGCCGCTGTGGGAGCCGTGTGATGGATCGACTGCGCGCGATTTACAGCGGCAGTCGTTTCAGCGCCGATAATACGCAGACAGCCATCCGCGGCAGTTCCCGAAATCAGGAAATCTCCTATTTGTTCTGCTTGTTTCATGCTCCTGTTCCTTTCTGTCCATTGGAAAACCCCTGTAGAGCTCTCGTTCTGCAGGGGTTCGATACCGGTTTGCGGCCGGTTTTCGGGCAAATAAACGGGGTCAAAGCTTTCTCACATTTGCCGCCTGCGGACCCTTGCTTCCCTCCACAACGTCAAATTCAACATTCTGCCCTTCGTCGAGCGTTTTAAATCCCTCCGATTCAATCGCCGAATAATGCACGAAAACGTCGTTTCCGTTTTCCCGCTCGATAAATCCGAAGCCCTTATCAGCATTAAACCATTTTACTTTACCGGTCTCCATAAAACTTCCTCCTAAAATGACTTTGCATGCAGGCGCATTCCAATTCCATGCAATCCAGATCATATTATCATACCGTGGCGCGGCAAGTCAAACATTTGTATTTACGGCTTTTCACAGACAAAATACAGTCTCTCCCATCCCTGTGAGGGGGCGGAAACCGCCGCGTCGTCTTCCCCTGCATGCAGGAGCTCGGGAAAAGTCCGAATCTGGCGGAAGCCCGCCTGTTCAAGCCCTTCCCGGAGAACGGACTCCGGCCAGACGCGCTCCGTGATTCTCTCATCGGTTCTTTGATACAGCTCCCGGTCCTCACATTTTTCAAAATACGTAATGTCGTACACCGCCTTTTGTGTGCTCGGACGGTACTCGCACCGCCAGAAAAAGCTCCCCCACTCGAAATCCTCGAAGGAGCATCGCCCGTCCCCGTAATAGCAGCGGAAAAATTCTTCCGTCACTACATCGAAAAAAAGATATCCTCCGCTTTCCAGCGTCCGGTATGCGCGGCGGAAAAATGCATATAATTTATTCTGAGCGGTAATATGATTCAGGGTGTCCGTCGTAGCAAATACTGCCGCAGCCGGCCGGCCTGTTTCCATTTTTGCAATGTCCTGGCGCACCCACAAAATTCCCCGATCCGGATAATTTTTCAGCGCCTGATCCAGCATTTCTTCTGAAAGGTCGATTCCGATCACATCATAATACGTTGCCAGAAGATCCGCCAGCGCGCCGGTCCCGCAGCCGGCGTCTATCACAAGCGGCCGTTCGCCGCGGTCTTTAAAGCTGCGCACCGCGCGGCTTCGTTGGAGAAGCGGCCGCGCGAAGTCCTTCCATGCCACGTATTGGCGGTAAGGAAACAGGATCTCATAATAATGGGAAAGAAACCGATACATAACGCTTTACCTTTCGTTTAGCCGATATTTATTGAAAAAGCTCAAACGCCTTCTGCAGCTGCGTATCCTGTTCAAAGGGAATCTCATCGATCGAAGCCTCCGCATATTCCTCCGGAAGCTCCACAATCAGATCGGGAGTAATTCCCGTTCCGTGAATACATTCTCCCGAGGGCGTAAAATAGCGTGCGACAGTCAGTATGATTCCGCTGCCGTCCTCCGTATATTCCCTCCTGGTCTGACCGAGCGCTTTGCCGAATGTCTTCGTTCCGATGATTGTCCCTTTTTCGTAGTCCCGGATCGCGCCCGTAACAAGCTCCGACGCGCTCGCGGTCCTGCCGTTTACAAGTACCGCAAGCGGGACGTTGATGCAGGTCTCGTCCGATAGGATCTCGCTGAGCCGGTTTCCGTTTTTATCTTCCGAATATGCTATGACTCCTGCCGGAAGGATTCGGTCGGCCACGATATCCGCCTGACTTTCATATCCTCCGCCGTTGTCGCGCAGATCCAGAATCATGCCCTTGCAGCCGACTGCCTCGATCTTTTCCATGGCCTGTAAAAACTCCGCGCCCGTGTCCTCATCGAACTGCGTAATTCTGACGTACATGATTCCCTCGTAGTCCGTAACAAAAACCGACTGGCGGCTGACCCTCGCAACCGTTATTGTCAGCGTTTCCGCGGTATCGTCCGAATGCGTCACGGAAAGCTGCACCTCATTTCCTGCCGTTCCAAAGAGCGCCGTCATTTCCTCGTCGGAATAATCCGCCACGGCCTTTCCATTAATGTGCGTAATCAGATCGTCTTCACGCATGCCTGCGGCCGCTGCCGGCGATTCCGCCGTAACGTCCGACACCAGCATGCCCGACTCCGTCATCGTATAGGTGATGCCGACTCCTGTATAGGTTCCCGTGATATAGTCCACATACGCATCCAGCTCTCCCGGCTTCAGATATCGGGTATACGGGTCTCCCAGCGCCTCGACTGCGCCGCTGATGGCGCCCTCGATCACCTCGTTGATGTCGTAATCGAGGCAGTAGTTATTTTCAATAAACGTCAGAATGTCCTGAAATTTTGCCGTTTTATATTTATCCGTGTTTTCTCCGGCAAAGGACACGCTGTCCGATTCGCGGAACAGCGCGCCGTTATAATAAAGTTTGTCCGCTACGAAAAACGTTGCGAATACGGTAACAATTACAAGCAGTACCGCGCACAGAAACAAAACGCCTCCGTTGACGCGGATACACGATCTTTCTTTCTTCGCTTTTTCTTTGGAGGGATTTTCCGGCGCAGGGATCTTTTCCCGCTCTTCCGGAAGCTTCTGCTCCTGCTCTTTCTCTTCAGACATACGCTTCACCGTTTAAACCTTTACATATTTTCCAATTGCAAGCCCGCTCGATAAAACGCCCACGAGGATTCCCGCGGCGAGAAAGCACAGCAATACCGTTCCTGAAAACTGCCCGAACTCCGAGAGGTTCAGAATATTCCGCAGGCTTGAAGAGCTGCCGCTTACATAATTATACAGATATACATATGTCCCTTTCACTGCAAAATATGACAGCAGAGAGCTGAGCAGCCCGATAATGACTCCCTCCACCACGAACGGGCCTCTCATATAAACCCGGGAGGCTCCGATATTTTTCATGATCTGAAGCTCTTTCTTGCGGGCAAAAACCGTCAAGCGAATTGTATTGGCAGACAGCATGATCGAAAGGAAGCCGAGCACGATCAGCGCCGCAACGCTGCCGATCCGCACCCAGGTGCTCAGGGAAGAGAAATATTCATACACAGATAAATTATCGATTACGTCTTCGATTCCCGAAACCTTTTTCATATCCTCTGCAAAGGCTTCTACATTGTCAGCAGACCTCAGCTTTACGCGGAAGGAGACGTACATATAGTCGGCGTTGCTGTACTCAAAAAGCGCACTGTCTGCACCAAACATCTCGATTGCGTTCTGCAGATTTTCTTCTTTGGAGATTCGTTCGACAGTTTCCACGCGTGAGTCGTTCACGATAATGTCGGCAATGGAAAGACTTGCCTCATCGCTGATCTCATTGGAGCAGTCCAGCTGAACCTCCTTCTGCCGCTCTCCGATTTCTCCCAAAATCCTCTGCAGGTTCGTGGAGGCAAGCGTAAGACATCCCATGATGTACAGAGAGACAAAAATTACAAAAACAGAAGAAAAAAGCATGTGCCAGTTTTTAAAGGAATTTGCGACGCCCTGCCGCAGAATATAATAAAAAGTTCTGATTTTACGCATTTTCGCCGCCCTCCTCGGGATTTTCCTCTGCTTTGCTCTCCACCGGCTGCTCTACGCGGACAGACTCGATCGGGATCTCGATCGGCGCAGGCGGCATTTCGCGATCTTCCTTCCGAATCTCTACTTTTCTGGTAATATCAACGGAAGGCGCAGGCTCCGGCTCCGCAATCGGCGGCGCTTCCGCCTCGTTTCCGGGGACCGACGCTTCCTGCCGCGGTGCCTCCTCTTCTACAGTTCTGCCGTGATCCAGCCGAATGATCCGCTTCCCGGATTCCTCCGCCATCCCCTGCTCATGAGTTGCGACAAGCACGGTGGTGCCGTAAGAATTAATCTTCATCAAAAGCTCCATAATTTCACCGGAATTTTCCGGATCCAGATTTCCCGTCGGTTCATCGGCGATCAGGATATCCGGCCCATTTACGATCGCGCGCGCAAGCGCGACACGCTGCTGCTCTCCGCCGGAAAGATGACTCGGATATTCCTTTTTCTTTGCGCTGAGTCCCATCAGGGACAGCGTAATATTTACCTTTTCCTCGATCTCCTTTCTGGATGCCCCCGTAATCTCCATCGCAAATGCGACATTCTGAAAAACGGTTTTCTTTTCCAGCAGACGGAAATCCTGGAAAAATACGCCGATGCTCCGCCTGTAGGTCTGAATCTGGGCACGCTTAATCTGCGCCACATTCCGGCTTTTGACATAAATTCTTCCGGAGGTCGGGCGCTCCTCAAGTAAAATCAATTTGATCAGCGTCGATTTTCCCGCTCCGCTTGAGCCCATTAAAAATACAAATTCGCCCTCTTCGATCCGAAAGCTCAGATTTCGCAGCGCTTCCACGCCGTTTTGGTATTTCTTCGTAACGTCTTCAAATGAAATGATCGGCCTCTGCCGCGAGGCCTCGTTGTTGTAAATGCTTCTTCTCCTCGTCTGCCTGACGGCATTTTCTTTTGTACTGCGTTCCATTGTGTTTTCTTCATCCTTTATACTTTATTCAGCAATGCCGGTTCCTTGTTTTCAATAAACTGTAAAATCAGCAGCGCAATCCCTACCCTCATGCCGATCTCGAATTTCGAGCAGTCCAGGCCGGTCATTTTATTAAATTTGTCCAGACGGTACATCAGCGTGTTTCGGTGAATATACAATACTCTCGACGCTTCGCTGACGTTTAAATTATTATCGAGATATGCTTTAACGGTATTCAAAAGCTCCGGGGACGATTTGTCCTTGAGAAAGCCTTCCCCAAAAATCTCGTTGATATAACCCACACAGGCATCCATAGGAATGGAATAGATCATTTTCTCCAGGCCCAGCTTTTTGTATTCAAAGCATTTTTCCTGCATTTCGAAAATCGCGCCGATATTTTTTGCTTTATCTGCCTCCAGATAGGCGTCGTTCAGATTCATGATGCCGGAAATCTGCGAGCTGACCGAAACGTATACGTCTACCATTGTTTCGGAAAGGAGCGTATCTTTAATCATATTTGCGTATTCCAGTACAAACTCATACGTATTTTCCTCGCGGATGGGGCAAACGATCGCCGTTCGCGCATAATCAAGCGGTATAATCAAAAAGCCGCGGTCGGCGCTGAACAGCTCCTGCAGTACGCGGCAGATCATATCGCTGTCCGCAGGCGCGCCCCCAGACGTTTTATTCAGCGTCACAAGTACGACGGCAAAGCCCTCCGAGTCCAGCAGGAACTCCCCGTAAACCGCTTCAAGCTGCTCCTCCGTTACGCTTCTTCGTCCTTCTATCAGGAGCTTTTTAAAAATATTGATCAGATCCTTGCTGCTCTGCGATTCCCTGTAGCGGAAGCCGTGCGCTGCCAGCGCCAGCAGGCTTTTCTGGTGCGCGCGTTCCGTTTCGTCGGAAGGATTCAGCTTCAGAAACATGAACAGCATTTCATCCGAATCAGCCGTGACGTTTTCAAACAGATATCCGCCGCGCGTAAATCGGGGAAGGTCAAATAAATTGAGGCTTTCCTCATTCTGCAGCTCCGCAAAAATAGCTGCCAGCTCGACTTCGGCAGCATCTTGGTTTCCGGCTCCGCTGTAAAATAAAATGCGGCCGGCATCGTCCGTAATTCCAAATTCCGAATCAATATATTCCGATATTTCGGTCAACTGTTCTTTATTTGCATTACTCAGCATTTCCCGGCACCTCCTATTTTACAATCATTTTTATTATATAACAAATCCTCTTAAAAGCAAATACAAATTCAGACAGAAGGTGGTATAATACCTGCAGGGGAAAGACGGACAGGAGGCCGATTCTGTTATGAACGAGGAAAATTTGTACCATCTCGGGTTCAATCCCAAAGAAATCCGCGGGGAATTTGCGATATTGCCGGGAGATCCCGGCCGAATCGAGCAGATCGCGGCGCATTTCACCGATGCCGTTCCCGTTTCGTACCGCAGGGAATTTAACATATGGCGCGGCTTCGCCGATGCCGGCAGGATGCATCCCGTATTTCTCTGCTCTACCGGGATCGGCGGTCCCAGCGCCGCAATTGCGGTAGAAGAGCTTCACATGGCCGGCGTCACGCATTTTATCCGCGTCGGAACCTGCGGCGCAATGCAGCCCGATATTTTAAGCGGGGAGCTTGTAATCGCCCAGTCCGCTGTACGCCAGGAGGGCACGGCCCTGCACTATGCTCCAATCGAATATCCGGCAACGGCCGATTTCGAGATAACGACCGCTTTAAAGCAGGCTGCGGACCGCCTCGCCGTAAAAAGCCGCGTCGGCGTCGTGCAATGTAAAGATTCCTTTTACGGACAGCACAGCCCCGGGAGAATGCCGGTCGCCTATGAACTGGAACAAAAATGGGAGGCCTGGAAAAAGTTGGGCGTTCTGGCTTCTGAAATGGAATCTGCGGCAATTTATACGGCCGCCGCAGCGCTCGGCTGTAAAGCGGGCTGTGTGCTTCACGTAGTCTGGAATCAGGAACGGGAAGCCGCGGGGCTTGATAACCCGGAAGTGCATGATACTTCAGCTGCCGTAAAATGCGCGGCGCTTGCAGTCAAGCTGCTCTGCGGAGCAGTGTCCTAAAATCACGCCGCCGGTTTCTGATTTTTTGCACGCACATCCCCTCATCAGAGGCAAAAATTTAGATGGAACAAGCTTTATATTTCATTTGAGAAATACTATATTAAAAAGCTGTAATTGTCTGTAGACAATTACAGCTTCTGTGTGGTGACCCCTACGAGAGTCGAACTCGTGTCGCCGCCGTGAAAGGGCGATGTCTTAACCACTTGACCAAGGGGCCAAATTTGGTAGCGGCGATGGGATTCGAACCTATGACCTGTCGGGTATGAACCGAATGCTCTGGCCAACTGAGCTACGCCGCCATAAGATCCCACCGAACGACCACAATGTACGTCCGGTAAGAACGCTCGACTATTATACAAGCAGCCGCCGATATTGTCAACCCCTTTTTAAAAAAAACTTCTTTTTCTGCCGAACCCAGGGTTCAGACAAAAAACGCAAAAAGCCGATCGCGCAAAACGATCGGCTGCAATGCTATGTTTTCGTACGACGGCACATCCCGGAAGCATTCTGCCGGCAATGCGGAAAATCACACGGCTCTTGTAACCTTTCCCGATTTCAAGCAGGAAGTACACACATGAGCGTAACGGGGAGCGCCGTTTACCATGATCTTAACTCTCCTGACATTCGGCTTCCAGTTTCTTTTCGCACGTCTGCTCACCTGCGAACGTGTTATGCTGATGTGGCGTCCGAACAACATATCCTTTGAACAAAATTCACATCTTGCCATTTAAACACACCTCCCTTGAAAATCTTTAAACAGCAAGCGTTATTGTAACACATCTTGTCTTGCAATGCAAATAAAAAATTTCATTGCGGACGCTTTTGCGCGGTTCTCCAAAAATAACAAGAAGAGACCGTCCCGGCAGCAGCCTGCTGCGGGACCGTCTCCTGTATATAAAGTGAAATCAGTCTTGTAATAAAACGTTCTTACCCTTATGCTTCAGGCTCCGCGTTTTCGGCGGGGGCCTCCTCGGTTTTTTCGGTTTCAGTTTCTAAAACCGCATTCACTTCTATTGCCGGCTGAAGCTTCGAAGCCAGAATATCGCCTATGGACGTACCCATAGAAGACGCCTGATCTGCTACGTAAGTTTCCTCAGCATCTTTTCTTGTACGCTGCTTGTCGCCTTTTGCCGGACGATCGCCGCGGTCTTTCTTGCGAGGTCTGTCCTTCCGCTCCGGCAGAATGGGATTTCCCTCCTCGTCAAGCTCTACCGGCTTCGGCTCCGGATCATATGCCTGAACGTCGCGGATGCTGAGATTGATCTTCTTCTCCGGAATATTCGTATCAATGATCTTTGCCATTACCTTCTGTCCGATCTTGAGGCAGTCGGCCGCGCTTGAAATTCTCTGGTTGGAGATCTGGGAAATATGTACCAGACCGTCGATTCCGGGAGCGATATTTACAAATACACCGAAGCTGGCAAACCGTACCACCGTAACCTCGAGAATGTCTCCCACCTGGTAAAGATTCTCCGCGTCAAACCACGGATTATCCTCTTCTTTTCTGTAGCCGAGAGAAATTCTTTTCTTCTTTCTGTCAAAATCGAGGATTTTGACTTCCACTTCCTGACCGACCTTCAGAACCTCGGAAGGATGCTTGATCCGGTTCCATGACAGCTCGGACATATGGATCAGTCCGTCATAACCGCCGATATCCACAAATGCGCCGAAAGGCGTCAGGCTCTTAACGGTTCCGGTGCAGATCTTGCCAACCTCGATCTGGCTCCAGAAAGCCTCTTCCTTTTCTTCTCTATCAGCAACAAGCAGGATTTTTCTGGATCCCACGATCCGGTTATGGCCTTTCGGTCCCTTCTCGAATGCCGTGATGATGACATCCACGCTTTTTCCAACGAATGCAGTCAGATCCTTCGCATATCTCTCGGAAAGCTGCGACGCCGGAATAAAAATGCGTACAGAGCCGAGATACGCAACGACACCGCCGTTGACGGCTTCTTTGATCCGAACCGTAACGGGCGTTTTACTCTCAAACGACTGTTCCAGAAGAAGCATGTTCTTTTTGTTGTCGACACGTCTTTTGGAAAGGATCGCTTCTCCGTCCTTGTCGCTCACTTTCACTACCATGGCCTCTACTTCGTCTCCGATATTCAGCTGATCCGGTTCGAAGCCGGGAACCTCAGCAAACTCGTCGATCGCAATGAACCCTTCAAATTTAAAGCCAAGGTCAACATAGACGCCCTTATTGTCGATCTTATTGATCGTGCCCTTAACGATCTGACCGCTTGAGATCGTGGTCAGCGTCTTGTCCAGCATCGTTTCAAACGAATCGTTCTCCCCGGCCTCCTTCGATTCCTCCGAAACGGGAGATTCCGAAACGGACTGCTCGGAATTTTCCGCTGCGGTTTCCTCTGTGTTCTGCACAGAGGCTTCCACGGCGGCTGCCTCTGCAGGTACCGCGGTTTCGGCAATCTCGATTTCCTGATTGTTTACTTCCGGATTGATTTCACTCATCTTACCAATAACCTCCCCGATGATCCAGTCGGGAACCGATGCTCCCGCCGTCACACCAACTTTCATATATTTGTCTACCTGCGACAAATTCAGCTTCTCGGCATCTTCCACGAATAAAACATGATCGCAAATTTCAGAGCTTAAATCATATAGCTTACGGGTGTTGGAACTCTTCTTATCCCCTACTACAACCATTAAGTCCGCCTGCGATGCTATTTTAACAGTTTCTTCCTGCCTTAAAGATGTCGCACTGCATATTGTATCAAAAAAAATTGTGTTGTCAAAGGATTTTTTTAATATTTCACATATTTTAGTAAATTTTTTTTTAGAAAAAGTGGTTTGTGCGACGACGCTATACAACATGTTGTTATTTTCCGGTCGGAACTGCCTTGCCTGTTCTTCGTCAGACAGAATGATCCCCGTTTCTTGGCACCATCCGTTTGTACCGATCACCTCCGGGTGTTCTCTGTCTCCAACAATGATGATTTCTCGTCCTTTTTCATGCTGCTCTCGTACAAGGCTGTGGATTTTGGCAACAAACGGGCAAGTGGCGTCAGCAAGCGTGCAGCCTAAATTTTCCAGCATCTCATAAACTTTAGGGGAAACTCCGTGCGCGCGGATCACCACCACAGCGCGCTCCGGATGCCCTTCCGTCAGCAGACAGATTTCCTCCGGATTCCGAACAGTACGCATACCGAGCTCTTCCAGACGGCCGATCACATGATCGTTATGAATTAATTCCCCGTATGAAAATACAAACGTGTTTTCTTTTCTGCCGCGCAGAATCTCAAAGGACTTTTCTACCGCGTTTGCCACACCGAAGCAAAAGCCGGCTCTTTCAGCTTTTATGATCTCCAATTTCCGGAACCTCCATCAGCGTATAAATCGTATCGAGAATCTGCTGGGACAGCCTCTGATAATCCTCCTTCGTGTATTTTTCATTTTCCGGAGGCGCAGGCAGAAGGATCGGATCTCCAAAGCGGACGAAAACGCGTCCAAACAGGCGGATTTTTCCCCAGATTGCGACGGGAAGCACCGGCACGCCCGCCTCCACCGCGAATTTGGCGACGCCATGTTTTGCCTGATGGGCACGGCCGCTGCCCTTTGCACGCGTGCCCTGCGGGAAAATCCCTACGGACTCACCCCGTTCAAGCATTTCAAACGTGGTTCTCGCGGCAGAAACATCCCGCGTACTGCGCTTTACCGGGTATGCGCCGCATGCCGTAATAAATTTAGCGACCAGCTTATTTTTAAAAAGCTCCTCTTTTGCCATCCATTTGATGTAACGCGGCACGCGGTATCCGATCATAAACATGTCCAGCATGCTTTCATGATTTGCCGCCACAATTACTCCGCCTTCGCGGGGCATTTTATCTGCGTCAATAACTCGAACACGCAGAAATACCGAAAAAAAGATTTTACACAGGACTCTCAGGAATTCCATTCTGTTCTCCGCCAAATTTATTTCGGATAATCGCTAAAAGCGCTTCCTCGCTTTCCGCCTCGCTCAGCGCCGATGTGTCAAGCAGAACCGCGTCTTCCGCACGTACCAGCGGCGCAAACGCCCGCGAGCTGTCATTTTCATCCCGGAATTGGATATCCCGAAGCACCTCTTCAAAAGTAATCTTCCGATTTCCCTTTTCTCTGAGCTCTTTCAGACGTCGGCCCGCCCGCACCTCAGCAGAAGCCGTCAGGAAAATTTTTACACCCGCGTCTTTAAGGACATAAGAGCCAATATCCCTTCCATCCATCACCACATTATGCTCCGCCGCAATTTTCCGCTGAAGTGCAACGAGCCTGAGACGTACCTCCGGAACAACGGCGACCTTCGAGGCGGCGAGCGATACCTCCGGAGTCCGGATCAGAGCCGTTACGTTTTCCCCTGCCACAAAGACCTGCTGAGCTCCCTGCTCATACGAAATTCCGATGGAAAACGTCTCTGCAAGCAGTTTGATTTTCTCCGTATTTTCTGCATCCGGAAGAGAAAAATCAATTCCCCGGCGAATCGCGTATAGCCCGAACGCGCGATACATCGCGCCGGTGTCGAGATAAAGATATCCCAGCTTCTGCGCTGTTTTCCTGGCAAGCGTGCTTTTCCCGGCGCCCGAAGGGCCGTCAATTGCGATGTTATGATTCATCCTGTTTTTCCTCCGCTCCGGCATCACTCCGATAGATAACGCGATGTCCAAGTCCGACCGCCATTTCGTTCAAATGAAGCAGCCCGATTCCGAAAAAGACTGCGACGCTGATATGCTCTCCGCAGCGTGCGATTGCAATTTTTCCGCCGATGTTCAGGCCAAGCGCCTTATTCATGATTTGTGAAATTGCTTCCCGCGCCGCCCCGGCGACGGCTCCTTCCTCGGCATGGGATTCCAGAATCAGATTTTCCCGTTTGGCCGCGACGACGGCGCGTTCTATCATTTTCGTTACGGACGGGATAAATTCCCCGCCGTAGTCGACCGCTGCCGTCAGAATGCCCTCTCCTCGCAGCCTTGCCTGCACGTTCTTCTCCGTTTGCCGGTCCTTTGTAATTGCGACGGAAATCGCTGCCGTAACCGCATCTCTGCTCCCCGTTTCACTGAACATATTCCGTTCTTCCCCCTCTTTTACCGAAAGCTGTGCGCTACGTCTTCTTCAAACCAGGCGGACGACTGCGCTCCAGAGCCGCCGTCAAATCTGGAATTCTTCATATATACGGCTGTAACGCGATTTTCCGGATCCACCCAGAAGTGTGATCCGTACGCTCCGCTCCAGCCGAAGCAGCCCTTCGGAAGCGTGTACCTGTCATTGGCGATAACCCTTACTCCGAGCCCCCACCACTGCGCATCGTTCCGATCCCCGGAAATCGGAATATACGGCGTTTTCATGTGCCTTACCGATTCCGGCTCCAGCACGGCGCCGCTGCGCAGGCTGCCCTCGTTCAGCAGCATCTCCGCAAATACAGAATAGGCCTCCGCCGTGCCGGCAAGTCCCGCGCCGCCGCAAAAATAGGTCAGCGGGAAGCCTTCGAAAATGGTCCTGCCGGTATCTTCATACCAGACCTTCTGTCCGTCAAAATAATGCATCTGCGACATGCGTCCCCACTGCTCCTCACTCGGAACAAAGGTGATATCTGAAATTCCGAGAGGTCGCATAATAAACTGATCAATATATTCGTTAAAGGGCATTCCGGAAGTCAGCTCCACGATCCGCGCCGCCACGTCAAACGCCCCCGTGGCGCTGTAAAACGCCGTTTCACCCGGCTGAAAGGAAAGCAGGATGTGATTGATATAATTCGTTACGGTCGTAAGATTCTCCCTGTCTTCCGGCTTCATGGCGCGCTCCTGCGCTTCGCCCACGCCGCCGATATCAGACAAAATGCCGCTCGTATGGTTTAACAGCATCCGTATCGTGATCTCGTTTCTGACTTTTTCCTTTGGGATTACGCTCCCGTTTTCATCAAGCGCACCGACGTACTGGTCTGCGAACCCGTCAAAAAATCTCGAGACCTTATCTTCCAGGGAAAGACGTCCTTTCTGCACCTCCGATAGTACTGCGGCCGCCGTAACCGGTTTGGTCATGGACGCCAAGCGGTACATCAGATTTGTCTTACAGCCGAAGCTCTCATGAAATACCGTTTTTCCGTCCTGCCGCACCAGAATTTCGCAGCGTCCCACGCGGCCCGTTTCCAGCAGGTGCCGCTGCCGGTCAGAAATGTTTTTATACAAAAGCTTTTCGTCTAAAATTCTCATGTAAATGCAAACCTCATATACGTAAAAAAAGCCGGAGACAGCTGTTTTCTGAAACGCGCCCCGGCTTTGTCCGCTGCCCGGTTATATTTCCGGAATTTCAATCGCAACTTCGCGGCCCAGCTCCGCGGATTTTGCGATGCCGTCGATAATCGCCTGATTATACAGGATCTGGGAAGACGGGATCGGCGCCGTGCCGCCGGTCTTGATCGCATCCAAGAAGGAACGGATCTTCATGTCAAATACGTTTCCATTCGTATTCATAACAGGAATTTTCGTTTCAACCTGCGCGCCGCCGACTTCGTGATAGATCGTCATCGGTCCGCCGATCGAGCCGTTCCAGCATTCCGTGGAAGGAATCCGCAGACCGCCCTCCGTACCCATCAGAATCGTGTCTCCCGGCGTATCAAGATTCATTGCCCAGGCAATCCGGAAGTCAAGAATCACGCCGCCCTCCAGCCGGATGAACGCCGCCGCAAAATCGTCGACGCCGAATTTTTCCGCATATTCGGGATGTCCCGGATAGGAGGCGGGATTTTTCCCGAAAAAGTCTGATTTATACCCCGTTACGGTGAGAGGCTTCGGATAGCCGATCGCATTCAGCACCATATCCAGAGAATAACAGCCGATATCGCCCAGGGCGCCAATTCCGCCCGTTTCTTTCTCGATAAATGTCGTGCCGAACGGCGTCGGGATGCCGCGCCGTCTGCCGCCGCCCGTCTGAATGTAATAAATTTTGCCGAGAACGCCGGAATCCACAATGCGCTTCAGCATTTTCATGTTTTCATCAAATCTGGGCTGGAAGCCTATGGAAAGAATTTTACCGCTCTTTTTCTCCGCCCGGCAAATTTCTACGGCCTCCTCCGTCGTTACGCACATCGGCTTTTCCAGCAGTACGTTGATTCCGTTCTCCAGTGCGTAAATCGTACACGGCGCGTGCTGGCAGTTGTATGTGCAAATGCTGACGGCGTCCAGATTCAGACTTTTGTCGTCGATCATCGCTTTATGACTCGGATAATATTTGATATCCGCATCGCCAAGTCCCATTCGCTCCATGAACGCTTCCGCTTTTCCGGGGATCAGATCTGCAGCCGCTACAATCTCGACATCAGGCATTCTCTTATAACCGTCTACATGCGCCTCCGCAATCCAGCCCGTTCCGATAATTCCGATGCGGAGCTTTCTGGACAGGTCAATCTCTTTCTTCTCTTCCTGCGTTTCCTTGAACTTGTCTAAAATATTTCCCATCGCTGCACCTCACTTGATTGATATATTTAATTAAAGTAATGTTTTCAGATAGGCGACACTCATTGCGGCGCATTCCAGCGGCGTTTTTCCCATGCTTGGAGCGTCCTGTTCCACGACCAGCCATTTGGTGCCGGATTCCGCGGCAGCTTCCAAAAGAGAAGGAACGTCCTGCTTGCCATAGCCGACCGGACGAAATTCAAATGCCTTCGTATACTGGGGCTTTTCACTCTCAATCCCGATCAGCTCATACATATTGTCCGTTTTACTGCCTGTAAAGTCCTTCAGATGGAGGACCGGCGTTCTTCCGCTGTATTTTCTGATATACGATACCGGCTCCACGCCCGCTACGTTTACCCAGCAGGTATCCAGCTCTGTCTGCAGCAGCTCCGCGTCGATCGCGGCGTATAATTTGTCAAGCGCGTATTCGCCGTCCAGCTTCACAAATTCGAAATCATGATTATGATACAGCAGCTGCAGCCCTTTCTTCTTTGCAGCCTGCGCAATTGTTTTGATGCTTTCAACGGTTTCGCCCCATCCCGGCGCGCCTGGGCGCCGTTCCTCTACCAAATATGGGATCGCGGCATATTGACAGCCGATGCTCAGATAGCAGTCAATGGTGCCGTCCAGATCCGCTAAAAATTCATCGATTGGAATATGCGCCGATACGGGCTCCAGGCCGATCGCGGACAGCAGCGTTCTTACCGTCTCCGCGCTGCGTCCGTACAGCCCTGCAAATTCCACTCCCTGATATCCGAGCGCTTTCACCCTTCTGAGCGTTCCCTCAAAATCGGCATCCAGCTCCTCGCGCACGGAAAACAATTGCAGTGCAACAGGCAATGAAGGCATATTTACACAACCTTTCCGATTCAATATTATTAAACAACGTGCTTATTGTAGTTCACCCGTATGCGTTTGTCAAACGAAAATGCGCCGTGCAGAAAATCTAAAAAAATTATAAATAGTCGCTTTATTAATTTTTTATACATTTTTTAGCACTCACCTGTTGACAGTGCTAACAGCAGTGGTATAATATACGCGTACCGGAAAGGAAGAGGTACAGCGGAAGGAACGCTTCCGGATGTATATTTTCCTGAAACGGTGCAAATACTAAGACGCAACAGAGAATGAATAGAAATGGAGGAATGACTTATGTTGCCAAGCATTTTCGGTGAAAGTTTATTTGATGATTTTTTCGATTTTCCTTTTGAAAGAGCTTCCAGAGGTCATGATCCGCTGTATGGAAAGCACGGTAAGAACCTTATGAAAACGGATATAAAGGAAAAAGAGAATTCTTACGAGGTAGATATTGATCTGCCGGGATTTAAGAAAGAGGATATTAAAATCCATTTGGAAGACGGATTCCTGACGGTTACGGCGCAGAAGGCGCTCGACAAGGACGAAAAGGATCAGGATGGCCATTACATCAGACGGGAACGGTACTGCGGCCAGTGCTCGAGGAATTTCTATGTAGGCGAAAACGTCACAGAAAGCGAAATCTCCGCAAAACTGGAGGATGGTATTTTAAAGCTTTGCGTCCCGAAGAAGGATGCGAAAAAGCTTCCAGAAAAGAAATATATTGCAATCGAGTAATCCGCTCAGGCATTGTGCGCCGGAACACAGGCGCACGAGAAACCGCGGCTTGCCAGGAAAAGGCAAGCCGCGGTTTTTTTATTCTGCAAGCGTCCTGTCATTCCCGCGCGCCATGAATGGCAGGCGTTTATTTTACAAGCAGCGTCTTAATGTTTTTGCCTGCTCTTATATCGGAAAACGCCTGATTGATGTCTTCAACTCGATAGCCTGCCGCAAGGCTGCGGATCTGTTCATGCCGCTCCGGATGGCGAAGCATAAAATCAATATAAGCCTCTACGTCGTGCATTGAATATTGGGAAGAGCCGATGATGCGGAGCGCGTTGAACGTAATCAGCTGCGGCTTAATCGCGATCTCGCCGCTATCGGAGTATTGCCCGGGAACCAAATAGAAGCCTCGGTTTCGAAGCAGCTCCATGCCTTGCGGAATCGCCCTCGGATTTCCGGATGCCTCCAGAACCAGATCCGCGCCGACTCCTTCGCTCAATGTCCGTATATAGGAATTTACTTCAGAAAAAGGCGTTTTCTCCAGCGCAAGAACCCGAGTCGCGCCAAACGCAAGCGCGGCCTTCTCCCGCTGCGGAACCTGACGCGCCGTGATGGCAATAATTTCGGGTACGCCCAGCGCAGAAAGAAGGAGCACTGCAAACATGCCGACGGGCCCCAGCCCCTGCACAACGGCGGTACGGATCTGCGCCGCCATAAATCCTGCCTCTTCTGCAAGCCGGAAGGCATGAAGCACAGTCGGGCCCGCGCAGGGAAAAACGCACGCCGTTATGGGATCAATGCCATCCGGAAGCTTCACAAGATTTTTGATGGGCGAATAATTGTATTCGGCATATCCGCCATAAAAATGCGGAGGAATTTCGGGGTCTCCAGCGTTCGTCACATGCATGTTCACGCAATTTGCGTCGTCCCCCGTTCTGCAGAGGACGCATTCGCCGCAGGGACAGGCAATATCCACAATTACGCTGTCTCCGATCCGGATTCCGGAGGCTTCCGCATCCTCCTCAGAAATCGCCGCCACCCGGCCGATAAATTCATGGCCGATTATTTTGGGCGGCTCCATTGGAATTTTGCCGTCATGAATATGCAGATCTGTCCCGCAGATTCCGCTGGCAATTAATTCCAGCATCGCCATGCCGCGCGGCGGCGGGGTAAGCGGATACTCCCTGATTTCAAAAGGACGGCCGGGGCCGGTATAAACCGCTGCTTTTGCTGTTTTTTTCATAATTCATTCCTCCTTAAAATTTTACCGTCTGCCATCGGAAGGCTCGGGAAAGCCGTTCCAGCAGGCTGCGTTCTACTCCGGGCACGGTTTGATATTCATATTCCAGACCGAGCGCGCGGTACTTCGGCGCGCCCAGCCTGTGAAACGGAAGCAGCATAACGCTTTCGGCACGAAGCGCTGCGGTCAGAGCCGCTGCACGCTCCATGTATTCCGCAGTATCGCTGTACCCCGGAATAACAGGGATCCGCAGCTCGACCGTCTTTCCCGCGTCCGTAAGCTTTCTGATGTTTTCCAGAACCAGCTTCAGATCCGCGCCGGTTTTTTCCCGGCAGGCCGTTTCCTCGATCCCCTTCAAATCGACCAAATAAAGGTCCGTGACGGGATTCAAACGTTCAAAGGCCGAATACGCCGCGCAGGCCGCCGTATCCACTGCAATATGGATTCCCTTTTCTTTCAGCAGCGCGGCCGCAGCGCGTACATATTCAGCCTGCAGCAGCGGTTCTCCTCCGGAAAAGGTTACGCCTCCGCCGGAATTGGCATAAAAAGGCGCGTCCTCCGCCAGGATCCGGACTGTCTCCTCCGGTGTAATTTCATATCCGACGAATTCCAGCGCGCCGTTCGGGCAGCTTCCCGTACTGCGGCAGCTGCCGCAGCCCCGGCACAGCTCGGCATAAAACATCCGCTGCCCTTTTTCCGGCGAGATTGTTTCCGGATTGTGGCACCAGCTGCAATGGAGATTGCAGCCCTTCAGAAAAACGGTAGAACGGATTCCGGGCCCGTCTCCGGTTGAAAAGCGCTGAATTCGGGTAATCGTTCCGGAATCAGGCATCGTATTCTGTCCTGGAAAGAATATCATTCTGAATCGCCGGATCAAGCTGCACGAAAAACGCGCTGAAGCCGGACACCCGGACCATCAGATCCCGGTATTCCTCCGGGTGCCGCACGGCGTCCTGCAAAATTTCGCGCGACACGGCGTTTATTTGAATTTCCTGTCCTCCCAGCGCAAAATACGTCCGAATCAGGCTGCAAAGCTTTTCAACATTCGTTGTATTTCTAAAAAAGCCGGAGGTAAATTTCCTGTTCAGCACCGTACCGCACGCGGCTTTCTTATAGTCCGGCTTGGCGCAGGAAAGCAGCGCTGCGGTAATCCCGTTCCGGTCCTGCCGGTAGGTCGGAGAAGCGGCGTCGCTGATCGGCCTGCCGGCGCGCCGTCCGTCCGGCGTAGCAGCAGTCGCCGTCCCCACAGCAATATTGCTGATATTCGAGCCCATGGCAATATAAATCCTTCCGCCGTCCGCCGTACGGTAACGATCAAAAATTTCATGGCAGGCATCGAGATACCAGACGGCGTATTTGTCAGCCCGTTCATCATTATTACCGTATTTCGGCGCTGCAAGCAGCTCCCTCCGCAGCGCCTCATGGCCGGCGAAATCCGCCTTAAGCGCCAGCGCAATTTCCCGGAGCGTATATTTTTTCTGCAAGAATACGACAGACTCCACCGCCGCAAGCGAATCGGCCATCGTTCCGATTCCCATGCATACCGCGCCGTGAACGGAGGGGTACCTGCTCCCGCCGTCCAGAACGTCGCGCCCCTGATCGATGCAGTCGTCGCAGAAGCAGGAGAGAAACGGCTGCGCCCGCATTTTTACCGATATTTTCATGTTCGAGCTGCGGAACCAGACCATGTATTCCGAGGCAAGAAATTCCATCTGCCTTTTCAATTCAGTCAGAAACGCGTCCATTGAGGAGATTTTATCCAGCTCGCACGGCAGTCCCGCCGGCTGCCCGGAAAGAAGGCTTCTTCCGTTATTGAATACGGCCTCCAATGCCAGCGGCGCATTATACCTTCCGTCCGACCAGGGAGGCTCCTTTCCGGGGATAAAATTTTCAATGCAGCCGACCATACAATAATTTGCGGCGTCCTCCGGCGTATGGCCCGCTGCGATCAAGGCCGGAATATTGACCTCGTCATTCATCAGCGCCGGATATCCGATTCCCGTGCCGATGACATTCAGACAGGCGACGACAAAAGAATCAGCGGTTTTGCGGTGGATTCTCGCGGATAAATTCGGTCCCGGGATTCTGACGCGTTCCACGGCCTTCAGGATCGCGTAGCTCAGTTCATTGACCGCATCCTCCCCGTTTCCTGTGATTCCGCCGATACAGATATTTGCGACCTCGTCGCCGCCCCGGAAGCGCCGGAATTCATACAGCTTGATAAACACGCTTTCCAGAAGCGTAACCGCATCGTCATAGCACAGCGTTCCGTTTTCAAGATCTCTTTGGTAAAACGGGGCAAGATACTGATCCATGCGGCCGAACGCCATTGCGTATCTGTCCTCACATAAGAAAGCCTGATACGTAAGCCACACAAGCTGCAGGGCCTCCCGGAAGCTTTGCGGAGGCGCCTCGGCAATTTTTCTGCAGGCCCCGGCGATTTCAGGCTTTCCGGCACGGTCCGCCGCCTCGGCATAGGAACGGCACAGATTCGCAAAGCCTTCCATAACCAGCCTCGCCGCGTTCAGAAAGCAGAGCTTTTCCGGATCCTTTCCGTGACGCTCCGCCGATTCTTCGATCCGCCTCAGGACGCCGGGAATCCCTTCGGATAAAAAGCGCTCGTATTCAGGCGCAAAATGATCAAAGTTATTGGAAAAATTTCCGAACTCAAAGCAGGAACAGATTTCCAGCGCCTTTCCGAGCTCTGCGTCGTCAAATGCGTCCAGAAACAATCCCTTCTGCGAGCCGGCAATCAGGTCGTTTTGATAGATATGTTTTTCATAATTTTCAAAAATGCTTTTGATCCCCCACGCTTTTGCAAGGACAAACGGCTCGTCGTAATGCGCGCGGTAGCCCAGGAAACGCCAGTACGCGCCGATCGGCTTCCGATCCTGCATACAGTCGATCTCCTGTTTCAGTTTTTCCGAAACGGTCATATCATCAGCTCCCGTTAAAAGGCTGAAATCAGCATACCCCGCCCGCCGGAAAAAAGATATGGAAAATCGAATCATATATGGACAAAACAACGATAAACGAATAATATATAACCCAGGAGGCACGCCAATGATAACCTATAATATAAACTGGAAGGAATTTCCGCATATGACGTTCGCCCATACGGCAATCCTTCCCTATCACGCAATCGATTTCCCCGGAAATGAAAAAAGCATAGAGCTCTCCTATATTGAGAAGGGGCGCTGCGAGCTTTATATCGGCGGCAGCCGTTATACTTTGCCGGAAAACGGAATGCTGCTGCTGGTCAAAAAAAACGAAATCAGTCTTCGCGGCGATGCGGAGCATGTCCATCATACTGTAAATCTGTATGGAGACTATGAAACCGAGAGCGGATGCGGCATTTTGCTTCCACTTTATTTTCCAATTACGCCCCGGCTGGAATATCTGTGTATAAAGCTGAAGGAGGTCATCACGGAATTCCAGCTTCGCGACGCTGCCGCACAGCTGAAGTCCACCGCAATGACGCTTGAAATTTTGAGCGAAATATCGCGCATCTACGGCTCGGGAGCAGCGGGAGCGGCTCATTTGTACAGCCCTTCGGAGTATCTGCTTTCCACCAGCATGAAGCGGTACGTCGCGGAAAATTTAAACCGCCGGTTTACGCTTGCAGAGCTGGCGCAGGAGCTCGGCAAAACACCGAATTATTTGAATTCCGTATTTAAAAAGGTGAATGGAATCCCGATCAGGCAATATGCGAATCAGGAAAGAATCGGCGCCGTTCGGCTGCTGATGCAGAGCTACCGCCTTTCTCTCAAGGAGGCGGGCGAAAGCGTCGGAATTACGGATCAGAACTATCTTTCCCGATTGTTCAAAAAAGTAATGGGAATTTCCGCACAGAAATATTTTGCAGAATATAAAGGGGAAACGGTCACGGGGCTGACGAGTGCAGCGCCGCTTTCACCGCAGCGTCCAGCACCTCTCCCACGGGATCCCGGATCACAATCCCGGCCGTACGATCCGCCGGCGTCGCATCCCGATTGAGGACCGCAATACAGTCTCCCTGAAACAGGGAAGCCAGCCCCGCCGCCGGATATACGGTAAGGGAGGTGCCTCCTATAATCAGAAGATCGGCTCGCCGCACTGCGGCGGCAGCCGCTTCAAATACGCCCTCAGGGAGCGGCTCCCCGTACAGGGTTACGCAAGGCTTGATCAGTCCCCCGCACAGCTTGCAGCGAGGGAGTCCTTCACTTTTCAGGATCACATCTAACGCATACATTCTGCCGCAGCGCATACAGCGGTTTTTATGAACCGTCCCGTGAAGCTCCAAAACCATTTTACTGCCGGCGGACTGGTGAAGGCCGTCTATATTCTGTGTGATGACGCAGCGGCATTTGCCTCGGCGTTCCAGCTCAGCCAACGCAAAATGCGCTTTTCCCGGCTTTGCGTCGGGGAACAGCATTTTTTCTCTGTAAAATTTATAAAACAGCTCCGGATTGCTTTGAAAGCAGGAAGCGCTGAGAATTTCCTCGGGGGAATAGCCTTCAAACGAGGCGCCGTACAGCCCGCCTGTGCTGCGAAAATCCGGTATTCCGCTTTCCGTCGAAACGCCCGCTCCGCCGAAAAACACAAGATATTTGCTTTTTTTGATCGCGCCCGTCAACGATTCATACATATCCGAAATTCACCGTTAAAATAGAATGCTCCGCGTCGCGGCTGTAAGAAGCAGTTCCCGTTTCGCAGCCGGCGGCAGCTAAGATATCGAAAATTTCTTTTTCTTCAAAAAGCTCGCGGATCGCCAGATCCATATCTTCCTCTCCGCTGAACTTTATATAAGCCATTTTCTGCGCGGCTGAGGCAGCTCTTTGCAGGATCCGCGCCGCGCCGTCCAGCGAGTAGGTCTCCAGATAGGCGTCATGATAAATAAAATAATTATACGTTTCCGCGGTACAGTCGGGAAGCGCGATGTTGTCTTCCCCATCTATGACGTGCGTACGGAGAAGCTCTTCCTCAGTGATGCAAAAATAATTATAAAACACCTCTCCGCGTTCTTCTGAATTTTCATTTTCAGACAGAGGTACGGGATCGTCCCATGTGACGTCTACATAATAGCCCTCGCCGTCCAGAATGACAAGATTCCAGATATGCGGCTCTCCATCTTTTTTATGCCCTGTAACGGTGGTGCATCGGATCCCGGCGGCTTCCGCCAGATATTGGAAGGCTTTCGCATAGCCGCCGCACAGCGCCGTACCGTTAATTAAAGCGCCGTACGCGGTCGTACTCTCCAGACTGCGCGAGGAAGGCTGTTCCGTATCGATATCCGTGTACGCCGCCGTGTCGTATTTCACGGTGCTTACCAGATAATCGTGGATGTAAAGCAGCGTTTCATACTCCCCGGGCAGCGTTTCCGCCGTATCCAGAATTTCATCTTTTATGCGAACGATCTGCTCGCGGTATGCCTCGATGTGCTCCCTTTCAACTGCATATAGCGGTTCCAGCACTTTTTTTCTTCGGAAAAGCCCCGTGGCCGATTTCAGCAGATAGCCGTCCCGCAGCCAAAAATATTCGGGATGATCGATCAGAACGTATCTGTATACTTTCACGATGGTGTCGTCGCTGTAGTCCTCCAGGCCCTCTGAAATCTGATCCTCATAATTTCGAAGCGCCGCGTCAATCCGGTCATATAGCTCGAGCTCCCGGTCGTCAAGCTGCAGCCGGGCAAGCCCCGCCCCGTCAGCGAGCCGGAATTCCGCCGGATGCTGCGGATCCGCCTTGTATTCCGGTCTGGCCAGCACTGCGCAGGATACGCTGCTCAGCGAAACGAGAAACGTCAGAAGCCACGCCGCCCAAGTTTTTTTGTAGTTTTTCCGGTTCTCCGCCATGTCCGCCGCCTTTATTTCCACGTTTTCAAGCTGATTTCTCCGCTCTGCAGCAAATCAAATTTTCCGGCGCCAAGCTCGACGATCAATGCGCCGTCTGCATCGATGTCCGCCGCACGGCCTTCATACGCAATCCCGTCCCGCTCGTAGGAAACGATTCTGTCCAGCACGACGGAGCGCTTTTTGTATTCTTCCAGCACGGCGCGGTCGTCCCCGTCTGAAATCCGCCGCAGGATATGCGTAAGTACTGCAGCCGGCAGCGAATCCATACGCTCCGCACCCAGCATGCCAAGCGCGCCTGCCGTACTTCGGAGCTCCGGGGGAAAGGATTCTGTCGTCACATTGATCCCGATCCCTAGAATCGCCCGGCGCTTTCCTTCTTGAAGGACGGATTCCGTTAAAATCCCACAGACCTTTCGCCCGTCCAAAAAAATATCGTTCACCCATTTGATTCCGGTTTCAATCCCCGTTTCCTCCCGGATCGCATCCGATACTGCGACGCCCGCACGGATCGTAAGCAATGCAGCGCTTGAAGCTTCCTGCGGAAAATCAACTACAATGCTCATATAAATTCCCGTCTTCCCCGGAGAATAAAATGATTTTCCCTGGCGGCCGCGGCCGGCCGTCTGCGCCTGCGCAAGAACAACGGCAGGCGGCGTCAGCGCGCCGCTTTGCAGCAAACGGCGCGCCTCGCTGCTCGTGGAATCAATCGTGTCGTAGCGATACCATTTTACGTCTAACGCCGCACCGCCTTTTTTCAAAGCGCAAAGGACTCCGGCAGCAGCTCGGACAGCTTCTGCGCCGTAAGCGCGCCGTTTTTTTCGTAGATGACGGTAAGATCCTTTGAAAACTCCGCCAGAAACTGCCTGCAAATTCCGCAGGGAGACTTCACTCTGCTGCCGGATACCGCCACAGCGATCTTGATAAACTCCCGATCTCCATTTCCGACCGCCTGCACGGCCGCGCTGCGTTCGGCGCAAATCGCTGCCCCAAAGGATGCGTTTTCCACATTGACGCCCGTATAAACGGCGCCGCTTCCCGTCAAAAGGGCTGCGCCGACCTTTACGTGCGAGTACGGGGAATAAGCGTTTTCGCGCACGCGGCTGGCAATTTCGTACAGTTCTTCATTCGTCATTGAAAGCGCTCCGATCTATCGTTATTTTTCTTTATAGTACAGCATGCAGTGACAATACCCCTCAAAATCCGGATCCTGAATCTGTTCGCGGAATTCCTTGCACATGCACTTTGTATTTTCGTTCTTCTCCACTACGCACGGGCAATAGCCGCCGCGCCGGAGCAGGCCCTCCTTGACGGTTCTGACGATTTCTTCGTCTTCGTTATAGCGTACCTTCATGATCCTCCCATCTCCAGCAGCTGCAGGAGCTCAGGCTTCGGACGGTATCCCGCCGCTTTTGCCGTAATTTTTCCATTTTTCATAACTACAATCGTAGGAATACTGGAAATGCCGAATTGAGCCGCAAGCGCCTCTTCCTCGTCTACGTTGACCTTGCATACGAGGATGTCCTTTCGTTCCTCCGCAATTTCCCCGATGATCGGCGCAATCATTCTGCAGGGACCGCACCACGCTGCCCAGAAGTCGATGAGAACCGGTTTTTCCGAATTCATTACCGTTTCTTTAAAATTGTCGTTTGTCAGTTTGATTTCCATCACATCATTCTCCTTTTCTTTTAATTCTGTTTCTGCAGCAGATTCTGATAGCAAATTTCGTTTTCCAGCTTCTCCCCTTTGAGAAAAGCGCTGATATTCCGAACCGTTACTTCTGCAATATTGTTCAAAGCCTCTTCCGTCAGAAACGCCTGATGGGATGTGAGGAGCACATTCGGCATGGAAATCAGCCGCGCCAGTACGTCGTCCTGCAGAATATGTCCGGAATTATCTTCATAAAAAAGCTCGGACTCCTCTTCATATACATCGAGGCATGCGGCGCCGACCTGTTTGTTCTTGATCCCCTCCGTAAGGGCCTCCGCGTCGATCAGGCCGCCGCGCGAGGTATTGATAATCACCACGCCCTTTTTCATCTGTGAAATCGTCTCGGCATTTATTATATGCTGCGTTTGGCTCGTAAGAGGGCAATGAAGCGAGAGAATGTCGCTCTGTGCAAACAGCTCCCCTAATGTGACATAGCGAATTCCTGCCGACGGATCCGGGTACGGATCGTATGCGGAGACATTCATGCCGAAGCCCCTGCAGATGTTGATGAATACTTTTCCGATTTTTCCCGTACCGATTACGCCGACGCTCTTGCCATGCAGGTCGAAGCCGGTCAATCCGTTCAGACTGAAGTTAAATTCGCGCGTTCTGTTATACGCTTTGTGAATCCGTCGGATTGAAGTCAGGAGCATCGCCATGGCATGCTCCGCAACCGCATAGGGAGAGTATGCGGGTACGCGTACGACGTGCATTTTTCCGCATGCCGTTTTAAGATCGACATTGTTGAATCCGGCGCAGCGCAGCGCGATCAGGCGAATTCCCATATCATACAGCCGATGGATCGTCGGCGTGTTTAAAGAATCGTTTACGAATGCGACGACTCCTGCGCAGCCTTCGGCAAGACCGGCGGTATCGGCATCCAGCTTTGATTCGTAATATTTGAACTCGATGCCGGCGGGCGGCCCATACTTTTCAAAGCCCGGCTTATCATAAGGCTTTGTGTCAAAAAAAGCAATTTTGGTCATATCCCCACTTCCTTTCCCTTATAGTATTTACGTAAAACATGGTATTAAACCGCTTTTCCATTTTACACCGATCTTCAAAAAAAGCAACCGGCTCTGACGGAGATTGACATCGGACAGATTCCGGTTATAATGAGCGGTGATTTTATTTTCCGGGAGGTAGTTGGCGTGAAATTTGTGATCCAGCGGGTTTTGCACGCAAGCGTAACGGTCGATGGCGTCCGAATCGCGCAGATTGGAAAGGGTTCTCTGGTCTTGGTCGGAATCGGCAGGGAAGATACGACGGCTGATGCGGACCGGCTGGTGGACAAGCTCGTAAAGCTGCGCATTTTTGAGGATGAGAGCGGGAAAACGAACCGATCTCTGTCCGATGTCAACGGCAGCCTGCTGCTGGTTTCACAATTTACGCTTTATGCCGATTGCCGAAAGGGGAACCGTCCTTCGTTCGGCGCGGCCGGCGCCCCGGAGGATGCTTCGCGGCTGTTCGACTATATCACGGCACGCTGCCGCGAGGCCGTCCCGGATACCCAGACGGGGCGCTTCGGCGCCGAGATGCAGTTGGAGCTTCTGAACGACGGTCCGTTTACGCTCATCCTGGAATAACTGCTTCCGAATACCGCCGGCCGGCTCTCGTTACCTCCACCGTTTTCGTCGCTGTTTTTTCTCGGAATACGCGGTCGTGCTCTACGAAAAGAAGCGTGGGACGGTATTTTGACACAAGCTCCTCAATCTGCAGGCGAGAAAAAACATCGATGTAATTGAGCGGCTCGTCCCAGATATACAAATGCGCCTCTTCGCAGAGAGAACGCGCAATCAGCACTTTTTTCTTCTGCCCTTCACTGTAGCACGCCATATCCTTTTCAAACTGAAGCCTCGAAAAATCAAGCTTTCTCAGAATCGTTTTAAAAAGCGTACGATCAACGCCGCATTGCTCCGCATATGCGTCGGGGCTGCCTTGCAGAAAGGAAGCGTCCTGCGGGATATACGATATTTTCAGGCCGCTCGCCTTGTAAAATTCGCCGCGGTACGGAACGGCTTCTCCAAGCAAAAGCTTCAGAAGCGAGCTTTTGCCGCAGCCGTTCTCCCCGTGCAGCGCGATGCGGTCGCCGCGATTTATTTGAAAACGAACGGCATCGCAGATCACATTTTCCCCGAAGAAAACGGAAATCCCCCTGAACTCGGCAAGCAGCTCCGCACGGTATGAAAGCGGCCGGATTCGAAGCTCCTCATTTTTTTCCAAATCATGGAGAAGCGCGCTCTTTTCTTCGACAGCTCTTTGCCGGCTGCGTTCCAGATTTTTCCGTCTCTGCTGCATGCGCCGCGATTTTTCACCGATGTAAGCGCGTCCGCCGATGCTTTTGGTTTCCGAGCGGCACACGCCTCCGCCGATTTTGGATGCTTCGACCTGATCCGCCCAATGCTTCGCCTGCGCCGCGGCCGTCTCAAGCCGTCTGATTTCTTTTTGCAGCTTCTCGTTTTCCGCCGCTTCAAACTGATCCCGAAGCGCTCGGTTCCGGTACCAGGAGGAAAAATTACCGCGCTGTATTTCAATATTCGTTTTGTTGATGAAAAGCGTATGATCCGTCGCCGCATCCAGCAGCGCTCTGTCATGAGATACGAGGATAAATCCCTTCTTCCCTGCAAGATAAGAGGCCATCAGCGCGCGCCCGTTTTCATCAAGATGATTTGTAGGCTCGTCGATCAGCAAAAAGCCGATCTCCTTCAAAAAAAGCGCCGCAAGCTTGATTTTCGTCTGTTCCCCTTTCGACAGCGTGCGCAGCGGACGCGCCAAGACGTCGCTCCGGAGTCCCAGCTTTCCGATTTCACGTTCTACTTCCCATTCGTCGCATCCGATCCCCAATGCGCGGATTTCGTCCAGCATGCTTTCCAGCGTTCCGTTCAGATCGAACGGGAAATAGCCGAATTCCACCGGCGACGTAATTTTTCCGCTGTATTCATACTTCCCAAGCAGCAGATTCAGAAACGTCGTTTTTCCTCTCCCGTTTCTGCCTGTAAACCCAAGCTTCCAGTCCGTATCGATCTGAAACGATACGTTTTCAAAAATAGTATCGCAGCTCCCGTCATAAGAAAATGTCAAATTCTGTATCTGGATCCTCGACATGCAAATTCCTCCAATCCAAAATTCGCATTGCCGTAAGAACGGATTTTTTTCGTTTACATGAAAAATACGCTTACACAAGCAGAGAAAAAATGAATATGATGCTGCAGGCAGGCAATCCGATCACGGCAACAAAAAAATTCCGCTTTCATAGCAGAAGCATTCTTTTGTCTCGTTCTTCCGAAATTACCTGTTCTTCATCGCAGCGCCTCTTTCCATGATTTTTCGTTATTGTACCCGTTTTCCGCGTCCTCGTCAAGCCGCGTGCGATTCAAAAAAACTGTTGACCTTTTTCGATAGTTATAGTAATATAAAAAAGTAATCTGTTGTACATTTGATCTCACATGTTTTTGTAAGTCATTTGTCCGTTAATGATGATTTACAAAAACATGTGATTTTTTTATGACTGCGGATAATCAGAAAATAGCTAGGGAGGATTTGTATGTATAAGGGAATCGTTAAATGGTTCAACCCGGAAAAGGGCTTCGGATTTATTTCAAACGAAGAGGGCGGCGAAGACGTGTTCGTTCATTTTTCCGCGATCGTAGCAGACGGATTTAAAACGCTTTCGGAAGGGCAGCGGGTTACGTTCGACATGGAGCAGGATCCGAAGAACAGCGGCAAAATGCGCGCGGTAAACGTTTGCGCAGTATAAAGACCGAAACGTACCGCGCCGGATCAGGCGCGGAAGAGACTGCGGTTCATCCAAAAGGATGCACCGCAGTTTTTTATGCTTCTGCTGCCAGAACGTTTGCGCGAAGCCAGGCGGCGACGCCGTCCTCCTGGTTGCTTCCGATGACCGCCGTCGCGCATTTTTTCAGCTCCGGAACGGCATTCGCAACCGCATAGCATGCATCCGAGGCCTGGAACAGCGGCAGGTCATTCTTCCCATCGCCAAACGATACCACACGATCCGCGCCAAGCAAATTTTTCAGCCGCCGTGCGGCATGCGCTTTCGTCGCGTCTTCCGGCAAAATCTCAAGCCACTGTGCCCCGCTGTAAAGATCGCGCTGGAAAATACAGTGAAATCGTCCTTTCAGCATGCCGTAAACGGGCCGCAGCTTCTCTTCGCTGTCGATACAGGAAAAATAAAAAACGCGTCCCATACGAAGCGGTTCCGTGCGAGGAACCGGCCGGCGCCGGGTATCGGTTTTCCGCCTGTCCAGGAAGAAACGCATACCGGGAGTAACGCAGTCCTCATAATAAGTAAATTTCTCCTCCTCGTTCAGAATGGAATATACGAGAGGGAAAATTTGACTGCGAAGCAGGATTCCTTCGATTTCCTCTGCTTCTGCCTCCGTAAAATACGTGGAAGACAGAATTGCCCTCGTTCCGCTGTCGATGATAAACGCGCCGTTGTATACGATTACAGGAAGCCGCGCGGTGATTCCGGCGGTCACCTTCGACGCCGTCAGATAGGAGCGTGCCGTAGCGTAGGAAAACAGGATTCCCTCCGCTTCCAGGCGGTTGACGGTTTCCGCGGTAAAGGCGGAGACGGTTTCATCAAGACGCAGCAGCGTTCCGTCAAGATCCGATATGTATAAGGTTTTATCGGAGCATGCCGCACGGTCCCGAGACTGCAAAATAACATTCATCAGAGCTTCCTCCTTTCACAAAGCTATTTTATATGATCCGGCCGGAAACTTCCACAAAATAATAGCATTCCTCGCTGTACCGCGCATATAAAATAAAAACATGCGCACGGATTGGAAAGCTGTGATATAATGCGGAGGCTGCCGTCAGAATCCAGGGAAAAAGGATGGACCGTTTCAATGAAAAACAAATTTCAAAGAACCATGAACGCCTGTTTTATCGCGTATATCGTACAGGCAATCATTAATAACTTTGTTCCGCTTCTGTTTCTGAGATTTCAGGAGGGCTATGGAATTCCGCTCTCTAAAATTACGTTACTCGTTACCGTAAACTTCGGAATCCAGCTCACCGTCGATCTTGCTTCGGCGGGATTTGTTGACAAAATTGGATACAGAGCTTCCATGCTGATCGCGCACATCTGCGCGGCGGCCGGCTTGCTCTCGCTTACCGTACTGCCGGAGGCGTTTTCCGACCCGTTTGTCGGCTTGCTGCTCTCGGTTATTATCTACGCCGTTGGCGGCGGTCTTCTGGAAGTGCTTGTAAGTCCCGTGATGGAATCCTGTCCGACGGAAAATAAAGAAAAGGCCATGAGTCTCCTGCATTCCTTTTATTGCTGGGGGCACGTGGCGGTCGTTCTGATTTCCACGGTTTTCTTTCGGATTTTCGGGATATCCAATTGGAAAATTCTTGCCATTGTATGGGCCGCCGTGCCGCTGGCAAATCTTTTTCTGTTCGCAAAAGCGCCGATTGCTTCTCTGATAAAAGAAGGAGAACAGGGGCTTACACTCCGAGAGCTTTTGTCCCAAAAAATATTCTGGGTATTCCTGCTGATGATGGTCTGCGCCGGGGCCAGCGAGCAGTCCGTCAGCCAGTGGGCATCTGCTTTCGCGGAAAAGGCGCTCGGTGTCGGCAAAACAGTCGGCGATCTTGCCGGTCCGATGGCATTTGCGGTACTGATGGGAATTTCCAGAGCATTTTACGGAAAGTACGGCGATAAAATTGATCTTGACCGCTTTATGGGAGGAAGTGCAATTTTATGTATCCTTTCCTACCTCTGTATTTCCCTGATCCCAATTCCGGCGGCAGGGCTGATCGGCTGCGCCATATGCGGCTTGTCCGTGGGAATTATGTGGCCTGGTGCGTTCAGCCGGGCCTCTGCAACAATTCGAAGAGGCGGCACCGCAATGTTTGCCTTTCTTGCGCTTGCCGGCGACCTTGGGTGCTCCGGCGGGCCCACGCTTGTAGGGCTCGTTTCCAGTCGTTTCGGAAACAATCTGCGCGCGGGAATTCTGGCGGCGATTCTTTTCCCTGTGCTTTTATTGCTGGGAATTCTCACGAGCAAACGGCGCAAAAACAAAAATTAACGCAGATCTAACCTCCGCAGGCTTTTACAAATAACGCTCCCTTCTTATAAATAAAGTTGGGAGGTTATAAAAATGCATGCGAAAAAGGTTGTTCTGTTCACATTATTCTGCGTTTCCGTTCTGGCGCTCACACTGCTTGCGGTATATATCGCCAAGCTATACGGCTGACGTTTTCATACGTTGAAGCGAAAGAGCGTTACATCTCCGTCCTTCATGACGTAATCTTTTCCTTCGGAGCGGACAAGCCCCTTTTCCCGGGCGGCGGCATACGATCCGCATTCCATAAGATCCGCGAAGGCTACGATTTCGGCACGGATAAAGCCGCGCTCAAAGTCGGAATGAATTTTTCCCGCAGCTTCAGGCGCCTTTGTGCCGTTTCGGATCGGCCATGCGCGCACCTCTTTGGGGCCGGCAGTCAGGAAGCTGATCAGCCCAAGCGTTCTGTAGCCTGCCGTGATCAGCTGATCCAGGCCCGACTCCGAAACGCCGAGCTCCGATAAAAATTCTTTTTTCTCCGTTTCGTCGAGGGAAGACATTTCTTCCTCCATTTTGCTGCATACCGTAATCAGCTGCGCCTTTTCGGCCTCCGCAACCTCGGTAAGCTCTTTGACGTGCCGGCAGGCGAAAGGATCTGCGGCGTCGTCTTCCGAGACATTCGCAGCATATATAACGGGTTTTGAGGTCAGCAAGAACAGAGAGGCAACAAACGCTGTTTCTTCTTCGGAAAGCGCCATCGAGCGAACGGGCAGGAAGCGTTCGAGATGCTCTTTGATGCGCTGAAGCAGCTGAATCTCCGAAAGCACCTTTTTATCCCCGCTTTTTGCCATTTTTCCGGTCCTCTCAATCCTGCGCTCGATGAGCTCCAGGTCCGAAAAAATCAGTTCCAGATTGATCGTTTCGGCATCGCCTCGCGGAGAAACGGAGTTTTCCACGCGAATGATATTGTCGTCGTCGAAGCAGCGGATGACATGGACGATCGCGTCCACCTCGCGGATGTGGGAAAGGAATTTGTTCCCAAGTCCTTCTCCTTTGCTGGCGCCCTTCACCAGCCCGGCAATGTCCACAAATTCAATCGTGGCGGGCGTATATTTTTCCGGATGATACAGTTCCGCAAGCCGGTCCAGCCGAAGGTCCGGCACCGCTACGACGCCCACATTCGGCTCTATCGTACAAAACGGATAATTTGCGCTTTCCGCGCCTGCCTTTGTCAGCGCGTTAAAGAGCGTGCTCTTGCCGACATTCGGCAGTCCGACGATTCCTAATTTCATTTTCTTCGATATCTCCTTAAAAATCCCTTCTTGCTCGTCAACGGTTAAGAACCTAAATATCCGCTGCGAGCCTCCGGGATCGTTTTGAAAGACATTGTGCGGCGGGTTCCCTGCTGCATTCTTTGCCTTTTAGATTTTTGCCCATGATCAGCTCTTTCTCGTATCGGGAAAAGAGCCGACGCAATTGATATATTATACCATATTGGTTCTGTTTTCAATAGAAACGAACGTATTTGCAGCGATTGTTTTGTAGTATTTATCCTTTTAAAGGATCAGTATGCTGCTGATAAGCGGTTCCAATTCGTGTATTGGCACGGGGTATTGAAGTGTCTGACATTTTCGGCTCGCCTTCTTTCATATTTTGAAATTTAGCACGTTCTTCTGCCTGCAAGCAGGTCCAATCATGCTGTAGCGAGCGTCTGTATTAATAATAAAACATGTAGGTTTCAAAAAAGCATCATAAAAAAGATGAAGCGCGCGGCCGTTAAAACAAAAAATTTTGATTTTTCGGGCGTTCATTATCAAGGGAAATTCGTTACAGAAAGAATGATTCTTTTAAAAAGCGCACATTGCGAAATTGTGCTGGAATTTCTAAAGTGATTCACAGTATGCAGGAACTGCAGCCGTCAAAAAAATTTTTAAAAAGTAATTTTAAACCGGACAGCAGCTGACAGGTTTAACTTTGATAATAGGAGCACAGCTGTAAGAGATTAGGACGCTAATCAAATAATAACAAAAATTTTAGCAAGGAGATTTTCTGAATGAAAACAATTTATGGTGTAAAAATGGAAACGCCCATTAACAAAAAACTTAAAAATGGTCATACAATGTATGATTGGGTTACGAGAAAAAACTGCTTTCCTGTTTTTTGTATGAGGACGCTCGCTGGTAATGACAAAATTACAGTTGAGGAAATAGAGTTTTTAAAAAGTAAAAGATGCAAAATTGGTTTGGTATTAAACAATCTTAGCGAGGCGGAAATTTCAGCGGCCAGCGGAGCAAATTCTGCCATACGTGCGGTAAGCGCTGCTATGAAATTAGGTGTGCCCACGAATGCCGGTATAGCCTTGTTTGCTGAAATCAAACCAGAATGGAGTGTGAATCACAACTGGATGCTTTCCTTTGCACAAAACGTAAAGGCTCATGGTTTTGTTGCGGGATTTATTGGCAATACAGATTCCAGCAAAAACTTTAATTTTGATCGTCAAGCAAGTCACTTTGCAAATGCCGCAAGGAATGTGCATTTCTTTGATGCTGTATTTATGGCGACTGAACCTAAGCTGGTTACTGCACCTAATAAATGGATCCCGTACTGTCCGTCAGCAATGGACCCGATGGATATGTCCTTTTGGGCATGCGGTATTACCTCGTTTGATGAAGTTAAAGCGGAAAATGTTTATTCAAGAGATGAAAACGCTCTTGCAAATTTATGGTAAAGGAGGGATAATAAAATGAATAAGAAACAGTATAATAATATTATAGAACACTCTTTGCAGTATGATTGTAAAGATACAACAAATTCCCTTGATACTGCAAGAATAGTATTCAATAATATGGGGGTAGCATTACCGAAAGGTACTATAAAAGAAGTATATGATACGGTTGCCACCAATGATTATATGGGTTGGAGGCATTGTAATTTTGAAAAGGCGAAGGAAGCCGCAAACAATGGTATTGCCGCTATGGGGATTAACCAGGATCGAATTGTAGTGCTTTCTGCGGAAGATACAGAACAATCTGTTGCTCAAACGGCATCAGTATTAACTTTAACAGATAATACACCCGCTGTAGCGGTTGCTAATTTGCAGTATTATATATATAATTATGATTGTACTACTTGCACTACTTGTACTTCGCCGTATGTTCCAACTAACGATAGGTACTTATATGAGTTAAAAACAACATTCGGTTTTTCGGAGGAAGTGGCAAATTTGATTAGGACATTATACTATAAAGTGGAGTGCGTATTCTTCTCCGAAAATAATATTACAAAAGCATGGAAATGTGCAAGAATGTTATCAGAATTTGTTTATGATGCGGATAATGTTATTGACAAATGGGATGATGTTGCCGGTTCTGTAGCAGATGCAGATAATAGAGAAACGTATTTTATTAATACTTTAGGTTACACCAATCAGCAATATACTATACTTAGTAATGCTTTAATAGATCAACACAGGATTGCGGGGGAAACTGGACAAATTATCGATTTTTGTCATATGCAGTATTCCATTGCAGCCAGACTTGCGTATACACTTAATAAAGACGGATTTAAGTCAAATTTGGGGACTGGTATTTATACAGGCAATTATGGTCTATATACCGATGAAGAGATATCATATTTAGCGGGTTGGCTGGGTGATGCAGTATTAACGAACATTTATGGGGTTGGAACTACTCTTTTTGGTAACGATGACTATATGTCTGATCTTGATGCAGAAAATATTTATCGTTTGATTATTCAAGATAATTCTTCAATAACTGCCATAAATTTATATTACTCGCAGTTGACTAATTGTTGTAACAGAGCAGACACTTTTCTGCAATATATCAGTTATTCAACTGTACAGGAAAAGGTATTTTACGAATTGGTAGATGCACAACTATATTCATGTTTGCATGATGCATCAGAGCAAGGTGAGATATTTATGACACAATATTATTTAAACCTTATTAATGATGAACAATATCATTGGGATACAATTAAATCACACTATCCCAATACGTATGATTTCTTAAAAAGTTTAAATGACAGACGCGCAACCATGCAGCATTATTAATAGCATATTACAATATTACAAGGAGGATGGCGCTTATATGACAAACAAGAAATCGGCAAAAATATTTTTAATTATTGGTTTAGCAGGGGTTATTCTTTCCATTATAGGAACTATAATAGAAATAGTATACACGTATAATATAATATTACAAAAGTTTAAAACGGAGCCGGTTCAGCAATCACTATCATTTTTTTGGCATTTGTTGTCCGTAGGATTATTTGTAGTCCCGATTTTTGCAGAAGAGCTGTCTTTTGTCAGAAGCGTTTACAAGCTATTAAAAGGCGGGCTCAAAAGATTAGAAAAAGTATGCTGTATTGTTTCGGCAAGCCTGCTGTTATTGATGATTATCTTTCATTGGCTCATTGTTACAAGAAGCATTCGATTTGATATGATCGACGAACAAAAGTTTGTGCGAACAATACTTTTTCTGACAGAGTGGCCCACGGTGATATTGTCATTTGTATTAAGCAGTATTCGAAGCAGAAATAAGGAGGATCGTGCAAAAAATTGCTAGGCAGGAAAGCAGGTGCGGAAAAATTTTATGACATATAACATATATAAGAACATCCGATTTTTTCTTTTCCTTGGAATAACAGTATATCTAATATCTGCATTGATGTGATTCATGATGATCAATTCTATCGCCCGGATATTTATTCGGGCGATAGAAAATTTTTAGTCAATTAAAGCTACTTTTGGGAGAGAGTATAGTAAAATTTAAAAAAGTGATCTTGATGAAAAAATGTATTATAATTAGAAAGCGTTTCGAGCTGTGAAAAAAGTCTGTAAAAGCGGACTTCTATGATAATTGAAACGAGCAAGTAAATTGTTATCAGGACATTATGGACTATTGCATCGACGAAACAAGCTTCGAAATATTTGTCAACACGCGAAATGGAGAATGCTGCACATTGAGCGAAATCAAAAATGCATTATAATCAGAACGGCCTCTTTGCAGGTTCTCTCTAACAAAGAGGCCTTCTAGCTATCCGAGCGGTTTATATTCAAAAAGCTTTGTATTATACACCAAAAGGATTTTCCGGTTTTTCTTTGCAATGATATAAAAAACATCACCTTCGCGAGCATTGTCATAAAATTCTTGTTCCTTCATGCGAAATCGACTGCTGAAGGCGTTATAAGTCCCATTTGCAATGCCAAAATCTTTGTAACTCTCAAAAACAAAAATTCTCAAGCGGACTGGCCTCCATGCTCTTACTGTTACAATGCGCCGAGCAAGCAGAATGCCAGTAGTGACTGTAAATTTTGCATTTTTGATAATAAAATACGAATGGATATCTGCGAATGCTCCCGATATCAGAATGTAAACGAAAAGCCCAAATATACAGATACCAGAGATCAACATCACATAGTCAACAAAGCCCAAAAGATCGCCGGCAAAGCAAACTAGCGATACAAATATAAATATAAACATTCCCAGAACGAAAGCCGCCAAAATTACTGCTGCAAGCGCCAATGTAAATTGTTTAAAAAATTGCTGTTTGTAGTCTAAACGAATTTTTTCTACCGTCAGGATCTCTCTTTGCAAATCTTCGCGAGCCATCTTATCCTCCGTTTAATAACGTTTAATAATATATAAATATATAACACAACAAGTTCAATACTACAAGAAAATTTTCAGAGCCGTAAGAAGCCGGGAACAGAAAAAGGCTGTGACCTCAAGGAAAGAAAAGTTTGAATGACAGGCGCGCAGCCATATGGTATTATTAATAGCATATTACAAGGAGGATGGCGCTTATATGGCAAACAAGAAATCGGCAAAAATATTTTTAATTATTGGTTTAGCGGGGGTTATTCTTTCCATTATAGGAACTATAATAGAAATAGTATACACGTATAATATAATATTACAAAAGTTTAAAACGGAGCCGGTTCAGCAATCACTATCATTTTTTTGGCATTTGTTGTCCGTAGGATTATTTGTAGTCCCGATTTTTGCAGAAGAGCTGTCTTTTGTCAGAAGCGTTTACAAGCTATTAAAAGGCGGGCTCAAAAGATTAGAAAAAGTATGCTGTATTGTTTCGGCAAGCCTGCTGTTATTGATGATTATCTTTCATTGGCTCATTGTTACAAGAAGCATTCGATTTGATATGATCGACGAACAAAAGTTTGTGCGAACAATACTTTTTCTGACAGAGTGGCCCACGGTGATATTGTCATTTGTATTAAGCAGTATTCGAAGCAGAAATAAGGAGGATCGTGCAAAAAGCTGCTAGGCAGGAACGCTGGTGCGGAAAAATTTTATGACATGCAGAGCCCTCTCCCACAAAACGGCCTATTCCTCGAAAGAAATTCTCACAAAATGTCGCGTTTCCATAGTTTCGCACTACTTTTACCATACAATAAACACAATTAAAAGGTAATAATATTATGTAAAGTAAATGCCTGCATTTCATTTGGTAATTTTAAAGATTCATGTTATAATATCTCTATTAGTCCGGGATTATTACGAAACATCACGCCCGAGATGCATAAAGGAGGAGTAATTTTATGTCGCAATTTGTTAAAACAAAAATTCTAGTAGTAGATGATGACGAGCATATCTGTGAATTGATACGGTTATATTTTGAAAAAGAAGGTTTTGCCGTAAATATTGCAAACGATGGAAACAAAGCAATAGAATCTTTTAAAAGCGCCACTCCGGACGTTGTAATTCTTGATATCATGCTGCCGGGAGCAGACGGCTGGCAGGTTTGCCGTGAAATCCGCAGAATCAGTCAGGTCCCGATTATCATGCTTTCCGCAAAGGGAGAAACGTTTGATAAGGTTCTCGGCCTGGAGCTTGGCGCTGACGACTATATGGTGAAGCCGTTCGAAACCAAAGAGCTGATCGCGCGCGTCAAAGCCATTCTGAGACGGACGAAAGTTGCGGAGGCCGAGAATCATGAAGAAGTCGTGTTCCCTAATTTAGTCGTTAATAAGACAACCTATACCGTCAAATTAAACGGCGAAGAAGTCCAGATGCCGCCGAAGGAGCTCGAACTGCTGTTTTTCCTTTCCTCAAATCCGAACAAGGTTTATACGAGAGACCAGCTTTTGGAATATATCTGGGGGTATGACTTTTTTGGCGATTCCAGAACGGTGGACGTGCATATCAAGCGTCTGCGCGAGAAGGTAGAAGATCCTAAGCACAACTGGCAGATCAAAACCGTCTGGGGAATCGGTTATAAATTCGAAGTCAAGCAGTAACCGGGATCAAGGGGTAATGGTATCATGGCGTTTTCCGGGAAAGGGAAGAAAATTATCGCATCCATAAAAAAGCAATCCATACTGAAAAAGTTTTGTGTATTTATTATTGTTGCCGTAATTGCCACTTCCCTTATTTCCGGCATTATCATGTACCATTACACGACAAAATATATGACGGAGTCCAAATCGGAAGACATAAAAAAGGCTGTGGACGACGTTAGTATACTTTTTTCTCAGATGTATACGACGTACATCAATAACATTGACGAGCTGGGAAACTGGGTTTCGGAAGACGGACAAAACGAATTTGAGAAATATTATGTCAATCTGCTCGATCGCCTGGAGCTGTATAATAACCTGCTCAGCGTGTACGGTTTTATTACGGAAAGCGACGGTTCTATTTTTCTGTCTTATCCGCTTCTGCCTAATATGACGGACCGGGCGGATACAGCGGGGCGTGAATACATGGATGCCCAGATCACCAGCAAGCTGTCATTGAATAACGGGAAATATTATTTTAAAAACAACAAGCAATATTATACCGGCTCTGATTCCGAGTATGTAATCAATACAGGTGATTTTTATGGTCTGTACAGCGATCAGGAGGTCAGTTATCTTTCTATCACGCAGTCCATCGCATATACCTATCCCGGCGCGAGTGAAGCGATCAACAAGGGTACCATAACGCTTTCCATCCCTGTGCCGGAAATTACGAAAACGCGCAGCAATATTATCAGTTATTTTCTGATTGCGACGGTTATTTCCGTGGCGCTTGAGCTGATCGCGCTGTTTATTATCACGAAAGAGATCACCGAGCCGATTCGAGAGCTTGAAAAAATGACGAAGCAAATGGCGGCCGGAAACTTCAAGGTTAAAATTCAAAGCCGCTCTAACGACGAAGTGGGCGAGCTGGTAAACAGCTATAATGCAATGGCAGAGGCGCTCGGCAATCTGGATATGATGCGGAACGATTTCATTGCGAGCATTTCTCATGAGCTTCGTACGCCGATGACATCGATCGGAGGATTTATTGACGGAATATTGGACGGCGTCATTCCGGCGGAAAAGCAGGAGCATTATCTGCAGATTGTCAAAGAAGAAATTGCCAGGATGAACGCGCTGGTAAACGACCTTTTAAATATGGCACGCCTTCAATCCGGGAAGGTGGAGCTGGATCTGCTCCCCTGCTCCCTTGAAGAGCTGCTCCGCAACACGGCATTGAAGCTGAAGCCGATCATCGACGAAAAAGAGATTCAAATCGTATTTGACATTAAGACCAAAAACTGCGAGGTGCTGGTCGACAGGCCTTCAATAGAAAGGGTACTCATCAATTTGATTCAGAATGCCGTTAAATTTACAAATCCAGGAGGGACCGTTACGCTGCATTCCGAACCGGACGGCAAAAATAAGGTCCGCATCACGGTGGAGGATACCGGCTCCGGAATCGCCAGGGAAGAAATCCCGTTTATCTTTGAAAAATTCTATAAAGCAGATAAATCCCGCGGCCTGGATAAAAAAGGAACCGGCCTGGGTCTTGCGATCGTCAAAAACATTCTGTCTGCGCACGGACAGGAAATTCATGTAGAAAGCACTGTGGGCAAAGGCTCACGTTTTATATTTACATTACCAATATACAGAAAGGAATGATCGGTCATGTATTATGACGAAGAGCAAAACAATAAAAATCCAGATGTCGGGGAAACCCCGTCCTCTCCGCAGGATTCGGAGGCAAATCCTTCTGAGTCTTCTGCCGTTTCCCCGCAGGAGACACCGGCTCCCGACGCTTCGTTCGAAGAAAGCCAGGCAGGAGGCGTTCCCGAGACAGACGCTCCGGCAGATCCGTATCAGGGGATGAGCGAAAAAGAATACAAAGCTAATATTAAAAGGATGAAACGGGAATACAAACAGTTTCAAAAGGACAAAAAGCAGTCTGCAAAGGCGGAGCGCAGTGCGATGTATACAGCAGCACAGCAGCAGTATACCGCTTCCGGGCGAAAAGGGATCGGAGCGGGTGCATCCTTCGTGCTTTCGCTGCTTGCCTCCTTCCTTGTGTTTGTAATCATATTCGGTCTGCTTGCATTTTTCCCGTCCAAAGAAAAAAGCTTCCTTGCCAGCCTTTATTCTGATTCCGGAGTTTCCCAGACAGGAGAGACGAAAAATCCGACCGGAAACGATGTGCAGATCGGCGACACAACGGTCTCAAAGGGCGACAATGTCACAATTAACGTCACAGGAGACAGCGAAATCGCCCAGGCGGTATATGCCAAAGCAGCAAATTCCGTCGTCGGAATCGCGGTTTCCCAGGTTGGCGGGAGCAAATGGAACCAGTACGAGACCGTTGTTTCTATGGGCTCCGGCATCGTATATTCCGCCGATGGCATTATCGTAACCAACTGTCATGTTGTGGAATACGCCATTGACCGTTCCGGCACAGGAATTGCTTCGAATTATACCATTCGCGTATATTTTAAAACAGACCTCTCGGAATGGGCCTATGCAACGGAGCTGATCGGCTACGACGCTACAAACGATATTGCAGTACTGCGGGTAGATGCGCAGAATCTGCAGCCAATTGAATTTGCCGATTCCGATACGCTGACAACAGGAGAAACAGCAATTACAATCGGAAGTCCCGGAGGACTGACTTATATGAATTCCATCAGCGAGGGAATTCTGAGCGGGCTCAACAGAACCGTTACGACAGACAACACAACCGTATATGATTTGATCCAGACCACAGCAGCAATTAACCCTGGAAACAGCGGCGGCGCTTTATTGAATAAAGAAGGGCAGCTGATCGGACTGTGCGTCATTAAAATTGTCTCTACGGAATACGAGGGAATGGGCTTTGCGATTAACTCCAACACGGTAAAAACAATCGTCGAATCAATCAGGGAATATGGATATTATAACAAGCCGCTTCTGGGCGTGACAATCAACACTACCTATACGGCGACCGTTGCAGACAGCCAGGGCTGGAAACGCGGCGCGTACGTAGAGGACGTTACGGCCTCCTCCTGCTCCGAGAAGGCAGGCATAAAAGCAGACGATATCATCACAAAGATGAATGATACGGACATTTCCTCCTTTGCGGAGCTGCGCCGCTTTATGCTCACCTGTAAGCCGGGTGAAACCGTTCAGGTAGAAGTATACCGGGTAGATGAGGATCAAACGCTGCGCTTTGAGGTTGTATTAGATGAAACAGAACCCTACTGACAAAACCGCTGATTTTCTGAAGCGAGCGGCGGCAAAAATGCCGCCGCTCGTCAAAGAGCTGGAGCGTCTTTACCCGGACGCCGTCTGCTCTCTTACATATGAAACTCCCTTCCAGCTTCTGGTCAGTACGCAGCTTTCGGCCCAGTGTACCGACGCCCGCGTAAATATGGTAACCCCCGCTTTATTTGCGCGGTTTCCAGACGCGCAGGCGTTTGCGGCCGCCGATATCGAAGAGCTGGAGGATCTGATCCGTTCCACAGGATTTTACCATAATAAAGCAAAAAATCTCAAACGCTGCGCCCAGGATATCTGCGATAAATTCGGAGGAACGCTTCCGGACACAATGGAAGGACTGCTTTCGCTTGCAGGCGTTGGACGAAAAACAGCAAATCTGGTGCTGGGAGACGCTTTCCACAAGCCGTCCTATGTGATCGATACGCATGCCATCCGTCTGTGCGGGCGGATCGGCCTGACGCAGAATACAGATCCCGTCAAAATAGAAAACGACCTGCGCTTCATTTTACCCCCGGACGAACGCCGCCCGGAAGAAAGCGGAAACTTCTGTCACCGTCTGGTGCTCCACGGAAGAGCCGTATGCCCCGCTCGAAAGCCAATGTGCGATACCTGCACGATCGCCGCGCTCGGTTTATGCGACTACGCTCTCCAGCAGCTCTAAAAAGATTTTATCGAATGCTGCCGTTCTTTCCTGATACGGCACGCAAAGGCTGCAGAGAGTGATCTGTCCCTCTTTTTCAGTGAAGCCCTGTGATACGGCGATATCGTTTACAATATAATCCCATCGCTGCCAGGAAACGCCGTTGACTCTGACCGTTTCCTCGCGAAAGCCAAAAACGTTTGCGCTCATGTATTCCCTGCTGATTTTTAAATAATGCTCCAGGCTCTGCTCCGTTTTCCAGACCTGCATGTAGCCGTAGATATTTTGATACGCATCTCTGCCCCGAATGTCATAGTGCTTTACAATCTCTGTTCCGTAATCCTCACGCAATGTAATTTCAAAGTTCCGTACGGCAGCCGGCAAGGATTGTCCGTCTTTATTTTCGGCGACGCTTCCTGCCGGTAAAATCTCAATCCGTTCCAGAATGCGTTCCGTTTCATTGGCTGCGGAAAACAGTTTGTCCGTGACGGCCCAGATGCACGCTACCGCAAGTGCCGCTGCCGCAATGCGCAGTATGATTTTCAAGCCTTCCCTTTTTCCCATAGTAAACTCCTCCGTTATCCAGTATACGCACCTTCAAACAGCTTTATGCAGATGTTTTTACTTTCCCCCAGAAGTATGATACACTGAATGCCGGCGCGCAGAACGCCGCCATATAAAGGAGGAGTGTGTCCATGAAGTATGACAGAAACGGGAACGTCGTGATCGACCTTTCCTTCCGGAATCTGAGCCCAAAGCAGAAAAAAACGATCAAGTACTGTCTGATCGGCGTTTTGGCGCTTGCATTCGTGGTGATCCTGGCATCTACATGCTGGTATACCGTAAATGACAAGCAAAACGCCGTAATCACCACATTCGGGAAGGTTACCAATATCGTAGATGAGCCCGGCATTCATCTGAAGCTGCCATTCGGGATTCAGAAGGCGCAGCGTGTTGACGTCAATGTTTATCAAAAAATATATATCGGTTATGTACATTCCGAGGAAGCGGGCACGGACGTCAGCGTCGTAAATGAAAGTAAAATGATTACGGGCGATTTTAATATTGTCAATATTGATTTTTATATCGAATATAAGATTGTCAATCCGGAAAAGTACCTCTACGCCGCGCAAAGTCCAGAGAGTATTATCAAAAACCTGGTACAGAGCCAGGTCCGGACCGTAGTCAGCTCTTACGCGGTAGACGATGTTCTCACCGTAAAAAAGGCCGAAATTCAGTCGGTTGCGAAAGAGCTGATTACAGCCGAGCTGGAAAAATATGACGTCGGCCTGACGCTGATTGACGTAAAAATCCAGGACGCCGAAGCGCCCACAGAGGAAGTCATCGATGCGTTTAAATCTGTAGAAACAGCAAAGCAGGGAAAGGAAACGGCCTTGAACGAGGCAAAGGCTTACGAGAACGCAAAAATACCGGAGGCAGAGGCGGAAGCTGATAAGCTTCTCCAAAATGCTGAATATTTGAAGCAGAGCCGGATCAATGAGGCAAAAGAACAGATCGCGATGTTCAATGCAATCTATGGGATGTATGAAATGAATCCTTCTATTACAAAAAAAAGAATGTATTATGAGGCCATCGAGCAGATCCTGCCCGATATCAAGCTTTACATCAATACGGAAGAAGACGGCATTACAAAGCTGCTCCCCATTGAAAGCTTCAGCGAGACTTCCGGTACAAATCAGACGGCGCAGCAGCAGGACGCCGCCGGAAAGGAGTAACGGCTATGAAAAAGAAAGCAATGATTATAGGAGTAATTATCGCCATTTTCGTCATAATCACGGCGGTCTCCTCCTGTTACTGCGTAAAAGAAGACGAGTACGCATATGTCGTACGATTTTCTAAAATCGAACGCATCGAACGCGCAGCGGGCCTTCACTTTTAAATTCCCTTTATCGATTCAGTAAAATTTTTCCCGAAAAACATCCAGCTTTATGATCTTGCGCCCTCCGATGTTCTGACGAGCGACTCAAAGGCGATGAGCGTGGACAGCTACGTTTTATGGAAAATTTCCGATCCCATGACGTTTTATAAAACGCTCGGCTCAATCCCTGAGGCACAGAACCGGCTTGACGCTGCGACCTATAATGCATTGAAAAATATCATCGGTACGATGTCCCAGGATTCTATCGTTACCCCTTCCGTTGAAGATGGGCGCAGCGATCTGAATGAAGTTGTCTGCGAGCAGGTCAAAGCGGCAACCGCGGATTACGGAATCGAAATTACGGATGTAAAAATCAAGCGTTTCGATCTGCCCTCTGAAAACGAAGAAGCCGTCTACCAGCGAATGATATCAGATCGAAATCAGATCGCGGAAAAATATCGCGCGGAAGGCAGCTCTGAGGCGTCAAAAATGAAAAACGACGTAGATAAGCAGGTGAATATCATTGTATCAGACGCTAAGGCGCAGGCGGAGGAAGTGATTGCAGAAGGAGAACGACAATATATGCAGCTGCTTGCAGAAACGTTCAACTCGGCGGAAAAAGAGGATTTTTATATTTTCATGCGCTCTCTGGAAACGCTCAAGGCGTCTCTGAGCGGAGAGCAAAAAACGATTATACTCGGCGCAAATTCAGAGCTTGCAAAAATTTTGCAGGGACTTGAATAAACACGCGGCGCCGCACGAAAGCACCCACTATGCAAAAAAACGCATAGCGGGTGCTTTTTTCTCGCTTTTTGTAAGGAATTTGCCCGCCGCGCATGCAGTTACATTGCAATTTTCATCATATTTCGCTAAATCCATGAACAAGCGATTGACATCGCGTTATTTTTCTGTAATAATGAATTCAGCAGACAATTAACAAAAACATGATACGGATTCAATGCCCATATTGTACAGTTTTGTTTGTAAAATGCTGATAACAGGAGGATATCATGAAACGAGTAAAATCAGTATTATTGTTGACTGCGGCATTCATAGTTTTTATTACCGCCGCGGCGCGGCGGCCAATCGCCGCAGAATCGAAAACGGTAGATTTTTCCGGAGTGAAAATCGGAAACGCAAGACAGCTCACTACGAGCGATATCGTAGGCGCTGTTCTGTCGTTTTCCGCCGACGTGCAGAAAATTTCCATTGCGTGCGCCTGCTGGAAAAATGAAGACGCCTCATTTACGTACACGATTTATCCTTTTGAAGAGGATTACGACACGTCTGTCCAGAAGGAACCCGTAAAAACCGGAACGATTACATATAATACGGACGGCTTCCAGGATATCGAATGGACGGAAGAAGAGCCGCTGGCAAAGGGCGTTTATGTCCTGGAGATTACGAATGCCGGCGAGAACGGCGTTCAGACGGGAGTTCGCTACGACGGCGAATATGAGGGACAGTACGTTTACGAAAACGGAATCTACACGCCGGATAACTCCCTGCGCCTGCAGGTCGTCTATACGACCTCTCCCGAAGCGGACTACGGCGAGCTGCAGAAGCCGGAGACGGGACAAGATGAATCGGATCCCGCGCCCGGCGCCGTTATGTTTTTTTCCGACGATGAAGCCGATACTTATTTTAATGAATCAGGCAATCTGATCGTTCCCGAGCTTCAGGACGGCATTCTGCGGCTCAATATCACAGCAGGATCCGATCCGAACATCTATATTTTCGCTTCCGAGGACGCCTCGACGCTGCTGGCGGAGGAATATCCCGTGCTGCTCTTCAAGGTAAAGCGTTCCGAGGGTTCCCCTCTGACCGGGCAGTTTTTCTTTAATACGGGGGACTTTTCTGGTCCAAGTGCATCAGGCGCCGTTTCCTTCGCATATGAGGATACTACGGACTGGCAGATGATTGCGGTGAATCTCGGCAGCAATACAAATTATACGGGAGAGCTCATTTCGTACCGTTACGATCCTTTCTCGACAACGGAGGCCGACTGCACGATCGAAATCGAATGGATGGCATTTTTCCGTTCCACAGCTGCCGCCAGAGCCTTCAATGGGGATTTTACGCAGTTTGAAAACGAGGAAACGCCTGCGCCCTCCTCCGCCGGGCCGGAAACGCCCGCGCCGACTGCTGCCACCCCGAGCGCCGCTGCGAGGACTGCCACTGCCAGAGCAACGCAGGCTCCAGGCAAAAGCGACGGCGGCCTCAGTCAAACGGCGATCATCGTGATCGTATGCGCCGCAGCGGCAATCGTTATCGCGGCAGTCGTAATCATCATTATCAAAAAGAAACGCTGACCATTCGTCAGGTGCGTACCGTTTTGGCAGAGCAGGAGTTTTCCTGCTCTGTTTTCCAATATGCGCATGTTTTGAGGTGCTGCTTTTTCATTTTTACTTCCGCAGCGATCCAGAGTAAAAACGGGATCAGGATCTGGAACGGAAGTGAATAAATCAGGTAATAGCGCATAAAATCAAACATTTCTATGATATTTACAAAAAGCGTTGCCGACAGCGCAACAGAGAAAAATCCGACGGTCAGCAACAGCGGCTTATGGTCTTTCAGAGAAAAAATATGCTGCACGGCTTTTGTTCCGGCGGTCAGCGCAATCGATACCTTGGAAATGCCGGACATGATAAAGATAAAGGACATGATCGATTCGATCCGCGTTCCGATATTCCCGATGTACATAACGCTTGCCGCCTTGTAGGACGGAAAATACATTGTGCTTAAGGTCTCCCAGCTCAAAACGGAGCAGTTCTGCAGGAACAAGGCCACAAAGAAAAGGACCGAAGCAATACTGCTGAAAATAAACAGCTTATAGGGGTTGACGCTTTTTTCGAGCTTTTCTGCGACGCCGAGGAACACAACGGATTCCGCCAGCGGCAGAGGAACAAAGCACAATGCGTTATACAAGATCCCGCCAAATCCCTGCTGATTCAGCGGACGCAGATTATCAAGCCGAAAATTGTCGGTTGAAAGCAGACAAAGCAAAGCGATACTGCTGATCGCCAGGATCAGCATGATAAAGCACCATCTGCCCAGAACACCCGCGCCTTTCATGGCGAGATGAACACATACGGCAAAAAAAGCGAGACAAATAATGATAAAAGAGGTTTGATACAGCGACGTCAGATGGACAAATTCCGCATATGTTCCTCTTACCATACCGGAAAGCGTCAGAAAATAGAAGGCATAAAAGATGGAGAAAATGCATTTTCCCCATTTTCCGAAAGCAAATTGCATCATCCCATATAAATCTTTTCCCGGCATCAGATGCACAAGACGCGCGTAAAGCACCATCAGCGGCGTAACGATAACGGCGCTGATTAATAAAGAAATCCATATCTCCGGACCGCCCGTTCCGGGATAGCCGATAATGATACTGTTGCTGATCTGAACCAGCATTATAATCGAAAAAGCACAGCGCATAGACAGCGAATCGCTTTTCATATCCGTCTCTCCTATTCTAAGTGAAAAATCATGTTGATCAGCCGCTTGACCGCCAGAAAAGGGCTCGGGGTATAAATGTTGAAGCTGGCGAGCGTCAGCATAATGAACGCAGCTCCCAAAAATGCGGCCGAAACCCAAAATTCCCGACGGGAACCGTTTTTCCAGTTTAAACGCAGTCCGAACCAGAAAACAACTGCAAAGTATATCAGTGTAATCGTAAAAGCAGCCATATCCGCCCCTCTTTCAGTGACGCTTAATCAGCCCGGTATCATTTATGATCAGCCGGCAGCTGACATCGAAGCGCGCGTTCCGGAAGAGCTCCGGCCAGTGATCGCGAATCGACTCCCACAGCTCGGGATCTTTATAATAGATCGCATCTGCAAAGCCAAAGATATCGGGCGGATCCTGCTTCCCGCCGCAGTCCTCTAAATACTCGGAAATCATGTTTTCCAGTGATGCAGAAATGCTTTCTTCCAGTCTTTTTTCTAATTTTTGCAGATCATTTTCCGTGTTGCGGTATATTTTAAACGCCTCTGTATTAAATTCTACGGCGGAGGCTACGATTTCGATTTCAATCGTGTACGTAAGCCCGGAGCCGCCGTATTCGTATTCCAGCGACGGCTTGCTTTGCCGTATGGCAATGGTAATGACGGATTCCTCGGATGCCTCCCCGGGCTCTCTGAGTACGAATCCGCCTCCCGATAAAGATTCTACGAGCAGCAGATATTCCTGCATCTGTTCTTCGCGGAACGCTCCGACAAGCTGTTCTCCGCGGAACGTCGCCAAGCCGTCTAAAATCAGTTTTTTTTCATCCTGGTTGTTGAAGCGGACAACGGGAAGCGCCAGGTCGGAGGCCTGTCTCGATAAAATTCCGTAAATCTCATACAGCTCCTTCGATCGCGTTACTGTGACAGATTTTTTGCTGTTTAAAATTTTATTGTTAATATCGAACGATATAACGGTGTTTTCATTTTCCTGTGGTGTCAGCAGCTCATACGCCGTCTGCTCTCCGGAAATCAGGATTACCAGATTATCCCGGATTCCGTTGTCCCTGAGCAGTGGATCCACCAAATTGTACAGCCCATTTTTTTCGACAAGCGAGCGGCTTAAAATCAGCACATCCGTATTTCCAAAGTATACGTTATTATAAAACTGCGTGCCGATATTATATACGGCGTCTGCGATCGTCTCTCCTTCGGATTGAATCAGCTTTGTGGCAGAAGCGTCCGACTCGTCAGAGGAGGCGCTGATAATTTCCAGTGACAGCAGATATCCGCCGCCCGGCGCTTCATCCAGTGCAAAGCCTGCGACAATCGTCAGCTGATTCAAGCCTCTGTAGTCCCAGCAGCCGCTGCATGTCAGGCAGAAGCAGGCAGCCGCAAAAGCAAGGAATGCGTGGGAAAAACGTTTCAATGCGTCACCTTCTTTTGTCTGGTAATATTGCCGGAGAGCGGCCAGATTCGTTTGAGCATATTGGGCCAGGGCGCGCGGATAAACGTATCCTTTACCTCCTGGTATTCCAGACGTTTCACGGGCAGAATGGAAGGAATTCCAAGCGTCTCCATGCTGAGCACATGGATCAGCACGCTGGAAATTCCTACCATCAGGCCGGTCAGTCCCATCATGCTGGCCAGAATCAGACAAAAATAGCGCGATACAAGCGTTGCCGCGGTCAGACGAGAGGACATCAGATTCGTAATGCCCGTAAAAGCCACTACAATCACCATTGGAGCGGCAACCAAATGTGCTTCAACGGCAGCCTGGCCGATCACCAGAGCACCTACGATGCTCATAGCCTGACCGATATGGTTTGGCATCCGGATGCCCGTTTCCCTTAAAATATCAAACATGATCAGCATAATAAAGCACTCCAGCGCCGCTGGCAGCGGTACTCTGGCACGGCTTTTAGCCAGGCTGATCATAAAAGCGGACGGCAGAATCTCATGATGATATGCCACAATGGAGATATAAATAGCCGGCACCGAAATGGTAAGGATAAAGCAGATGATCCGGATGATTCGCGAAAAGCTTGCATAGACGGGCGGCATATAGTAATCCTCATTGCTCTGAAAATTCTCCACAAAAAGATACGGAGCCGTCAGCGCAACGGGCGAGCCGTCCACCAGAATCGCGATCCGCCCCTCCAGCAGCTTTGCGACAACGACATCCGGACGTTCCGTCGCTCCAAGGGAGTTAAAGCCGAAAGCCGATTGTTCTCCGATAAATTCTTCAAGGTAATTGGGATCCAGGACACCGTCGATGTCAATTCCCTCCAGGCGCCGGTATAATTCTTTTAAAATGTTTTTATTGACCACGGATTCAATATAGACGACGCATACCGTGGTGCGCGTCAGTCTCCCTTTATTGAAAAACTTTATTTTCAGCTCGCTGCTTCGCATCCTTCTGCGAAGCATGGAAAGATTGTTCATAATTCCTTCGGTAAATCCTTCGCGCGGTCCGCTTAGCACACGCTCCCCCTCCGGTTCCGTGGAAGAACGCAGAGAGAACTTTTTGCTGTTAAACAGGAGCGCTCTGTCTGCGCCATCCAGAAACAGTAAGGTATCGCCGTAAGTAACGCCGGATACAAGCTCTGCAATATCAGAGGATTCTTTAACCTCATTGGTTAAAACGACACGATCTTTAATTGCGTCGAACAGCTGCGGTCCGGGGCGCAGCCCCTCCATCTGAATCAGGGGCTTTATAACGTGCTCATTGATCAGCATGGCGTCTGCGACGCCGTCGCTGTAATAAATGCAGAATTTAATTTCAGGCCGCTCGGCGTTTTCAAATTGGCGCTTCAGCATGGTATCTACGTCCGTGAACAGCGCTTCCATTAATTTGATATTTTCGTCCAGCAGCGCGGAAACCGTCTTGCCGCATACCGCGCCGGAAGGCGCTTCTCCGCCTTTTTCTTTTTTACCGAATAACCGTTTCATTTTTTCAAACATATTCTGTACCTTCTTTAGACACTTGCAATATTAGACAAATCCAGTATTCCCTGGAAAATTTATTTTTATTTATTCGAAAGCAAGGCGGATTTTTCCATAAAAAAGGCTGTAAAAGCTCCGGTATATCATTCTTTAACCATGGCGCCCTCACAGCAAAACAGACCGGATTTATGCGGATGAAGAAAAAATTCCAGAACGAGGATCCGCTGCTTCCGGGTAACAGCATTGAAGCAGGGAAGCTGTGACAAAATATAAGGAAAGCAGTCAAAAAAATTTATCTGCCCGTCTGTTTTTTTCAAAAAAAGACCACGGCTCGCTCTGTTGATGATCCGTGGTCCTCCTTTTGCGCTGTTTTTTACAGCCGCTTATAATTCATTTTTACTTCTAAGCAGGAATCAGACTCATCCCCGTCCTGCCGCATACACGTAATTCATACGGCCGATCGGCGCGGCGTCGCCGTCCGTATAAAAGGAATACACGTCCCCGCTCGTACAATTGTCGCTCCATTTAAACTGAATCGTAAAATCGGAGCCGGTAATTCCAAGCGCCGCCTTCGGGATCGCTGCCATCATCATATCGCCGGAAAGCGAGTATTCCACGTCAGCAGCCCGACTCCAGGAAAATGCGTCCGCCGCGCTGCACTGCTCCAGTACGGCCGTATCACCCGGCGCAATCCGATTCAGCACAAAATCGTAGCCGCACCAGGCCGGATGAGAGGCGTTGCCCGTAGAAATATAAAGATTCATCCAGGCATTGCCTGTCGGCTGTGTCATCGGCTGCGCCGTCTTTACAAAGAAATAAATATAGGTTTCATCGCTGCAGACCTTTGCCTCCGTAATATCGTTGCGTCCGGTCGTATTGACATACGTGATGCCGCCATAGCTTTCCTGATTTCTGTCCGCCGTGTCTCCCTCGTAGTCTTTATAATATGCGCGGATATAATCCCACTGGCCGAAGCCGCCGTCGATATCGATCGTTGCGGCATTGTCCGTAGGCACGTCAGACTGCGTACCTTTGAACCGGCGAATATATTCCACCATCTGAAGATAATAGTTATCGCCGTAGCCGCCCCGCATCGGCTCCGTGTCCCTGCTGGCCTCCATGCTTGCATTATCTACAAATACGATCGGCTCGGAAGCGTTGGCCGGCTGGCGCTGCGCGATCCATTCATTGAAGCCGGTAATAAAAATCAGATCAGGATCGTTTGCCAGCGCAAATTCCCATTGCTCCGCAAAATTATAGCCGTATTGCACCGCATCCTCATCTTTTTTGACGAAGCCGTCCGAATAGCTTCTCGTTCTGTCGCCTGCGCCGTACCACGCCGCAGCGCTCATCCTGCACGTCACATTGTGCTGCGCCACGGAGACATTAATAATTTTCTTCCCGTTGTAAGTATAGATGGCATCCTGCGTTAAAGAACGGTGAAATTCCATCCACGGCATCCCGTCTTCCTTTTTGTTGCCGTCGTTCGGCCACTGATTTTCCTTAATCCGGAAAAACTGGCGGACGGCGGTACTCGCCTCGGAAGAGTTACCGATGATCATCGGTTTTCCCTCCCAGTTAAACCACAGGTGAGAATATTCCGGATGGCTCTGATAAACCTCATCATAAAGGACGTCCATCGCCCGTCCGGAATTGGAATTCGTATAAAAGGCAATCCGGGGAACATCCCAGCCGGCTTTATAATATTCGTCCAGAATTTTCAGAATCGCAAGCGCGTTCGCAACATAGGTATTGTTGCCGCCCCCGTTGTTCGTAACCGGCTGCGTGGTCGGCGCACCGTTAGAATTCGTCGTATCAAACACCAGAAAATCCACGTCCGCATCGGTCAGCATCTGCACATGCTTGCGGATTACCCATTCGTCGCTCGATACATAATATCCGAACAGCGGCTCTCCCCAGAAATGGAAGGTACCGACGCTTCCCCATCTGCCCTGATTTCGCAGCGCATCCGCATAGGTCTCTACGATTTTCGTATTGTCGTAAAGCTGCGTTCCGTGCGCGCCCATCCACAGGAAGTAAAACAAGCCTACATATTTTTCCTCCTTGGGGGCGCCGACGTCGCTTTCCAGACCGAGCGTTCTTCCCAGCGCGTCGGTCCCGCCGTACGACGTGGAGTATTCCGTCACGCGGTTCCGATATTCCGGCGTATCAATCACGGGAACCGTCGTTCTGTCGGCAAGCGGTACATCCCATTCCGCCAGATATTGCAGCAGAAGTCCCGAATCTTTTCCGTCTATGAGGTTATCCCCGTTCAGGTCTGCCGCGGCTTTTTCGATTGAAACGTCCCATTCCGCCAGATACTGCAGCAGAAGCCCCGAATCCCTGCCGTTAACGGCGCCGTCTCCATTGACGTCGCCAGGCAGATAATCCGGCACATAATCGGTGCTTTGCGCCAATCCCCCGAACGGCTCCGAATAAAGCGAGAGCGCCGACGTAAGCGTTACGCACAGAAACAGCACAGAAGCCAAAAATTTTTTCATACTTTACTCACTCCAAACGAATAATATGTCATCATTTTATCACAGATTGTCTGAACCTGACAACTTTTTTTCTGTGCTTATGGTTTCTTTTTTCTATAAATCAGAACTGCGGCGGCCGCGGCAATCGGAATCAGCAGCAGAAGCAGCAGCCACATCCGGCTCGCCTCCGTATCTTCATCCCTTTCGGAAGGAACCTTCGGTGAGGCCGTCTCCGGCCGTTCCGTTTCGCTCGGCGCTGCGGGAGAAGAGGCCGGCGCGTTCTGCGGGCTCGAAGCTGCGGCGGGCGTTTGCTGCGGGGCAGTCGTCTCCTCCGGCACTGCGCTTCCCGTCGATCCGGCAGGCGTCTGTGCCGGAGAAGCTCCAGAGATCTGCACGTTTCCGTCCTGCGTTGTGACAGCGACGTCCAGAAGCGCCTGATTGGTACAGAAATCACAGGTAAGCGTGAGCGCCGCATCGCCGGGATCGGCGGATTCGCTGACACGGAAGGTCAGAAAGCCGATCGTGCCGTCTTCGGAAACATCAGAAGCCCTGCTCCAGACCATAATATAAGGATTTACATCAATCGTCTGTGCGCCGAGATATCCCATGTCTTTAAATACGCCTCCGCTTTCCGCGGAAAGAAGCGTCAGTCTGGCATCGTCATAGCCGATCTTGATCTTCAGCGTGTTAATTCCCGGATTGTCTGAAATTTTCACTTCAACGGTCACGGTATCGCCGGGAGCCGCCGCCGCTTCCGTCAGTGAAAGCTCCGCGCCGTTCTCCGCAGACAGAATTCTGCCGGGAAACAGCGTCACGCAAAACAAAACCAGTAAAACAAATGCCGCAATTTTTCTCATGGCAGGGAAAATCCTCCTCATACGCTCGTCTATGCCGGAATTATATCATTATATCCGCACAATGGGAAGCAGGGATTTGTCAGGACACTTCGTCAAGCAGAAGGCATCGCCGCGGCTTGCCGTCGATAGCATCCGCTTTGTCACTGCAGCAGGCAGCCGCCTGGATTCGGAAGCCGAAGAGTCGGATTGCAGAGCCGGTCGAGCATCATATCTTGAAAAGCTCTTTGAATGTGTGCAGCGGATGTACCCCGTGTCATTTCGCTGATACAAACGCCATAAAAGATATTTGGGGAAGAAAAGTTCTGCTCCGCCGATATCACCGCAAAGCTTGGAGAGCTCAGGCTAAAAGATCTTTCTTAATATAAGTAAATATATTGAACTGCGGATTTATGCAATATCGAAGAAGGGAGAAACGCAGCTTCCGTTAATAATACTATTTTCATATTTGCAGAATTGACATTATCCGGAAGCTGTAGTACAATGCTCAGCGTCGGTTCCTCTCGGAACCGCAGAAATATTGATCAGAGCAGGTATTGTGCGTTAAGTACCGAAGGATGGGAGTAGAGCCTTCGGGCGAAAAGCGTGGCGCGGAGTCAGATCGGCGCAGGCGCTTGCGGTGCAATATTACATCCGCTGTGTCCGAAAAAATCAAATTTTCAGACGATACACAGATGATGCTCTCTTTTATTATACTATTCATGAAAGGGAGTTTTTATTATGGAAAAAATCAACCGTCGGGCCGGCATTTTTAAAAATGTCGAAACAATTGTCATTATGGCGCTTTTTGTTGCGCTCAGCATCGTGTTCGGCAAGCTTCTTGCCATAAACGTCACGAGCAATTTCCGGATCAGCCTGGAAAACACGCCCATCCTTCTTGCCGCAGTCGCGTACGGACCTCTTGCCGGCGCCGTCGTAGGCGCTCTTTCCGATCTGATCGGCTGTCTGCTCGTCGGATATTCGATCAATCCGATCATCACCGCAGGCGCCGTCATAATCGGCCTTCTGGCAGGGCTTCTGAGAAAATTCCTGCCGCGCGGCGGTTCCGGAATGCGCAGTTATCTGCGTTTTCTGCTCATCGTCTCGGCCGCCCATCTTACAGGCTCCGTCATCATCAAGACGCTCGGACTGTATTTTTATTTCGGCTCTCCCCTGCTGTTTACGTTCGCCGTAAGGCTCGGGATCTACGCCGTTACGGCAATCATCGAATCCGTCATTCTGTATATTTTATATACGCGGAAAATCATTGCAAAATTTAAACCGCAGCCGGCACGGCGGCAAAAGGAGAACGATCAGAATGAATTATGAGGAAGCAATCGAATATATTCACGGAATCTACTGGCGCGGCAGCAAGCTGGGACTGAGCCGCACGGAAGAGCTGCTGGGGCTGCTGGGAAATCCCCAGAAAGAATTGAAATTCGTACACGTGGCAGGAACGAACGGAAAAGGCTCCACATGCGCCATGCTGGCCTCCGTCTTTATGCGCTGCGGGTATCGTACGGGGCTGTACATCTCTCCGTATCTTCGCAGATTCAATGAAAGAATGCAGTGTAACGGCGCGCCGATTTCCGACGCCGAGCTTGCGGAAATTACAACGCATGTCAGCGTGTCCGCGGAGGCCATGAAAGACAAGCCAACGGAATTCGAGCTGGTAACGGCAATCGGAATGGAATTTTTCAAACGGAAACACTGCGATATCGTCATATTGGAAACGGGCCTTGGCGGCGCCCTGGATTCTACAAATATCATCGACACGCCAGAGGCGGCCGTAATCACGGCGATCGATTACGATCACACGCGGGATCTCGGCGATACGATCGAGCAGATCGCTTCGGCCAAAGCAGGCATCATCAAGCCCGGCGGAGACGTAATCTTTTACGGAAACAACAAGGCCGCGGAGCAGGTGATCGAAAAGCGGTGCGCCGAACAAAACGCGGCGCTTACAGTTACGGATTTTCGTTCGCTGAACGTCAAGAGCAGTACAATCGAAGGCTCCGTTTTCGATTATACGGTAGACGGAGCGGTTTATCAGAATCTTTTTCTGCCGCTTCCGGGCGTTTATCAGGTTTACAACGCAGCGCTCGTATTAACCGTGCTTTCTGTGCTTTCACGGAAATTTCAAATTCCCGCAGAGGCGGTCCGCGACGGCCTTGCCGCCGTAAAATGGCCGGGCAGGTTTGAGCTTCTGCGGAAAAATCCGATTTTCATTGCGGACGGCGCGCACAATCCGCACGGGATCAAGGGCACGGCAGAAAGCCTCGCACGGCATTTTCCGGGCAAAAAAATAATCGCCGTCATCGGCGTGATGGCCGATAAAGACGTCGATACCATGCTGGATCTCTTTTTGCCTCTTGTAAAGCAGGCCTACGCCGTGCGGCCGGATAATCCGCGGGCATTGCCTCCAGAGGCGCTGGCAGATAAAATTCGCAGCCGCGGCGTCCCGGCGGAATGCTGCCAAACCCCCGGAGACGGCGTGCGCGCCGCGCTGGCTTCTGCCGCGCAGGACGATGTGATCTGCGCCGTAGGCTCCTTTTATATGTACGGAGACATTGCGGATGCGGTGGAAGCGTCCGTACCGCGGTAAGCGTCCTGTTTTTTACATTTTCCGAAATCGTTTATAGCGCTGTTCTATCAGATCCTCTACCGGCATCTGGAGCTTGCGTTCCGTGGAAACGCGAAAGCGCTTCTTCAGCGTATGGTATATGCCCGTGAAATCCTTTCCGTTTTCCCGGATAACGCGGTCAATCACCCCAAGGGAAAGCAGATCCGAAGCGGTCAGCTTGAGCGCCTTTGCCGCCTCCGGCGCTTTCTTGGCGTCTTTCCAGAGAATGCTGGCGCAGCCCTCGGGGGAAATGACGGAATAAACGGAATTCTCCATCATCCAGACCTCATCCGCGACCGCAAGAGCAAGCGCGCCGCCGCTTCCGCCTTCTCCGATCAGGAGCGAAACAATCGGCGTTTTCAAGGTAATCATTTCGTACAGATTTTCTGCGATCGCCTGTCCCTGTCCACGTTCTTCCGCGTCAATTCCGCAATATGCGCCCGCGGTATCGACGATGCAGATCACGGGCCGGTGGAATTTTTCCGCCTGCTTCATCAGCCGCAGCGCCTTGCGGTATCCCTCCGGGTGCGCGGAGCCGAAATTCCGTTCGATCTTCTCAGAGGTCTCGGTGCCTTTTTCCAGAGCGATCACTGTATACGGGAATCCGTACAGGAATGCGACGCCGCCGATCACGGCTTTATCATCGCCGAACCGTCTGTCGCCGTGCAGCTCCGTAAAATTTTCAAAAATATTATTGATATAGCTTCTTGCCGTCGGTCTTTCCTTCGCCCGGGCGGCGAGAACTCTTTCGTATTCAGAAATATGCGCCATACTGTGCGCCTCCCTTCATCTTTTATGCAGCCGGAGCATCGTGATAAAGAATTCCTTGAGGTCTCTGCGTTCTACGATTCTGTCCACAAAGCCCTTTTCCAGTAAAAATTCAGAGCGCTGGAAGCCCTCGGGAAGCTTCTGATTGATCGTCTGTTCAATCACGCGCGGTCCTGCAAAGCCGATCAATGCGCCGGGCTCCGCTACGATCACGTCTCCCTCCATGGCGAAGCTCGCGGTAACGCCGCCTGTCGTCGGATCGGTAAGTACGGTAATATATAATAGTCCCCTGTCGCTGTGCCGTTTGACAGCGCCGCTGGTCTTGGCCATCTGCATCAGAGACAGCGTTCCCTCCTGCATCCGCGCCCCGCCGGAGGCCGTGAAGCCGATGACCGGAAGGCGGGCCTCTGCGGCGTATTCAAACAAGCGCGTAATTTTTTCACCAGTAACGCTTCCCATAGATCCCATCATAAAACGAGGCTCCATCACAAAAACGCCGCAGGGATAACCGCCAATGCGAGCTGTGCCGCAAATGACGGACTCGTTCTCTCCGCTGTCCTCCGTCGCTTTTTTCAGCTTTGCATTATAATCCGGGAACTTCAAAAGATTTTTCGGCTTCATATCTCCGTCGCGCTCCGTAAAAGAATCACGATCCGTAAAAAGCGCAATTCTCTGCCGTGCCGTGAGCCGGTAGTAATAGCCGCATTTAGGACAGACATACAGATGGTCGGTGAGGTCCTCTTTCAGAATCAGCGCTTTACAGGAGGCGCAGGAGGTCCAAAGCTCCTCAGCGGCTTCCCCGAATCCGCCTGTTTTTCCCTTTTCCTGATTTTTCTCCCGCTCGTTCTCGCTCTTCTGCGGCCGGATCACGCCTTCCAGTTCATTTTTTGCGCGCTTGAAAAAGTTTTTACTGATCATTTTTCATACCTCTCCATAAAATTCGTGTAATAGTTACCCGAAACGAAATCCGGGTCGGAAAGAATGTCGATCTGCGACTGGATATTGTTTTCAACGCCTTCTATAACAAGCTCGCCAAGCGCAGCCTTCATTTTCCGGATCGATTCCTCGCGGGAGCGCGAATAAACGATCAGCTTTCCGATCATGGAATCGTAAAAAGGCGGAATCTTATAATCCTGATAAATAGCGGTATCGAAACGCACCCAGGGGCCGCCGGGGATGTGCAGCAGCGTAACGCCGGAAGCGGATTTTGCCGCCTGGTCGGCGTTGATTCTGCACTCGATCGCGCAGCCCTGGACATTGACGTCTTCCTGCGTAAAATCCAGCTCTCTTCCCGCGGCGATGCGGATCTGCCATTTTACCAGATCATACCCGGTAACGAACTCCGTAACAGGATGCTCTACCTGAAGGCGCGTATTCATTTCCATAAAATAAAAGTTTCCGGCCTGATCCAGTAAAAATTCTATCGTTCCGACGCCTGTATAATTTACAGAGGCCGCCGCTTTCACCGCAGTGTCGCACATACTCCGCCGCAGCTCCGGAGAAACAGCCGCGCAGGGGCTTTCTTCCACCAGCTTTTGATTTTTTCTCTGAACGGAGCAGTCCCGCTCGCCAAGCGCCACTACGTGCCCGGCCTGATCTGCAATAATCTGAACCTCTACGTGCTTTACGGGAGCCAGGCGCTTTTCCATATATACGCCGCCATCTCCGAAGGCAGAAAGCGCCTCGGACGATGCCTGATGGTAAGCCTTTTCCACTTCATCGCGCGTATTCACAATCCGGATTCCCCGTCCGCCGCCGCCCGCGCGCGCTTTGATCAGCAGCGGATATCCGATCCGCTCCGCGTTTTCAAGCGCATCCTGCAGGGACGGAAGAATTTCGCTGCCTGGGATCACCGGAACGCCGGCGGCGATCATCGTTTTGCGTGCTTCTTCCTTGTCGCCCATTCTGGAGATCACCTCCGGCGCCGGTCCGATAAACGCAATTCCGCACTTTTGACACAGCTCGGCAAATTTTGCGTTTTCCGACAGAAGACCGTAACCGGGATGGATCGCCTCTGCGCCGGAAAGATCCGCTACCGAAAGAATCGCCGCCATATTCAGATAGCTGTCCTTCGCAGCGGCGGGACCGATGCAGTAGCTCTCATCCGCGAGATTCACATGAAGAGAATCTCTGTCGGCTTCGGAATATACCGCAACGGTCTGAATTCCCATTTCTTTGCAGGCCCGTATGATTCTTACGGCAATTTCTCCTCTGTTGGCAATCAATATTTTTGCAAACATTTCCCTGACCTCCGATTGTCGTATAAGAAAGCTTTATGCCTTTACAGCGAAGCTGAATTCTCCGCAAACGCACAGCGTTCCGTTTACAGAGCCGGTTCCCTCTGCAAAATAAAACGGACCCTTGTTTTTCAATATCCTGCAGTTCAGCTGCAGGGTGTCTCCCGGCTTTACCGGTTTCTTAAACTTTACATTATTCAGCCCGCTGAAATACGGCGTACAGCCCTTTACCTTGTCAGCCAAAATTACGCTGCAGGTCTGCGCCATTATCTCGCACAGCACAACGCCGGGCACCACGGGGTTCCCCGGAAAATGTCCCTGCAAAAACCATTCGTCTCCTCTGACGTGGTAAAAGCCTTCAGCCTCGTTTTCCCCGGTCACATGCGCCTCGTCTACAAGCAGCATCGGTTCTCTGTGCGGCAGAATATTTCTGATTTCGTCTCTATTCATATTTCGTTCACGCGCCTTTCCGTCTCAGCTCCCGCTCTTTCTGACTTTAAAGAGCTTTTGCCCGTACTCTACGATGTCGCCGTTTTTGACCAGAATTTCGCAGATTTCCCCGTCGCATTCGGCCGCGATGTCATTCATCAGCTTCATCGCTTCAATAATGCAGACGGTATCCGTTTTTTTGACAATGCTGCCTTCCTTCACAAAGGGCGGCTCGCCCGGCGCTGCGGCGGCATAGAAGACGCCAACCATAGGCGCTGTAATATAGGTGCATGGATCCTCCTGCGGGAGCGGCTCCTGCACAGGATGATCCGAAAGGCCTGAGAGCGGAGCGGCGCTGCCGGCCGCGGCTCCTGCCGCCGCGGAGCGCTCCAGCTTGATTTTCACTTTTCCGTCTTCAATTTCCAGGCTCGTGACGCCGTTGTTTTTCATGATCTCTGCTAAGCTCTTGATTTCATTCGTATCCATGAGAAGCCTCCGTTCTTCTTATACTTTTTTGAAAACGATGCAGGCGTTGTGGCCGCCGAATCCCAGAGAGTTGGAAACAGCGTATGCAAGCGTCCGGTCGACGCCGTGATTTACAGTGTAATCGAGATCACATTCCTCATCCGGGGCGCTGTAATGAATGGTTGGCGGTATATAGTCGTTAACCAGAGCCAATACGCTGATTACGCCCTCCACGCCGCCTGCCGCACCGAGCATGTGTCCCGTCATCGATTTTGTAGAGCTGATCTTCAGCGAATACGCATCCTTTCCAAATACCTTTTTGATTGCCGCTGTTTCGCTTTTATCGTTCAGCGGCGTGCTCGTTCCGTGCGCATTGATATAAACGGCGGAAGCGTCGCAGGCGGTCATCCCCGAAGCGTCCAGAATTCCGCCCTCTTCGCAGGCGATTTTCATCGCTTCCGCTGCCGCTACGGACTCGGGATCCGGCGCCGTCATGTGATAGGCGTCGCAGGTGTTCCCATAACCCGTGATTTCCGCAAGAATGTCGGCTCCTCTGCGGACGGCATGTGCGTATTCCTCCAAGACAAGAATTCCGGATCCCTCCCCCATTACAAAGCCGTCGCGTTCTTTGTCAAAAGGAATGCTGCTCCGATCGACGTCGTTTTTGCTTGAAAGCGCCATACAATTTGTAAAGCCTGCAACCGACAGCGGATTGATCGTCGCCTCCGCTCCGCCGCAGATAATTGCATCGGCATATCCGTGGCGAATAGCATGAAAGGCTTCTCCGATCGAATGCGTTCCGGTTGCGCACGCCGTAACGACAGGGAGGCACGGGCCCTTCGCCGCATAACGAATGGCAACCGTTCCGGCAGCCATGTTCGCAATCATCATCGGAACAAAAAAGGGGGAAACCTTCCGCGGCCCGCTGTCCTTTAATTTATACGCTTCATTTATGAACGTCGTCATGCCGCCGATACCGGAACCGATATACACGCCGAAGCGCGCGCTGTCGATATTATCGCCCGCCCGCAGTCCGCTTTGTTCTACTGCCTGCGCGGCGGCAGCTACAGCGTACTGCGTATACAAATCCATTTTTCGAAGCTGATTTTTCTCAATATATTGCAGCGGATCAAAATTTTTCACTTCAGCCGCGACCTTTACCTTGTATTCCTCCGGATCAAAGCGCGTGATGTAACCGATGCCGTTTCTGCCCTCCCGCAGGCCCTCGTACAGCGATTGAATGTCGTTTCCGATCGGCGTAACGGCGCCGATTCCCGTAACTGCTACTCTTTTCATTCCGTATTCCTCCAAGTGTTTTCAGATAAATCCCGTTTACATGCAAAGCCCGCCGTCGACGCGGATGACTTCTCCTGTGATATAAGCCGCCAGATCAGACGCCAAAAACAAGACTGCGGCGGCAATATCGTCCACCGATCCGAAGCGTTTTGCCGGAATTTTTTCCAGATATTCCCGTTTTAACTCCTCCTTCAGCGAAGCAGTCATGTCCGTTTCGATATAGCCCGGCGCGATGGCGTTGCAGGTGATGCCTCTTGCCCCAAGCTCTCGCGCTGCAGTTTTGGTTAATCCGATCAGACCGGCCTTAGAACTGACGTAATTTGCCTGTCCGGCCGTGCCAAGCAGCGCCGATACGGAAGAAATATTGATAATTCTTCCGCTTTTCCGCTTCGCCATATGGGAATAAACGCTTTTTATCATATTGAATGCGCCTTTCAGGTTCACGCCAAGCACCTCGTCAAAGTCGCTCTCCTTCATTTTCAGAATCAGGTTGTCTTTCGTAATCCCGGCGTTGTTAACAAGCACGTCGATTCCTCCGAAATCCTTAATGATTTGCTGAATCGTTTCTTCCGCCTCTTCATAGTTGGCGACATTGCAGCGGTAAGCGCCGGCCTTCACCCCTTTTTCTGTAAGCATACCGAGTACGGCGCTTGCCGCCTCTTCATTCCCGGCATATAAAATTGCGGTGTTTGCGCCCATTTCCGCAAAGCGCAGGGCGACGGCTCTGCCGATTCCCCGGGAACCGCCGGTAACAACAACATTCTTCCCCTTCATTAAAAACAAATTTTCCATTACAGGCTTCCTCCGTTTGCAAGTACTTCTGAATAATGCAGCACCTTTACGCTTTTATCAATTTTCCGAATCAGGCCGGAAAGAACCTTGCCTTCCCCGGTCTCGATAAATATCGATGCGCCGTCTCGGATCATCCGCTCGATCGTGCTCTGCCACTGTACGGCGCTGCAGATCTGTTCTGCTATTAAGCTTTTCATCTCCCGCTCTGTTTCGCCGTACGGCTCCGCCGTGCGGTTCGCATACACAGGGACAGACGCCGGACGCACGGAAACATGCTCCAGGTATTCCAGCATTTTACGGGAAGCATCCTCCATAAAGCGGCTGTGAAACGCTCCGCTGACCGCCAGCCTTCTGAATTTTCCCCCGTTTTCCTGAACCGCCGCAGCTATTTCGTCAATATCGCTCTCTTTGGCCGCAAAGACGATCTGCCCGGGACAGTTGAAATTTACCGCCTGTGCATTTTCAAAGCGAGCAAGTACTTTGGATAACGTTTCCGCTTCGATTCCGAGCGCAGCGCCCATGGCGCCGGGATTCCGCTCGGCTGCCTCCTGCATAAATTCCGCACGTTTGCAGACCAGCCGGAATGCAGTTTCATCCTCCAGCGCTCCGGAGAAGGCCAGCGCCGCGATTTCCCCCAGTGAAAAGCCGGCTGTCAGATCCGCCCGGATTCCGAGCGCTTCTACCGCTCTTGCCGCCGCCAGATCAACCGAGAACAGGCAGGGCTGCGTATTAATTGTAAGATTCAATTCCTCCTTTGTACCGTAAAAGCACTGCTGCGATGTTCCCGGCCTGATTCGGTCCGCCAGCGCAAATACGGCCGCGGCAGCCTCGGATGTCTCACATAAAGCCTTTCCCATTCCAGGGCATTGCGCGCCCTGGCCTGAAAAAACAAACGCAATTTTTCCTTCCGACATGCAAATGGACCTCCTTTAAAGAAACCGCGATGCCCGTTCCAGACACTCTGCCGTTTCCTGCATAATTTCCTCTATGATTTCTTTTGCCGGCTGTTCCCGATTTACAAGTCCCGCAATCTCTCCGGCAAGAAAGCTGCCCTTCTGTGCGTCCCCCTCCTGAACCGCTGTGCGAAGCGAGCCCACGGCAAAGGCCTCGAGCGCCTCGTTCGAAACAGAAGAATCCGTTTCCATTTTGGCATAAGCGGTGCTGAACGGCGATTTCAAAGCGCGGACCGGATGTCCCAGCCTTCTTCCCGTAACAATCGTATCACGGTCGCCCGCCTTTATAACCCGCTCTTTATACTCCCTGCTGACACAGCATTCCGCCGCACACAGAAACCGCGTGCCGAGCTGTACTCCCGCCGCGCCAAGCATCAGAGCGGCCGCAACGCCTCTGCCGTCGCCGATCCCTCCCGCAGCGATGACCGGAATTGATACCGCGTCACAGACCTGGGGAACGAGCGGCATTGTGTTCATTTCTCCAATATGTCCTCCGGATTCGCCGCCCTCCGCAATTACGGCAGCGGCGCCCGCACGCTGTGATTTTTGCGCCATGGAGCACGCAGCGATCACGGGAAGTACCTGAATCCCCGCTTCCAGCCATGCTTTCATATATGCGGAAGGATCTCCCGCGCCCGTAGTAATAACGGGAACCTTTTCTTCAGCCAGCATCTGCGCCACTTCATGCGCATGCGGGCTTTTCAGCATAACGTTAACGCCAAACGGACGGTCCGTCCTTTCTCTGGTCCGCCTGATTTCATTTCGAACCCACTCCGCAGAGGAATTCATGGCCGATATGATTCCCAGCCCTCCTGCGTTGCTTACCGCAGAAGCAAGCTCCGCATTCGAAATCCACGCCATTCCCCCCTGTAAAATGGGATATTTAATTCCCAGCAATCCGCAAAGCTCCGTTTTGATTGTTTTCATCTGACATCCCCCGGTCTATTCTTTTACGGATTCCAGCGCAGAACGGCAGCCGCCGATGTCAGCCCGCCGCCAAACGCCGCCAGCGCAAGGAGCTCGCCCTTTTGCACGCTCCCGCTGCGATTCAGCTCATCCAGTGCGATCGCAATTCCGGAAGACGACGTATTCCCATATTTAGAAATCGTCGAAAGATAGCGCTCCTCCGGGATGCCAAGCTTTGCCATGACGGCATTTGTAATTCGCTGATTGGCCTGATGCAGGAGAACGTGGGCGATTTGCTGCTTATCCGTAATTCCGGCGGCCTCCAGCACCTCCGTGATATCTTTGCAGGCGGATGTCACAGCGAACTTAAAAACTTCCGCGCCGTTCATCTGTACCCGCGGCCTTCCGCTTGGCCCATAATCGATATTAAGCGCCTCCCAATTTCCCTGCGCATGTTCTACAAAAGCAAGGAGACATTCTTCCTCCCCTCCTCGCTCGATTACCGCAGCCCCGCTGCCGTCTCCGAACAGAACGCACGTGTTCCGGTCACTCCAGTCGATCAGCCTTGACATTCCCTCCGTTGCAATCAGAAGGACTTTCCTGATAGCTTTGCGTGTTTTCAGAAGACACTGCGCCAGATCAAGCCCATATAAAAAACCGGCGCAGGCGGCGTTGATATCGATCGCCGGGCAGCGCAGCCCGAGCTCCTTCTGTACCAGACAGGCCAAAGAGGGCGTAAAATAGTCCCCATGCACCGTAGCGCAGATCAGATAATCAATTTCCTCCGGCAACGCGCCGGCATTCTCCAGCGCGGCTTTTCCGGCATTGACCGACATGCCGGTGCACGTTTCGTCGGAGCGCATAATATGTCTTTCTTTTATTCCGGTTCTGGTACTGATCCATTCGTCCGAGGTGTCTACCATCCGGGACAAGTCGTCGTTTGTCAGGATCTGCTCCGGCACGAAATGGCCGGTTCCCGTTATTCTGCATCCGATACTGCACGTTTCCATATCACTGCCTCCAAATCTTCTCTGCGGTTATTGTCTCGCGTTCAGCTCCGCGAAAAATTCGTTTACCTTCTCCAGGCCGCGGATCAGAACTCTCATTTCCTCGTCGTTAAATGCCTTGGCGACCTCGCGAACAAGCTTTTTGTGAATATATTTATGCACACGGTCGACTTTCTTTCCCCGCTCCGTCAGTCTGACATGGACGCTTCTTTTATCCTCTGCGTCCCGGCTTTTACAGACATAGCCTTTTTTCTCTAGTCCTCCGATTGCGATTGTGACTGCGGGAAGCGTAAATCCCAGATCGTTGGCAAGCTCCGTGATCGTAGCGCCGCCCGTCCCGGAATATTTTCCAACGGTCTCCAGCAGATGCAGCTCGCTGATGGACAGCTGGAGATGCTTATTCCGCCGGACCTTTTCTTCTTCCAGGTCGCTGATGTTTTTATACGTCTTTGTCAGCAGCACGTTCAGCTCCTCGCAAAACTCGGCTCTATCCGTTTCAATCGACTCCGTTCTTCCAGATTTGGGAAATCTTAGTTAAATGATTTAATTAAACGCTTTAAGTATATATGCAAAAAACGCTTTTGTCAAATAAAAAACGGCGCCCCGGCGCCGTCCTTCGTTCCGTGCTATTTCTTTCCTGCGCCGTTTAACCGGGTAAAATCAAAACCCGTCTGACGGAGGAATTCCGTTCCCATCAAAAAGCAGCCTGCCGGACTCGGATGCACGCGGTCCCATGCCAGGAATGAGGAATGGCGGAACTCCAGAAAATCATCGAACGCCTTCTGCAGATCCACACAGATCAGCCCGTACTCCGCAGCGAGCTTTTTCGTAATTCCGGCATAGGTATCCATCCGCCTGCGCATCGGATCCTCCCGCTGCGCTTCAATATAGTACGGCGTCATTAAAATAATCCCCTTTACCTGCGGCAGCGTGCGCTCGATCAGCTCGCGATACGTCTCCTCATAAACCTCCGGTTCCACGTGCTGTTCCTTCAAAGCGGGCGAATCAAACTGCCGCCAGACATCATTAATTCCGATGCAAATAGAAACCCAGTCCGGCCGGAGATCCAGCAGATCCGTCTGCCACCGTCTTTTCAGATCCAATATATTGTTTCCGCTGATGCCCGTGTTTGAAATGCGGATCGTGCGTTCCGGATAAAACACATTAATAAAATTTTCCACGACACGCACATAGCCGGAGCCGACTCCCTCGAACAGTCCCTCTCCCACCGGTTTTCCGTGCCCGTATTCCGTAACAGAATCTCCAATAAATACAACTCTTTCTCCCGTCTGAAAAATCATACCAAACCAGCCTTTCCAATTGTTTTATCGTCAACGAAGGACGAGATATTATAAAGCGCAAGAACCTCCGTAATCTCGTGCTCTTCCGCGTATTCTACTATATTTCCGTTAAAATACCGAAGGTCGATCATATAAATATTGTCGAAATATCCATAGAGAAACGGGACAAAGCAGTTTGCGTAGGAATCCTTCAGAATCAGGAGGTTTTCCCCTGTTCCCGGCTGCTCTTCCGGCAAAATGCGGACCTCGCCGTAATTTCCTCCGAAAAAGGCGGCATATTGATCCTTCCGATTCAGATATTCCATATCATAGAAACCATTTGTAAAGCTTTTTTCCGTCCCGTCACACCAAACCCGCGCTTGAGTGCCGTCTTTTAAAAGATAAAAACGGACGGTATCATACGCGGCGTCCGGACACAGTACTTTGGAATACAGCGTCCCCCGGAAAGAATCTGACGCCGTTATGATATTGTATTCCTCCAATGCCCGCGCCTCACGTCCCGTGGCTTCGCACCACAGAACATAGGCCGCGTAGGCCGCGTCTGTCGTCCAGTGGTGATCCGTTTTATAAAACGGGGTTTCCAGGGCGCCCACCGCCGCAGAAGGATCGATCAGCGTATATCCCTCCAATTCCTCCTTTGCCGCCGCAAGAACCTCAAACTCATCAAAAATCGGCGCGTTTTGGGGAAGCTTTTCCCGAAGCAGCGCAGATGCCGTCGCTACCGGCAGGAAGCATAATTTTTCGCGGCTCAGTCCCCGCTCGGAAAGCGCATCGAAATATTTTTTCAGTGCCGTAAGATTCGCCCGGTAAATCGACCGGTTCACGTCGGCATCCGTCTTTTTTTCGATATAAATGTTGTCTTCGCAGAAATATACGCCGTTTACCTCGTCGATCCCGAGTCCCGCAAGCAGCAGGCTTTTGGCTCCGATCAGAAATTCTCTTCCGGTCAGCCGGTCGCTGACATAATCCTCCATATCCTGTTCAAACGCGCCGCTGGCTACCGATTCGGCCGTAAGGCGCGGCAGCTCCTGGAGATATCTGTTTTCATTTTCGGAAAACGTTTTGTCTTTAAAAAGGAAGCTCCCCGCCGAGAAAAACGCCAGAAAGACCAAAAAAATTGCAATCGTAATTTTATTTTTCAAGCCGCCGTTTCACTCCCTTCCTTTAGAATCTGAAATATAAAAACGGGTTATAGGAATCTCCCGCCAGGAACAGTACGCACAGCAGCAGCAGCGCTGCCGTGCCGGCGCAGCGCCAATATCCGCTCTTCATCCTTTTCCCGAGCTTTCCGCAAAGCTCCGTCGAGCAAACGGCCAGCACAGCTAGCAGCAGGGCGGAATTGGCAAGGACATACGTCGTTTCCCCGCTCCAGCCAGGTACGCCAACCGAAAACATCGCTTTCAGGTAGGAGGCAATTTCTCCCAGCGATCCGCATTCAAAAATGACCCATCCGAATATGATCAGCAGCAAGCTGTAAAAATGCGAGAAAAAAGCGGGGATTTTATTTAAAAATTTCAGCAAAAAGATCTTTTCCAAAGCTAAAATCACTCCGAAGTAAAGTCCCCACAGCACAAAATTCCAGCTGGCTCCGTGCCATAATCCCGTCAGCATCCACACGACTAAAATATTGAAGATCTGACGCGCAAGACCCTTCCGGTTTCCTCCCAGCGGGATATAGACATACTCCCGGAACCATGTTCCGAGCGAAATATGCCATCTCCGCCAGAATTCGGTAATGCTTTTGGAAACATACGGATGCTCAAAGTTCTCAAGAAAATGAAACCCGAACATTTTCCCGAGGCCGATCGCCATGTCGGAATATCCGGAAAAGTCAAAATAAATCTGAAACGTAAACGCCAGGGCGCCGATCCAGGCCTTGCCCGCCGTAAGACTTCCCGGATCTCCGGAAATTTCCGTCCAAAGCGCTCCGATCTGATTGGCCAGCAGAACCTTTTTCCCCAGCCCTACAGAGAAGCGCCATACGCCTTCCGCAAAGAGCTCTGTCGTTTCACGCCGCAGAGACAGCTCGTCCGCAATCGTTTTATACTGCACGATCGGTCCGGCAATCAGCTGCGGAAACAGCGTCACATACGCTGCAAAATTCAGAATATTTTTCTCCGCCGGAATCTCTTTTCTGTAAACGTCAATAACATAGGACATTGTCTGAAAGGTATAGAAGGAGATTCCGATCGGCAGCGCGATATTGAGCGGCTCGATCCTGCCCTTCAGCAGCACATTCAGATTTTCAATGATAAAATTTGCGTATTTAAAATAGCAAAGAAGCCCAAGATTGATCACCATCGCAAGAATCAGGACGGTCCGGGCCGCATGCCGTGTACCGCCGTCTGAAAATTGCGCAATGAGGCGTCCTGCAATATAATCGACGATAATCGTAAAGAGCATTAAAAAGACGAATCTTGGCTCTCCCCAGGCATAGAAGATCAGGCTCATGATCAGAAGCACCGTATTTTTCAGGCGTCTGGGGCAGGCATAATACAATATCAGAACGATCGGCAGGAAGCCGAATAAAAAAATCGGTTTACTGAATACCATATTTAAAAATACTGATTGATAACGGCTTTTGCGTTATCGATATCCTCCGTGACGCATACCACAACGTATTTTCCCTTTTGTATTGTATACGCCTTTTCAAGCTTGGCCACCTCAGCCGGGGCGTAGCTTGCAAACAGCTCGCTGCGCTCCTCTATATGAGCTTTTACATTTTCAAGCGTTTTTTGCGCCGTCGCCTCGTCCGGAGCAGTGAATACGATCATTTCGTCGGACAGTGCGCCGCCGGCAATATAAGCAGCCACTTCCACACCGTCTTCTATTGTATATGTAATGGAAAGGGCGTCTTTGTCAACCTCCTGCATTTCACCTGCAAACGTTACGTTTTCCAGGACATCCGATACCAGCTGAGAAGGATCCATTTCGTATTCGCGTTCTTCCTCTTTGCAGCCCACTGCAAAGAGGACTCCAGCCGTAAGCAATACCGTTATCATAAAAAAGCCTGTTTTTCTTATCGCGTTCATGAGCCGCCGCCTCCTTGTCTGTGTTTACTGATTCGATACGACATGGCACCTGATATAATCAAGCCACTTCATGCAATATTCTTTTTTCATATGAATCCCGTCGCTCGCTGCGCCGTCCGGCAGATAGCCCTCGCTGTCCACAAGCGCTTCCTGTACATTTAAAAAGTATACTTTCTGTTCCTTACACATTTCGCGGATATAACGGTTGAACCGCGCGATATTTTCGTTATTCTCCGTCTCCGGATCGACGCCGGAGCCAGTAATCGTGCGCGCTACAGGAATTACGCATTCCACATAAATTTCCGCGGCTGGATTAGCTTCCTTGATCAGATCCAGTACCTTGGCGTAATATTTAATAAACTCTTCGGGATACGGCCATCCGAGCTCATTATATCCGAGCATAATGTATACCTTGGAAAAATCATCGTATTTCAGCAGCGCTTCCTCCAGCGTCAGGCTTTCCCCGTTTACTCTGAAGCGAATCACCTCGCTCTCATTCTCCGAGATCAGATGATTTACCGTAACTCCGATATGCGTGTAAAAAGTCGCGTATTTTGCAAGTCCGGAAAAAGCCGCAAAATCCTCCATGCGGGAGTCTCCGATAAATATAGCGTCCTTGAAAAATTCCAGTTCAACCGGCTCGCTCTGCGGCACGGGGTTCGAATAATCATAGGCGCCGTGGGGCGTCGAACTTGGGGACGCAAAATCGGATGCCGTCGGCGTCGGCTCCGGTGTCGGAGAAACAGCCGGCGAGGGAGTCGGCTCTGCCGTCAGCGGCCCCGCAGACTGTACAGAAGCCGTCGGCTGCACAGGGCGGTCTTTATCCTGTCTTTTAACGAGAAGAATCGTTAATATGATGATAACAATCAGTAAAACTGCAGTTACAACAGTAGAAATTACCGCATTTTTCTTATCGGCTCTTTTATTATAGCTCATATAATTTATTCCTTATCAAATATATTCAGCCATAATCTTCATCTTGTGTAAGAGATCATTCAGCGTGATTAGTATATCCCCAAAGGGAGAAAAAAGCAATGCAAAAAAGTATGAAAAAATTTTGTTTTTATCTTTCTACAGTGCAGCGGTCACGCTGAATTACGCGTTTTTCTGTCAGGATCACATCCATGGGGATATCGTGGGGCTTCCTGTCTGCAAGCTCCTCTTCTACGCAGTCCTCCGTAGTAAGCGCTACCTTGAAAAAGCATTCCTGCCCGTATTTTCCGAAGTATTTATCATAGTAGCCGCGGCCGTGCCCCATCCGATTACAGGATTCATCAAAACGCACGCCGGGAACAGCCATCAGCTCGGCGCCTCCAGGCAGATAAATTCTGCACTGCTGAAGCGGCTCGAAAATCCCGAATTTTCCCGGCTCCAGCTCATTCAGACTCTCAATTATGTAAAATTCCATCGTATCTCCGTCTACTCTCGGAACAGCCGGCAGCTTTCCGTCCTGTAAAATAGTCTTGAGCAGCCACCATGTATCCGCTTCCTCTTTTGTGGAAACGTAGCACATTACGACATCCGCATCACGATAGCGGCGCAGTCTTACGAATTTTGCCTCAGCGGCAAACCGATCCGTATTGATCAATTTCATTCCACCTTCTATAAAAAGATAAGCCGTCCTGCTGCGACGGCTTATCTTTTGCTTGCTGGAGGCACCAACCAGAATCGAACTGGTGATAACGATTTTGCAGACCGTGGCCTTACCTCTTGGCTATGGTGCCCTGCTGAAACAAAGAAAACAGATACTCGGGAGAATACCTGTTTTCTTTTGTATATGGAGCGGGTTACGAGATTTGAACTCGCGACTTTCACCTTGGCAAGGTGACACTCTACCACTGAGTTAAACCCGCAATGGTGCCCAGAGACGGAATCGAACCATCGACACGGGGATTTTCAGTCCCCTGCTCTACCAACTGAGCTATCTGGGCGACTTAAAAAATGGCGACCCGGAAGGGGCTCGAACCCTCGACCTCTAGCGTGACAGGCTAGCGTTCTAACCAACTGAACTACCGGGCCGTTTCTGGTGGAAGTTATAGGGATCGAACCTATGACCCTCTGCTTGTAAGGCAGATGCTCTCCCAGCTGAGCTAAACTTCCACAAAGCAACCATTTTTTTCTGCCGCTTCATGCACGCGTACCCACTTACAGACGCTCAGCCGTGAAGTCACTCACAAGCGGCGAGCGTTATTATACATAACACCAATAAAATTGTCAATACCTTTTTTCATGATTTCGGAATTTTTTTACCGCTTCCATTTTCACATGACGCGAATTCTTCTGCCTGATCAGCTTCTGCCGTTTTTTCTATGAGCATCAAAAAAAACTGCCGGGGACGATTCCGCCGGCAGCACAGGATTTCTTTTCCAATACAGGGAAGCGTATGTCTCTAAAGCAGAGCAAATGCCACGGCTGCTCCGACGACCGCAAGCAGAACAAGGCTGCACAAAAGAATCGACCTTACGTTCTTCTCACCTTTTTTCGTTACGGCGTTCAGAAGCACCGTCACCACGATAATAATGCCCAAAATGATGAAAACGCCAAGAAAGCCCTTCAGCATAATCGGAACGGAATCCAGAAACTGTCCGACGTCAATTTTCATAAGCATACCCTCCCTTATTTACGCCACAAGCGGCATCACGATATTCAGAACCATACCGCCGGCAATAACAGATGCGATCTGTCCCGATACGTTGACGCCGATCGAATGCATCAGCAGGAAATTCTGCGGATCCTCCTGCAATCCCATTTTATGAACAACACGGGCGGACATCGGAAACGCCGAAATTCCGGCCGCGCCAATCATCGGATTGATCTTTTTCTTCAGGAACAGATTCAGAATTTTCGCAAAGCACACGCCGCCGACCGTGTCAAAGATAAACGCGACAAGTCCGATTGCCAGAATCATAATCGTCTGCGGACGCAGGAACTTGTCCGCCGTCATCTGAGAGGCAACTGTAATGCCGAGGAAAATAGTGATCAGGTTGGCAAGCACCTTCTGCGCCGTTTCCGAAAGGCTGTCCAGCACTCCGCACTCCCGAATCAAATTTCCGAACATCAGGAAGCCGATCAGAACTACGCTCGTAGGAGCAAAAATCCCGGTGATAATCGTGATGACGATCGGAAACATGATCCGCGTCAGTTTGGAAACATCCTTCTGCTCATACGGCATGCGGATCATTCGTTCCTTTTTTGTCGTAATGAGTTTAATGACAGGGGGCTGTATGATCGGAACAAGCGCCATGTAGGAATAGGCGGCCACCATGATGGCGCTGAAATAGTCAGATTTCAGCATATTCGCAACAAAAATAGAGGTCGGGCCGTCCGCCGCGCCGATAATCGAGATCGAAGCCGCATCCTTCAGCGGAAAGCCCAGCAGCGACGCCATTCCCAAAGTAAAGAAAATTCCAAACTGCGCCGCCGCACCGAACAGCATCAGCTTCGGGTTGGAAAGCAGCGGCCCAAAGTCGATCATGGCGCCGATTCCGATAAAAAGAACCAGCGGGAAAAGCTCGTTCGCAATTCCGGCGTCAAACAGCACATTTAAAATTCCCTCCTGCTCTTCTCCGTTGCTCAGCACCTGCGTAATCGCGCCGGAAAGCGGCAAATTTACTAAAATGGCTCCAAAGCCCATCGGCAGCAGCAGCGAGGGTTCCATATCCTTTTTAATCGCCAAAAAAATCAAGATTCCGCCGATCAGCCACATGACAACCTGGCGCCACTCAATTTCAAGCGCGTTATCAAATAAAAAACCTAAAAATTCTTCCATAGCTCCGGTGATTCCTCCAAATATTATTAGAGATTCAACGAGTTTATATACTACTATACAAAACGAAAATATGCAATAAAAACAGAAGCATAATTTGCCGTATAAAATGTTAAAACGACTGAAAGCGCATCAGCGGCGCCGTGGAAGCGCTCACCATTTTTAACTTTAACAAAAGTAAAATTGCTGGCGTACTCTTCAATATAGACCAAATCGTCTCCCGCAATCTGAAAATGAGCGTCAGCGCCCGGCAGGAGAGATAGAAAAGGGAAAGCAATCAATTACTTTTTGGCTTTTTTGCAGCTTTTGCGTTTTGTGCTTCCGGCTGCTGCATACGCGCAGGGCTCGCGAAAAAATACGTCTCATGCAAAGTCTCGAACAAATCTGAAGCATTCTCGCATCCGGCAAAAAAACAGTGCCGTTGTGATCAAAAATATGTTATAGTATATAATAATATAATCTGCCGGGAGGCGCTGAACGGGTGAAACGATGGGTAAAAAAGCAAGACAAACCGATAAAAAAGACAGATCTCTGATGGAAGCGGAGCCTTGCAGCGGACAGGCCGGCGGCGCGGAGGAGCGCAGCGCATCTCCCCAGTCGTCCGTATTCAACATGATATTTAAGTCTCTTCCGGTCATCGGCGTAGTCATTACTGTGATCATTCTGATCCTCATCGGAAAACAGCTGACGCTGGATGATATCATGCGGTTTCGCATGGATAACGTCTGGCTGGCCTCCGCATATCTGATCTGTGCGTATGCCGTGAAAAGCATTCTGATCGTCGTACCGTTAAATCTCCTGATGATCGCAGGCGGCATGTTTTTCAATTCGCAATGGCTGTCTCTGTGCGTAAATACCATCGGCGTCGCCGTATGCCTCTGTATTCCCTACTGGCTGGGACGTCTGATCGGAAAACGGGCAGCTGATAAATTTATTGAAAAATACGACAAACGCGGCATCATTTCAAAAATCGGAAAAATTCAAAGCGAAAACAGCTTTTTTATTTCATATATTATGCGCGTCATCGGCTTCATACCGTGCGACGTGCTGAGCATTTATATGGGAGCCAGCAGAATTTCTTTTTATAAATATATTACAGGCGGCGTGCTGGGCTGCGTCCCGTCTATCATAACGGTTACTCTGGTCGGCGCAACGATCACGGAGCCGGATTCTCCGGTGTTTATCATATCGGTCGTGATTCATCTGCTGCTGTCCATCATATCCACGCTGATTTACAGAAAATTTTTAAAGAAACGCGGAGGTAGGCAAAATGAACAGGTTTAAAGAGTATTTAACGGTTCCGTTCGGCGTCGTTGAAGCCGAGGCGGATGAAGAAGCGGTTCTTTCCATCCGGCTGCTCCGGAAGGGAGAAGCGCCCGAGGAGGGCTGCGAATCTAATCTTTATACGGGCTTATGTCTCCAGCAGCTGAAGGAATTCTTTGCCGGCGACAGAAAAGCGTTCAGCTTTCCGTACCGTCTGACAGGTACCGATTTTCAAAACGGCGTATGGGAAGAAATTGCAAAAATTCCTTATGGAGAAACCATCTCCTGCAAGGAGCTGGCGGAGCGCGCCGGAAGCTCGCAAAATATCGCAGCGGTTTCCGAGGCAGCGGCTGCCAATCGCCTGCTGTTCTGCATTCCTGTCCACCGAATTTCCGACAGCGCTCTCTTACCCGGTTTTGATGGAAAATTAATGGCAGAACTGCAGGAGCTGGAAAAAAAGCCGACAATTTTTACAAAATATAATTATTACGAAGAACAGCTGCGGCGCGGCATGGGCCGCAGCAACAAAATCACCGGCAGATTTCTTTATGACGTCGGAGAAGCACTGTTCGAGCTCGAGGAAGAGCTCGTGTTAAACGCAGGCAAAACGTATACGTTTCCGGTTTCCTTTGATTTGAGCGGCTGTTCCGGGTTTGCGCTGGAGGGAATCTGCGATTTGGAGCCGATCCCCGATGATCCGGCCTTTCAGACCGGCGCCTATACTGCGGAAGGCTCCGTTTCCTCCGGAGCGTCCGGCGCGCGTGCGATCGTCACCTTACGCCGCGATTCCAACCGTTTCACGACGGCGGCGAGCCTTTCGCCCGGCACAAATATGCTCTATTTTGATATCAACGAAATGAGTTTTTCTCGCGTTTCCGAGCTTTCCGTTTCGGTCACCGCACCGCTGCGCAGCCTCAAGCTTTTTAAATTGAACGTGCTGGACAATTATTTCCGATATCGCGGGCAAGAGCATTTTTACACCTTCTCCGGAGGCATGCTTTCAGAAGAGTCCTATACGCTCCGCTGCAAGCTCAGCGGCGCCTGCGAGCTCGAAAGCCCCGTCTTTCCGGACACCTCCAAAAGCGTCTACAACATGCGGATGCCGCGGAGAAATACAGTGTTTATCGTGCTGAAAAATCTTTCTACGGCTGCAAGGCTGCGTCTGTATTACAGAACGACGCTCCACCCGGAGTATTGCGAGGAAAATTCCGTAGAAGCAGAGCTCATACGCTCTCCGGAATTTAAAGCGTATTACTTCAATCTTTCCGCCACGCCAGGCTGCGAGGGAAGACTGCTGCAGTTCAAGCTTTCCTTAAGCGGCTCCGGCGATCTGATCCTCCGGGAATATTCCTTCGAGGAAGAAAAGCCGTTTCTGGAAAATGCGGGTGAGATTCGGTCCTGCATCGCACAGGACGAGGAGATAACGATAAAAGGCTGCATAAGCAAGCGATATGCAGAAGCCGGCAGCGTGATATCCGTATACGCTACGACGATGCGAGAGGAAAGCAGCCGTCCTGAGGGGAAAGAATGCGTTGCTTCTGTTCCGCTCCGCCACGCGGCGTCAGAAGGGCAGGAGTGCGCCGCAGAAGATCAGATTCCCTTCACGGTAGAGCATATTCCGCTGCGAAGCGGCCCGATCACGCGGCTTCCGTATCAGTTTGCAGCGTATTTGACGGCAAACGGCCGTACAATCCCACTGGGGGAACGCTTTTATATTGAAAACTATATGGATTTCGACAGCAATCCGTATCAGTTCCTGCTCCCCTCCTACCAGGTATGCGCAACGGATGCGCCATACGGCGCTAAGGGAGACGCCTGTACGGATGACACAGACGCGATCCAGAGCGCCATTGATACAGTCTGGAAGCAGGGCGGCGGCACCGTCATTCTCCCGGGAACGGAAGAAGAAGAAAATGAGCAGACAAAATTTTACGGCAGGCGCTACCGAATTACAAATTTGCTTCTCAGGAGCCGCGTAGAGCTTCATTTTGAGAAGGGCGCCGTGCTCTGGCAGTCTCCCGTCTATCGAGATTACAAATACGCGCCCGTTTACGGCCACGATATGGCGGTTCCAAATGTCAATTGGACGCATTGCCTGCATGTCGCGAATTTGCCTACGATACAATGTGCGAACAGCGAATACGTCAAAATTACGGGCTTCGGCAAAATCCGCTCAGTGGACACGGGAGCCGAGGAAGGTGTTCAGATGCCGGGATATTCGACAGGCTGTCCCGACAGAATCCATCAGATTCCCATCGGCTTTTACGAGACGAAGCGGATTGAGCTCCGTGATTTCGAGCTTGTGCGTACCAACAACTATCATATTGGACTATATGGGTGCGCCTATGTCTACGCCGCTAACCTCAAGCTGCATGAGGTGCGCTGTGTCAGCGGCGACGGCTTTGGTCTTTCGAAGGGCTCCCATCATGTTGCGCTGAACCGGAATTTTCTCCAGTCAAATGACGACGGCGTTGTCCTCAGCGGCTGCTATTTCGATCCGCGCGGACTGGTATGGTGGAAATCCCGCCTTGGAAAGCACGGCGGAACACGCCATGTTCGAATTGCACACTCGTATTTGTATTCCGGCGGCGGGAAAGCGCTGGCCTTCATTACATGGGGCACAAGCGATCCGAATTACGAATACCAGGAAATCTCCGACATAACCGCCTATGACAATTATCTCATCTCCACGAATCCGGTCGGCGCATGGCCCGATAATCCTTACAACGGAAAAGCGCCGTTTGACAACAGTGAAACGGACGATTATTCGCCAGTCAAATCCGTTCGGATTTTTAATAACAAATACGAGGGGAACTGTACGATCGCTCCAATCCGCGCAACAGACTTTCTCTCCGATTGCGGGATCTGCTCTGCGGATGATTTTCAGAACAGAGATTTCTGCATCAGCCGGCAGCCGAATCTTTCCAATTGGTCCTATAAAAAGAACAAAAAGAGGGATTCCGTCTCCGTCCGACGGATCGGCGGTAAAATTTGCGGGGTAATGCAGTATTTTAAAGAAGGCGATACCAGTCTCTACCAGGGACTGCATCTGCTTGCCGGCGCTCATAAATGCACATTTGAAGTCATGACAGGAGCGACAGGAGCTTATCTGTTCGTTCAGAACATCCGCACCGGGGAAATTCTTGCAGAGCGTCATATTATTTCACCGGAAGCGTTTCAAAGCTTTGAACTCAAATTCATGTTATCAGAAGACTCTGATCTGTATTTGGGTGTCCGCCATCCTGCCGATATGACGTCGGAGGAAGATTTTACAGCGTTGCAGAAGGCAAGCATGGAAAGCGTAGAACGATAAATCAATGGAAAGTACGTACTACAAGCGCGGCCAGGAAGCCCAAAAATGCATTAAGCAGATAGAAAACCAGCCATAAAAGCGCCCAAAAGGAAAAATCCGCAAAAATAAGATGCATCAGCAGACAAACTGCGGCATTGCAGGCAGCGTTGATAACTAATTCTTTATGAAGCAGGAATGAGATAAACGCACCTGCAAACGCCGCAACCGGTATAAACAAAAATTTAGTATAGATTTCACGAGAATCAGGAGAAGAAATCAGTAAATAGGAAAGCGCAACCATTACCGCTGACATGACGAGATTCACAATCGCCGCGGTAGCCATGATATGAAGACGAGTGTCTCCCGCGGAATATGATGTTTTCTTTGTCGGCCTGCGCCTGCCATCATATTGATTATGATTGCCATATATCGAACTCATAATGGTTGCGTCCTTCAATGCTGCGTTATATTATGTATGGAATATGCTGTAGGATGTAAAGTTCAAAATGCGTAGGAAGAGGCCTCGTCTTCGTCCTCCGCCTCAGAGAAAATATCCACATCGCAGGGCGCGATCACATAAATCAGTTCAGACACGCGCTGGATATTGCAGTCCAAAGCGAAGCAGCAACCGGAAACAAAATCGAAAATACGTCTTCTGTCGGCTACGTTCCGTACGAACTCCAAATTGAGTACAACCGTCATGTGTCCTCTGAGATGCGAGCACACACCCTGGCAGTCATCAAACTCCGCCGGTTTAGACAGCACGACACGCAAATTAGATGTCGCTCCCATGCTGAGCACGCGGCTCCGTTCCGAGGAACCGCTCGAAGTGCCGCCGCGAGAAGCGCCGGACACTCTTGCGCCTTCGGCTCTCGAGCTCACATTGGACGAAGAAGTACCGGACGCATTTCTTGCAGAATAACGCGCAGAAGACACAAATGCGTCTTCCTCCTCTTCCGCCGCCGTATCTTCTGTTTCATCATAGTCGGAATAATCAAAATCGTCTTCAGCGGAATCGTCATATGCGACAGATTCATTTCCGCCGAACCCTAAAAGATCTTTGAAACGTCTCTTGAAATCAGCCATTATTAACTTCCTCCTCATTTGCATATCAAAAATTCTTTTGTAAAAATCCGCTTTCCGCAGAAACCGGTCAGTGGAATATGCCCGTGCCAATGCGAATCATATTAGATCCTTCTTCTATTGCATAAGAAAAATCATGCGTCATCCCCATTGACAGAAAAGACATGTCTACATTATGCGCCTTTTGAGAACCTATGTCAATATACTTTCGATACAGGGAGGAAAAAATTTTGCGTAATTCCGGCTCGTCCGCATCGAGCGGAGCCATGGTCATAAGCCCTTTCAGACAAACGTTGTCAAGTCCGGCAAAATGTTCCACCATTCTGTCCACATCGGCAAGCGCAACGCCGTGCTTGCTTGCTTCTCCCGAAACATTTACCTGAAGCAGGCAGTCCATTTTGCGGCCGTGCTTTGCGGCACATCTGTCAATTTCGTCGGCAAGATGCGCGCTGTCTACCGAATGAATCAAAGATACCTTATCAATAATGTATTTTACTTTATTCGTCTGAAGCGTCCCGATCAAATGCCAGTCGGCCTGTTCCAAACCGTATGCTTCCACAGAGGAAAGCTTCTCCAGCAAATTTTGCACGCGGTTCTCTGCGAAAATTCGCTGGCCGGCGCCGTATGCTTCCGCCACCTCTGCAGCTCCGACCGTTTTGCTCACAGCCACCAGTGTGATATCCTCTCTGCGCCTGCCGCTTTTCGCTGCTGCCTCTGCGATTTTCTGTTCCAGCGCCTCCAGATTTTTCCGAATTGTCATGTCAGCCTCCTATAATCTGCCCTTCCGTAACCTTTTCATAATTTACGACGTATAAATCATTAATACGGACGCTCGTAATCGCATCCTCCTCTTCCGAGCCGAATCCGTTTGAATTGCTGATAATCGCATATTCGCCGTCTTCTGCCAAAACGTTCACATATACATAAGAAACGTAATTGGAGCGGACGATAGCAATTCTTGCCGTTACTCCCGCTGAATCCCATTCCGCCAGCGCGCGTTTCGGAACCTTGATGCCCTCGCTGGAATCGACTACGACGTCGCAATTTACAACGCGTCCCGAAATCGTCCCGGCGATGCCTGCGGACGATTTCATAAGCAGATACGTCTTCTCTCCATATTGAAGAAGCTCTTCTACCTCCGCAGGTACGGAAAACTCCCGTCCCGATGCTTTTACCGTCACCGCTTTCCCCTCCGAAAGTCCGGCGGAATCAATCCCCGTAATATCAGCCGCCAGATAATACGTCACGTCAGGCGTAACTCTTGCCACAATATCAGTTTCCACAACCTCCAAGCCTACGGTGTAGCGCAGCTCTGCCGTGCCGAACGAGAGCGCCGTCTCAGAAAGCAGGTTTCCTGTCTCCCCTTTTTTGCTGAGATATTCTGAAATCGCCTGCGCCTTTCCGGAGGCGTTCTGCGATTCGGAATCTGTGTAGAAAGAGACCACGCCCGCCTGCTGCGTGACAACCTCACGCATAGAATCGCCCAGGCGGGCAAGTGCCGCAGCACGCTCGTTTTTCAGCTGCGTAATATATTCATCCGCCGTCTCGGTATTCATCATGATATCGTTTTTCATCCGGAACAGATCTTCCAGCTCCTTGATCAGAGATGGGTACGCCTTCAGACCGGAGGCGGCGCTCGACAGCTCCGAGAGCTGGTACGTCAAATCTTTGATTTTTTCATTCAGGGACGCGGCCTCTGCCGACTGGGAAGTATTTACATAGGACGAAACGCTTTGCGCCGCCGTAATTTTATCCTCAATTTCCCGAAGCTCCTCCAAATCGCTTTCGTATTCCGGTTTTACAATGTAGGCAATCACAGCGCCTGCCGCGACGCGATCCCCCTCGTTTACCGCAGCGATAACTTTCCCGGAGAACCCCGCCGTTACCGCATACTCGTCGCGAATCATCGTAACGTCCGCGTTGAAAGAATTCTCAATGGTTCCAGTCGAGAGGAACGCTGTTTTGGGAGTATTCTCGTTTTCCTGCTTGTTATACAGGATCAGGACTACGGTACCCGCTACCAGGAGCAGAAAAAGGATGACTTTGACCGCCGTCAGGATATTCTTTTTCCGTTTCGGCGCGCGCTCCGAAATCCGGCGCTCATGGGGCGGCACCGTCCTGCCGCCAGCAGGTGCCGGAGGCGGTGTCTGCTTAGATTCGCTCCGCTTATATGGCCGTTCCTGCTGCGGCGCTTTACGCGGCGCAGCAGAAGGCAAAACCGTCTTTTGCCGCGCGGGCCGACTGGCGGCATTCTTCGCTTTTCTGCTTTCTTCTGCAAACGTCTGCGGCTTCTGTCTTTCGATTCTGTATCCGTAGCTGTCGTACAGCTCGTCGGATTTTCCGTTCAGTTTAACCAGCGGCTTCGGCTTTTTGGTATTTTCCCGATCCGCGCCTTTTCTTTTGTCCTCGCCGGCCATTACAGACTGTAAACCTCTTCGTCCTCAAGCACCATAACTCCGGCCCGCTTCAGCACCTCCGCTGCCGTCTCCGTATTTTCCACCCGGAAGATGACGAGCGCGCGGTTCTGCGTTTTGCCTACAAAGGCATAAATGTAATCGACGCCGATTCCGTTCTCCGTCAGCGCGCTCAGCGCCTCGGAAAGAGCTCCCGGAACGTCGTCTACCGCGATTGCAAGAACCGGGGAGCTGCTGACAGTAAAACCGTTTTCCCTGAGCACGTGTTCCGCCCGATCCGGATCGTTTACAATCAGACGTAAAATTCCGAAATGCGTCGTATCCGCAATGGACAAAGCGCTGATATCTATATGATTTTCCCCCAAAACCTTGGTGACGTCTGCAAGCCGTCCGGCTTTATTCTCCAGGAAAACCGAAATCTGTTTTACACTCATGTTCACATGCCCCTTTCAGCTGTTTTCTTTTCAATGGATTTCAGTATACCACAAAACGAAACGGGCTTCAATGCGGAAACGTCCCGTCAGTGCAGGTTTCTCCGATCCTCGACACGCTTGGCCTTGCCCTCGCTCCGCGCAATGGTTTTCGGTTCTACAAGACGCACGCCGACGCTGATTCCCAGCACGCTGCCCAGGCGGGCTTTGATTTTTCCTTCCAGGCTCTCGATGTTTTTAACAGAATCGGAAAAATAAGCGTCCGTCATCTCCACCTGTACGTCCATGGTGTCGTGATTTCCTTTTCGATCCACAATAATCATATAGTGCGGAGCCGTTTCTCCCATTTCAAGCAGCACGCTTTCGATCTGAGAGGGAAAAACGTTGACGCCGCGTACGATCAGCATATCGTCGGTTCTCCCGCAGAGCCTGCGCATCCTTGCGGTGGTTCTTCCGCAGGCGCACGGCTCCGTCATCAGCGCGGAAAGATCGCGCGTTCTGTAGCGGATAAGCGGAAAGCCCTCTTTCGTGAGCGTAGTGAATACGACCTCTCCCTGTTCCCCGTCCTTTACATGCTCTCCCGTCTTCGGATCAATAATTTCAATTAAAAAGTGATCCTCCTGCACATGCATTCCACATTGCTCCAGGCATTCGCAGCTTACAGATGGTCCCATGATTTCGCTGAGTCCGTAAATATCAAGCGCCTTGATGCCAAGCTTCGATTCGAGCTCCGCGCGCATTTCCTCAGTCCAGGGCTCTGCGCCAAACAAGCCTGCTTTCAGACTGATGTCTTCCTTGCTGCCGCCCGAAGCGTACAGCTCCTCTGCAAGATACAGCGCGTAGGATGGCGTGCAGCAGATGTAATCCGGTTTAAAGTCTTTTAGAATCGTAACCTGGCGCGCCGTATTCCCGGAAGAAACGGGAATGACCGCGCAGCCGATTTTTTCGGCGCCATAATGCGCGCCGAGTCCGCCTGTAAATAATCCGTAGCCGTACGCAACATGAACCACCGAGCTGCGCTCGGCGCCGGCGCCCGTCAGGCTTCTTGCCATGCATTCCGCCCAGATGTCGAGGTCCCGTGCCGTATACCCCACAACCGTCTGCTTTCCGGTCGTGCCGGAGGACGCATGAATTCGGTTGATTTCCGACATGGGAACAGCAAACATCCCAAAAGGATATGTATCCCGCAGGTCCTGCTTTACTGTAAACGGAAGCTTAACAATATCATCTGCGCTGCGGATGTCGCCCGGCTCCACGCCTGCGGCGATCATTTTTTCACGGTAATGCGGGACATTGTTATATACCCGGTCAACAAGCTTCTGCAAACGTCTCGACTGCAGAATTTTAATTTCTTCACGGGGCATGCATTCGAAATGTTCATTCCAATATTTCATACGCTCAATCCTTTCTGAAATGCTTTTTCATTGATTTCATACAGCTTTGCAGGGATCACGCTTTTCAGACTTTCGTACCATACTGACTGGGGGATTTCCGTCAATTTGGAAGCAAGCACGCCAAGCAGGACAACATTGACGGCTTTTGCGCTCCCGCATTCCTCCGCAATCCCAAGCGCGTCCACCGCGATCGTCGTAATCTCCGATTTCTGCAGGAGCTCGATCAGATGCTCCGGATATTTTTCCGCGCCGGATACGACCGGCATAGGATTGATTTTTTGAATATTTGTAATGACGGTTCCGCCCTTTTTGAGGAACGGAAGCCATCTCATGGCCTCAAGCTGTTCAAAGGCGAGGATGACGTCCGCCTCTCCCTCGTCAATAATCGGCGAGGCGATGCATTTTCCGATTTTCACGCAGGTCACTACGCTTCCCCCCCTTTGTGACATCCCATGAACCTCGGAGACCTTTACGTCCTTTCCGCACAGCGCGGCCGCGGCTCCCAGGAATTTCGAAGCCAGAAGCGTCCCCTGTCCTCCTACTCCAACGATCAGGATATTTAAGCCGTCCAGATTTTTCATATTTCACTCGTCCTTTCCGATCGCGCCGAACGCGCACATCTGTTCACAGAGGCGGCATCCAAGACATATGGATCTGTCGATTTTATACGCACCATTCTCCGTAAAAATCGCAGGGCAGCCCAGACGCATGCAGGAGCCGCATTTTCTGCAGCGGTCCTCGTCGATGCGAACAGGTGCTCCATATTTTACCGTTTTCAGAAGCGCGCAGGGGCGCTGCGCTATAATCACCGATGGTTCGTCGGCTTCCAGCTCCTCCCTCACCGCTGCTTTGAATTTTTTCATATCAAACGGGTCTTCGACGCGGATTCTTCTGACGCCTACCGCCTCTGCAAGCTTTACGAGATTTACAGCAGGAGCCGGTTCTCCCTTGATCGTAAAGCCCGTTGTAGGATTCTGCTGATGGCCCGTCATTCCCGTGATAGAATTGTCTAGTATGATTACGGTGGAGGCTCCTTTGTTATAAACGATATCGATCAGTCCCGTAATTCCGGAATGGATAAATGTGGAGTCTCCGATTACGGCGACGGTCGGCAGCTTTTCTCCCGACTGCAGGCCGGCCTTGTCCATCCCGTGCGCCATGCTTACAGACGCGCCCATGCATACGCAGGTGTCTACCGCTTCATACGGCTTCATGGCGCCGAGGGTGTAGCAGCCGATGTCTCCCGATACGCGCACCTTCATATTGGAAAGTACGTAAAATACGCCGCGGTGCGGACAGCCCGGGCAAAGCACCGGCGGTCTGGCCGGCGTATCTACCGGTTCGGCAGGCTCCGCCGCAGGGAGCGACTCTCCGAGGTACCTTTTCCGAATAATCGTGGTGTTCAGTTCGCCCTGATTGGTAAAATACTTTTTCCCTTCTGCCTTGCGGATTCCCATTTGGAGAAGGTGATTTTCAATAAAAGGCTCCAGCTCCTCGATTACAAGCAGGCGGTCGACGCGGTCGGCAAATTCGGCGATCAGACGATCCGGCAGAGGATAGACCATCCCGAGCTTAAGAATGGATGCATTGGGGAAAACCTCTCTTGCATATTGATAGCTGATTCCGGACGTGACAATTCCTAACGACAAATCCCTGTATTCGGCTCTGTTTATGCCCTCTGCGCCCGCTCCGGAAAAAGCGCGCAGCTTTTCCATCCTGTCTTCCAGGACGATGTGGCGTTTCTTTGCCATTCCCGGCATCATGACGTATTTCATAACGTCCTTTCGATACGGCTTTTTCTCCGGCGCCGTCCGTTCCTCCTGCTCCGTCAGGCTGCGTGCATGCGCGATCCGCGTTGTCAGTCTGAGAATTACAGGAGTGTCAAACGCCTCGCTCAGCGCGAATGCGCGCTTTGTATATTCTCTGCATTCTTCGCTGTCCGATGGCTCCAGCATCGGGACATGCGCGGATAACGCATAAAATCTGGAGTCCTGCTCATTCTGAGAGCTATGCATCCCCGGATCGTCTGCCACGACGATCACCAGCCCCGCGTTGACGCCTGTATAGGCCGCTGTAAACAGCGGATCGGCTGCGACGTTCAGGCCGACGTGCTTCATGCAGCACATCGCCCTCGTACCCGCTACAGACGCTCCAATTGCCACCTCCATGGCAACCTTTTCATTCGGCGCCCATTCACTGAAAACATCCTCATATTTCGCAATATTTTCCGTAATTTCCGTACTGGGCGTACCAGGATAAGAAGAAACGACGCCGACGCCGGCCTCCCACGCTCCGCGCGCGACAGCTTCGTTTCCCAAAAGCAGCTTCTTCATTCTATAACCTCCATTAACCTAATGTGTGTATTTACTGATTTCTCAAGTCGTGTACGCGCTGTGCCTTGCCGTTCACATAGCGCTCCAGCGATTTGGGCTCTGCGAGCGTAATTTTGGCATCGAGCAGAAGATTTGATTTTACCTTTTCGCGAATTTTGGCCGTCAGCGCTTCCAGCTCTCCGTAGCTTTCCAGAAGCGAGGAGTCTGCAAGCTCTACCTTAATTTCAAGCTGATCCATATAACCCTTTCTGGTCACAATAATCTCGTAATGCGGCCCAATATGCGGGATCCCCAGCAGCAGACTTTCAATCTGGCTCGGAAATACATTGACGCCTTTGATGATCAGCATATCGTCAGAACGGCCTTTTACCTTGCTCATGCGTGCGGAGGTCCGCCCGCATCTGCACGGCGCAAAGTTTATGGAAGTGATATCTTTCGTTCTGTAGCGCAAAACGGGAACGCCTTCTTTTGTGAGCGTCGTTAGCACAAGCTCTCCCTCTTCCTCCGGATTTTTCACTTCCAGGGTATCGCTGTCAATAATTTCGTAAAGGAAGCTGTCTTCATTGAAGTGCATGCCGTCGTGTTCGAGACATTCTCCGGAAACGCCCGGTCCCTGAACCTCCGTCAGCCCGTAATTTTCTGTACATTCAATGCCCCACAGTTTTTCGATCTGCTTCCGCATTTCCGCAGTATGACCTTCTCCGCCGAACATGCCGACGCGCAGCCGGTGCTTCAGAGCCCGTTCCTCGGCCAGCTCGCCGAGATGGAGCACGTAGGATGGCGTGCCGACGATTACGGTCACTCCGAAATCTTCAATAAACATCAGCTGCCGTTCTGAATTTCCGGAGGAAGAGGGAACAACCGTAACGCCCATGTTTTCCAGCCCCTGATATAATCCGAAGCCGCCCGTAAACATTCCAAAGCCGAAAACGATCTGTGCGATGTCGTCTGCGGTCACGCCCGCCATCGCGGCAATCCGGGAAATGTTTTCCCGCCAGACCTTCATATCGTGCTTTGTATAGCCGAACACGACAGGCTTTCCTGTCGTACCGGAGCTGGCATGCAATCGTACGATTTTGTTCATCGGTTCCGCAAACAGCCGGAACGGATAATTATCGCGAAGATCCAGCTTCGTCGTATACGGAATTTTCTCAATGTCCTTCAGCGTTTGGATATGTTCCGGCTTCAGACCGATTGCGTCAAATTTTTCCCGGTAAAACGGAACGTTTTCATATGCCCTTCTGACTGTCCATTTCAGCCGTTCGAGCTTCATGGCGTCGTATTCTTTTCTTGAGAGGCATTCTCTGCCCGGATTCCAGATCATGATGCGTTGCAACTCCTTATATTATTGCTGATTTTAGATTATAGCTTATATTTTCTTTCCGTCAACCGCTTTCCCGCCGCCTTCATAGCAGGCAAAGCATTCCTCCGTATGCCGGGGATCCGGGCGCGGCGTGATCAGGCTGACGAGCGGAACCAGCGCAAGCGTCAGGAGCATGGATACCGCACCGGCGCCCGTGCCGGACATAAACTGAAAAATCATGTTGCACAAAACAAAACCGATACCTGCCGCAAAGCTGATCCACACTGCGGCGTTCGTAACCTTTTTCCAGTAGAGCCCGTACAGAAACGGCGCCAGAAACGCGCCCGCAAGCGCTCCCCAGGAAATCGCCATCAAATTTGTAATCAGCGTACCAGGATAAAGAGCCAGCAGAACCGATACAAGCATGAACAGCACGCAGAACAGGCGTGTCAGAAGCATTTGCTGCTTATCCCGCAGATTCGGCTTCAGAAAGCCCTTGATAAAATCAACTGTAAGGGTTGAGGCAGACGAAATTACGAGTGACGAAAGCGTAGACATCGAGGCGGACAGCACCAATACTACAACCAGTCCCATCAGGATGTCGGGCAGGACGTTGGCAAGCATCTGCGGTACGATTTCATCGTAGCCCACGGAAGGCGCTCCGTCCGCACCCGCTTCGACATACAGTCTTCCGAAGCCTCCCATGAAATAGGAGCCTCCCGCCACGACAAGCGCAAACACGGTAGAGATGACAGCTCCTTTTCCGATCGATTTTTCGCTGTCAATCGTATAAAACTTATGTACCATCTGCGGCAGCCCCCAGGAGCCAAGGCTCGTCAGGAGCATCACTCCCAAAAGTCCAAGCGGATCAGGTCCGAAAAGAGAAACGTACGCGCCGTGCATCCCCTCTCCAGCGGAGCCCTGTGCAGCCTCCACAGCAGAAAGAGATTTGATCGCCTCCATGAATCCGCCCCCGCCGTTTAAAACGGCCGCTACCACAAGGACGATGCCGGCCAGCATAACGATTCCCTGTACGAAGTTATTGGCGACCGTGGCCATATATCCGCCAAGGACCACATAGATTCCGGTCAGCACGGCCATTCCTATAATGCAATATTTGAAATCGATCCCGAACGCCATGGAGAAAATTCCGGAAAGCCCTTTATAAACGGAAGCCGAATAGGGCACTAAAAAAATGAAAATAATCAGCGCTGCGGCCAGCTTAAGCGGTCTGCTGCGGTATCTCTTGGAAAAAAACTCCGGCATGGTAGACGCCCCGAGATGCTGCGTCATGATTCTCGTTCTGCGGCCCAGTACGGCCCACGCGGCAAGGCTGCCAAGCAGCGCGTTTGCCAGTCCTACCCAGAACGCCGATATTCCGAAGTTCCAGCCGAACTGTCCTGCATATCCGATAAATACAACCGCCGAGAAATAAGAAGTCCCATAAGAAAAAGCGGTAAGCCAGGGGCCCACGCTTCGTCCGCCAAGCACGAAGTCCTCCATGCTTCTGACTTTTCTTTGATAAAGAAAACCGAGCAAAAGCGTCGCCGCAAAAAACAATGCTACAAAAATGATTTTCACTGCCATTCTGCCGTCCTCCGATAAAATAAAATGAATTGCTCCGCCGGCGGCTCCCGCCCCGGCCCTTCCGTCCTACAGTGTAAGCCCACACGGGCACACACAGATATATTTTACCGTTTTCCCTTATGGAATGTCAACCTGATTTTACAGAAACATGCAAAATTGTTAATATTTTGAAGCCAGATTTACTACAGATTGATACCACGCTTCAAAGGCAGCGCTGCGGTCCGTCCGTTCTACCGCAGACTCATACGGAACGCCCTCTTCACACAACGCAACGACCTCGGCACGGCCTTGTGCAGCCGCGTCAACCAGAGAAGCAGTCAGCTCTTCACAAAACGAATTATAGCCAATAAAGCCAGTGGGCGCATAGGTCGAGCCATGCAGCGTCTGATCGATCGATACTGTCAGCATACCATATTTTACGGAATCATACAGCAAAAGTTTTTTCATATAATCTTTGGTTACAGGCTCCTCATAAATTTCCGCATAAGAAGATATCTCACTGTTCTCCGCGCTGAAGCCTACAATGCTTTCGCTGCTGCAGAGCCAGTGCAAAAAGTAATAGCACTCCCGATTTATTTGATCGCCGTGATCAAAAACAGAAGCGCCGTTTCCCTTCTGCGGAGCGATATTCCGGGAGGCGTTCACAGACGGATACGACATGGACGACAGAAGCAGCGTGCTCAGCCCGCCCGTATTGTTGCGGAACTGCCTCGGAAAATATGAACTGTCCCGCGGAGTCCCCACATATCCCATGATATCGCCGTCCGCGAGCGCCTGGCAGATATCGTCCGTTTGCAAGATATATCCACGGACAACGCCGCCGTAATAAAAATCCCAGATTTTGCGAAGCATATCTCTATTTGTATTGATTTTAATTTCATGATTCGCCGCCTGTACAATTGCGGGAAGCTGCTGCGCGGAATACGTAAAAATATAGTCCTGAACGGATTCCAGGGCAACCATCGCCCTGCCTCCAGACCATTCGTAATATTGCTCTGCCAGGCTCGTAATTCCTTCCCAGGTCAGCCATTGCTGAATATCGACATTATTATCGTCATAAAAATATCTCCACATGGAGTCGTTTACAATGGTGATGTCAGACGTTTTCGAGATCGGGAAAATATATGTTTCTTCTTTTCCGGTGAAGCGGCCTTCATTTAAAAAGTCTATAAAATACCCTGCCAGCTCTGCTCCGGAAAGATATTCTTCTGCATTTACGATCAGGCTTCTGCACATGGCCTGGTATGCCAGCTCGCTGGTGACGATGGAAATTTCCGGATAATCATACTCTTCACCTGCATCAAAGGCTGCCGTCAGCTCGGATTCTATTTCAGCCGGCGTTTTATATACAAGGACGACACGGACGCCGCGTTTTTTTCCTTCCGTCGAATTGTAGGTGTCCGTCAGCATCTGAAAGACGGCCTGCTGATTATCCGTATAACTATGCCAGAAACAAATTTCAGTAAGCTCCTGTTCCGTGCTTTCATCACAGCCGGTCTGCATCAGCAGGCCGAACGCCAGCAGACAGCCAAGCAATATAGAAAATACGCGTTTTCTTTTGATCAAGCTTATCCCCTCAAGGAAATCTCTGGCAAAGCAGCTTTGCCAGGCCTCCCACTGCATTCCACTGAGATAAGTGTAAGAAGAAAATTTGTATTATGCTTACATAGAAAATAAATAAAATGGCAGAATATATTAATTTTGCGTAAATCAATAAATTCTGCCAACGTAATTGATAATATTCTAAATTGTTTGATTTTTTAAATCGCGTATCCCAAATCGATGCTTTCTACTATAAATCTGAGCGCAGTCCGCTCCATTCCATTGATATATACGTCGGAAAAGGCGGGTATGCATACTACGTCCCTGCCGGAGATTGCAAGATATCCTCTGGCAATTGCGATGGCTTTCATCGTCTGGTTTACGGCGCCTGCGCCGATCGCTTGAAGCTCTGCGCTCCCCTCTTCCTTGACGACCGAAGCCAAAGCAGATGCTACCGATGTAGGATTTGATTTTGATGAAACTTTTAATACATCCATTTTTAATTCCTCCTGAAATAATGGTTTGTAGATTGTATTTTACCTTTCCTGCATTCAAAAATCCATTATTTCCCGCGCTGGAAGCCATTGGAAGGAGGATTTTTCCCGCTGTCTCGGCAGCGATCGGGTGAAAAATTCTTTTTCCCGATGTGCGTTTCAGCGGCGATTATTTCCCGGACTCATTCGCATTGCATGCTGATGCGGCTGATTTCAAGTGCTTTCCCTGTCTTCGCGTCCGCCCTGATCCGTACCGCATGCAGCATTCCGCAGCCCTCAGCAGGTTTGAATTTTTGGGGCACACACTTTACAAATTTATTTAGTACGCCGGCTTTATCCATTCCTATAACGCCCCCGTGCGGCCCCGTCATGCCGACGTCCGTTATGAATGCAGTCCCGCCCGGCAAAATTCTCTCGTCCGCCGTCTGCACATGTGTATGCGTTCCCGCCACGGCAGTAACGCGTCCGTCCAAAAAATATGCCAGCGCGGCTTTTTCCGCCGTTGCTTCGGCATGAAAGTCGACGAAAATCACCGGCGTCCGTTCGCGCAGGCGGCTGACCTCCCGCTCCGCGATTTCAAACGGATTATCGCACGGATCCATGTAAACACGCCCCTGCAGGTTGACTACGCCAACCAGGAATCCTCCCAGCTCCAGCAAAGCGGAACCCTTCCCCGGCAGATTTGAGGCGAAGTTTGCGGGCCGTACCATAGAATAATCATTAATAAACTGATAGATTTCATGGTTATTCCACGTATGATTCCCCATAGTGATGCAGTCGGCTCCCGCAAGATAAATTTCCTCCGCGGATCCCAGGGAAAGCCCTCTGCCATGCGACGCATTTTCCCCGTTTACGATACATACATCTACCGCATGCTCCCTGCGGAGCTCAGGGAGAGCCTTTCTCAGCGCCGCCCGGCCCGTTCCTCCGAACACGTCGCCAACAAACAGAATCGTAATAATGTCGTTCATCCGAATCCTCCAGAAAAAGAAAGGACGCCATGAAGCATATGCCTCACGGCGTCTTTTGCCGCGTCAAAATCATTTCGCATAATCTACTGCCCGTGTCTCACGGATCATCGTCACCTTGATCTGACCCGGATATTCCATCTCGTCCTCGATCTTTTTGACGATTTCACGTGCCTTCAGAACCATATCGTCATCGGAAATATCTTCCGGCTTTACCATAATCCGGACCTCCCGGCCCGCCTGGATCGCATACGTCTTTTCTACGCCGTCAAAGGAATTTGCAATCTCTTCCAGCTTCTCAAGACGTTTGATATACGACTCCAGCGTTTCGCGCCTGGCGCCCGGACGTGCTGCGGAAATGGAATCCGCTGCCTGGACAAGCACCGCGATAATGGATTCGGGTTCCACATCTCCGTGGTGCGCCATGATGGCATTGATGATGACCGGTGACTCTTTATACTTCCTGGCGATATCCGCTCCAATTTCAATGTGGGAGCCCTCCATCTCAAAATCTACCGCTTTTCCGATATCATGGATCAGGCCGGCCCTCTTGGCAAGCGCCACGTCCACTCCGAGCTCCGCCGCCATAATTCCCGCCAGACGGGAAACCTCAATCGAATGGATCAGCACGCTCTGTCCGTAGCTTGTTCTGTATTTTAAACGTCCGAGGAGCTTGACAATTTCCGGATGCAGTCCGTAAACGCCAGTCTCGTACGTCGCGTTTTCGCCTTCCTGTTTAATTACATGGTCGACTTCCTTCTTTGCCTTTTCGACCATTTCCTCGATCCTCGCCGGATGGATACGTCCGTCTATAATCAGCTTTTCCAGGGCGATCCTTGCGACCTCCCGCCGGATCGGATCGTAGCCGGACAAAATGACGGATTCCGGCGTATCGTCTATAATCAGATCGATTCCCGTCAGCGTTTCCAATGTACGGATATTTCTTCCTTCCCGTCCGATAATTCTGCCCTTCATGTCGTCGTTTGGCAGAGCCACCACGGAAATCGTAGCTTCCGAAACATAATCCGCCGCGCATTTCTGTATGGCGGCAGCGATGATCTCGCGTGCTTTCTCCCTTGATTCATCCTTCAGTTTCGTTTCGTAATCCTTGATCAGCAGGACCGTTTCATGCTGGAGCTCGTTTTCCAGATTCGCCAGCAGCAGAGATTTTGCCTCGTCCCGCGTCATGCCTGCGATTTTCTCAAGCTCCGCTGTCTGCTTCTCATATGTTTCCTTCACGGCCTCTTCAAAGCGGGCGACATCCGCCATTCTGACAGCGATCTGCTCTTCTTTCTGTTCGAGCTGCTCTTGTTTCTTGTCGAGGCTGTCCTCCTTCTGAATCAGTCTTCTTTCGTTGCGCTGAATTTCATTGCGCCTGTCCTTAATCTCCCGTTCCAGTTCAATTCTGCTTTTGTGTATTTCTTCCTTGGCCTGAAGCAAACATTCCCGTTTTTTGCTTTCGCCGTCTTTCACAGCTTCGCTGACGAGTCTCTTTCCCTCCGCCTCGGCACTTCCAAATACTGCCTCCGCCTCTTCTTTTCTGGTGTCGTATCCTTTTTTGTAGGACCTTTTCCCAGAAAAATGCCAGCAAAGGCCACAACCGGCTGCTCCTGCTGCTATGAGAATTGAGGGGATTACTATTTGTAAAATCTGTTCCAAATGAACACTTCCCCTTTCGTGAAATTTAGTTATCAAAGTACGACATTTATCCAATGAACAAAAAATGCGTATACTTCTTATACAAACGTTATTTTACAATAAAGCGGCTTTTTCTGTCAAGTCTTTTTTGCCCGCTGCTCACTCGTCCGGAAGCTCCGGGAGAGAAGAAATCAGCACATGGCGCGGATTATTGCCGTCGCGCGCGCTGATGTAGCCCTTTTCCTCCATCTGGTCAATGATGCGGGACGCGCGGCTGTAGCCGAGCCCCAGTTTTCTCTGCAAGTAGGAAGCGGAAATCTGTTTGACGTCGATCGCGATCTGGACGGCCTCCAGAAACAGCTCGTCTACCTCCGCGTCCGAGCCGCCTGAAGCATTCTGCGCGCCGCGCTTTCCCTTCTCCGGGATTTTCGCATTTTCGACTTCCTCATGGACCTTCTCATCATATTCCGCAGCGCCGTAAGTGGTCTGGAGGTATTTTACGACGTTTTCGATTTCTTCATCGGAAATAAAGCCGCCCTGCGCGCGGATTGCCTTCATGCTCCCCACGGGGTAAAACAGCAAATCGCCTCTGCCCAGGAGTTTTTCAGCTCCCGCATAATCCAAAATCGTTCTGGAGTCTACCTGCGACGCGACCTTGAAGGCGATTCTCGACGGAATGTTGGATTTGATCAGCCCCGTTATAACGTCTACCGACGGCCGCTGCGTGGCGACGACCAGATGGATTCCCGCGGCACGAGCTTTCTGCGCGATGCGGTTGATGGCTTCCTCCACGGAGTCCCGCGCCACCATCATCAGGTCGGCCAGCTCGTCGATGATCACTAAGATGCGGGGCATTTTCTCCATTCCTCTTTCGTAAGCATAATTATTATAGGAGCCGATATCCCGGATCCCGAACTTTGCGAACAGTTTATATCGGTTTTCCATTTCCTGTACCGCCCAGGCAAGCGCGGCAGCGGCTTTCTTCGGCTCCGTAACGACGGGGATCAGCAGATGCGGAATTCCATTATATACGCCGAGCTCCACAACCTTCGGATCGATCATGATCATCCGGACGTCGTCGGGAGACGCTTTATACAAAATGCTTGTGATCATGCAGTTGATGCAGACGCTTTTGCCGGAGCCGGTAGAGCCGGCAATCAGCAAATGCGGCATTTTAGCGATATCAGCAACAATCGTTTCCCCGGAAATATCCTCGCCGAGACAAAAGGCCAGCGCGGATTTGTGATTTAAAAAGACGTCGGTCTCCACCAGATCTCTGAGATATACGGTCTGCACCTCTTCATTTGGAATTTCAATTCCGATCGCCGCTTTTCCCGGGATCGGGGCTTCAATCCGGATACCCGGCGCAGCCAGATTCAGTGCGATATCATCGGAAAGATTTTTGATTCTGCTGACCTTCACGCCGGAGTGAGGCTGCAGCTCGTAGCGCGTAACGGTGGAGCCTCGGGAGATGTGGATCACTTTTGCCTCGATTCCAAAGCTCCGCATGACCTCCTCCAGCTTCCGCGCCGTTCTGGCCGCCTGCTTTTTCTGCTCGGCGTGCAGATTCTCAGGCTCTTCTTCCGTTTCCAGCAGGGAAAACGGCGGCGCGTCATACGTCGTATCAAATTTGCTGGTAGTCACCTTGATCATATCGTCCGGCGCCGCTTCCGGCAGCTTGGTCTCGACGGTGTTGTGCAGTCCCGGCAAAACGGTTTTAATGACCTCCGGGTTTTCCTCCCGGCGGATTTCTTCATTCCGGCCAGGGCCGGCAATCGTCGCAGGGCGTCTTTTTCTGTTTGCCGTCGTTTCAAATTCGAAATCCATATGGTAGTCATCGCCGTCCGGGTATTCCGGCTCGTTCATGTCTTTGAAGCTTGATTCGATTACGGCTTCCGTGTCCGCCGCAGGGATTTCGCTGAAATCGGTTTTCAGCGGCTTTCCTGCGCTTTTTCCCTGCGTTTCAGGGCGGCGTTGGGGCTTTTGCGCCGCAAAGCGCTTTCTGACGTCCCGGAACCAGCTGCCCGCAATCCGGAAGCGTGCCGCGGATTTTCGTGCGAAATTGACAATAGAAAAAGAAAACAGCGTAATCGCCACAATCAGAAGCGAGGGAATCAGAATGACAAGCGCTCCGGCCTTTTCAAAAAACTTTTGAAGCAGGCAGCTGATTCCGCCGCCGATAATTCCGCCGGAATGCGAGTTCCATAATTTGTCCATCGTCTCGAAAAAGGAAAGGGAAGCGTAATCGGCCGCATAATTGTTTGCAAGCGTATGGATCAGCGAGGCCAGGAACAGAACGAAAGCAATATACAGAATTATCGTTTTAGCGCTGAAAACGAGTTTCTCCGTACCCCGCAGCAGGCACCAGGCCAGAACGAACACCGTAAGCATAATTACGACGGTTACGGCGCTGCCGAAGATCCCGTAGAAGATATTGACGACAAACCGTCCCACCCGTCCTGTTTTGTCCAGCAGAGAAAGAAACAGGAACACGCCGGACGCAAACAGAATTACGGCCGCAATTTCCTTTCTTTTACTGTCGTCCTTGACCTTAACCGGTCCGTTCGCCTTATGCTCTTTCCCTGCTCCGGATTTTGTGCCTTTCCCTCCGCCGCTTATCTTTCGTTTCCCGTTGCTCAATTCCGACGATCCTCCCATGCATACTGATACCTGTTATTATACTACACTTCAAAAGGCGGCGCAATACGCTACAGAGGGATGCGTTCCGGGTATTTTTCCTTTATATATGCGATAAAATCGTCATATTGCGACCTGTTCCGAAGGACATGAAAGGCCGCTTCTCCCGCCAGCTGAAGGAGCTCGGCGTCCTGGTATAAATTGGCTATCCGGAACGGAGGAAGCCCATGCTGTTCCACGCCGAAAAAGTCTCCCGGGCCGCGGAGCTCCAGGTCTTTTTCTGACAGAGTAAAGCCGTCCGATACCTCCTCCATGATTTTCATCCGTTCTGTGATCTTTTCCGAAAACAGAACGCAGTATGACTGATGCGTACCACGCCCCACGCGTCCCCTGAGCTGATGCAGCTGCGCAAGGCCGAAGCGTTCCGCATTTTCTATGACCATGAGAACGGCGTTGGGAACGTCCACGCCAACCTCCACAACCGTGGTGGAAAATAAAATTTTGACAGCTCCCTCCCGAAAGCTGCGCATTACGGATTCCTTTTGCGCCGGCGTCATTTTTCCGTGAAGCAGTCCGCATGGAATATCCCGGAATACGCCCCGGGAAAGCTCGGCATAGCTGTCCGCTGCCGAACGGATGCCGGGAGCCTCCCCTTCTTCAATCAGAGGATATACCATATAGATCTGACGGCCTTCCGCAGCAAGGCGCAGGATCCATCGGTAAATTCTGTCGTGAAAGGAATTCTCAAGCGCATACGTTTTGATCGGCAGTCTGCCGCGCGGCAGGGAATTCAGAACGGAAAGATCCATGTCGCCGTAAAGGATCAGTGCAAGGGTGCGCGGAATCGGCGTCGCCGTCATGACCAGGACGTCCGGCGTGCTGCCCTGCTCCGCAAGCAGCGCGCGCTGCCTCACGCCGAAGCGGTGCTGCTCATCCGTGATTGCAAGGCCCAATTTAAAGTATTTGACAGACGGCTGGATCAGCGCGTGCGTACCGACAATGCACTGCGCCGTTCCGTTTTCCACTGCAAGGAGCGCTTCTTTTTTTTCTTTTGCGGAAAGGGCTCCCGTGATCAGCTCCGTGCGGATTCCAAACGGAGCCAAAAGGCTGCGGATCGTTTCGTAATGCTGCTCAGCAAGAATCTCCGTAGGCGCCATATAGACGGCCTGATATCCCGCCAGCGCGGCCTTGAGCATCGCAAGCACGGCAAGAATTGTCTTGCCAGAGCCGACGTCGCCGAGCACCAGACGGTTCATCGCCCTGTCTGCATCCATATTTTCCGAGATTTCTTTCCATACGGTCTTCTGCCCTTCAGACAGCGCAAAAGGAAGCGTTTCGGCAAAGCGTTGAATTTCCGCGTCTGCAAAGGCGCTGCGAAAGGAAATTGCGTTCCGGACGCGATCCTCCGCGTCCTTCAGAAGCAGCAGCATCAGCTGCATCGTAAACAGCTCTTCGAATTTTAAACGCCTGCGGCTTTCTTCCAGCTCCGCCGCGGATCGGGGAAAGTGAATGTTCTGCAGCGCGAGGCCGCGCGGCATTAAGCGATACTTTTGCAGCAGCGCGATCGGGAGCGTTTCATATTCCGGCGGAGCCGTTTTCAGCGCTTCCGCTATGATGCCGCGCAGAAGGTTCTGCGTCAGTCCCCTGGTCAGCGGATAAACGGGCTGAATCGTAAAAAATGCTGCATTCCATCCGCTGGCATATTTCGAAAAAACCGGATTTGTCATATGGAAGCCGTAGGAATCTCTGCTGATCTTTCCGTAGAACGCGCAGAGCTCTCCTCTCCGAAGCGCGGGAGGCGGATATTTCCCGTTAAAAACGGAAATCTGCATTTCCCCCGTCTCATCACAAATTCTGACGTTTGTAATGCTGAGGCGGTTCTTCTGCATTCTCGTATCCGCATTTCGGACATACGCGCATACCGTAGCGGCCTCCCCCTCCCGCAGCTCGGAAATTTTGCGGACGGCGCTTCTGTCCTCATAGCTTCTGGGATACAGATTGCACAGATCCTCTACCGTATATACGCCCAGCTGCGCAAGCTGGGCCGCGCGCGCCGTTTTGACGCCTTTTAGAAATGTTACGGGAATCGGCGGCATTTGATCACCTCCCGCATATTATAAATGATCCGCGTATCGTTGACAAATCATTTGAAGCCCTTTATACTCATTTGCAAGAGGTGTGTCAAATGGTCAGGGTCATATCCGGCACGGCCGGCGGTCTGAAATTGCAAACTTTGGATTCCGGCTTTACACGCCCTACGCTCGGCAGGGTGAAAGAGGCCGTGTTCAGCATGATCCAGGAGGAAATTTATGCCGCCTCCGTTCTGGATTTGTTTGCCGGAAACGGCGCGCTGGGAATCGAGGCGCTCAGCAGAGGAGCCGCGAAATGTTATTTTAACGACAAAAGCAGAAAGTGCTGCGAGGTAATCCGGGAAAACCTGAACCGTACAGGCTTTACCGCCGCCGCGGAGCTTTCCTGCGCAGAGTATTCGGAGGCGCTCAGCGCGTATCAAAAGCGCAGACTCAAATTCAATCTGGTGCTCATCGATCCTCCCTACCGAAAGGGGTTCGACCGGGAGTCCCTGGAGCTGATCTGCAGGCTCGGACTGGCCTCTCCCAATTGCACCGCAGTCTGCGAGCATGACGCGCAGGACTGTCTGCCGGAGCAGATCGGACGGTTTACAAAAAGAAAAGAAAAAAGATACGGAACCGTGGCGGTTTCCGTATACGGAAATGAGGTATGATTCATGGAGCAGGAGCATCATGTAAAAATCGCAGTTTATCCCGGCAGCTTTGATCCGCTGACGAACGGGCATCTCGACATCATTCGCAGAGCCTCCAAGCTATTTGATTTTCTGATCGTGGGGGTTTTGAATAACAGCGCGAAAAATCCGCTGTTTACAAAGGAAGAACGCGTCTCGATGATTCAGAAATGCACGGGAGAAATTGAAAATATCGAGGTAAAAATGTTCAACGGCCTTCTGGTCGATTTTGTCAAGGAAAATAACGCAGTCGCAATCGTCAAAGGGCTGCGCGCCGTTTCCGACTACGAATACGAGCTGCAGATGGCAGCTCTGAACAAGCATATTGCAGAAGAAATCGAAACGATTTTCTTTATGGCAAATATTCAGAATTCCTTTCTGAGTTCCAGTATCGTCAAAGAGCTTGCCAGAAACGGCGGCAACATCCAGGGCCTCGTGCCGGACAAAATAATTGGTGACATCATGGCAAAAATGTATTAAAATAGGAGAAACTCTATTTACGCAGCAAAGGAGAGCGTTGTACCATGGAGCTTCACAGTATTGAGATGTTAGAAGAATTGGAAGATATGATCGAAAACGGCAAGAAGTCTCTGATGAGCGGAAGAGTTTCCGTCGACAAAAACGAGCTTCTTGCTGTCATCGATGAACTAAAAAGCATTTTACCGGATGAAATCATCCAGGCTAACGAATATTATAAGGACAGCCGCGAGCTCAGAGATTCGGCGGAGCACGAGGCCGATACGATGATCGCGCAGGCAAATAAGGAAGCGGATGAGATCGTGGACAAAGCGCAAAGCGACGCGGAGGCAATTATCGCCGACGCAAACAGCGAGGCGGACGCCATTGTAAAAGAAGCGCACCGCCAGCAGGCCGAGCTGATCAGCGAGCATCGAATCACCCAAATGGCGACGGAGCAGGGAAACGAAATCATCGGCCAGGCAAACGAGCGCGCTGCCGAAATCAAACGCGCCATGAAAAAATACCTGGATGATAAGCTGAATTACGTTTCGGATGTCCTGGCGAAAACATACAACGAAATTGAGGCAAATAAAAAGTCTATTTAAGCCGGCAGGAAGCGGCGCTCCCAGAAGCGCCGCTTTTTTATGCCTTTCGTAACATACTCCCCCGGAAACATATTATAAACTGAGGGAGCGCGCTCCCTACAATGTGCAGGGAGGTAATACGAATGGGTATTACAAACTCAAACAAACAAATAGATGTTACGCAGATAGATTGTGACGGTACGCTGAAGGTAACGCTGGCGCCCCGGATATTTCATCCAACCCTACGGATATCGTGCTGGTGCTTGATCGCTCCGGCAGTATGACGGGGGTTCCGCTTGCGAATCTGAAGCTCGGCGCAAATACTTTCATCGATATCATCGATGAGGCAACGGACAGCTCTCAGGACGGAAACATCGGTTCTGGAAGCCATATCGGGATTGTCAGCTTTGCCGACGCTGCGACTGCCGATACGCAGCTGATCACTTCCGTTGCGGCGCTGAAGGCAGCGGTAGACGGGCTGACCGCAGGAGGACTGACGAATCACGCAGATGCTTTCACAAAAGCCGTTCAGCTCTTTGATCCGTCTTCTGCAAATGCAAAAGTAATCGTCATGTTTACGGACGGAAAAACAACGACGGGGGCTCCGCCTTCCCCCGTTGCGGCGGCGGCAAGAGCGGCCGGCATCGTCATTTACTGTATCGGGCTGATCGGATCCGACGGGATCGACGTCAGCGTGCTTAATGATTGGGCAACAGATCCGGACGCCTCCCATGTGGCCGTTACTCCGAACGCCGAGGATCTGGAAGAGCTGTTTGCAGATCTTGCGCAAAACATTTCCAAGCCGGGCGCGACCAATATCGTGATCGACGAAATGCTCAATCCCGATTTTAATATCACCAGCGTTACGCCGCCTACCGCCGGCACTGCAATGATGGTGAATGCAACCACTCTGCAGTGGAAAATTCCTGAGCTGGGCGTTTCGGGCAACGAGGGCGCTTCTCTGGAATTCTTTGTCAAGCATGCAGGGCAAAGCTCTGGTACGAAATTAATTAACGAGGCGATTAACTATTCGGATTCGGAGGGAAATCTTGTGACTTTCCCGGCGCCCTCTGTCAGAGTGGAATGCGGAATCGTCGTAAATCCTGAGCAGTGCCCGATTCCTGTGGATCTGTCCGTCGGCGGATGCCAGGATTCGCTTGTCGTGGATCTGGGCGATACTGAGCTCGAATCGCTGGGACGCATCGTGCAGCTCGATGTAACGGTGAAAAACGTTTGTCCCGGGAAGCGGGTAGCGCTGGGCGTCATCCTGACGGAAGTCGACTCCGAGGGCATGGAATATCAGCGCGGTATGAAAGCGATCACGATTCCGGCGCACAGCTATCCGAATTGCCGCGACGTTCTGGTGAAATGTATTAAATTTGTGCTTCCCGAGGATCTGGACGTTTCCGGAGGAAGCCCGAACGCAATGTGCAATACCAGAAACCTGAAGGCGCGTTTTATTGCGCATAATATCGATACAGACTATCGATGCTGTGAATCCGTTTTGACACTGTAAAAACAGCCAAATAAAAAGGGGCTGTAAAAAAACAGCACTAAAAGGAACCACGGTTCATCAAAAAGGGC
>ERZ1673695.77-NODE-77-length-171101-cov-87.930948_pt1 | contig 171101 bp, 153 predicted proteins | sample MGYA00580225_ERZ1673695 | MGnify/ENA primary metagenome ERZ1673695 (study PRJEB41218, sample SAMN15661739) | gut metagenome | host: Homo sapiens | place: Canada: London | collected 2015-08-20/2019-03-30 | study: EMG produced TPA metagenomics assembly of... | reverse complement strand
GGAACAACATAATGGTCAGCTTATTTTAGAAAATTCAAAAGAAACCGGCGGCGCAAAGGTTACTATGAAACTTCCTTGCTGATTTTCCGATAGTGTAATGGACGTCTTTTATGTCCGTCCATTTTTCAAATCTTTATGGAATCTTCAAAAATTCCTCTTATCATGTATCTAAAGAAAAAACATCTGCCCAGCGGCAGAAAAGAAAAAAACCGCTGCTGGGCAGACCCATTTTCACGCTTAATTTATATTCACTGGTGGCGGTTTTGAGAAATCAAGGCCGCTGCTTTCTTTCTGTCATTCCCAGCAGTTAAAGGCATGGCGGCCCACGGGAGGACGCCGCCATGCTGTTTTACTATCATTATAATCTAATCCACTTCTACCGCTTAAAAAAAGCCTTGCCCCGCTACGGGAATATTCCGGCTATGAGTATGAACTATACCATGTAAGAAAACAACAAAACGCTTCAAATCGTCGCCCGGTAGGTTTACGACCTGCCGGGCGATTTTTGTCGATTTTCGCGGATTGTCATTTCCGGCAAAAAATCAGATGGAAAAGGAGGCGGTCAGCAGACCAGGGCCAGCATAGGCCCCTGACAACGGACAGGATCATCCTGCTCACTCCCCACGGAAAGGGGGTGAGAAGATGAAAGTTACCCCTGATGATTACGGGAGGCGCTGCCAGTTTGACCATTTTTGCAAGCTGGTAACCTCCGCCAAGGATATGATTTGAAACGATCTTGATAATTGACCGACATATGAAGATGCGCTGCTTGTAATTCTGCAAGCAGCGCGTCTTTATGTTTTTCCTGAAATGTTGTTCTGGCAATGATATGACCGTGACTACTATTTGACTACTATCATCCGAAATCCCAAAAAAGCCGGTTTGTCCAGTGTTTTCAATGGCTTTGCAATCATTCAGAAAAGCCGGGGAATCTCGTCGAAAACCGTATAACCCTTGAAAATACAGCATTTTATCAGTTGATGCCTGAAAACTCCGACCGTCGACATTGCTCCTGTCAAGCTCTATCCTTATGTAAAAAAGCAAGACGCAAACTCATGCATTTGAGTTTGCGTCTTGCTTTTGCCCGTACCGACTGTACCCCCATGACACATTGTGTACCTATGGGGCGAAACAGTTGAAAATAAAGGGTTTATCGCAAAATGCTCACCTTAACTTATTATACGCTTTCACACTGTTTTATCCTTCCCTTGGACGCTGATAAGGGCAAACACAAGGGCAAGAAAATCTGATAACAAGACATAACAGAATGTGGCAATCGGAGAACTGTAACGTATGTGCGAATATATTATACTGGAGAATTTATTATATGGACAAGTACATTTTTGATGAAAGCAATGGTTTATGGTATGAATTGCAGGGAGATTATTATATCCCTTGTCTGATACTTACCGAAGAAGAAACACAGCCTAGCCTCTGCTTTGCGGTAAGTTTTCATAAATGCCTGTACATCAGGATAACCGTCATCAGTCAGAATATCGGGGAGTTTATCCAACTTTTCATCAAGTTCGGCTTCAGTCTGCTGTATCTGTTTTTCCAGAGCCTTTCGTTCCTTGCCCTTGAAAATACCCGTGGTTTCCGCAAGCTGCTGTCGCAGATTCGGGAGTGTGACTTCCTGTATCTTTTTGATTGCTTTCGCCTGCTTCTGTACCTTTAGCATAAGGTTCTGCATTGTGCGGAACTCGTCCATATCCATATTGAGGACTGGCTTGGGCGGCATATCCTTTTCACGGATGATGGCTTGCAGAAATTCCTTTGCCTTGCTAACGATACCTCTGAACAGATTTGGAAGCCAACCGTTTTCACAGATGGACTGACCGGCTTTATCGTGGATTTCGCTCTGCTTGATTTCCAGTATCTTTGCTTTTTCAATGCCCGATACAAGAGCCAAATCCGCCGTTCTGTTCCATTCCTGCCTTGCGGTGTTGTCCGCTTCGATTTCGGCAGTCTTGGGGTTGTTCTTGCCTATCTTTTTTGTTGGGAGATACACGCTGTTCTTATCAAACACTTTCAGTCGCTGTTCGGGATCTGAAATATGGGAATTGATGAGATCGGTGTAAACTTCTTTTGCTTCTGCTATGAACGCTTCGCTTTTGAAACGCTCGTCTTTGGTTGTGAATAAATGGCTTTCGTAAACATCCCCTTTTTTAATAACGGTACAGCCTTTTCGGATTTGACCGTTCTCGTCTGTGATTTCTTTCTTGGTTCGTACCCTTTTTCCTGTTTCGTCATATGACCTGCACGACCGGCTGTGTCGGCGGCGCGGGCCAGCCCATCGGCCGCAGGGAGCAAAAATATGCACGCGCCAAAGGTCTTTATGAAGCAGACCGCAAGACGCTTATCAAATCTTCGCAGCACAACCCGATTCTCAAGACGCTCTATGAGAAGCTGCTGCCTGAGAAGGCGCACGAGCTGCTGCACGTCCACTATCCGCAGCCGGAATAATATCCCGTTCCTTTCCGCCCATGCAAACGCGGGAGCAATCATCCGTACCCCGTATAGAAGAAGCCTTCGCTTTGCGGAGGCTTCTTCTTTTCTCCAAAGCCGCAAACGGCTTTGGAGAAAAGGACTTGCGCTCCGACCCGCGCGCCCCCGCCGGCAAAGCCGATCTTCGACTCAAAGTGCGTGCCCAGATGGTATTTCTCCGGCATATCCAACGGCAGCGTGCAGTGCGCAAAGACAATTTCGTTTGCCGCCCTGTCCACACGGGACGGATTGCACTGGAAGGCATGCTGACCGCTCACAGTACCGAGAATCGACATGGAAAGCAGCGTCGGAAGGTCCGCCTCACAGCCGCCGAAGATGCCGTTTGCATTGAGAAGCGCCAGTCCGAGACATCCGGTGTTCTTCACCAGCGTCAGAAGGTCAAAGCAGCGGACGCTGACGCCGGCGAGCTGGTACCGCTCCACTAGGCGTCGAAACGCGCCGTAAATTTCAAGCGCCTGCACAACCTGGTCATGGTCAAAGGGCTTTTTCAGGAGTTCCTGCGTATAAGCACTTTCGGGATACGATTTTTTCTCAATTTCAGAAATCAATTCGTCCCGCAACAAAAGTAGTCTCTTATTTTTGATTATTGCCATGCAGCCTTCGTGATCCGCAAACAACCTTAAAAGCGACCTGAATTCAAGAAAAATGAACACAGGTGCCGCTGCAGAATTTTTTCTGCAACGGCCCCTGTATTCTCTATATGCACTTTACAATTCCTTCTGCCGCAGCAAAACCGCTGCGCAGACACGGTCGGCGATCAGGCCGCGGTCGCGCGGCGCGTAGTATTCCAACAATGGACGCAGCATATCCATCAGTTCTTCTTGGTTGAAACGCGAAATCTGAAGTTGCCTGCCGTAAAGCGTCTGAGCCGTGTGCATTTGACGATTGAATGTCGTGCCGAACGGCCTGGCGCGCAGATCACGGATGAGCGCCTCCGGCGCAATGTCCATGGGCGAAAACTGTGTGTTGGACAGCAGTCCCGCGCCCTGATCAAAAAACGGGCAGTAGTCATATCGACCATCCTGCTCAATCACAGCAATGTTATTGAGATGCCGGTCATCATTCAGCACCAGTGCGTCGATTTCAAACAGCATTGTCAGGTATCGCGGGAATTCTGAGAGATTTGTGATCTCGACCGTTCTCTCTGCCAGATATGCAATTCGCTTTTTATCGCTGGACAGGCCCTCCAATTTTTCTTTGAGGGAGTGTCCCAAGTGCTGCCAGTACAGATGCGCAAGCGTTACGATGGACTGCCTGTGCTGCAAAAATTCTCGCTGCTGCATCCGGTACGATCCCGGCCGTGAACGTGCAGCCGCTCCATTTGATATCGTGTAAAGCGGAACGGCGTATCCTGCTCTAATCAGGTAGTGACAGATCTGCTGGAAGGAGCAGTCTCTGACACAACTGAAGAATCAAAAGGCAAGTGAGCTCTGTGCATCAAGTTTTTCTTGCTGTCATACGACGTTTTTTGAAAGCAAATTTCAAAAATCTATAGTGTTGAGTTATGACAGAAAGTCCGATAAAATCTCGCGATTTCGGCGGGTTTTCCATGTAAATTGTTCGATTTTTCCAAAAAGCTATTCTTTGTTTCTTGCGGCACAGAGTTTGCGCTGCGGATTTGACAAACTGGAATTTGTCATATTCCCATCACATAGATTTGGCAGGGATTCCATTTATCCCATAATGTAGGAAATACTTCAAACTCCTTAAAACCGATAGAAATATAAAACCGATTTGTATCGTCATAGGATTTATATTTCCCCATTTGAACAGTTTTGACCTGTATAAATGAATAACCCATTTCTTTTGCAGCCTTTTTCGCACGGTTAAAAAGTTCTTTTCCGATTCCCTTGCGGTGATATTCATTTAAGACGCCCATAACCGCAAGCTCAACTGTATCTTTTCCCGTTTCTTTGAGATACAAAAATCCCAAGTCTTTTTCGTTTTCCATGGCACAAAAGAAGACTTTCCCTGCGCTGTCGCGGATATATTCTTCTCGTGCCTCAGGGATTCCAAACCATTCAGGCAGTTCTTCCAATATATTTCTGGTTATGCTCTTTTTATCCTCATCATTTGCTATTTGAATGATATGCATGTCAAAAACTCTCCTCCAAAAATTCCGATTTGTTTCATTATAGCAAACGATCTGCCAAAACACAATCGCAGCCGTCCGGAGTACACCGGACGGCTGCATTACGTTTAAACCTGTTTTATGTCAGCCGGTACACCGTCAATCCGTCACAGATCCCGCAGGCGCGGAAGCCCTTTTTGAGCGCAATCCGCCTGGTTGCTGCCTGTGCCGGAGCACACTCGAGCACGACGCTTTTCTGCGCCTGTCGTGCCCGGTCGATCAGCCGGTCCGTCAGCGCCGACGCATAGCCGCGTCCCCAATATTCCGGAAGCAGCACCCAGCCAATCTCTACGCTTTCCGCGTCGTATGCGTGATAGATCACATAGCCGATAAAGCTTCCGTTTTCCTCGACGGCATACACAAGCGGCGGCTCCGACAGTCCCGCGTGATGCAGAAACGCCTCGGCCTGTACCCGGTCGTACGGCGGCTCCAGATACCGCATGACCTCCGGGTCGGACAGCAGCCGGTACAGTGCGTCCGCATCGCCGGGCCGCATATTGCGAATCGTGATATTCACCGTTTTTCCTCCGTAAGCCTTGATTTGCATCGCCTCGTGTGATTGAGGCTTATCGCAGGCAGACAAATCAGAATCTGTTATACCTCTTTGTGGCCGAATGAAATACTTACGCACAGGATATTATCCCCTCTTGAAATTCTGATTTGTTTCATTATAGCAAACCCGCGCCCAAAACACAATGCAGCCGCCCGGAGTACACCGGACGGCTGCGTCTGTTTTCCATAAACTAAAAGTTGGCAGCTTCCTTATATTTCTTTGATATACATTTCTTCCACTGCCCCTAGTGCAGGCTGCTTTCTTCCGCTTGCAGCAAACCCGTGTGCCTCATAGAACTTAATTGCACGCAAATTATTGTCGAATACCCAAAGCATGACCTTCGAATATCCGGAACTTTTTATATCGTCCAGTATTTGCTTCATCATCATTTTTCCGTAGCCTTTGTGCCAGTTGTCCTTGAGTGAATGAATACAAATCAACTCCGCAAACCCGGCCATATCCTTTTCTCTGGACGCATCCCACCAGGCGATGCAATGGGGATTTCCATCCAATTCTAAAATGTATCCATTCCCTTTGTTTTCAGCTAAGAGCTTTCTGTACATCTCTGTTGCCTTCTTAAGTTCCGTACATTTTGAAAGAATGTCAGCAGGTACGATTTCCCGAAAGGCTTCTTTCCAGCTTTCCGTTTGTACATATGCAAGACTGTTCTCATCTCCGGGCCTTACCCTTCTGATATGAGCAGGTTTATCCATAAAGATTTCCTCCCTTGTTCCTTCAGAAAGTCTGCAATTCTAACTTATTTTTATTATAGCAAACCTGCCCCGAAAACACAATCGCAGCCGCCCGACACCGGGCAGCTGCGATTTGTACATCTTATCAATGGCTGACGGCCATCTGGCGCTTAGCTCTGCCGGTTCCGGCATGACCGGACTCAAACGGTTTTTGAAGCGCTCAGAATGTTGCGACCTGCTGGGCGGCAGGCTCCGCCGGCTCCACACTTTTGGCGGTCAGGATCGGGCCGACGCCCTTGTAGAGGCTGTGGAACTTGACCTCCACCGTCGCCGTGACGGTCACCCAAGATTTCACCGCCAGAGCCGATGCGCCGGCGAACTTACACGGAATGCCCATAAAGGTGATGTCCGCCTCACAGCACGTCATGACAAACCGGCCCGGCGCGAACATGCCTTCCTTTTCCTTGCGCAGACGGGCGACCTGACCCTTGAAGCGCACGGTCTTTCCGGCGTATTTCTTCGGTTCCTCGGTGATGTCGCGGTAGAACAGCGCATAGTCCTCGTCCTCGATCTCCACGACCGGCGCGTTCAGGTCGAACGGCAGCGGGTCCTCGATCTCGTCATACTGCGTTGTCCCGTCGGTGAATTCATAGATGATGTCGATCCTGCGGTTGACTGCGCGTGCGATCTTGTGATACGGCATCACGTCCTCACCCGGCTTCATGCGGTTAAAGACCACAAGCTCCGCGCCCGCCAGCTTGTCAACCACGAGCTGACGCATATTTGCGTTGTAGCTCATAAACGTTGACGCATCGGCGAACATGACCTCCTGCGCGATCTGCCACGCATCCGGCGTTTTCAAATAGAAATCCGCCGCGAGGTGCATGCCGTTCAGTTCTGCGACCACGCGCTCGGCGCGGTGCTTCTTGGCAAGCGCCGTCAGCTTTTCCGGACTCAGCTCGTCATAGTCGAGCGTCTCAATATAAACGTTCTTCGAGGGATAGGTGGAAAGATCATATTCCTCCTCGCCCTCCTCCAGCACGAGCAGCAGCGTCCGCTCGCCGGAATTGAAGCGCGCGTCCTCCAGCGTCTGCTGGATGAAGCGGGTCTTGCCGGACTCCAGAAAGCCCGTAAAGACATACATCGGGATCGCCGTCATGTCCTTGCCTCTCATTCTGCTGTGCCGAACAGCTCGGCCACAGCCATTTCATTGAGTCTCGAGCCGATCACACAGATGCGGCCCGTGACCATCGCGCAGCCGTCGCGGATGTCCGGCTCGCCGGGAACGTAGTCGAAGTGGATCCAGCGCTCGCCCTCGGCGCTTGCGACATAGCCCTTCGCACGCAGGACGATGCCATACTTCTCCGTGTCCTCCAGCGCCTTCAGGCAGCGCTCGATCTCGGCTTTGGTGTATTTCTTGTGCGTTTCCTCGCCCCAGCTGATGAACACCTCGTCAGCGTCGTGGCCGTGGTGGTGATGGTGGTGCTCGTGTCCGTCCTCGTCATGGTCGTGATGGTGGTGGCAGCTGCATGCGGGATCGTTGCACTCCTCGTCATCATCATGGTCGTGATGATGGTGGTGATGCGCGTGCTCGTCTTCGTCGTCATGCTCGTGATGGTGGTGATGCTCGTGCTCTTCCTCGTCATCATGGTCATGATGGTGGTGGCAGCTGCACGCAGGATCGTCGCACTCCTCGTCCTCGTCATGGTCGTGATGGTGGTGATGGTGGTGCGCCTCCTCCTCGAGCTTCGCAAGCTCAATGGCGATGGTGCTGCGCTGATCCATTGCGTCCATCAGCTGCTCGCCCGTCAGCTCGTCCCACGGCGTCGTGACAATGATCGCGTCCTTGTTGTGCTCACGGATCATGTCCACGCACTGGTCGAGCTTCTGCTCGCTCATGCCGCCGGTACGGCTGAGGATGATGGTGTTGGCGGTCTCGATCTGGTTATTATAGAACTCGCCGAAGTTCTTCATATACATTTTGCACTTTGTCGCGTCGGCCACCGTCACAAAATTGCCGAGCTGCACATCGTCGCTCGTCACCTTGCGCACCGCGCCGATGACGTCCGACAGCTTGCCGACGCCCGACGGCTCGATCAGAATGCGCTCGGGGTGGTACTCGTCGATCACCTTTTTGAGCGCACGTCCGAAATCACCCACCAGCGAGCAGCAGATGCAGCCGGAGTTCATCTCGGTGATCTCAATTCCGGCCTCCTGCAAAAAGCCTCCGTCAATGCCGATCTCGCCGAATTCGTTCTCGATCAGAACGAGCTTCTGGCCGTGATAGGCTTCCTGGATCATCTTTTTGATGAGCGTGGTCTTGCCCGCGCCGAGGAAACCGGAATAAATGTCAATTTTCGTCATGAAAAAACACCTTCTATGTGAATTTTTTCTTTTAGGCAACACCGCACAATTCGGCAAGCAGCTTCGGCGAAAGATTTTTCGTCAAGGCAAGGTTTGAAAAGCGCAGGAATACTGTATGTACCCGCAAGGGGCATGCCGCATCCGTAAGGCGTCTTCGACGCCAACGGCTGCGCAATATTTCAAGCTTTTCAGACCGCAGAATTGGCGGAAAAGATCCGTCGAAGCGCGAAGACGCAACTGTGCGATGTTGCCTTTATTATATCACGGTTGTCAAGCGTGATCCGCCCGGTTTCCCTCTTTTTTCGTCTCCGCGCATGCACGGTCAGACGAAAAAAGGATTGTGTATCGGGGCAAACTATAGTATATTATGTATACAAGATCAGGGAGGTACGCCTATGGAATCACCAAATTTTGAACGTGACGACAAGATGCTGGAGGAGCGCCGTCTGCGCCGTCTGGAGCAAAAGCGCCGCCGCCGGCTTCAGCAGCGCATCGTTCTCGGCGTGCTCATTGTGATCCTGATCCTCACGATCGTGCTGATCGCACGCGGCTGCCAGAGCCGAAGGGACACGGGCGGCAAGCCGCAGTCCGTCCCGGTGCAGAACACGCCCACCGCGCAGATCCCCGACGCACAGCCGGACACCGTTATTACACTTGCCGCCGTCGGCGACATCATGGTCTATGACGAGCAGATCGCCGCCGCAAAGCAGGCAGACGGAAGCTATGATTTTTCCGACAGTCTCTCCGCTGTTTCGGCGCTGACGATGGGCGCGAACCTCACGGTCGGCAATCTGGAGCTGAACTTCTGCGGCGAGCCGTATTCCGGCCGTCCGGATTTCCGCGCGCCGGAGGCACTGGCGCTGGCGCTCAAGGAAAAAGGCTTTGATCTTGTCCAGACCGCCAACACCTACAGCATCCAGAACGGCATTTCCGGCCTGAAAAGCACCATCAAATACCTCAATACCGTCGGCATCGACCACGTCGGCACCTACGCCGCCAAGGACGACAAGGAGACGAACGATGGCGTTCTGCTCAAGAATGTGAACGGCATCAAGATTGCCTTCATCGCCTATACCAAGGGTCTCAACAACATCTCCGTGCCGGAGGGCTCGGAATACTGCGTCGATCTGCTCTACAAGGACTATGACAGCGAATACAAGGAGGTCAACAAGGACGCCATCGTGAAGTCCGTGAAGGCCGCCAAGGCGCTCAGCCCCGATCTGATCGTCGCCATGCTCCATTGGGGCAGCGAGTGGGATACGACCGTTGTCTCAACGCAGGACAAGATCACAGACCTCCTGCTGACAAACGGCGTGGACATCATCCTCGGCTCACACCCGCACGTTGTCGGCGAGATGAAGCAGGTCCCCGTCACCACCGTCGATGGCCAGCAGAAAACCTGCTTTGTCGCCTACAGTCTCGGCAATTTCCTCTCCAGCCCCGACAGCCAGAAATATGATTACGCGATGGAATCGCTCATTTTGAATTTACAGATCACAAAAAACGGCAGCACCGGCGAGACCGCCCTGACCGGCATCTCCTACACGCCGCTGTATATTCTGAAGACCGAGAGCGACGTGGAGGGCACGCGCTATCAGGTCGTCCCCATCCGCAGTGCCATCAACAACAACCTTTTCCCGGAGATGAACGACGCATTCACCGCCGCGATCGCGCATCTGCGCACCAACACCGCGTCGGACTATGACTCCGGAAAATAAGCCGCGCACACCGCGTCTCAGAGGTGATACCCATGCCGCAGAGCAACTATGAAAAGGCATTCGAGCGAATGCCCTCGGAATTTCTAAAATACGACCAGCAGCGCATGATCCAGAACTTTCACCTTGCGCACGACGGCGCGTATCTCTATCTGACCATGCTGGCGCGGCACTACCGCGTCAGCCGTCATGAGGGAACGGCCGAATGGACGGAAAACGGCGCGGACTATGCTCCCGCCGGCATCCTCGACAGCATGGTGCTCTACGATCTGCTCTGCTGCGCAAAGGACGGTTGCCGCCTTGCGGGGCGCTTCTGCCGTGCGGAAAATCTGCCCGGCGCGGCGTATGGCGCCGATCCCGCCAAGGGCATGTTCACCGCTTTCGCCGCGCGCTGTGACCGCGCGCCGCAGGCGCTTGCGCTGGCGTGCCGCAGACTCGGCGGCGTCGATTTGCAGATAGGCGAAGTGAGCTGCCGGCTGCCGCTGTTCGATTTTTTGCCCGTGATCGTGCAGTTCTGGTCCTCGGACGAGGAATTTCCGCCGGTTCTGAAGCTGATGTGGGATGAAAACACGCTTTCCTTCCTCCATTTTGAGACCGTCTGCTACGCCGCCAGCTTCCTCATTTCAAGGCTGGAGGCCCTGATGGACAAGCCTTGAGCGCAGGGCGCAGCAGAAACCTGCTCGAACCATTCGGCGCTCACATAGTTTCAGTTGACGCATCCGTGGATTGATCGTAACATTTGAACACATAAACAGACCGGCAAGGTGGGATTCGGTAAAGGAGGATGTCCGTATGAAAAAGAAAAATCCTGTTTTGATCGCTTTTGCATTTGGTGCGCTACCTTTCCTTGTCGGCGGAATTCAAAACTGGTATATACTCGCCCATGCAGATTCTGCTTTCCCGTATGGCCTGATATCACTGGCTGCGCTGCTCGTCTGGGGATGTATTGCGTTTTTTCTTGACAAGCATTATCGCATGACGAGAGCCATTTTTATTTCCTTGAATCTGATTGCTGCATTTGACTTGCTGCTGGTTGGCATTCAGGAACTGGCTTTTCATGCCTATTGGGCGAATGGCATTGGAGTATGGTCACAGCTTTTCTACTTGCCCATATTGAACCTTGGTTTCAGCCTGACAAGTTGGAGCCACAGTGTATTCACGGCGTATGCCGCCTGCTTTGTTCTCATGGCCGCGGTCTCTTTTGCAGGCTGTAAATTGAGTGAAAAGCTCCAAAAATAAGATGCTGCGTTTCTGCGCAGCCTCCGGTTTTCCGGAGCATCAAAGCCCTTTCGAAACAAACCGGCGCCCCGCGAAACACGCCTGCCGGGAGCATGCAACAAGAAACCCTCCGTATGATCGATACATACGGAGGGTCAACTGTTTTATGAACCTTGTTCTGCCGGAGCGTTTACAGCTCGCAGTTGTTGACAGTGCGCGGGAACGGGAGCACGTCGCGGATGTTGGAGATGCCGGTGAGATACATGACGCAGCGCTCGAAGCCGAGGCCGAAGCCCGCGTGACGGGCGGTGCCGTACTTGCGCAGATCGAGATAGAACTTGTAATCCGCGGGATTGAGGCCAAGCTCGTTCATGCGCGTCAGCAGCTTGTCATAATCGTCCTCACGCTGGCTGCCGCCGATGATCTCGCCAATGCCGGGAACGAGGCAGTCCATGGCCGCAACGGTCTTTCCATCGGGGTTGAGCTTCATATAGAAGGCCTTGATCTCCTTCGGATAGTCGGTGACGAAGACCGGACGCTTGAAGATCTGCTCGGTGAGATAGCGCTCGTGCTCCGTTTGCAGGTCGCAGCCCCAGAAGACCTTGTAATCGAACTTGTCGTTGTGCTTTTCCAGAAGTGCAACGGCATCGGTGTAGGTGACGTGGGCGAAATCGGAGGTCATGACATGGTGCAGGCGCTCCAGAAGGCCCTTGTCGACGAACTGGTTGAAGAAATTCATCTCCTCCGGCGCATTTTCCAGCACATAGGCGATGATATACTTGATCATATCTTCGGCAAGACGCATGTTGTCGGTGAGGTCGGCAAACGCGATCTCCGGCTCGATCATCCAGAACTCTGCCGCATGGCGCGTGGTGTTGGAGTTTTCGGCGCGGAAGGTGGGGCCGAAGGTGTAGATGTCGCGGAATGCCATGGCGAAGGTCTCGCCGTTGAGCTGACCGGAGACGGTCAGGTTGGTGGGCTTTCCGAAGAAGTCCTTGGCGTAGTCGATCTTGCCGTCGTCCGTCTTGGGCGGGTTCATGAGATCCAGCGTGGTGACCTGGAACATTTCGCCCGCGCCCTCGCAGTCAGAGCCGGTGATGAGCGGCGTGTGGACATAGACAAAGCCGCGCTCCTGGAAGAACTTGTGGATGGCGAACGCGATGAGGCTGCGCACGCGGAAGACTGCCTGGAAGGTGTTGGTACGCGGACGCAGGTGCGTGACGGTACGCAGATACTCCATGGAGTGGCGCTTGGGCTGGATGGGGAAGTCGGGCGTGGAGGGGCCTTCGACAAAGACCTCCTTGGCCTGAAGCTCGAACGGCTGCTTTGCATCGGGCGTCAGCACGAGCGTGCCGGTCACGATGACGGCGGCGCCGATGTTCAGCTTGGAGATCTCTGCAAAGTTCTGAAGCTCAGAGCCATAGACGACCTGAAGCTGAGAGAAAAATGTGCCGTCGGACAGGTTGATGAAGCCAAAGTTCTTGCTGGCGCGCAGGTTGCGCACCCAGCCGCCGACTTTGATCTCCTTACCTGCGTAGGTGTCCGTGTCCTTGAACAGAGAACGGACGGAAATAAGCTGTTCCATAATATAGATCCTCTCTTGCCGCGCGGGCATTGTATTTGTCATTACAGGAGCAGAATGCCGGCCTTGCGGCACGGCCCGGCAGATTCCGCGTTTTGCATGCCCGACACGGGGCACCCCGGAAGATTGAACAATTATACAACAATGCGGGTGCAAATTCAAGGATGCTCCGCACATATTTGTATAAAAGCCTTTGCTTTTTCCGCCGGAAAGCGCTGAAACGAGAAAAAGGCTGCCGCGAACGGATGCAAATTTGCCTTTACCTTCCGGCCTTTCTTTGATATAATGCAGAAAACGAACACGAATGTGGGGAAATTTCCATGAGAATGAGAAGAAGAAACAATCTCGAGCCGCGCATGGCGGCGTGCGAAAGCGTCTGGATCCACGACCCGGAGGCGCGGCACGGGCATTGGCGCGAGCTGATGCCGCAGTGCCGGGAGCTGCGCGTCGAGGTCGGCTGCGGCAAGGGAAAATTCACGGTCGAGACGGCGCAGGCCGAGCCGGACGTGCTGCTCATCGCCATTGAGCGCGTGCCGGACGCGCTGGTGCTGGCGATGGAGAGCGCGGTGAAGCTGGGGCTGAAAAACGTCTTTTTCGTCTCGCTGGACGCGGCGAACATCGACCAGTTTTTTGACGAGAGCGAGATCGACCTGCTCTACATCAACTTCTGCGACCCGTGGCCGCGGAAGAAGAACGCAAAGCGCCGCCTGACCTATCACAGCTTCCTTGAAAAGTACAAGAAGGTGCTGAAGCTCGGCGGCGAGATCCACTTCAAGACCGACAACGCCAAGCTCTTTGAGTGGTCGCTGCCGGAGATGGAAAGCTGCATGCTGTCGCTGCGCAACGTCACGCGCGACCTGCACGCAAACGGACCGGTCGGCATCATGACGGGCTACGAGGAAAAATTCTACGCGCTGGGGACGCCCATCAACCGCGTGGAGGCGGTCGTCGTCACAAAGCAGCCGCGCCCCGAGGATCCCAAGGAGGAAACGGATGCGGACGCGGCGGCAGAGGAGACCGCTGAGGAATAAGAACCGGCACATTCAGACTGCCAAAAAACCTCGTAGAGTTTCGCCGCGCACGGCGAAAGAAAATGTAAATCGGTTTTGTCCGGGGGCGTGAACCTCGGACAAAACACAAAACACCCGGCAAGTGTGGAATTTGTGCGCGGACCGCGCACAAATTATGCGCGCAGCCGGGTGCAGCCTTTTCAAACGCGAACCAAGTCCCGCGGTTCGCGTTTGAGAGCTTGTCAAAATGACTATTTTGACAAGCTCAATCTCCCGCCCTATCAGAGATGATACGGCGGGAGATTTTTTGATCATTCCAGCTCGAATGCGCCGGTATAGAGCTGATAATATGTGCCCTTCTGGGCGATGAGGTCATCGTGCGTGCCGCGCTCGATGATGCGTCCGTGGTCGAGCACCAGAATGGCATCGGAGTTCTGCACGGTCGAGAGACGGTGGGCAATGACGAACACAGTTCTGCCCTTCATGAGCGCGTCCATGCCGCGCTGGACAAGAAGCTCGGTACGGGTGTCGATGGAGCTGGTCGCTTCGTCGAGGATCATGACGGGCGGATCGGCGACGGCTGCGCGCGCGATGGACAGAAGCTGGCGCTGGCCCTGCGAGAGATTTGCGCCGTTGGCGGTCAGCATCGTGTCGTAGCCGTCCGGCAGGCGCGTGATGAAATCATGCGCGTTTGCGAGCTTTGCTGCCGCAATGCACTCGTCATCCGTTGCGTCGAGCTTGCCGTAGCGGATGTTCTCCATGACCGTGCCGGTGAACAGATTCACATCCTGAAGGACAATGCCGAGCGAGTGGCGCAGATCGGCCTTTCGGATGTGGTTGATGTTCACGCCGTCATAGCGGATCTTGCCGTCAGCAATGTCATAAAAGCGGTTGATGAGGTTCGTGATCGTGGTCTTGCCCGCGCCGGTCGCGCCGACAAACGCGAGCTTCTGGCCGGGCTTTGCATAGAGCGAGACGTCATGCAGGACGGCCTTTTCCGGCACATAGCCGAAATCCACGTCGAAAAAGCGCACGTCACCGCGCAGCGGAACAAGTGTAAAGCTGCCGTCCTCGCGCGGACATTTCCATGCCCAGCGGCCGGTGCGCTCGGCGCACTCGGTCAGGCTGCCGCCGCGTTCACAGACATTGACGAGCGTGACACAGCCCTCGTCCGACTCCGGCTGCTGATCGAGCAGCTCGAAAATGCGCTTCGCGCCCGCGATCGCCATTGCGACGGAGTTGAACTGCTGGGAAACCTGCGAGACGTTGCCGGTGAACTGCTTGCACATGCCGAGATACGACGCGATGACCGAGATCGTCAGCGGTGCGACGAACGAGCCTGTCCGCACAAGATTCTGCACGGAGAGATTGGGGATGATTCCGCCGGAGGTGATGAGCATACCGCCGGCAAACGCGGTCAGGACATAGAGAAGATTTCCGATGTTGTTCATGATCGGGCCAAAGATGTTCGCAAAGCGGTGCGCGTTTTCCGCGTCATGGAACAGCTGCTCATTCAGTGCGTCAAAGTCGCGCTTGGAGGCCTCCTCGTGGCAGAAGACCTTGATGACCTTCTGGCCGTTCATCATTTCCTCGATGAAGCCCTCGGCCTTGCCGAGTGAGCGCTGCTGGCGGACGAAGAACGTTGCGGACTTGCCGCCGACACGCTTGGTCGCGCTCGTCATGGCGCAGATGCCGAGCACCACGACCAGCATCAGCGGGACGCTGAAGTAGACCATCATGCACAGAACGCCGATGACCGTCAGCGCGCAGTTGAGAAGACTCGGCAGACTCTGCGAGATGACCTGCCGGAGCGTGTCGGTGTCGTTGGTGAAGCGGCTCATGATGTCGCCGCGGCTGTTGCGGTCAAAGTAAGAGACGGGGAGGCTCTGCATCTTGCTGAACATCCGCACGCGGGTCTTGTGCAAAAAGCCCTGCGTGATGCCGGCCATGAGCTGCTGAAGCGTTGCAACGAGGATGACGTTGAGCGTGAACAGCAGGATCATGGTGAGGATCGCCGAGAAAATCTTTGCCGAAACGCCGTCCCAGCCGACGACAAGACCTTCCTCAATGTAGCTGGTGATGGTTTCGATGTAGGCGGCGGGCGTGATGTCGATGAGCGCGCCGACGATGACGCAGACGGAGGCAATCGTCATTTTGACAGGATAGTCGCGGAACAGCATTTTCAGAAGCCTTCCGAGCACCTTGAAGTCCATTTTGCCGCGTCCGGCGCCGATGGGTGCGCGTCCGCGCGGTCCGGGATTAGCCATTCTGCACACCTCCGATCCGGTTCTGGGATTCATAGACCTCGCGATAGATCTCGCTCTTTTGGAGCAGCGCCTCGTGTGTGCCGACCGACTCGATGCGGCCATCATCCATGACCACTATGAGATCGGCGTCCTGCACGGAGGAAATCCGCTGGGCGATGATGAATTTGGTCGTGCCGGGGATCTCCTCGCGCAGCGCCTGACGGATGAGGGCGTCGGTGCGGGTATCGACGGCGGAGGTCGAGTCGTCAAAGATCAGCACCTTCGGCTTTTTCAGCAGCGCCCGCGCGATGCAAAGCCGCTGCTTCTGACCGCCGGAGACGTTGGTGCCGCCCTGCTCGATGTAGGTGTCATAGCGGTCGGGGAAGGTCTGGATAAACTCGTCCGCGTGCGAGACGCGGCAGGCGTGAAGCATTTCCTCGTCGGTGGCGTTCGGGTCGCCCCAGCGGAGATTCTCCTTGATGGTCCCGGAGAAAAGCACATTCTTCTGGAGCACGACGGCAACCTGGTCGCGCAGGGTGGTCAGATCATACGCGCGCACGTCGATCCCGCCGACACGCACCGTGCCATCGCTTGCGTCGTACAGACGCGAGATGAGCTGGATGAGACTCGTTTTCGACGAGCCGGTGCCGCCGATGATGCCGACGGTCTGGCCGGAGGCAATGTGCAGGTCGATGTGCTCCAGCGCCATGCGCTCGGCATGGGCGGAGTATTTGAAGCTGACATTGTCAAAATCCACGCTGCCGTTCGGGACAGTATAGACCGGCTCGGCGGGGTTATGGAGGTCGCTCTGTTCATCGAGCACCTCGCAGACACGCTTGACCGAGGCGGAGGACATGGTGATCATGACAAAGACCATGGACAGCATGTTGAGGCTCATCAGGATCTGCATGGAATAGGTGATCATGCTGGTGAGAGAGCCGACGCCGAGATAGCTGCCGTGCGAGCCGATGATGAGCCGTGCGGCAAAGTAGCTGATGAGGATGCGGCATGCCGCGATGCAGAAGTTCATCAGCGGGCTGTTGAGCGCGAGCAGACGCTCGGCGTGGAGGAAATCCTTGCGCACATCGTCGGATGCGGCGGTGAATTTCTCCGTTTCATAGCCCTCGCGGACGAAGCTCTTGACCACGCGCATGGCCTGAATATTCTCCTGAACGGAGTTGTTCAGCCGGTCATACTTTTTAAAGACGGCGCGGAACAGCGGCAGCGCCTTCTTCACCATCAGACCGAGGCCGAAGCCAAGGAACGGGATGATGGCGGCAAAGACGAATGCGAGCTGCTTGCCGACGCGGACGGACATGACGGTCGCGATGATGAGCATCATTGGCGCGCGCACAGCCATGCGTATGAGCATCATAAAGGCATTTTGAATGTTGGATACGTCGGTCGTTAGACGCGTGACGAGAGACGAGGTGGAGAAGCGGTCGATGTTCGCAAAGGAGAAATCCTGTACCTTGTAATACAGATCGTGCCGCAGATTCTTCGCAAAGCCGGACGCGGCGGTCGCACAGAACCAGCCGGAGGCCACGCCGAACAAGAGAGACAGCATGGCCATGAGAAAAAGCTGAATGCCATATTGGATGATCTGCTCGCGGCCGCAGCCGTTCTGGATGCCGTTTACGAGCCTGGACGTGATCAGCGGGATGATGCACTCACACGTGACCTCGCCGACCATGAATACAGGTGTCAGGATCGTTTGGAGCTTGTACTGCCGGATGCACCCGGCAAGGCGTTTGATCATATGCTGAATTCCTCCTTCTTCATTTCATTGCTCAGATTTTCATAGGCCAGATCGAGCAGCCTTCCGAAGCTTATGGCTTCCTCCGGCGTCATGCCTGCCACCATCGTGCGCTCGAGCGCCTGAATGTGGCGTTCGATCTCCTTCTGACACTCCTCGGCCTTCGGCGTCATGGTGACGCGCTTACAGCGGCGGTCGGAGGATTCCGTCTCCGACATCAGAAAGCCCTTTGCCTCCAGACGCTGCAAAATGCCGGAGACGGTCGGGTGCGTCAGATTGAAGCGCTTTTCGATGTCGCGGGCATAGACCGGCTCGCCCGTATGCTCGGAGAGAAAGCGCAGAACGAAGGACTGCTGCCCGGTCAGACCGAGTGCGGTCAGCTTTCGGTCAATGGCGGTGTGAATGGTTTGGGACAGGATGCGGACGCGCATGCCGAGATGGCGCTGCGTTTCCATTCAGATCACCTCACAAATTATGTAGTACGCGACGTAATTACGTTGCATGCTACATTTTAAAGAGCTTTTTAGAAAAAATCAAGACCGCAGTATGCACAACATGTGCGCACACCGCGGTCTTTGAATATGGACATATTATACAAGATCAGAGCAGGGAAAGCAGCTGCCCGACGCGCAGCGCACCGCGCCGAAGGGCGCGATAGAGAAGCGCCAGATTCTCCTCGGAGTGCTCGACCTCTTTGGAATAGAGCCCGCAGAGCGTCCGGAAGCCCTCGGGCGAGGGATCGTCCCAATGCGGGAACAGACGGGTCACGGCGAGGATATGAAACACACATGCGGCAGTTTTCTCCAGCAGGCGGCCATCGACCGCGGCCTTGAGCACATAGCGGAAAAGAAAATAGACGCTCAGGTTCTCAAGCCGCGAGGCATAGCCTTCCCAAAACGCGGCGTCCGGCCGCACGGCATGGGCGCAGTCATCGAGCAGGGCAGGGAAGCGCTCCGTCAGGTGCTCCATGTTGCGAAGCAGCAGCCAGAGCGGGAAAAAAGCTGCATTTTCGCGCCGCATCCGCCGCAGGCGAAGAAGCTGGCGCTCCTGTGTGCCGTGCGTGAGAAAACGGGTGCAGAGGGGCGCGACGGCCTCCGGCTTTCCAGCGGAAAGGAGCGTCTGCGCGCGAGCGGCCATCAGCAGCACCAGCGCCAGCCGGTCGCGGACAGAGCGGCGGCGGTCCTGCGCCAGCGTGATCGCGGCGTCGCGGAAGGCGCGCACGGCAAAATACAGCGTGGGGTCGAGCGCGTTCGGCGTGGTGACGGCTTCGTGGGTCTCCTGCGTGAGGAAGGAAACGGGCTCCGGATGCTCCAGAAGCAGCCGCGCCGCCTCCGGGCAGGAGACGCAGAGCGTGATCTCCTGTACCGCGCCGTATTCCTCAAGAAAACGGGGGTGGCTGGCGCAGATGCGGCAGAGCCCCTTCTCTCCGAACTGCGCCTGAAGCGGGCAGAGACCGTCCTCTGTCAGCAGGACGCATTTGCCGTCATCGCCGAGGCGGAAGCAGGTCTCGCCGTCCTGCACGGAAAAAGCGTCCTTCAGCCTCTGGCCGAGCTCGCCTGTGACCGTGCGGTAAAACGCCATTGCGTCCTCGTCAACGACAACCTCCCAGTCTTTGCAGCAGGTGTCGGGGCAGTCGCCTGCCAGACAGTGAAATTGCGGGTAAGAATCGGGGTAGATCTGCTTCATGCTCAGCGCCTTCTTTCATTGTGCCATCATACACAATTCCGCGCGGCGCGTCAATATTGCTATTTTCCGCAGCGTGTGATATAGTATCAAAAGTATCCCAATCTGCCGATGAAACGGAGAAAAGAATGAAAAAAATCAAACAGACCTATCTGCGCAGCACATATATCACGCTGGCGATCCTGGTGCTTTTCATGGTCGCAGGCTCGATATGGGATCTGCAAATTTCAAAATGGATCTATCCCGGTCATGAGAACAGCATCGGCCAGTTTTTTGCGGCGTTCGGCGAGCTGCCGGCCTTTCTCGCGCTGACGTGCGCGGGCTCGCTGCTGCTGGTCTATCGTGAGCGCATCAATCCGGCGTGGAGCGCGCTGATCGCGGCGTGCGGCGCGGCGCTGATCGTGATGGGACTGGTGCTGTGCGTGCATGAGGCGACCGACAATGTTCCGGCGCTTCCCATGTGGGTCGCGCTGCTGGTGGCGCTGTTTATGGCGGCGATCACGGCGGCAGGCATTGTTTACTATGCGCGCGGCGCATCGGCTAAGACCGTTGTGCGGTTCGTGCTGACGCTGGCGGTCGTGGCGATCGGCACGATGCTGCTCATCAACATCGTCAAGGTGCCGTGGGGACGGGCCAGAATGCGGCTCATCACGCTGACCGGCAACGACTCTTATTTCAGCCCCTGGTGGAAGGCCGGGAGCGAGCTTAAAAAGAAGCTCGTCGCGGACGGTGTTTCCAGCAGCGAATTCCGCTCCTTCCCGTCGGGACATACGGCGTGCGCGGCATGTGCGATGCTGCTGGCGCTGCTGCCGACGCTCAAAAAGGGCGCGGAAAAACGCATTCCGCTCTTGTATCTGCTCGGCTGCGGCTGGTGCGCCGTGACGGCGTTCACGCGCCTGCGCATGGGCGCGCACTTCCTGACTGACGTGACCATGGCGTGGCTCATCACGCTGGGAATGTGCGTTTTGAGCGTCTACCTGTTCTATTTCAATAAGAAATTCTTCACAAGGCTCTGGGCGTTCATTTCCGAATCGCCGAATCCCTTCACAATGAAGAAAAAGAAAACAAATCTGTGACAGCATAGACTGCCAAAAAACTTTTCGACAAGCGTCAAAGCCGGCTCGTGCTTCTGCATGAGCCGGTTTTTCAGCGCCGCGGCGCAGAAACTCTGTTCAAGGACGCCCGGATATGGTATATTATAAATAGGAAGATTTTGACGTTTGAAGCCTGAAAACAGAGAACGCTTTTGGGACGGCGGAAGGGAGGAATCGTCATGCAGAGATTGCAGATAATTGTTTGGCTGCTGCTTTTGGTGCTTCTGTGCGGCTGTGCGGCGCAGCCGCTGCCGGATATACCGCCGGAATCACTGCCTGAGGCTGTTTCCGAGCCGGTTCAGAAGGTGCATCAGGAGGCGTGCCAAAAGCCGAAGCCTGTCCCTGCTGAGCGCGTCATTGAGGAGCCGGAGGAGGAGTACGCGCTCATTCCGGCGGAGCCGGTCTGGCTGCTTGGACGCCTGACGGAGATTTGGAGCGCGGGAGAGATGCAGTGGGCCGAACGCGGCAGTGTGCTGGAGGCGATCGCGCCGCTGCGGCTGTCCGATGCGGAAGCGCTGCTGGACGGCCTCCCGTCCGTCTCCTATTTCCAGCAGGACTATGTGCCGCTGGAGGACGTCGTGCAGGCTTTCGGACTGGAATGGGGGCAGGAACCGGACGGGCTGCGCTACCTTGCAAAGAGAAAAAACGTCGGGGAGATCCCGGACGGCTACAACGTGCCCATCCTCATGTACCACGCCGTGGGCGATGACATCTGGGGATATTCCGATCTGTTTGTCAGTACGGCGAACATGGAGGCACAGCTCAAATGGCTTCAGGAAAACGGGTATGAAACGATCTGGTTTTCCGACCTTGCACACGTTGAGGACTATGAAAAACCGGTCATTTTGACATTCGACGACGGCTACGATGACAATTACACCGTGCTGTTCCCCTTGCTGGAGCAGTATCAGGCGAAGGTGACGATCTTCGTCATTGGCAATGCGATGGGAAGCGAGCACAAAATGACGCGCGAACAGGTGTATGAGCTGGCGGCCTCCGGCCTCGTCAGCATCCAGAGCCATACCTACACGCACGGAAACCTGAGCGCGATGGACGAGGAGACGCTCCGGCAGGAAATGGAGCGCTCCAACGCGGCGCTCGCGGCCGCGACCGGCCAGATTCCGTATGTGCTGTGCTATCCGGAGGGGAAATACAGCCACCTGACCATGGAGGTCGCAAAGGACTACTATGCGTTTGCGCTGCGGATGGACGGCTGGACCTATCAGACCGGCATGGACCGGTATCAGGTGCCGCGCAGTTACATCTCGCGCCGAACCGCCATCTATGATTTCAATTGGTATGTCGGGCAGGCAGGAAAAGCCCGATAATGCAGAGCATCAAAAAACCTCGCAGTGCTTCACCATACAAGGTGAGACGCCGCGAGGCTTTGCATGCCGGCATGCGGCAGGAACCGCACGCTCCCTATTTTGATTTTGCTTTTTGCATCGGACGCAGGAACCAGACCGCGACGAGCATCGTCAGCACCTCGGCTGCGGGGACGGCAAGCCAGATGCCTGTCAGGCCGAGCTTCTGCGGCAGAATGGTCAGGAACAGAAGCAGCAGCGCAAACGAGCGCAGGAAAGTGATCATGCCCGAGAAATATCCCTTTCCGTATGCCATCATGCGGACGGAGGCGAAGATGTTGATCCCGGAGAACAGGAAGCCGAGCCCGTAGATGCGCATTCCGGTTACGGCGATCGGGAAGACGGCGTTGGAACGCTCCACAAAGCAGGACACGCCCGCCGAAGCGAGGAAATACGTCAGCGCGTAGATGACAAACGGTGCAATGGCGAAAAACCGGTGCGCATAGCGCTCAAGCTTCCGGCAGACGTCCATTTTTCCTTCTCCGTATGCCCAGCCGAGCGGCGGCGCAATGCCGATGGAAAAGCCGGAATATACACCGATGAACAGGAATTGCAGATACATGATGATGGAGACTGCCGCAACGCCGTCTTCGCCCGCAAAGGCGAGCGCGGTGCGGTTGAATACGATGGTCGTGATGGCAACGGCGAGCTGGTTGATAAACTCCGACCCGCCGTTTACCAGACAATACAGCGATTCTTTCACGGACAGGCCGCGCAGCGTAAACGAAAACGTCTTATTTTTGCGCAGGAAGTAGTAAATGCCCATGCAGGTAGAGAGCGCGAGACCCATGATCGTCGCCAGCGCCGCGCCGCGGATGCCCATCTGCATCCTGCCGACCAGAACGTAGTCCATGACGATGTTCAGAACGCCGCCGGACAGCGCCGTTGCAAAGCTGTATGTCGGTGAGCCGTCAACGCGGATGAAATAGGGGAACAGTTCTTTTCCAATCATGAGCGGCGTGCCCCACAGCCACCAGAGCGCGTATATCTTGCAGTCCCGCATCGTCAGGGGCGTTGCGCCGAGCAGCGTCAGGATGCCGGACAGATTCAGCAGTACGCCGAGCGCGACAAGACCGCCCACGAGCATGGACGCGATCACACTGGCGGAAAAGGCGCGGCTTGCCGCGTCCTTTTTGCCGCCGCCGATGTGCAGAGCGACAACGGCGCTGCCGCCTGCGGCAAAGGCCAGCGCGATACCGAACAGCACGTTGACGATGGGGTAGACGATGTTGATCGCGACCAGCGCGTTCGTCCCGACGTAGGCGGAAACGAAGATGCCGTCAATGATGGTGTAGACTGTATTGAACAGCGAGGTCAGATAAGTCGGAATGATGAACTTCAGGAGCTTCCCGAAGCGAACCTCCTTCTCAGAGGCGAAAATCAAAGTATTGTTCATAATATCTCCTCCCGGACACCACTATAAAGCTTAAAGGTACTTGAAGGTCAATAGGGAAGATGCTATGATGGGCACAATGCAGGAGGGAACGGCATGGCTTGGAATTTTCAGATCGGGGAGATCGCCCGCTTTTTCGACGTACCGGCGTCCACACTCCGCTATTGGGAGGATATGGGCGTCGTGCACCCGGCAAAGGGTGCGGAAAATCACTATCGCGAGTATTCGATCGAAGATCTGATGACGATCTCCGACATCGTGTTTTATAAAAACCTCGGTTTGCAGTTAAAGGAGATCCGCGGGATCAAGGACCTGACGCCGGAGCAGCACGGCGCGCTGTTTACGGAAAAGCTTTCGGAGCTGGAACGTCAGCAGCAGATGCTCACGCAGCGGATGAAGAAACTCCGCCGCCATATACAGGCGCTGGGGATTCTGGAGGCACTGGAGCGGAAGCCGTACCGGGAGACGGACATTGATACTGAGTGCATCGTCTCCTTTGAGCTGATCGAGCAGGACAAGCTGCGGCAGTATATTGACAATCCGTATTTGTATTCCCGTGTGCAGCATTCCGAGACGCTGACGCAGGAGCGGCGCGGGTTGACCGTTCCTGCGGATATGGCCGCATCGTTTCCCGAGTCCATGATCCTCTGGAGAAAGCAGAGCAGCCGCTACATCGTGTTTCTGATGCGCGAGGAAGTGACCGCCGGATTTCCGAACGATCTGCGAAAGCATCTGGAGCAGATTCAAAAGACCCATCGCACCGGCGCGGTCATCAGTCGTTTTCTGTTGTGTGCGCAGGAAAACGGCAGGACGTATGATTTCTACCAGTCCTTTGCAGAGATTCTTCCGGAGCCGAAATGACAGCAAAAAGCCCTCACGGTCTGCTGACCGTGAGGGCGTCTTGGCGTTTTCGGGATTCCCGGCGGTTAGTCCTCTGTCTCGGCGGGAACGAACAGCGGCGCTTTGGAGAAATCCAGCACAGCATGGCAGTTCGGGCAGGTCTCAAGCGTCTTGCGCGAATAGAAGTCGCTCGGCATGACCTTTTTACAGTGCGGGCATCTCCACGCGGAGAGCTTCAAAAACGTGTCAAGCGAGATGGTGAGCACCGCGAACGAGGCGAAGATCACCAGCATCGTGATCGTACTGGCCTGCTGGAAGAAAAGCGCCCCGAGAATAAAGACATATTTGAGCGCATTTGTGACCGGCATCAGTTTTCTGCACGCATACAGCGACAGGACTTTTTTCTCCGGCATCGGTTTTTGAGATCTCATTGTATCGTAGCCTCCGTATAATTCATTGATTTTGCCGCCTCCTGTGAGCGGTAGAGATCCAGCGATTCGCGGTCGATCAGCGCCGGGACGACGCCCTGCCGTGAGACGCAGAATCCGGCGGCGTAGAGCGCGGCCTGAATGGCCTGCTCCAGCTCCACGTTTTCGGACAGATACACCGCCAGCGCGGAGATGAACGCATCCGAGCCGCCGGTGGTGTCTGCGGCAGCGTGCTCGGAGGCCGGGAAGAGTCTCGTGTGATCCGGCGCGTGCAGATAGCAGCCGCGTTCACCCAATGTCAGGATCACGCGCTTGACGCCCTTTTTGAGCAGATATTCGCACTGCTCATAGTGATTTGTGAGATCCGGGCAGAGGAGGTTGATCTCCTTTTCGTTCGGAATGAAATAGTCTACCATCGACAGCAGCTCATCGCTGAGTACCGAGACGACGGAGGGCTTCATGATGATCTTGACGCGGTTTTTCCGCGCCAGCTTCGCCGCGTGCAGGATCGCCTCCATCGGTACCTCGGTCGAGAGCAGGCAGAAGGCCGCGTTTCGGAACAGGTGGCTGCACGCGCTGATGTCGGTGTTGGAGACGTTGGAGTTTGCGCCGTTGTAGATGGTGATGGCACTTTCGCCGCTGTTCAGAATATGAATGATGGCGCGGCCCGTGTTTTCCTCGTCCTGTGTGACGTATTCGGTGTGGACGTGGTATTTGCTCAGCGTGTCGTAGATCTGCACGCCGTCAAAGTCACCACCCGTGCGGCCGATCAGATAGACGCTTCTGCCGAGCTTCGCAATGCCGACCGCCTGATTGAGGCCCTTTCCGCCGGGGATCATTTGCAGTGTCTTTGCGGCGATCGTCTGCCCGAGCTGCGGCAGGAGCGCCGTGCGGATGTTGATGTCCATATGGATGCTGCCGATCACAAGAATGTGGCGCGGAGAGTAGTCACGCGGCGTTGTGATGGTGACCGGCGAGATCTCCTGCACGCGGTCATCGGTGAAGGCACTGTTACCCTCCTGATGCTCGATCTGGCTGATGAGGTGATCGATCAGGAAACGGCTGTATTCACGGTACGGAAGGACGATCTGGGAATAGGCCCGGTCGCCGGGATGACGCTCCGAGGTGATGGCAAGCAGCGAAAAGTCCTGCGGCACCAGATAGTTGAGCCTTGTGAGCCGCTGCTGCAATGAGATGGCGATCTCATGCCCGACGCAGACTGCCGCCGTGTATCCGGCTTTGACCAGATCGATGACGCGCTCGGGATCATAATGAAGATAATCATCCTCGGTGGCGCTGATCATTCTGGAGAGCAGGTGCTTTCGGAAACCCTCAAACAAGATGGCATTTTCCGTCCGCTCGTCGCCGTAAAGGAATGCGATGCGGCAATGCTCGCGCGCGGCAAGCGCCTCGGCAGCCATGCGTCCGTAGGCGCGGAAGTTGATGAGCATCTGCGGTGGTGCGTGTACGTCGCCGAGCAGCAGATACGGCACGTCCAGGGCCTCGGCCTGTGCGTGCGCCTGCGACAGATCCGACGCAGGCTCCCAGAGCAGAGCGTCGATCGGCTCGTTGGAAAGGAACGAGAGAAACTTGTTTTCCTCGGCCTGACGGCCTCCGCTCGCACAAAGGATGGGGTAGTAGTTGTACTGCTTGGCGGCGTCGATCATGGCGTTCATGAGAGCGGGCTTTGAAAATGAGGAGCCCAGCAACAGTGCCAGCTTATAGGTGCGCTCTTTGGAGACCTGACGGATGTAGTTGCTCGGAGAGTAGTGGTACTGACGGACGATCGCCATCACACGCTCGCACGTTTCGGGTCGAATACTGTCCGATTTTCCGTTAATTATCTTGGAAACCGTACCGGGAGACACATTTGCAAGTCTCGCAATATCCTTAATGGTCATAGGTGATCCCTCCCATGGACGCCGTTTGATTGAGCCTATTCTAGCACGCTCTGCGCCGCCGCGTCAATCTATATTTTGTCAAAACATACAAGAGCGTTGTAAAAAACACAAAAAACCTGTGGAATGCTATTGACAAATTATGAAGAATGACATATAATTTGCGGCGTAGGGAAGAAACTAGTTTACGAAATGCGTTTCTCCAACACGAGGACGGCGAACACGTCCTATGAGGGAAAGGGAAGTTGTGACATGAAAAGAGTTCTAATCATCGGAAGCTTGAACATGGACGCGTCGATCCGCCTTGACCGTCTTCCGGCATCCGGAGAAACGGTCCTCGGTGAGAGCGTCCGCTACATTCCCGGCGGCAAGGGAGCCAACCAGGCGGTCGCGGCCGGACGGTTGGCAAAAGAGAGCGAGGTCAGCATGATCGGCTGCGTCGGCGGAGACAGCTTCGGCGACACGCTGCTGGAGAGCCTCCAGTCCGCCGGTGTGCAGACGCCGGGCATCCGGGCCTGCCAGTCGGCAACGGGCCTTGCCATTGTAATGGTCGATGAACAGGGCAGCAACCAGATCATCGTCATTCCGGGCAGCAACAGCAGCTGCGACAAGCAGTATCTGTGCAAGATGGATTCGGCCATTCAGGAAGCGGATTACGTCGTGCTCCAGATGGAGATCCCGTATGAGGCTGTATATTATGCTATCCGCCGTGCCAAGGAGCTCGGCAAGACCGTCCTTCTGAACCCGGCACCCGCGCCGGATCACATCCCGGACGAGATTTTGCCGATGATCGACTATCTGACACCCAACGAAACGGAGCTGATGCGCCTGAGCGGTCAGCAGGGCGATTCGACAGAGGATTACATTCGTGCAGCACGGAGCTTTGTGGAAAAGGGTGTCGGCAACCTCGTCGTCACACTCGGCAGTCAGGGCGCGCTGGTCGTCAACCGTGAAATGATCGAGATCGTTCCGGCTGCCAAGACCAATGCGGTGGACACGACGGCTGCGGGCGATTGCTTCAACGCCGCGATGGTCATCGCACTTTCCGAGGGAAAGCCGCTTATGGAGGCTGTTCGCTTCGCGAACGCCGCGGCTGCGATCTCAGTCTCCCGGCGCGGAGCGCAGCAGTCGCTTCCGACGCGCGCAGAGGTCGAAACGGTGCGGTGATCGAGCCTGCATCCGGAGCGCCAACGTCTTATTGGCCGACGCACAGAAGCGCGGCTTAAAATAAGAAGGAAACAAAAATATAATAATGTGGAGGAAAATCGCAATGAAAAAACTGATCGCACTGCTGCTGGCAGTCCTGATGGTCGCTGCCTGTGTTGGCTGCGCCAGCAAGACGAACGATTCCAAGCAGAACACAACCGACGACAAGCAGACCACAGACAACACCGAAGCGCAGAAGCCCGCTGACGAGCAGCACAGAGCGGCGTTCATTACTTCTACCGCTCGCGGCAACGAATTCATCGACCTGATCTGGGACGGCTTCCTCGATCTTGAGAAGGAAGGCTGGGAAGTCAAGTGCATTGAGTGCTTTGAGACTGCCGAGCAGGCCGAGCAGATCTATTCCATGTGCGAAGAAGGCTATGACCTGATCTACTCCAACGGCGACGACATCAAGAAGGCCATCGAAGATCTCGGCAGCGAGCTGAACGATGCGTACCCCAACGTCCACTTCTTCTTCCTGGACACTTACGAAGATCCGCAGATCGACAATGCGACCTCCGTCACCATCGACCCGTTTGAGGCTTGCTTCATTGCCGGTTATCTCGCAGCCATGGTCACCGAAAAGGAGACCATCGGCATCATGATGCCTCTGGACGACGCGATCATGGCTCGTTTTGAGAACGGCTACTACGCCGGTATCGAGTATGCCAACCGTGAGGAAGGCCTCAACAAGAAGTGGGTCAAGGCTTACACCAACAGCTGGAGCGACACCACCAAGGGTTACGAAGCTGCCGTTGCTATGAACAGCAACTACGACATCGACCTCATCATCCACTGCGCGTATATCTCCGGTTACGGCGTCATCTCCGCCTGCTCCGACCTTGGCCTCAAGTGCATCGGCGTTGACGGCTGGCAGGGATACGTTGATCCGTGCGTCTTCTGGTCCGCAATCAAGTCCATGAACGTGGCCGTTCTCAAGACTGCGCACGCATGGGAAAACGGCGAGGAGCTGCCCATGCACCTTGAGTACAGCGTCAAGGACGGCGGCGAGGCCTACTACGAGCCCGACCTGGAGAACCTGAGCCCCGAGCTTCAGGAAAAGGTCGTTGCCCTGCGCGACAAGATCGTCAGCGGCGAAGTCGACGTCTTCTCCAACGGCTATGAAGAATATCGCGTGACCAGCAACAATTAAGCAAGTATCGCAGAGGGGCTGGGCGTTCAGCCCCTCTGTTTTTCCACAGATAAGCGGAGAAAAGGTGGCTAGAGATGGACAACAACTACATTCTTCAGATGAAGAATATTCGCATCACGTTTGGTGCGCTGGTTGCAAATGACAATGTAAACCTGAATGTAAAAAAAGGTACCGTCCACGCGCTGATCGGTGAGAACGGCGCTGGCAAGAGTACCCTCATGAATGTACTGACCGGCATTCTTCGCCCGGACTGCGGCGAGATCATTTTGAACGGTGAAGAGGTCACGTTCAAGAATTCACTGGATGCTGCAAAGCACGGCATCGGCATGGTCTATCAGGAGTTTATGCTCTTTAATGACCTGACCGTCTTTGACAACATCATCATGGGCTTCGAGGAAAAGAAGTGCGGCGGCCTGTTTATTGACCGTAAGAGCTGCCGCAAGCGTGTCGAGGAGATCTGTGAGAAGTACCACTTCAACATCCCCCTCGATGCAAAAGTCGCGGATCTGCCGGTCGCCATGCTCCAGCAGGTCGAAATTATGAAGGTCCTCTATAAGAAAGCGGATATCATCGTTCTTGACGAGCCGACGTCCGTTCTGACGCCGAGCGGCGTAGAGGGTCTGTTTGATGCAATTCGGAATCTGACAGCGGACGGAAAGACCATCATCTTTATTTCGCATAAGCTCAAAGAGGTCTTTGCGATCGCGGACAATATAACCGTCCTCCGCAGCGGCAAGGTGACGGGCAACGTCCTGCCGAGCGAGGTGGACGAGCACTCTCTGGCGAACCTGATGATCGGACGTGAGGTCATGCTCGAAGCGGATAAGCATCCGACCGAGCCGGGCGAGACCGTTCTGAGCGTCAAGAACCTCCGTGTCAAGGATGCAGACGGCGTTGAGCGTGTCAAGGGCGTCGATCTGGACATCCACGCGGGCGAGATCGTCGGCATTGCCGGCGTTGCCGGCTCCGGCCAGCAGCAGCTCGTCTCCGCGCTCTTTGGTCTGAGCACACCGGAGGAAGGAAGCGTCATCGAATTCTGCGGCAAGGACATCACACGTGCCACGCCGCGTGAGCACCGCATCATGGGCATCGGCTACATCCCGCAGGACCGTCTCGGTGCAGGCGGCAACGGCGTGGGTACGCTTTGGGAAAACGCGATCATGGGCTATCACATCGCGCACGGCTTCAAGAGCCGCTATTTCCTCGACCGGCCCGCGATCGAAAAGTTCACAAATGACGTCATCGCCATGTTCCATGTCAAGGCACAGAGCATTCAGGACAAGCTCCGCTCCCTGTCCGGCGGCAACATGCAGAAGCTGATCGTCGGCAGAGAGAGCATTCAGAACAACAAGCTCCTGCTCATCGAAGACCCGACCCGCGGCATCGACGTCGGTGCGATCGAATTCGTATGGGCAAAACTGCTGGATATCGCAAAGTCCGGTGTGGCGATCCTGCTGGTCAGCCATGAACTCAATGAGGTCATGCAGCTTTCCGACCGGATCAAGGTCATCTACAACGGCGAGCTTTTCGACGGTGGTAAGTATAAAGAGAAAACCGACAAGGAAATCGGCCTGCTGATGTTAGGAGAGCACGGAAATGATAGCAAGTAATATGAATCTCAACCCTTTTAAGGGTACTAAGATCTTTACCTTTGAGCGGAAGGTCAGCGTCGTGCGTTACATCGTGTCCTTCATCGGCGTGCTTCTCATCGGCGCGCTGCTGATCGGCGCGCAGGGTGAAGACCCTGTCAACGCCGCAAAGCTGATCGTCAAGGGCGCCTTCGGCGGACGTACGCAGTTCGGCAACTCCATCCGCTGGGCAACGCCCTGCATTTTGAACGGCCTTGCCGCGATCATCGCGTTCAAGTCCGGCGTCAACAACCTCGGCATCGAGGGTCAGATGTACATCGGCGCCTTCACCGCCGGCGTCATGGGCTATTATGTCCAGCTCCCGCCGGTCGTCCACGTCATCGTGTGCCTGCTGTGCGCAGGTCTCGCGGGCGTGCTGTGGGTCGGCATCCCGGCGATCATGCGTCTGTTCCTCCGCATCAACGAATATGTTACGACCATGATGATGAACTTCGTGGCAACACTGCTTTGCGATTACATCGTCATCTGGAAGATCATCCCGTCGCTCGGCATCGTGACGACCACCGCCGCAACGCCTCCCATTCAGAAGACGGCCGAGCTGACCAGACTCATCCCCGCAACCACCGCGAATACCGGCTTTATCCTGGCTGTTGCGCTGGTGTTCATCGTCTGGGGCATGTACCGCTACACGCTCGTCGGCTATGAACTCAAGCAGGTCGGCGAAAACCTCCGCTTCGCACAGGTCGGCGGCGTCAATGTCAAGACGACTTTCCTCGCGATCTTTGCACTGTCCGGTTTCTGCGCAGGTCTTTGCGGCGGCGTCGAGGTCACCGGCGGCTACCACAAGTACGTTTCCAACTTCTCCGCGCTGATGGGCTGGGAAGGCATCATGATCGCAAACATCAGCAACCTCAACCCGATCGCGCTGCTGCTGATCTCCCTGATCTGGGGCGCACTCAAGACCGGCGCTATGGCGATGGAGCGTGCGACGACGCTCAACCGTCTGACGGTCAACCTGCTGCAGATGATCTTCGTGCTTTGCGTCTCCATCGACTACGAGGGCATTTTCCGCTATTTCATCAACAAGAAGCGCAAAAAAGAGAGTCTTGCCGAAAGCATGCGCAAGATCGAAGAAGAAAAGAAGAAGGAGGGCTGAGTCGTGTTTTGGGATATTTGTAAAACTGCTGTCAGCGTTGTAACCTTTGCATCCGCACTCCGCCTTTCCTGCCCGCTGATCATCGGCTCCATGGGCGGCTGCTTCAACGAAAAGACAAGTACCGGCAACCTTGCCTACGAGTGCTTCATGCTCACCGGCTGCTTCTTCGGCGCCTGGGGCGCATTCGTGACCGGCAGCCCCGTGCTCGGCTCCCTGATCGCGATCCTCTCCGGTCTGGCGCTCGGCTCGATCTACGGCCTGCTCGTTTACCACCTCAACTGTAATGCCATGATCGTCAGCGTCGCGTACAACAACGGCGCATGGGCGATGACGACGCTGCTGATGGTCATCACATGGGGCGTCCGCGGCAACTACACCGACCCCGCGATCGTCAGCTATAAGACGGTCAACATCGAGTTCTTCAAGCAGTTCCCCGTGCTGGATATGCTGTTCAACAACTCCATCGGCATGGTCTACCTTGCCTTTGTGATCGCAGCTGTTGCCATCATCGTGATGTACAAGACGCCCTTCGGCCTGCGGCTGCGCGGCGTCGGCATCAACCCCACCGCAGCGCAGTCTGCCGGTATCAACGTCAGAAAGTACCGCTGGATCTGCCTGCTCATCATGGGCGCCATGATGGGACTTGCGGGCTCCTACATGCCGCTGAGCGGCTCGAGCATGTTCACCGAGCGTATGACCGACGGACGCGGCTTCCTGTGTCTGACTGCCATTCTGGTCGGACGTGCCGACCCGTTCCGCACCATGCTTCTGGCGATGCTGTTCGGTTATTCCAGTGCACTGACCCTCGTGCTTTCCTCCTACGGCCTGCCCAGCCAGATCCTGTCCATGCTGCCGTATTTGATGGTCATGGCTGTTCTGCTGATCACCGGTATCAAGAAGTACAGGGGCATTGATATTTCCAGTGAAGCGATCTGATTACGAGAAGAAGGAGAAGCAACACATGATCAAGCAAGAAGAGATCCGCGTTGAGCGAGCAGAGTATATTTATCGCTGTGTCCATCGCGTCATGGAGGGCGACTGCCAGATGGAGCATGGCCCCATCGCCGTGACGGTCGGCCCGCTGCTGGCGGACAAGTACGCCGTCACCAACGCCATGTATGCCGAGTTCCTCCGTGATTCGGGATACAAGCCCAAGGATCCGAGAAACTTCCTCAAGCATTGGGTGAACGGCACCTACCGTGAGGAGGACGCCGATCTGCCTGTCGTCAACATCACGCAGGACGATGCCAAGGCCTATGCCGCTTTCTATGGAAAGCGCCTGCCGACCGAGCAGGAGTGGCAGTACCTTGCCGCCGGTCCGCATCATCTGAAGTGGCCGTGGGGCAACGAAAAGGACTACACCAAGTGCAACGTCTACTCCAAGGGCCTTGTTCCCGTTGACGCATATCCCGAAGGCGTGTCTCCGTTCGGCCTGTACAACATGTGCGGCAACGTCTGGGAATACACCGACGAGCTGCATTATGACTCCGATCATAACCACTATTTCATCACGCTGCGCGGCAGCTGCTTCTACACTGCGCCGGATTACTGGCACACCGAAGGCGGCGCCATCGCAAATGACTATCATCTGAAGGTGCATCAGCTCGGCGATGCGATGGATCGCGCGTCGACGGTCGGATTCCGCTGTGTAAAGGAGTGTGAATGATATGATTCGTGTACTGCCGGAACAGAAAATTGTGCTGCTGGAAAATGAGGCCCTGCGCGTGGCGCTGGACTACAGCTGCGGCCTGCATTTTGCCGAGTTCTCCAACCGCTTTGGTGCGGGCAAATCGAACGTCTGGCGCGAGCTGTTCACGCTCCGTGCCTATGGCGGAGAGTACGCAAGCGAGACATTCACCTGCACGAACGTCTCTTATGCCAAGGATGAGGCGCTGGAAATGGCGACCTTCCTGCTGGAAAACCGCGAGCTGTGCATGAAGATGCGCGTCCATCTTATGGACGAGGGCAAGCGCGAGCTGCGTCTGACCTATCAGCTCTGGGACGACTATAAGAACGGCACCCCGGCTGAGGTGTTCCTTCACATCCCGTTCCTTGCACAGCTTGAAAGCGGCGAGTCTGCCGAGCGCAAGTATTATCCGCTCAACACCGTCCGCGACAAGGACGGCGCAGACGTTCTCCACCGCGTCAACGAAACCTTCTACAGCTCGGACATCATCATGCCATTCGTGGTGTGCGGTGAGAACGGCCGCGGCTTCAGCATGGAGTTCCCGGTTCCGAGTGACCTCTCCGACCTTGGTTCGGTTCAGAATGTCAACTACCATTTCTCCCGCATCTCCAACGAGACGGAGCTTCAGACGCATCAGATCGGCCTGAATGCCGACGCCTCCTTCAACGACACCGTCGATCTCATCATTGCAGGTCTCGAGGACGGCTGGGCAGAGGCGTTTGATGTCTGCCGCAGAAGATGGCGTCAGTGGTACGATTTTTCCGAGTACGAGCGTGAGGACCTGCAGTGGTTCCGCAAGTGCCCGGTCCACAACTTCACCTTCCTCTATGGCAATGAAGCCTTTGACCATGAAAACCAGAAGATCGACGTAGAGCGCCTTGTCCGCGAGGGTGAGGAGTTTGGCGGCTTTGACACCGTCATTCTCTGGAATCAGTATCCGCGTCTGGGCGTGGACGAGCGCACGCAGTGGGACTTCTATGACGACTTCCCCGGCGGCAGACCTGCTCTCCGCAAGGCGATCGACGAGCTGCATGCACACGGCGTCAAGGTGCTTCTGCCCTTCATTCCGTGGGATCGTCACGAGCACGAGGGCACCGATTCGATGGGCAGCGAGCTTGCGCGTCTTGCCGCGGATACGGGCTTTGACGGCCTGCATCTCGACACCATGAAGATGTTCCCCCATTCTGCAAGAGAAAAGCTGGATGCAGTGCGTCCCGGCATCGTTCTTGAAACGCAGGGTCATCCGATGAAAAAGCGCTCCATGGAGTACATCACGGCGTCCTGGGACGAGTTCTGGAGTGCCGACCCCATGCCCGAGGAAGACGTCCTCCGCTTTATGAACCCACAGCACTGCGCGCCCGTCATCGGCCGCTGGCTCCGCAATGACGACAAGGACAAGCTCATCAAGCGTGCCGAGTTCGGCGCAGCCCCCATCGTCATCTGGCAGGACATTTTCGGCCGCTGGATGCCGTTCAGCGACGCGCAGAAGCAGCGCATCGCACGTTGGAAGCAGGCGTATCTGCGGTATTACGAGATCTACTTCGGCAGAGATCCCATTCCTCTGTATGACACGCATGTGGAAAATGTATTCTGCAATGTCTTTACGGACGACGCAAAGACCGCGCAGATCTATTCGTTCTACAATGACACGGACCGCGCGCAGCGCGTCGAGGGCCTCGGCCTGTGGCGCTTTGCCGGTAAGAAAGCCTCCATCGTGCTGGGAGACGGATTTGCAGCGCTCGAGGGCGGCAAGATCTCCGCGACCATCGCGCCGAAGGAGACGCTCCACGTTCTGGTGGAGGGCGACTAAGTGCTGCAACGGAAGCTGGAACAGCTCCCGTGGTACCGCTGGTGCATTTTTGCGGTCTGCATTCTATGGGAGCTGGTCCTCTCCTCGCTGACTTTGCCGGACAGCGTCTATGTCGTCCCTGTGACGGCGGCGCTCGGCTTCAGCAGGACGCAGTTCACGTTGGTCTTTAGCATTCGTTCTATGGTACAGCTTGCCGGCAACCTCTGCTACGGCAAGCTGTATCAGAAATATGGCACAAAACCGCTGATGATCCTCGGTGTGGGGCTGCTGGCGCTCGGATATTTCCTGTACGCCGGAGCGTCCTCACTCTGGGTGTTCTATCTCTCTGCCGTCGCGGAGGGCATCGCGACCAGTCTGATCTCCGCTTCTGCGATGACGATCATTCTTGGCACATGGTTTGACCGGTCGGCGGGACTGATTTTCGGTGTGATCTTTGCCGGAAGCAGCATAGGCGGCGCAGCGCTTTCCTCCCTTGCGGGAAAAGCGATCGCCGCCTTTGGCTATTCCAGAAGCTACTTCTATACAGGGGTGCTTGCCATCGTTTCGGCGCTCCCGATCCTGATCTTTGCCTTCGAGCGCAGCTCCGCCGCGCAGGCATCCTCCGCGGAAAAAGCGCCCGTCATGACGCTGCGCCGGTTTCTCGGAGACCGGATGGTGCGGTGCGCGCTGGCGCTCTGCTTTGCGGTCGGACTGACGATCTACCCCATGGAGGCGAGCATTTCCGCCCACATGACCGACCGGGGCTTTGCACCGGAGTTCGGCGCGAACATGCTCGGCGCGGCGCTGCTGATCTCCGCAGCCGGAAAGATCCTGCACGGTGTGATCTATGACCGGTGCGGCATCCGCGCCGCCGCCTGCGCCGGAATGGGGTGCTTTGCCGTGGGCGCTGCGCTGTTTATCGGCGCGAGAAGCACATGGCAGGCATATCTGTTCGTTGTGGTTTTTGGACTGTCTATCGCAAATATCATGAATTTTGCGCCGTTTCTCGCAAAATCCCTCCTGCGGGCCGAGGAGTACGGAACGTACATCGGCTTTTTCTCCGCGGTCGTTGCCGCAGGAAACACGGTCGGTTTTGCGCTGATGAACGCCTGCTTTGACCGGCTGCATACCTATACGCCGTATGTGATCGCGCAGATCTTGCTTGCGGTCGCGGCGACTGCGGTTTTCTGCCGCATGCACCACAAATGGGAACGAGCCAAGAGAAAGGAGTCTGTATAAAATGATCGCTCAGGAAACTGTCCGAATCGAACCTGCAAGCTATATCTACCGTGTCTGCCACCGCATCATGGAGGGCGACTGCCAGATGGACCACGGCCCGAAGATGGTCACGGTCGGCCCATTGGAGGCGGACGTCTACTGTGTCACGAACGCCATGTACGCGCAGTTCCTGCGCGAAAGCGGCTATCAGCCGGAGCACACGGAAAACTATCTCAAGCACTGGGAAAACGGAAGCTACCGTGAAGAGGACGCCGATCTCCCGGTCGTCAACGTCAGTCAGGATGACGCAAAGGCGTATGCCGCGTTTTACGGAAAGCGGCTTCCGACGGAGCAGGAGTGGCAGTATCTTGCCGCCGGCCCCGACAAGCTCGCGTGGCCGTGGGGCAATGAAAAACGCTATGCCTGCTGCAATGTGTTCAGTGAGCACCTTGAGCCGGTCAACGCCCATCCGGAGGGACGCTCGCCTTTCGGACTGTACAACATGTGCGGTAATGTCTGGGAATTTACGAGCGAGCGCATCACCGACGGCGGTGACGGACATACCTTCATCGTCCTGCGCGGCGGCTCTTATTATACGGCGCCGTACTATTGGCACACGGAAAGCGGCGCGGTACGAAACGATTGTCACTTGAAGGTCCATCTGCTTGGCGATGCGATGGACAGGATCGCAACGGTAGGCTTCCGCTGCGTCAGGGAGGTGCGGTAAATGGCTGAAAACATCCGTCAGTTCGTAATGCAGAACAACGCCCTGCGGCTGGAGCTGGATTTTGACCGGCAGGACGTCATCCGCTCTTTCACAAACCGCGGCAGTGAGGCACTCTGCAACTGCGGCCGCCCGCTGTTTTTCCTGCGCATTTACGATACCCTCTACAGCAACGCAGACTTCGTGCTGCAATCCGTAAGCGTCTGCGAAGACCGGACAGAGCAGCTCCTCACTGCGCACTATACGCGCGAGGAAGACTGCCTTGCGGTCAAAATCCATTTTATCAACGACCGCCGCGAGACCATCCGCGTCCTGTATCAGGTCTACGATGGCTACCGCTATGGCGTGCCATACGTCTCGTTCCTGCGCATTCCGCTGCTCAGCGAGCTGGAGCTGGACGGAGAAGGGGACACGCTCATGGCGCCCGGCTGCCAGTTCCGCAGTGAACAGGGCAAAAAGATCATCATGCCGCTGCGGGACTATCAGTACAGCTCGGACATCCGTCCGCCGCTGGTGCTGCTGGGAAAAGACCGCCGCCACGGCTTCAGCGTGACCTTCCCGGTCTTTTCCGACCTCGGAAGCCCCGGCCCGAACCAGAACCAGAACAAGATCCTGACGGAGCGCGAAGGCGCGCAGTCCATCCGCGAGGACGAGATCTTTATTGCGCCCGATGCCTCCTTCAACGACACGGTGGAGCTGATGATCACCGGCCTTTGCCGCGGCTGGGCGGAAGCGTTCGACCGTTACCGCGATTTCTGGTCGGCGAAATATGACTTCTCGGAGTATAAGCGCGAGGATCTGCAGTGGTTCTACAACACCGCCATCCACAACTTCGTCTTTTTCTACGGCGGCGAGGGCTTTGACCGCAGGACGATGAAGATCGATGTGGACGGCCTTCTGCGGCAGGGTGAGGAATTCGGCGGTTATGACACCGTCACCATCTGGAACCAGTATCCGCGTCTCGGCATCGACCAGCGCACGCAGTGGGACTTCTATGACGATTTCCCCGGCGGCAGAGCCGCCCTGCGCGAGGCAGTCGATCAGTTCCACAAAAGAGGCGTCTATGTGCTCCTGCCGTATATTCCGTGGGATCAGGGCAGAAGGGAAACGACGGAGTCGATGGGCGACGAATTTGCAAGACTCGTGGCGGACACGGATGCGGATGGCTATCAGCTCGATACCATGTGCGATCTTCCGTACTCCTTCCGCAAAAAGTGCGACAACGTCAAGCCCGGCGTGCTGCTGCAAACGCAGTTCCATCCGACCAAGAACCACCCCATCGAGTTTTTGACTTCATCGTGGGACGAGTTCTGGCGGCGTGAGCCGATGCCGGAGGTCGATGTCCTGCGCTTCCTTCTGCCGCAGCACATTGCGCCGCAGATCGGCAGATGGCTGCGCTATGAGGACAAAAACATGCTCATCCAGCGCGCGATCTTCGGCGGCGCGCCGCTTGTGATCTGGCAGGATATTTTCGGCCGCTGGCTGCCGTATTCCGATGACCAGAAAGCCACCATTCGCGCGTGGAAGAAGATCTATCTCGGCTACCGCGATATTTTCCAGGGGCCGAAGCCCATTCCGCTGTATGACACCGCCTGCGAGGGCGTATACTGCAACGTCTTTGCCGACGCTGCGGAGCGCCGCAGCATCTACGCGCTCTACAACGAGAATACAGAAGCCGCCGAGGCGGAGCTGGAGCTTTGGCTTCCGGGTGCGGCACATGCGGAGGCCATCTTCGGTGACGCGCGTCCGGAGCTTTGCGGCAAGAGCCTGCGGGTCCATGTTCCGGCACGCAGCGTGGTCCAGGTCCTGGTGGAGAACGCATGAAGCCTGATCTTTTGAACGGAAGCGGCTTCCGCGCGGTTCTGCGGTTTTCTCTGCCCATGATCCTGGGCGCGTTTATCCAGCAGATCTACACCGTGACGGACAGCCTTGTGGTCGGCAATGTGGTCGGTTCGGACGCACTGGCGGCGATTGGCGCCACAGGCACGTGTATCTTCTTCCTGCTCTCACTCAACAGCGGGCTTGCAAACGCCTGCTCTGTTGTGCTTGCACAGGCATACGGCGCGGGCTCAAAGCGCGACATTGCGGCGTCGCTTGCAAGCACGCTCTATTATACAGGCCTCTGCGCGCTCGTGCTCGGCGTCGGAGGCGGCTTCTGCGTGGAGCCGCTCCTGCGGCTGATGCAGACGCCGGAGGACATCCTGCCGCAGGCCGTGCTCTATCTGCGGATCTACATCTGCTGCAGCGCTGGACAGATCGTATACAACAACGCCGCTGCCGTGCTGCAGGCGCTTGGCGACAGCAAAACGCCGCTGCTGTTTTTGATCGTATGCACCGTGCTGAACATTGCTCTGGATTTCCTGTTCGTGCTGGTGCTTCGCGCGGGTGTTGCCGGAGCGGCCGTCGCCACGGTTCTCTCGCAGACGATTTCGGGCGTGCTGTGCCTCGTCTATGCGGTGCATCGCTATCCCTTCTTCCGCCTGCGCGCCTCCGACCTTCGGCCGGACATGCGCAATATTGGCAGGATCTCCAGGATCGGCATCCCGATGGGACTGCAATCGTCGATCCTTGCCATTGGGGACATGATCGTTGCGGCGATCATCAATACCTTCGGAACGGATACGGTGGCGGCGTATTCCGCCGCAGACCGGATTCATCAGTTCATCATTCTGCCGTTTTTGTACTTTGCGACCGCGTTCTGCACCTTTGCGGCACAGAACATCGGCGCGGGACAGGTCGAGCGGCTGAAAAAGACGATGCGCCAGAGCACCTGTTTTGCGGCAGGCGTCGCGCTGGCATTCGGATTGCTGATCCGGACGCTGCGCACACCGCTTCTGATGGCGTTTCTCTCCGCAGACGACCCGCGCCTTGCGCAGGTGCTGCAGATCGGCGGCGACTTTTTAAGCATCGTCCCGCTGATGTATCCGTTCCTGGCGCTCATCTGGCTGTATAACTACATGCTGCGCGGCGTCGAGGAGGTGCGCATCCCACTGATCTCGGGTGGAATCGAGCTTGTTTCCAAGATCGCGCTTCCGCTTCTGCTCGGTCATCGCTTTGGCTACATCGGCGTCTGGTATGCGTTCTCGATCTGCTGGGTGCTGGGCTGGATCCCGGCGGTGCTCTTTTACCGCAGCGGAAAATGGGTCACACGTTACGGCAGCAAGCGCCGCACCGCCTGAACCCGAGCATACAAAATCAGCTTCCCATTCAAAATGGGAAGCTGATTTTGAAAAAACGATGCAGTGCCCCGCGAGGCGCCGCGCCTGTGTTACAGGCAGTTACGGAGGTGGAGGTAGACCGTGTTTTTGGAGATCCCGAGCTGCTCCGCTACGAGGACAACGCTATCTTTCAGGTTAAAGATCCCACAGTTGCTTAAGCGGCAAATGATTTCCTTGTTCTTGTTGTTCAAAGGAATCTTCTTGTCGGAAAAGACCTCGTCGCGAATTTTCACGACCTGCTTTTCGATGATCTCCCGGGAGTTTTCCGCGAAGGTCTCGGAGAATACATGCAGACGTTCGGAGGAATAGTTTTCTCGAATGAAGGTGGCGAGAGGCAGGTTCAGGAAGAAGTTGATGCAGATAAAGCCGATGACGCGATGATTTTCTCCATGGATCGCAATGGTGGTGGAACGGATCGGCTCGCCGTTCTTATTTTCGGTAAAATAGGTTGCATAGGGGGTGTCGTCGTGCGATTTAATACGCTCGAACATCTCAAGGGCAAGGTCTGTGATGGGCGCGCCGACCTTTCGTCCGGTATAGTGCCCGTTCATGATGCAGATCACGCCCTCGTCGGGATTTCCAAGAGACTGTACCACAATTTCATATCCAGTGCCGAGATATTCTGATAGTCCTTTTGCCAGCCAGGTGTATGAGTCGAGAATGCAGAGGTCAGTTTCCGTCAGTTCTACAGCAGTAATAGGTTCTGTCATTGTCAGTTTTCCTTCCATTTCTTTTTTCTTTTTTTCTTCGTAAAACTCTGCCATGTCAATGCGCCATGCTTCCGCTGTACCGAGGGGCTGCGCAAGCAGTGTCGGAAAACGATTCGCTTTTTTCCAGTTCGCTGTGTTCAGCGCAGAAAAGGAGACATTTGCGCAGTGAAGGGGACGTGTAAATTGCAAAGTAAAAGATTTTTTACTCCATAAAAAATTTTACTGTAATTATCAGCTGCAATTGTGCAATATCCACATAATACGAGAAAATAATTCCCCACAGACTAAAAAGAAATAACGTCTCCCTATTGACAATTAACACATGACAATTGTATAGTATAACAAAATAGCGAGAAAAGCAAGCGGGCAGATTGGGGGAAGTTACAAATCCATCCAGTACCTTGTCGAACGACAAAGTGAATGCCGCTGCGGCATGGATGGAAGGTGTAAAACCGCCGCTTGATGGGCCTGCACGATCTCGCTGTTTCATGAGCGGTAGTTTATTTAACAAGGAGGTAATGTGGTTTGGTTCGCGATTTTTTGTTAGAGTATTGCAATAGACCGTTTGTTTCAGGGTTTGAGCAAATGACTCCGGATCTGCTTCCCAAGTATTTCATGCCGTTCTCGGATACGTACGAGAATGACAGACGCGGCAGTTATATTTTCTCCCAAAAGGGAGAAACGTCCCGCAGCGTTATGCTTGAGGCGCATGTCGATGAGTTGGCCTTCATGATCACAGAAGTGATGGCGGATGGATTTTTGCGATTCTCTCCTGTCGGATACTATAACACGCTGTGTCTGGAATGCCAGGATGTCGTCATTTACGGTAAGAAAGAAGTCCCCGGCGTTATTTGTGCACGCCCGGACAAGCCGCAGGATGCAAAAAACATCATCAACCTGCGCACGGACTGGCTTTATATCGATACCGGCCTTTCTCTCGACGAGGTAAAGGAACTCATTCAGCCGGGTGACGTTGCGCTGATACGCCGCAAGCCCTTTATGCTGGACGGCGATATCATGTGCGCCAGAGGAATGGACGACAAGACGGGCGTTGCAGTCATGCTGGCGGCAGCGCAGGAGCTGGAAAAGCTTCCGCACAGCAGCACGATCTATTATTCCGCTGCCGTACAGGAAGAAGGCCCCGGCCTTGGCGGACAGGTCGCAACCTACAAGATCCACCCGGACATTGCGTTCGCGTTTGACGTGGGCCATGGATGGGCGGAAGACCTCCCTGAAGATGAGATGCTCAAGCTGGGCGGCGGCCCGGCGCTCAGCATCGGCGGACGCTTCCATCCCGGCATGGTGAAGAAGTTCATTTCGATCTGTGAGCGCTACGGCATCCGCTATCAGCTGGAGCCGACGCCCGCAGCCAGCGGCACGGACGCGGAGAGCATTCAGACGAATCGGGACGGCGTACCGGTCCTGCTCATTTCCATCCCGCTTCGCTATATGCACACCGGTGTAGAAACCGGATGTGTGACCGATATTGAAAACATCGGCAAGGCTGTGGCACATATGATTTCTGAGATCGATCAGGAGAATTGGGAGGGGTTGCTATGTTACTGAAAGCGTTATGCGAATGCAGCGGCGCTCCCGGTGGGGAGAAGGAAGTTCGCCAGTATATCGCAGCGGAACTTGAGCGCATTGGATGCCCGTACGAAATCGACAATCTGGGCAACGTGATCGCGCACCATCCCGGCAAGGCCGGAGAGCAGAAGGTCCTTTTTGCAGCGCACATGGATGAGCCTGCTCTGATGATCTGTGATGTGACGCAGAGAGGCTTCCTGAGATTTAAGGCAGTTGGCACCCGCGTAACACCCCGCCAGCTTTCCGGCCGTACCGTTCGGGTCGGGGAAAATGTCATGGGTGTCGTTGGTTTTGCACCCTACCACATGATGAGAATCACCGATGAGCAGAAAAGAAGATCTGCCGAAAACCAGCACATTGACATTGCCGCAGAAAGCAAAGAGCGCGCCCTCGAGCGAATTCAGCTCGGCGACTACGCGGTGGTGGACAGCCCGTTTGTAGAGATGGGAGAAAACTGCAAGGGCCGCGCAATGGACAGCCGCCTGGGCTGCTGCGCAGCGCTGGAGCTGCTCCGCGAAGCACCGGACAAGGCCTTCGATGTTGTATTTACCACCATGTATGAGGTGGGACAGCGAGGCATGGAGGTCGCCGCGTACACCCAGCAGCCGGATCTGGTCGTCTCCATCGGCGCTGTACCGGCGACGGATGTCCCGGGCAGCCTGAATAAGGAAGGCCGCGTGGAGCTGGGACAGGGCGTTTGCATGGCACTTACAGACGCTGGCTTTGCATACCCGAGAAATACAGTCGAAGCATGGAGCAAGGCTGCCAAGGAAGCCGGGATCAAGAGCAGAGTCGTGCAGTACGCACCCGATGCAGCTCAGGCAGGATATGCGGCGCTGTGCCGCAACGGAGCGCTTGCGCTGTCGCTGCTGATCCCGTGCCGGACGCCCGCGGCGCCGGCCGGCATTATGAAAAAAAGCGACTTGAACGAAGCGGTAGCGATGCTGAAACTCATCGCGGAAAAGTGTTGAGGAGGGGTCAAAGTGAATTTGCATAATTTCGTAGAGCTGTGTATGTGCCCGGCACCCCTCGGCAACGAGCATGCTGCAAAGCACCTGATCCGCAGCATGCTGCCGAACGGACTTGAGATCTCGGAAGATGTCGCGGGCAGCGCCATTGTTCGCAAGCCTGGCGAGAAACCGGGTCTTACGTTCTTTGCAAGCCTGTCTCAGCCCGTGGTACTCGTCACAGGCAAAAAGGCGGACGGCGCATGGGAACTGCAGCCGCTGGGAACGGGAAAGACGCTCGAATCCATGAACGGCTGGAAGGTTATGGACAGCAGCGGCGCACAGGCCAAGCTGGAGGTCAAGGACGGCGAACTGAGACTGACGGAAGACAAAGGCGTTCAGATCGGCGCCCTTCTTACCCGTCAGCCGGATTGGACGCAGGATGCGCTGAGCGTAAGCTGTGCGGGTATTGAAGATCGTGTCGGCTGCTGGCTTCTGACGGAGCTGCTGCGCGAGATGCCGGATGTCAAGGCAGAGATCACGTGCATCTTCCTGGCACAGGAGCAGCACTGCACGAAGGTCGCCGAACTGGCGATGAATGAGACAGACGCCGCGGTTGCGATCCGTCTGGGCTCTGCAAAGGTCAATGACTTCAACCTGACCGGCGCGCCTGTCAACGCAGGCGGCGGCCCGGTTCTGAAGCTCCGCGAGCGCTATGTGTCCACAGACGGACGTCTGATGGATCTGGAGAGAATGGCCTGCCGGGAAGCCGGTGTGCCGTTCCAGTATGAGGTTCTGGAGCTGGATGTGACCGGCCTCTGTACCGCCCAGTATGGTCACTGCGGCGTTGTGGTCGGCGGAATCGATGTTCCGGCAGAAGAAGGACGGATACTGCTGACAGACCTGCGCGATACGCGGGCGCTGGTCATGCAGCTGGCGGCAAACGCCGATCAGATTCAGCAGGCGCTGCGCTCGCTTCCCGCGGTGCAGCACCTGGCTCAGACAACGAAGGGAGTGGATTGATTTTCATGGAAAAAGCAGCTGCTGCATGGGGGCCGCTTCCCAGAACGCGCATTCGTACATACTTTAAGAAAATGTATGCCCGCCCGATCTACCGCTTGCTGCTCGTCCTTTTGGGTCTTCCCACCGCACTCATGGTGCTGGTGAAGCATTTGGTATTTTCAAGCTCTGCCAGCTATGACAAGCTGCGGGCTGACCTCGAGGCTGAGTTTAAGGCGAACGGGCTGCTGGAAAAGCTCAAGGCACAGGCATTGGAGTCCGAGCGCAACAAGAGCAAATTCCTGAAACGCTCTGTGTCGGACGAGCAGCTGAAGGCCAGAGCCGACAAGGTCGCAAAGAAAAAGTACGATCAGGCACTTCAGGAGGAACTGACGAACCGGATGCGCCGTGAGAAGGTCCATTCCCCGGATATGCTGAGCACATATCTGGAATGGCTGGACAACGCCGCATTCTTCTGGATCTCCGTCATTACCTCGCTTCCGATGTATTTGCTTGTCTGGATCTACTCCAAGCCGTATGCAAAGTACATCAGCGAACGCCTTTTCATGATGATCTTCGTTATGATCGGCGTCATCGTGCTGGTCTTTACCATTTTGTATCTGACCCCGATGGATCCGGCCAGAAACATTCTCGGTGCAAACGCAACGGTGGAAAAGGTCGCGGAATTCAGGCGCCTGTACGGTCTGGACCAGCCCTATCTGGTTCAGCTAGGCAACACGATCAAGAAATTCATCACGCTGGATCTTGGCATCTCCTATGTCGGCAACGAAGACATTGCGTCGGCGCTTATGCGCCGGTTCCCGATCACAGTGCAGCTTTCTCTGGCGTCGATGCTGGTTTCCATTCTGATCGCGATCCCCTCGGGCATCATTTCGTCCATCAAGCAGTATTCGGCATTTGACTATATCTTCATGCTGGTTGCTCTGCTGGGCCTTTCGATCCCGAACTTCTGGCTGGGACTGATCCTGATCCTGAATTTCTCCATCCGCCTCGGCTGGCTGCCCGCCATGTACGATGCGACAAGATTGGTTACGCTGATCATGCCTGCCATCGTTATGGGTACGGGCCTCTCGGCCTCCGTAGCGCGAATGACGCGTTCGTCCATGCTGGAAGTGAAGAATCAGGACTATATCCTCACCGCCAGAGCAAAGGGCCTGAGCGAGAGACGCGTGATCTTCAAGCACATTCTCGGAAACGCCATGATCCCGATCGTCACGGTCATCGGCCTTCAGTTCGGTGGCATTCTGGGCGGCTCGGCTACAACCGAAAAGGTGTTCAACGTCAATGGTCTCGGCAAGTATATCGTGGACAAGCAGTTTATCCCCGATATCCCGGTCGTTATGGCTGGTGTTGTTTACATCGCCATTGTGGTCAGCATTGTCAACCTTCTGGTGGACATCCTGTACGCATTTCTTGATCCCAGAATCAAGTCTTCTCTGAAAAACTATTAAGAGGTATGAGACGTGGATGATAACAAAAGAAAAAAAGAATATCTAAGGAAGCTGGAAAGTAAGAAGCTGAAAAAGTCTCAGGAGTACAAAGAACTGAGCTTCTCTGCCGGTGTGACCTGGGTGTTCGCGCTTCTGTTTGCCTTATCCGGATACAGCTTCATCACGGGTAAGGTGACCGTAACGCCTTTGATCCTGGCGGCGGCGTTCGCGGTGGAGGGTTTGATCCAGCTCATCCTTCTGCATCGGATGCGGGCGGCGCTTCTCAAGTCGAAGCCGATCTCGCGGGCTATGCGCCTGAGCGGTATCCTGCTTTTGGCATTTGTCGTTACCGGCAATATTTTCGCGGCGGTGGCCGGCTTTACGCTGATCAAAAAACAGCGCACGCTGGAATACACCATGACCGTCTATGCGGCGATCACGACCCTTGGCGTCATCATGGTCAGCGGCCTGAATCTCTTCAAAGAGTATGTGGCAAACAACTTTATGTTGGGAATGGGGCTGTTGGCGGCCTTCCTGGTGTTCTATTTGCTGGCGCTCCTGCTCATCCATCTTTGGGAGCGGGACGGCAAGGTGGATAAGAAGCTGCTGCCGGTAGGCGTGCTGCTGATTGTCTCCGCCATCAGCGGAAACGTTTTTGCATTGATTGCCGGCATGCTGATCATTTCGCACTATCGCCATCAGGGCGAAGATCGTGCAATTGAGTGGCGTGATATCTGGGAACGTCTGTTCCGCAACAAAATGGCAGTCATGGGCATGCTGGTCGTGGTCTTCCTGCTGTCACTGTCGCTCTCCAGCGTCCTGACGTTTGATTACGGCGTTGCGATCGACAACAACTACGATGCGATCCTGCGCCCCATCTCCATGGAATATCCGTTCGGCACGGACAACTATGGACGCTGCGTATTCACGCGCATCGTGTTTGGCGCCCGTATTTCCCTCATTGTCGGCATGTGCGTTACGGTGCTGCCCATGGTCGTGGGCGGTATTCTCGGCGCGGCCGCAGGCTTCTTCGGAAAGCGCACAGACAACATCATCATGCGCCTTCTGGACGTGCAGTATGCCGTTCCGGATATGCTGCTCGCCATCGCCATCATTGCGGCGTTCGGCGCAAATACAGTCAACCTGATCCTGGCACTGAGTATCGGTTCGGTGGCGGTCTACGCAAGAACCGTCCGCGCCACGGTGCTCGGCCTTGCGAATGCGGAATTCGTTGAGGCGGCCCGCTCCTGCGGCGCCAGAGACTGGAACATCATTTTCCGCCATATCATTCCGAACTCCCTGGCGCCGATCATTGTCCGTTCGACGATGGGCATCGGTACTGCGGTTTTGTCTACCAGCAGCCTCAGCTATCTGGGCCTGGGCGTCGAGCCGCATATCCCGGAATGGGGCAACATCCTGAAGATCGGCAGCCAGTATCTGGAGACCAACCCCTATCTGGCAATCTTCCCGGGCCTTGCCATCATTCTGCTGGTGCTGGCATTCAACTTCTTCGGAGACGGTTTGCGGGATGCACTTGACCCGAAACTGAAATGAGGTGAGACACGACATGGAACAGAATCTATTAGAAGTCAAAAATCTGCGCGTCCATTATGTCACGGACACGGGAGACGTGCAGGCCGTCAATGGCGTGGATCTCCACCTGAAGAAGGGCGAGGTTCTGGGTCTTGTGGGCGAGACCGGCGCCGGAAAGACCACTGTGGCGCTCTCTGTGATGCAGCTGGTTCCCGATCCTCCCGGAATCATTCTGGATGGTGAAATCCTCTTTAAGGGGAAAAACCTGATCTACAACTCGGACAGAGAAAATCAGGAAATGCGCGGCAATGGCATCTCGATGATTTTCCAGGATCCCATGACTGCGCTGAACCCCATCATGACCATCGGCCAGCAGCTGGCGGAGGTCGTGATCAAGCACAAGAAGCTGAGCAAGAAGGCGGCCATGGAAGTGGCAGCTGAGATGCTGGAGCGAGTCGGCGTGACAAGAGACCGCATCAACGACTACCCGCACCAGTTCTCCGGCGGTATGAAGCAGCGCGCCATCATCGCGATGGCCCTGCTCTGCAACCCTGAGATCCTGATCGCGGACGAGCCCACCACGGCTCTTGACGTGACCATTCAGGCACAGGTGCTGGAGATCATCCGCAGCCTGATCCGCGAAAATGAGATGTCCATGATCCTCATAACGCACGATCTGGGCGTTGTTGCGGAAACCTGTGATCAGGTTGCCATCATGTACGCAGGCGAGGTGGTCGAATACGGCTCCGTTTGGGATGTTTATACGAATCCCAAGCACCCCTACACGCGCGGTCTCTTTGATTCGATCCCGAAAATGGACGTCGATGACGAGCGGCTGTCTCCGATCCCGGGTCTGGCGCCGAACCCCACCGCACTTCCCAGCGGCTGCTACTTCCATCCAAGATGCAAGTACTGCCAGGAGCGCTGCCGTGAACAGAGCCCCGCAATGAAGGGCGATACCCACCAGTACAAGTGCTGGCTGGACTTTGAGTAATAGGAGGGAAAAACGTTGGATAATTTGCTCACAGTGACCCACCTGAAAAAATATTTTGACGTTCCCGCCGGCCACCTTCATGCAGTGGATGATGTGTCGTTTTCCATCAAACGAGGCGAGACGCTCGGCGTAGTCGGCGAGAGCGGATGCGGAAAATCGACCCTTGGCCGCGTTCTGCTCGGACTGCATCCGGCGACCTCCGGCGACATCATCTTTGAGGGAATGGATCTGAGCACGTTCAGCAAGCAAGAGATGATCCCCATTCGCCGGGAGATGCAGATCATTTTCCAGGACCCCTACGCATCGCTGAACCCGCGTTTCACCGTTGCACAGATCATTGAGGAGCCGCTTCGGCTGCACAAGGTCTGCAAGAATGCGGAGGAGCGGAGAAAGCGCGTTGAGGAACTGATGGAGATGGTCGGTCTGCCGCGGCGTGCGTACAATCTCTATCCGCACGAGTTTGACGGCGGCCGCCGCCAGAGAATCGTGATTGCAAGAGCGCTTGCGATCAACCCTCAGTTTGTGGTCTGCGATGAGCCTGTCTCCGCGCTGGACGTCTCTGTTCAGGCGCAGATCCTGAACCTGATGATCGACCTGCAAAAGCAGCTCGGTTTGACCTATTTGTTCATTTCGCACGATCTGTCTGTTGTCAAGCATATCTCCGACAATGTGGTGGTTATGTATCTGGGTCAGGTGATCGAGAAGGCTCCGAAGCAGGCGCTTTTCCAGACCCCGATGCATCCCTACACCATTGCGCTTCTGAGCGCGATCCCTTCTGTCAATGTCCGCGAAAAGCGTCAGCGGATCATCCTGAAGGGTGAGCTCTCCTCTCCCATCAACCCCGGCGACGGCTGCCGCTTCGCAAAGCGCTGCCCGTTTGCGCAGCCTGAGTGCTTCACCCGGACTCCGGAATACCGTGAGATGGAGCCGGAACACTTTGTGGCCTGCCATCGTGCCGAGGAAGTTCGGGACGGCAAGCTGAAATACCAGACGATCTAACCCGTTTATAAGTGTCAGAAAGGCATTTATAATAAATTTACTTGGAGGTACTACGAATGAAAAAGCTCACAGCACTGCTCCTTTGCCTTGCCATGGTCTTGATCATGCTCTCCGGCTGCAATGTCAAGACAAAAGACGACGTAAAGGGACCCGACACCTCATCCAATGGCAATTCTGCGTCCAACGCAGCGGATACCAAGCGTGATCCCATCCCCATCACGCTCCTTTCTCTCAGCTCTCTGGAGACGGAGACCAACGTCGTCCGTGACCAGCTGAAGAAGGCCGGCTTCGACGTTACGCTGAGCATTCAGCCTGACTACGGCAGCCTGTCTACGCAGATCGATGCCCGTAACTACGACATTTATATGGGTACGATGAAGGTTCTGGCCGGCAACCCCGACTACGGCTGCCGCTCCATGTTCTACTCCACCGGCATTGACAACGACAGCAAGGTCGTCGATTCCGAGGTCGACCGTCTGATCGACCTGGGCGCCTCCCAGCTCCCGCAGGATTATCAGGAAACCTATGCAGAGCTCGAGCGTCTGGTTGTTGAGGGCAAGGCATACTTTGCTCCGATCTGCCGCACCATGAGCTGCTACGGCTTTAACAAGAACGTCATCAAAGAGGACACCGTTACGATTGGCCAGTCGAAGTACCTCTACTGGAGCCAGCTCGACTACGTGGACGAGAGCCTGCGTGAGACCCGTCCCCTGGTCGTTGCAAACGAACGCATCCTTGGTCAGTTTGACCCCCCCACGACGGACGGCACGCACAGAGTCCTTGCAAACACCAACATCAAGCTTCTTGAGCTCGACGAGCAGGACAACATCGTGACCGACCGTGCGCTTGCTTACAATTACAGCATTGCGGAAGGCAACTCTGTTTTCTACTTTGTCCTGCGTGACAACGTTGGCTTCTACACCGCTAAGAACGGCGAACTCGTTGACACCGGCGAGAAGGTCGGCGCGGAAGACGTCATCTTCACCTACGACCGTCTGCGCACGCCGGACTCTGTCCCCGGCAACCAGGTTTACGACAACTACGCATGCCTCAAGGAACTCGGAACCGTTACCGATCTTTCCGAGCTTGAAAATGCAAAGGACGCTGTCTCCGGCAAGAGCGTAAAGGAAGTGCTGGAGGCCGGTCTGCCAGCTCCCATCTCCGAGCTCGTTGACGACAAGAATGCGACCGACAACGCCGGCGGCAAGTACGAGGTCCTCAAGATCACGACGGATACTCCCTTCCCGCAGATCCTGAACTTCCTGTGCGACTACTGCTCCGGTATCCTCAGCAAGAAGCAGGTTTCCGCCATCAACACGCCCGAACTGCTGGCCAACTATGACCCGACGACGGATTTCCGTTACGGCGATGCGCAGTTCCTGAGAAAGGACAGCGGCAAGGAAAACACCCTGTGGTGCAGCGGTCCCTACGTCGTCAAGAGCGTTGATGACTATGAGGCAGTCTGCGAGCGCAACCCCGCATTCATGCCGGATACCGACATGGCCGCGCCCATCAAGTACGTCACGCTGAAGTACATCGCTGATAAGGACGCAACGATTTCCGCTCTGCGCAGCGGCGAAGTCGATCTGACGGACAACGTTCCCGCAAACCAGGTCGATGTCGTCAAGAACGATCCGAACCTTTGCCTGCTCACGGAACTGGTCAACGCCTGCATCATGATGAAGTACAACCTGGACGAGGACCACATCACCAGCAATGAGGACATCCGTAAGGCCATCCTTTACGCCATCAACCAGGACGAAGTCGTTGCTGTTAAGAACGGCCTCGGCGGCAAGGCATATACCGCTATGACCATGCTGAAGAACGACAACGACCTGATTCCTGATCCTAGCAAGGTTCAGGAGCATCTGAACAACTACTACGCCTCGCTTGGCAAGTAATCATACGCCATTATAGAACCATTTCCTGAATTGGTGGGGGAGGGGAGGCTCCCCCTCCCCCATAAAATTTTACATTGACTAAGGAGATCTTGATATGGAATTCAACAGCAAGCTGACAAAAGAGATTTGTGAAGTATACGGGCCGACCGGCCGTGAATCCAAGGTTGCAGAGTACATTCAGAATCAGATCCGGGATCATGTGGACGAAATGTGGGTAGACTGCCTCGGCAACCTCATTGCGCACAAAAAGGGAAACGGAAAGCGCGTTGTTCTGTCCGCGCACATGGATCAGCTCGGTCTTATGATCAAAACGATCGACGAAAAGGGCTTTGCACGCATCGGCCAGCTCGGCAGCATCAAGCCCTACAACCTGATCGATTCCCGCATCCAGACGGAAAGCGGCGTTCAGGGCGTCATGATCTGCGAGAAGAAAGAGGACATGGGCAAGATCACGCACAATGACCTCTACATCGACTTTGCAACGCTGTCTCCCGAGAAGGTCAGAGAAAAGGTTCGCGTCGGCGAGGTTGCCATCACGCGTTCGGAGTACTACGAGAACGAAGAGTGTGTCATGATGCAGTGCCTGGACGACCGCATTGGCTGCATGATCATCATCGACAGCATTCTGCGCGATGTCAAGAACACCAATGACATGTATTATGTGTTCTCGGTTCAGGAAGAGATCGGCTGCTTTGGCGCTCAGACCTCGACGTTCGACCTGCAGCCTGACCTCTTTGTCACCTTTGACGTGGCCTGCACCGGAGACGAGCTGCGCGGCATCCGCACGGATGTGAAGCTGGGCGGCGGCGCCGGCATCAAGGCAATGGACTACTTTATGATCGTCAACCAGTATGTGGTGGACGCACTGGTCGATATTGCAGAGAAGAACGGCATCAAGTACCAGATCGAGGTCAGCGAAAACGGCGGCACCGACGCACACACGGCACAGCTCGTTCGCGGCGGCATGAAGGCCGGCGCCGTCACCATCCCGACCCGCAACATCCACTCGAGAGACGAGATCATCTGCAAGGAAGACATTCTCGACTGCATCCGTATGGCAATGGCTCTGGAGACTGTGGAGCTGGACGAACATTTTGGCGCATAAAAGCCAAAGGAGGGATATGTTTTGACCAGCGCTGAATTGCGTGAAATGCTCTCTCAATTTCCGAAGGCGTCGCTGGCGCTCAATCCGACCCCGCTGCATCCGCTCAAGCGCATGCAGGCGGAGCTGGATTGCGGCCCGCTGTTTATCAAGCGTGATGACCTCAACGGAATGGGAATCGGCGGAAACAAGGTTCGTAATCTGGAATACCTGCTGGGTCATGCGATTGCAGAAGGTAAGAACACCATCCTGGTCTCCGGTCAGACGCAGTCAAACCTGTGCTCCCTCTGCGCGGCCTCGTGCCGCCGGTTGGGACTGCGGTGCGTGATCGTCCACAACAGCCCGAGGCCGGAACTGCTCGAAGGAAATGCACTGCTCAACCACATCCTCGGCGCAGAGGAACACTATCTGGGCGGTGTAAGCGAAGAAGAGAGAGCCGCTGCGGTGGAGCAGATCGCGCAGGACTTGCGCCGTGAGGGGAGTGCGCCGTACATCATCTATAACGGCGCATCCTCCGCAAGAGGCGCGCTTGGCTATGTGGAGGCTGCGGCGGAGATCTGGGAGCAGATCTCCTCCAATGCGGAGAGAGCAGCCATACGCAATGTGTGCATCCCGGGAGGAAACGGCGGTCTTGCCGCCGGCTTTATCTACGGCACCGCACTCCTGGGAAATCCGTTCCATGTGGAGCTCATCTCAGTCGAGCATGAGGCGGAGCCGCTCCGTGAGATCATCAGCGCCTTCCTGAAAGATCTGGAGAAGCTTTGCGGCGTACCGATGCCGTGCCCACTCGAGCAGACCGCCACGCTGCACGGTGCATACCGTTTTGGCGGTTGGGGCGTTATAACGCCCGAGGTCGAGGAGTTCTGCATCCGCTTTGCCCGAACGGAAGGCATCTTCATCGAAAAGGTATATACATGCAAGACGCTGTATGGCATGTGCGACCTTGCAAAGAAGGGCTATTTCCATGACGGAGCCTGCTATCTGCACTCCGGCGGCATCGGCGCGCTGTTCAGCCAATACCATATCCCGGGAGGCGGCGTATGAAAGCAATTCGAGGCGGCACCGTATATACCATGGCAGGCCCTCCCATCGAAAACGGAACGGTCCTGATTTCAAACGGAAAAATCACGGCGGTGGGAGGCCCAGAACTGCCTGTTCCGGCAGGGGCACAGTGCATCGATGCGGCGGGATGCTGGGTCACGCCCGGCTTCATCGATGCCCACAGCCACCTGGCGCTCTGGGGCGAGCCAGAAATGAAGGCAACATCGGATGAAAATGAAATGACAGATCCGATCACGCCGCATCTCCGCGCTCGTGACGGCGTCAACCCCAATGACATTGCAATACCCAAGGTTCGGGCCGCCGGATTCACGGCGGTCTACACCGGACCCGGTTCGGGCAATGTGATCGGCGGTTTGGGCGCCTGCATCAAGCTCAGGGGGGTAACGGCGGATGAAATGATCATTCCCGGGACAGAGCAGATGAAAATGGCGCTTGGAGAAAACCCAAAGCGTGTATATGGCGAAAAAAACAAATTTCCAATGACGAGGATGGGCACGGCGGCAATTCTGCGCCAGACGCTGAGTCGTGCACGGCGTTACGCTGAGAAATTGGCGGACGCAGAAAAAGACCCTGCCAAGGCGCCAGAGCCGGATTTTCTGCTGGAGAGTCTGGTACCGGTCGTCAGAGGTGAGACCAGAGCGCGCATCCACTGCCACCGTGCGGACGACATTGCGACTGCGATCCGCATCTGTGAAGAATTTGGACTGACCTACTCTCTGGAGCATGTGACGGAGGGATGGAAGGTCGCAGGTCTTCTGGCGGAAAAACAGGTGGAATGCGTGCTCGGCCCGCTGCTGCTGGGACCGGTCAAGCAGGAGGTATGGGACTGCCGGCTGGAGAATGCCGCCATTTTGCAAAAGGAAGGCGTTCGCTTCTCCCTCATGGCCGACAGGGCGGGAGATACCGCGTGGCTGCCGATGGAGATCGGTGTGCTGCTGCGGCATGGTCTTGCGCTCGATACCGCACTGGAGGCCGTCACGGTCAATCCGGCGCGCCTTGTGGGCGCCATCGACCGCATCGGCACCATTGAGCCCGGAAAGGACGCGGATATTGCGATCTTTGACGGAATGCCCTTCAGCAATCAGACGCTCTGCCGCTTCACCATGATCGACGGCGTCATTTGGAACGATACCCTTCCGCAGAATGAAAAAACGGAAGAAACAAACGGAAAGAGATTATAAGGAGGAACCCCTGTTCTATGAAAGAGATTATTGCAACAAAATCAGCCCCCGCAGCCATCGGCCCGTATTCACAGGGAACCGGCGCCGGTAATCTGGTCATCACATCCGGGCAGCTGCCCGTAGACCCCGCGACCGGTAGCTTCGCTCCCGGCGGCGTCGCAGAGCAGACCCGTCAGTCCCTGACCAATGTTCAGGCTGTTTTGGCGCAAGCGGGTCTCACGATGGAAAATGTCATCAAGACCACCGTTTTTCTCAGTGATATGAACAACTTCTCGGCCATGAACGAGGTGTACGCCACTTTCTTTCCTCAGAATGCTCCGGCGCGCAGCGCTGTTGAGGTCGCGAGATTGCCGAAGGACGCTCTGGTGGAGATTGAGGCAATCGCCTGCAGATAGGAGGTTCTGCTCATGAAACAGATCACACAATTCCCGCGCATTCCTTTTGCTGTGCTGCCTACGCCGCTTTACAAGCTGGAGGCGATCAGCCGGGAGTATGGAAAGAACATTTACATCAAACGAGACGACATGATCGGTGTGGCGCTCGGCGGAAACAAGGTGCGCAAGCTGGAGTTCCTGCTGGCGGATGCACAGGCGAACGGCGCCGATGTGGTGCTCACCGCAGGTGGCCCGCAGTCGAACCACGCCATGCTCACTGCCGCGTGTGCCGCAAAGCTCGGTATGAAAGCAATCCTCGTCCTGAAAAAACGGGGCGAGCTGACTGGCGGTAACCAGATTCTTGACCGCATCTATGGCGCGGATGTCCGCTTTGTGGACACCGACACCTATGACGATGTGTACGCCGAGATGGAGCGGATCATGGACGAGCTGCGCAAAGCCGGGCATACGCCCTATTTCATCCCCGTGGGCGGATCGGTGCCGCTGGGCTCGCTCGGTTATGTCAACTGCGCAAAGGAAATTGCAGAGCAGGCGCAGGCTCTGGGCGTCAAGTTTGACAGCATTGTCAGCGCCACCGGTTCCGGCGGAACCTATGCCGGCCTGACCTACGGCGCAAAGCTGTTCCTGCCGGGAACGCGCTCTGTCGGCGTGGGCGTCTGCGACGACCCGTTTGCTGACATTGCGTATGACCTGATGGGAGGTCTGAAGGAGCTGCTCGAGAGCGATGTTCCGGTGCAGCGTGAGGATATTCACATCAAATTCCACATCGGCCCCGGTTATGCCATTGCAAGTCCGGAGGGCTCTGCTGCCGTCCGCAAGCTGGCGCGCAAGGAGGGCATTCTGGTCGATCCTGTCTACACCGGAAAGGCGCTGGCGGGCTTCTTCCAGCTGATCGAGGACGGCTACTTTGACGGCGAGGAGAATCTTCTCTTTGTTCACACCGGCGGAGCCGGCGCGCTGTTCGCCGTTGACATGCTGCCGGAATAAGCACACGGCTGCCTGGGCGCGTCCATTTCAGAATATCAAAAATACCCCCTCCGGCGGTGAAACACTGCCGGAGGGGTTGCTATGCGCGTCCCTTTGCTTTGAAAGCGCCCGAGAAAAATCAGGCTGCACATCATGTTGACTTCGTGAAAATACTGTGTTATATGTTTTTGTAGAAGCGCCAACCGAAAAATGCCGGTGGGGGACGGCGCTGGAACAAGCGGAAACAAAAAGACGGTGAACGGAGGAGGTGCAGCGCCAAATGAACAGACCAAAACATGCAGCCATCTTGTTTGTGCATGGAATTCTCGGCACGCCGCGCCATTTTGCGCCGTTTCTGCCGTATGTTCCTGCGAGCTGGTCTGTCTACAATCTGCTGCTCGAAGGTCATGGCGGCAGCGTGCGGGACTTTTCGCACGCCGCAATGGCGCAGTGGAAGCAGCAGGTGCACGCTGCGCTCGATGCGCTGCTGACGGAGCACGACAGGGTGCTGATCACCGCGCATTCGATGGGAACGCTCTTTGCAATTCAGGAGGCACTCCAAAGGCCGGTCACAGAGCTGTTTCTTTTGAATCCGCCCCTGAACGTGCGGGTCACTGCGCGGCTTTTCAAAACGGTATGGACTGTTTTTCGTGGGAAGGCCGCCCCGCAGGATGCATGGATGCTTGCAGCGCAAAACGCTTACAGCATTGAAAAAGACCGCCATGTTCTGCGATACATCGGCTGGATCCCGCGGTATCTGGAGCTGTTTGCCGAGATCAGAAAAACGAGAAGGGTCGTGCGGAATCTGACGGTTCCGTCGCATATATATCTCTCCCTGCACGATGAGCTGGTGTCGCCGAGAAGCAGAAGCTTTTTTGACGGCAGCAGCCTTGCGAAGGTCACGATGCTGAACACCTCCGGCCATTTTTACACTTCACCGGAGGATCGGGCGCTGCTGATCGAGGACTTCAGGGCGATGGTTGCGCGCACGGAGCGCGAAATGCAGACCGCGGCACCGCGCGATGAGCAGTAACAGTGATGGCCTGAAAATGCATACAGCATTTCTGCGTTTTGTGAGCCTTGTCCTGACGAAAGACCGCTTGCCGGGGCGGCTGCCGGACACAGCGCTTGCGGCAGCGGAAGAAAATTGCCTGCATGGGAGCGACGGATATGATGTTTGCCTGCTATTATGACTCGCCGCTGGGGAAGCTGCTGCTGACGGCGGATGCACTCGGGCTGACCGGATTGTACTTTGACGGCGAAAAAACCGAACCGGGCAGGCTGCCCTTTGTGCACACAGAGCGGGAAACGCCGCTCCTTGCGGAGACCAAGCGCTGGCTGGACGTTTATTTTTCCGGCAGAGAGCCCGATTTCCTGCCGCCTCTGCACCCGGCCGGTTCTGCGTTTCGGCAGGCTGTGTGGGCGCTCCTTTTGCAGATCCCGTATGGGCAGACGACAACGTACGGCGCGATCGCACGCCAGCTTGCCGCAAAGCAGGGCATCCCGAAAATGTCTGCGCAGGCGGTGGGCGGTGCGATCGGGCACAACAAGATCGCCATTGTCATTCCATGCCACCGCGTCATCGGCGCAAACGGCAGCCTGACCGGATATGCAGGCGGCATGAACAGAAAAGCAGCGCTGCTGGAACTGGAACATACCGATATGACCGGTCTTTTTCTGCCGAAGAAGGAACCTGCACGCGAACGATGAGCAGAACACGCAGTGAGATAACGAAAAAAGCTGCAGCCGCCCGGTGTCGGGCGGCTGCTGGTTTTCTATGGCGTGCGTCGGGGCTTAGAGACTGAAATATGCCTTTGCGGACTGGAACAGCTTCATGTCATAGCAGCCGTCCACGTTTTTATACAGGCCGTCTGCCACACGCTCGGAGTGGCCCATCTTGCCGAGGACGCGTCCGTCGGGAGACGTGATGCCTTCGACTGCCCAGATGGAGCCGTTGGGGTTCACGTCCACGTCCATGCCGGGGACGCCGTTTTCGTCCACATACTGCGTGGCGATCTGACCGTTTGCCGCGAGCTTTCGCACAAGCTCCTCGCTGCACAGGAAGCGGCCCTCGCCGTGGGAAATGGGAACGGTGTAGACCTCGCCCACCTGCGTACCGGCCAGCCATGCAGAGCGGTTGGAGGCGATGCGGGTGCGCACCAGACGGGACTGGTGGCGGCTGATGGTGTTGTAGGTCAGGGTGGGACAGGTCTCGTCGGTGTCGATGATCTCACCGAAGGGCACAAGGCCGAGCTTGATGAGCGCCTGGAAGCCGTTGCAGACGCCGAGCATCAGACCGTCGCGGTTTTTGAGCAGATCCATGGTCGCATCCCGCACCTCCGGATTGCGGAAGAAGGCGGTGATGAATTTGGCGGAGCCATCCGGCTCGTCGCCGCCGGAAAAGCCGCCGGGGACAAAGATGATCTGGCTGCTTCGGGCGGCCTCTGCGAACCGGCGGATGGAGTCTGCCACGTCCTGCGCGGACTGGTTGTTCAGAACCATGATCTCCGGCTCAAGTCCGGCGCGCCGGACGGCGCGTGCGGAGTCATATTCGCAGTTCGTGCCGGGGAAAACGGGGATCAGCACCTTGGGGACGGCGACGCCGATCCTCGGCGCGGTGCGGGTGACGGCGGGTGCGGACAGGACAGGGACATCTGCCGTATCCGCTGCGGTACGGCTTGGATAGACAGATTCCAAGACGCCCTCGTTGAGCGCCAGAAGCTCCGACACGGCGGCGCTGTCACCGGCGATGCGCACGATGGGCTCTGCGGTCGTGACGCCAAGACGGACGGCGTACGGCGTCTGCTCCGTCAGCTCTGCCACGATGGCGCCGGGGAGCAGGGCGTTCCAGTCCAGCTCGGTGTTTTCGGCGGTGAAACCGATCTCATTGCCGAAGGACATGTTCATCACAGCCTCGGAAAGACCGTTTTCCACGGCCCATGCCGCGCAGACCTTGCCGCTTTGTGCCAGCGCGTGCAGCGTTTCCCACGCCGCCTTGCGGCTCTCCGCATCCGTGCCGGAGAACAGATAGACAGGATGCCCGGCTGCCTTAAACTCGGGGGAGAGCACCTCGCCGGTCTTCAGCGGCGCGATGGCGAAGGAGATCAGCGTGGGCGGTACGTCCAGATCAAGGAAGGTGCCGGACATGGAGTCCTTGCCGCCGATGGCGGCTGCGCCAAGCTCGAGTTGCGCGTCCACGGTGCCGAGCAGCGCGGAGAAGGGCTTTCCCCAACGCTCCGGCTCGGTGCGGAGCTTCTCAAAGAACTCCTGGAAGCTGAGATATGCCTTTTTATAGTCCGCACCGGCAGCCACGAGCTTTGCCAAGGAGGTGTAGACCGCGTTGTAGGCGCCGATGTAGGGATCTGCGGAGGTCTGCTCCGGGTCACAGCCCCATGCCATGACGCTGGCCTGATCGGTCGTTTGACCGGGCAGGACGGGGAACACGGCAGCCATCGCCTGCGCCGGAGTGCGCTGCGTTCTGCCGCCGAAGGGCATCAGAATGGAGCCTGCGCCGATAGTGCTGTCAAACCGCTCCACAAGGCCGCGGCGCGAGGCGCACGTCAGGCTGGAGGCCATCTCACGCAGAGAGCGGAAACGGGGCTTTGTAAGCGCGGAGCGGTCCTTTTCCGTCACGCGGACACCGGCATGCTTGACAGCGCCGTTGGTGTTCAGGAAATCGCGGCTGAGGTTAGCAATGACCGCGCCGTTCCACTTCATGACCATGCGCGCCTCCTGCGTGACGACTGCCACCGGATAGGCCTCCAGATTTTCCGCCGTGGCGGCGGCGATGAAGGTCTCCGCGTCCTCTGGCGCGACGACCACCGCCATGCGCTCCTGCGATTCGGAGATCGCGAGCTCCGTGCCGTCCAGACCGTCGTACTTTTTGCGCACGGCGTCCAGATCGATGCGCAGGCCGTTGGCCAGCTCGCCGATGGCAACGCTGACGCCGCCGGCGCCAAAGTCGTTGCAGCGCTTGATGAGACGGGTCACGGCGCTGTTTCGGAACAGACGCTGGATCTTGCGCTCCTCGGGGGCGTTGCCCTTCTGGACTTCGGATGCCATCGTCGAGAGGGATTTCAGATTGTGGCTCTTGGAGGAGCCGGTCGCGCCGCCGATGCCGTCGCGGCCCGTGCGGCCGCCCAGCAGGATGACCACATCTCCGGGTGCGGGGCATTCGCGCCGGACGTTATAGGCGGGCGCTGCCGCTACCACCGCGCCGCATTCCAGACGCTTTGCGATGTAGCCCTCGTGATACAGCTCCGCCACATGACCGGTGGCAAGGCCGATCTGGTTTCCGTAGGAGGAATAGCCCGCTGCCGCGGTCTGGCAGAGCTTTCGCTGCGGCAGCTTGCCGGGAAGCGTCTTGTCAAGGCTGACACGGGGATCGCCCGCGCCGGTGACGCGCATGGCCTGATGGACATAGGCTCTGCCGGACAGCGGGTCGCGGATGCAGCCGCCGATGCAGGTGGCTGCGCCGCCGAAGGGCTCGATCTCGGTGGGATGGTTGTGCGTTTCGTTTTTGAACATCAGCAGCCAGTCCTGCGCCTCGCCGTTTACCGTGGCGGTGACATGGATGGAGCAGGCGTTGATCTCCTCGCTCTCGTCCAGCTCCGGCAGCAGGCCGCGCTTTTTCAGCACTTTTGCACCGATGGTAGCGATGTCCATGAGCGTCTGGGGGCGCTTGGCTGCTTTTTCTTCGCCGTAGACCTCCACACGGGCGGCAAGATACCGCTCATAGGCGGCCTGAACGGCAGCGTCGTGGATCTCTACATGGTCAATGTGGGTGGAGAAGGTGGTATGACGGCAGTGATCGGACCAGTAGGTGTCCACGACCCGAATTTCGGTGATGGTGGGGTCGCGCTGCTCGTCATCGCGGAAATAGCTCTGCAAATATTGCAGGTCATCCAGATCCATGGCCAGCCCCAGCTCGTCGCGCAGTGCGCTCAGCGCTTCACCGTCCATGGCGGTGAAGCCCTCCACGGTGCGGACGGTGGTGGGAATGTCATATTCCATCCGCAGCGTCTGCGGCAGCGCCAGAGACGCCTCGCGGCTTTCCACGGGGTTGATGACATACTGCTTGATGGCGGCGAGCTGCTCCTGCGTCAGCGCGCCCTCCAGAACGTAGATGCGCGCGGTGCGCACGATGGGGCGCTCGCCCTGCGAGAGGATCTGGATGCACTGTGCGGCGGAGTCCGCCCGCTGGTCATACTGACCGGGCAGATATTCCACGGCGAACACAGCGTCTGCCTGCGGAAGCTCGTCCGTCACCATGTCGAGCTGCGGCTCGGAGAGCACCGTTTTTACGGCGTAGTCGAACAGCTCCCGGCTGATGCCCTCCAGATCGTAGCGGTTGAGCAGCCGCAGACCCGTCAGGCCGCGGATCCCCAGAAAAGCCCGCAGATCCTCTGCCAGAGCGCGTGCCTCGTTGGCAAGTGCCTCTTTCTTTTCTACATATACTCTGTAAACCATGCCTGCGCTTGCTCCCTTCAATGTTCCAGCGCTTTCAGGGCGCGCTGGCCGATGTCGTGGCGGTAGAACGCATTGTCAAAATGGACGCGCTCTACGCGCTCATAGGCTTTTTTCACGGCGCTTTTCAGATCTGCCGCCGTGGCGGTGACGCCAAGAACACGACCGCCGCTTGTCAGCAGACGCCCGCCCTCGCACTTTGCGCCCGCCACATAGGTGTGCGCGGCGACTTCGGCGGGCATTGTGATGGCAAAGCCCTTTTCATAGTGCTCCGGGTAGCCGCGCGAGGCCATGACGACGCAGCAGGCGGCCTCGTCGGAGAATTGGACTGCCGTCTCTGCCAGCGTGCCGTTCCGGCAGGCGCGCAGGATGCTCAGCAGGTCGCTTTTCAGAAGCGGCAGCACCACCTGCGTCTCCGGGTCTCCAAAGCGGCAGTTGTACTCGATGACCTTGGGGCCGTTTGGCGTCAGCATCAGCCCGAAGTACAGGCATCCGCGGAAGGTGCGGCCTTCGGCGTTCATGGCGCGCACAGTGGGCAGGAAGATCGTCTCCATGCACACGCGCGCGATCTCGTCCGTGTAGTAGGGGTTGGGCGCCACAGTGCCCATGCCGCCGGTGTTGAGTCCCTCGTCATGGTCGTGCGCCCGCTTGTGATCCATGGAGGACACCATGGGAACGACGGTCTTGCCGTCGGTAAAGGCCAGCACGGAGACCTCCGGACCGGTGAGGAATTCCTCGATGACCACCTGACTGCCGCTGCTTCCGAAGGCGCGGTCGAGCATGATGGTCTCCACGGCGGAGACGGCGGCCTCGCGCGTTTCGGCGATGAGCACGCCCTTGCCAAGGGCAAGACCGTCGGCCTTGACGACCACGGGAAGGGGACAGGACTGCACATACTCCATGGCGGCGGCAGCCTCGGTGAACACCCGGTAATCCGCCGTCGGGATGGCGTACTTTTTCATCAGCTCCTTGGAAAAGACCTTGCTGCCCTCAAGAATGGCGGCCTTCGCCTCCGGGCCGAAGCAGGGAATGCCCGCGGCCTCCAGCGCGTCCACCGCGCCCAGCACCAGAGGATCGTCCGGCGTGACCACGGCAAAGCCGACGTTATGTGCGGCGGCAAAGGCCACCTGCGCGGGGATGTCCTTCGCGCCGATCTCCGGGACGCAGACCGCGTCGGCGGCGATGCCGCCGTTTCCGGGAACGCAGTAGATCGTCTCTACCTCGGGGTTTTCTTTCAGTTTCCTGACGATGGCGTGCTCACGGCCGCCGCCGCCGATGACCAGAAGGTTCATAGAGCCCTCCTTATAATCAGAATTTTGGACGCCGCCGCGCGGACATCCGAGGAAGCCGCGCGGCAGCAGGTGTGTACGGTATCGCGGCGGCTCAGTGGTGGAACAGGCGCGCGCCGGTAAATGCCAGCACCATGCCGTACTTGTCGGCGGTGGCGATGACATGGTCGTCGCGGATGGAGCCGCCCGGTTCGGCGATGTAGCAGACGCCGGACTTTCTGGCTCTTTCCACGTTGTCGCCGAAGGGGAAGAAGGCGTCGCTTCCGACGGTGACGCCGGTCTGCGTGGCGATCCAGGCCTTCTTTTCCTCTGCGGTCAGAGGCTCGGGGCGCACCTGGAAGATGCTTTGCCACACGCCGTCAGCCAGCACGTCCTCATACTCGTCGGAGGTATAGACGTCGATGGCGTTGTCGCGGTCGGGGCGGCGGATGCCGTCTGCAAATTGCAGACCCAGCACCTTCGGATGCTGGCGCAGGTACCAGTTGTCTGCCTTCTGACCTGCCAGACGGGTGCAGTGGATGCGGCTCTGCTGGCCTGCGCCCACGCCGATGGCCTGACCGTCCTTCACGTAGCAGACGGAGTTGGACTGGGTGTACTTGAGCGTGATGAGCGCCACGATCATGTCGATCTTCGCGGCCTGCGGCAGCTCCTTGTTCTGAGAGACGATGTTTTTCAGCATTTCTTCGTCGATCACAAGGTCGTTGCGGCCCTGCTCAAAGGTGACGCCGAACACATCCTTATGCTCCAATGCGGCAGGGACATAGTCCGGGTCGATCCGGACGACGTTGTACTTGCCTTTTTTCTTGGTTTTCAGAATTTCCAGAGCCTCGTCGGTATAGCCGGGGGCGATGACGCCGTCGGAGACCTCCTCCTTGAGGTATGCAGCGGTGGCGGCGTCGCAGACATCGGAGAGCGCTGCCCAGTCGCCATAGGAGCACAGACGGTCAGCGCCGCGCGCGCGGATGTAGGCGCAGGCGATGGGAGAGAGCTCGGCGGCGGGGTCAACAAAATAGATCTTCCGGTCGATCTCGCTCAGCGGCAGGCCGACGGCGGCGCCGGCAGGGGAGACGTGCTTGAAGCTGGCGGCGGAGGACAGGCCGGTCGCGGCCTTCAGCTCCTTGACGAGCTGCCAGGAGTTCAGGGCGTCCAAGAGGTTGATAAAGCCGGGCTTTCCGTTCAAAACGTCAAACGGCAGGTCGGAGCCGCCCTGCATAAAGACCCGGGACGGCTTCTGGTTGGGGTTGCAGCCATATTTCAGTTCCAACTCGTTCATATCGGTGTGTCCTCCTCAATCTCCCAGATTCTTGTTGAACAGGCGAACCTCGCCGTTCACGTTGGTGTAAAGGGATACCTTGTTGTCCTTGTTGAGCGCGTCCCAGACTGCCTCCGGCGTCGGAACGGTGACCTCCAGCGGCTCACCGGCAAAGGTCGGCAGGGGGCTTCCGTCGCCCTGATAGGTGCTGATGAAATAGCCGAGATCGGCCTCCGCACCCTCGTAGCAGAAGAACTCCCGCAGGCAGCGACCGTTTCTGCGCTTCAGGATGGACAGCTCAAACGAACCGTCGCCGTTCAAAACGGCGGAGATGCGGGGCGTCCAGTTGGGATCGTCCGGCTCATATTCGCGGGTCATGAGACCCTTGCGGAAGTCGCCGTACTGGCAGATGGTGTCGGTCTGGTCGCCGTTGGTGACCACCAGCGCGCTGCCCATTGTGCGGACGGGGTGGTAGATGATGAGGCTGGGATCGACCAGCTTTGCGGGGTCGTGCGCCTCGGTGCGGATGCCGTCCTCCGTCGGGACGAAGATGCGGTTGCGGCTGTTGGCGCTGCGGCCCATGATGAAATAGTAAACGAGATTTTTACTCACAAGGATGCCCCGGCCGGGGTAGGGATTCTCCCGCAGAAGGGTAAGAAAGTCAAGCATTGCGATTCTCCTTTACGATTTGTTCCGAGACCAGCTCCGCGGCACGGGGCAGGAGCTGCCATTCCGCCTGCTCCATGACCCGGCGCTGGAGCGCCTCGGGCGTGTCGTCCGGCAGAACGTCCACTGCCTTTTGTAGCAGGATCCGGCCGCCGTCCGGAACTTCATTGACAAAATGCACCGTGGCGCCCGTGACCTTCACGCCCGCAGCCAAGGCGGCTGTGTGGACCCTCAGGCCGTACATGCCCTCGCCGCAGAAGGCGGGAATCAGGGAGGGGTGCACATTCAAAATGCGGGACGGCCAGCGAGCCGTGAAATCCGCGCTGAGGATGGTCAAAAAGCCTGCCAGAATGATGAGATCGATCTCGTATTCCGTCAGCAGCGCAGACAGGGCGGATTCAAACGCCGCCTGACCGCCGCACTGTCTGGCAGAGACAGCCCGGGCCGGGATGCCGGCGCCTGCCGCCCGTGTCAGGGCGTAGGCGTTTTCGTTGGAGGAGAGCACGAGCGCGATCTGGCCGTGCGGCAGCTGTCCTGCCGCCTGCGCGTCCAGCAGTGCCTGTAGATTTGTGCCGCCGCCGGAGACCAGCACGGCGATCTTCGCTTTGTTCATAGGCATTTTTCTCCTTTGCAGCCGCCGCGAGCCAGCGCGGCGCTTGGTGCAGCTCAGACGAGGACGACCTGATCCTCGCCGGGGACGATCTCGCCGCAGACGTAGGCGTCGATCCCCTCTGCCTTCAGGGCAGAGAGCGCCGCGTCGGCGGTCTCGGGGCTCACGACCACGATCATGCCCACGCCCATATTGAAGGTGTTGAACATGTCGTGCTCATCGATGCCGCCCTGCTTCTGGAGCAGGCCGAAGATGGCGGGCGTCCGGAGCGAGGCCTTGCAGATCTTCGCGCAAAGGCCATGGGGGATGCAGCGGGGGATGTTTTCATAGAAGCCGCCGCCCGTGATGTGGCTGACGCCGCGGACGTCCGCGGCCTCGATGCAGCGGAGGACGGGCTTTACATAGATGACGGTGGGGCGCAGCAGCGCCTCGCCCAGCGTCTCGCCGAGCTCGTCATAATACTTGCCGAGGTCGGCGTTTTCCACGTCGAACACCTTGCGGACGAGCGAGTAGCCGTTGGAATGAAAGCCGGACGAGGGCAGCGCCAGCACCACATCGCCCGCCGCCATGCGGCCGGAGTCGATGACCTTGGGCTTGTCCACAAGACCGACGGTGAAGCCCGCCAGATCATAGTCGTCCTCGGCCATCATGCCGGGATGCTCTGCCGTTTCGCCGCCGATGAGCGCGCAGCCGGCCTGAACACAGCCCTCTGCAACGCCGGAGACGATGGCGGCAACCTTTTCGGGCACGTTTTTGCCAATGGCGATGTAATCAAGAAAGAACAGGGGCTTTGCGCCGCAGCAGATCACGTCGTTTACACACATGGCGACGCAGTCGATGCCGATGGTGTCATGCTTGTCCATGAGCTCTGCCAGACGGAGCTTGGTGCCCACGCCGTCCGTGCCGGAGACGAGGACGGGCTCCGTCATCCCGGCAAGGTCGGGAGCAAAGAGGCCGCCGAAGCCGCCAATGTCAGAAACCACACCGGGAATATGGGTGCGCTGGACGTCTGCGCGCATCAGCTTGACGCCTTTGTAACCGGCAGTGATGTCCACGCCGGCTGCCGCGTAGGCGGCGGAGCTGGATTTTTCCATGTCGATCATTCCTTTCCGTTCCAACAGTATGTACAGACCTTATCGCGGTCGATGCCGATGGCCTCCAGAACGCCGTCCAGAGACTGGTAGCCGAGAGAATCAAAGCCGAGCTTTTCGCAGATGGCCTTCAAAAGGCACTGGCCGCGCTCCGTCGTGGAGTCGGCGTATTCGTCCAGATGCAGCTGTCCCTCGTCGCCCTCCAGCTCCTGCACCACCCGGCGTGCCAGCAGCTCCATATCGGAGTTTCCGCGCGAGAAGTTCAGGTACTTGCAGCTATACATAATGGGCGGGCAGGCAGAGCGCATGTGGACCTCCTCCGCGCCGGATTCGTAGAGGAAATCGACCGTTTCCCGAAGCTGGGTGCCGCGGACGATGGAGTCGTCCACAAACAGCAGCTTCTTTCCCTGAATGAGCTCCGGGACGGGGATCTGCTTCATCTTGGCAACCTGATTGCGAACCTCCTGATTGGTCGGGGTGAAGGAGCGGGGCCAGGTGGGCGTATATTTCACAAAGGGACGCGCAAAAGGCTTGCCGCTTCGGTTTGCAAAGCCGATGGCGTGCGGCACGCCGGAATCCGGCACACCCGCGACGTAGTCCACCTTCGGGAGCCTGCCGCGCGCGATCTCGTCACGCGCCATGATCTCGCCGTTGTGGTAGCGCATGACCTCTACGTTGACGCCCTCATAATTGGAGTTGGGGTAGCCGTAATACGTCCAGAGGAAGCCGCAGATCTTCATTTCCTTACCCGGAGGGGAGACAGTCTCGTAGCCGTTGCTGGTCAGCGCGACGATCTCGCGCGGGCCAAGCTCATGGGCGTCCTCATAGCCCAGCTTATGATAGGCGAAGGACTCAAAGGAGACGCAGAGGCTGCCGTCAGGGTGCTTGCCCACCAGAACGGGAAGCCGCCCAAGGCGGTCTCTGGCGGCAAGAATGCCGTCCGGCGTCATCAGCAGGATCGTGATGGAGCCGCGGATCATCTCCTGCGCGTACAAAATGCCGTCGATCAGGTTTTCCTTCATGTTGATGAGGGCGGCAACCAGCTCCGAGACGTTGACCTTTCCGTTGCTCTGCGCCATGAACTGGTGACCATGGTCGGAGAAATACGTTTCGATCAGCTCGTCGGTGTTGTTGATGATGCCCACCGTGCAGATGGCGTACAGCCCTAGATGCGAGCGCACCAGAAGCGGCTGCGGGTCGGTGTCGCTGATGCAGCCCATGCCGACGTGCCCCTTGAGCTCGTGCAGGTCTTTTTCAAATTTCGTGCGGAAGGGGGTGTTCTCAATGTCGTGGATCTCACGGACGAAGCCGTTTTCGTGCCCGTAGACCACCATGCCGCCGCGGCGGGTTCCCAGATGGGAGTGGTAGTCGGTGCCGAAAAACACATCAAGTCCCACATCGCGGTGGGAAAACGCTCCGAAAAAGCCGCCCATTACGCAAAGAACAGCTCGGAGAGCGTCATGGGATCGATGTACTGGCCGTCCTTGTAGACGCGCATGTTGCCGCTGGCGACCTCGTCGATGAGCATAACGCTGCCGTCGGGCGCATAGCCGAACTCAAACTTGATGTCGTAAAGGACCATGCCCTTTTCCTTCAGATCGTCGGCAACGATCTGCGTGATCTTCTGGGTCTGGGATTTGAGATCCTCATACTGCTCGTCGGTCATCACGCCCAGAGCCACCAGTGCGTCCTTGGTGATCAGGGGATCGCCCTTGGCATCGTCCTTCAGCGTGGTCTCCACATAGGAGGGGAGGTCTGCGCCGGATTCGATGAGATCGCCGTAGCGGCGGATGAAGGAGCCGACGGCCTTGCGGCGGCAGATGACCTCGAGACCGTGGCCGAAGACCTTGGCGGGGAGGACCTCCATCGTGGTGTTTTTCAGATCGGCGCCGACAAAGTGGGTCTTGATGCCGGCGGCGTTGATCTTCTCGAAGAAATAGATGCTCATGCGCAGGTTCACATCGCCCACACCGTCGATGGTCAGACCCACAGCGTTTTCGCCGGGATCGAACACGCCGTCTTTGCCGGTGCAGTCATCCTTGAACTTCAGCAGGTAGTTGCCGTTTTCCAGAGCGTAAACGTCCTTGGTCTTGCCAGTGTAAACGAGTTTCATGAAAGTACCTCCAAAATATATTTGATTTCGGGTTTATACGTTTTTCGTGTGAAGCGCAATTCTGCGTGAAAGGCTCAGCCGCGCAGCTCCGCCTGGAGCTTTGCTTCCTTCGCGGCGATCTGCTGTGCCATCTCGGCACGCTGGGCATCGAGCTTTGCTGCCAGCGCATCGTCATGGACGGCCAGGATCTGGGCAGCCAGCACGGCGGCATTTTTCGCGCCGTTGAGCGCAACCGTGGCGACGGGAATGCCGCTTGGCATCTGGACGGTCGCAAGCAGCGCGTCCAGTCCGTCCAGAGCACCGCCCTTCATGGGGATGCCGATGACCGGCAGGGTGGAGTTCCCGGCGAAAGCGCCCGCCAGATGGGCTGCCATTCCGGCAGCGCAGATGAGCACGCCGAAGCCGTTGACACGGGCATTTCTGGCGAAATCCGCGGCGGCGGCAGGGGAGCGATGGGCGCTGAGAATGTGCGCCTCATAGGCAATGCCGAAGGCATCGAGCTGCTGACAGGCCCCCTTGACAACGGGCCAGTCGGAATCGCTTCCCATAATAACTGCTACTTTTTTCATGAGATCCTCCTTGTAAAAAGCAAATAAAAAAAGGGTAAACCCGTCTCCATAGATCTCCATGGAGAGCAGGTTTGCCCAGACGGTCGACAGTACGTATTACATCAGGCTCCCATGTGGTGCTCCACGTTCCGTCAGTTGCCTGTGCTTCAATGCCACCATTATCGCAGAACCGACCGGAAAAGTCAATTCCCGACGCGGCTTTTTCCATGGGAGCAAACCACAAAAAAACGGACGGATCGTTGTGCTTTTTTGCGCAGATGCATGAAAAAACGCATGTTTTCCGCGCGAACGCTGCACGAAGCGGGAGCACGCGCACGGAGCGCCAGAAGGAGGGTGCGCCGCAGCCGATTTTCAGAGCGCGATTGACAGCGGAGCTGCGTTCCGGCTGCCGGGCTATGGGCGCTTCGGAGGCCCCATGTGCCCGGAGGGAAATATTGCGGGAAAGACCCGCCGGAGCTGCTTTTCCCAGCCTTGATCGAGATGCGGGTTTTCCAGCGCGAGGGCAAGACAGCCGCGTCCCAGCGCGGCCTCTCCGCACGCCCGGCAGACTTTCAGGACGGAAAGCTGCGTCCTGCCGATGAAGGCGCTCTTAAAAAGCTGCGATGCAAAGCGCGCGTCTTCCAGCGCGATCAAAAGCGGCAGCGCCTGTTCGGGGTCCGGCGCGGCAAGCCAGTTCCAGTCGCGGAGCAGGGTCTCGGCTGCCTCGGGGCTGGATTTCAGGGCAGGCTCTGCAATGTCAAGAAGAAACCGCCACATCGTCATGCCCGTTTCCGTGTCGCGGGAAAAGACATCATCCAGAATGTACGCCCATGACAGGTCGTCAAGCTCCTCGGCGGTCTCATGCGGGACTTCCTCCGGAAATTCGGCCAATAGGATCTCGCGGCAAATGTCCTCGTTGGCAGGAAAACGCCCTTCCGACAAAAGACGCTTTGCCCGGTCTATGTCAGGATGCAGCAGGACGCGATTTTGCCATTGCGTGAGATATGCTTCTTGCAGTGCACTGCGGCAGGTCTGCGTATCGATCGTCTCCGAATCTTCTCTTGTGCCGAAGTAGGCGTAGGCGGAGGAGAGTCTGGACAGCAGCGTATACAGCTCGTCCGGCTCGACGCGATTATAGTACTCTTCCACCGGACGGGCGGAAAACAGCTCCGTCCAGAATATACCGCATTCCCTTTCAGAAAGCGCCGCTTCCTCACGGAACAGGGCGCCGCGCCCGGCATCGCGCATGATTTGCTCTGCGCGCTCTCCCAGATTCAGATCAGTGGTCGTGTTCAAAAATGTCCGCAGTTCTTCTGTCTTCTGTTCATCCGGCAAAGCACCTGCATGATGGATGCCGGCAGAGATGTGATGCAGCAGCACCTTGCCGAGAAGCTGCGCGGGCGTGTCTTTTTTCGGCGCAAGCTGCGCCAGCGCCTCCTTCAGATCGAGCCATGTTTCTGAAAGCTCGACATGGTAAACAAATGAGAGCCTCAATGTGAGCTGCACCGGTTTCTGCACCGGTTTCTGCACAGACTTTCTTCTCAAGACCCCGGAATCTCCGCGCCAGCCGCACTCCCACTGCGACCCGCGGATCATGACGGGACTGCCGCACCACGGACAGAGCATAAACGTTCACTCCTTCCACTGAAAAACGGATTTTCCTGCATACATAATATCATTGTAGCAGCTTATGCCGGAAAATGCACGGCTTTTGTTCAAAGTTCAGTTGAGCCTTTCCGATTTCTCTGCTACAATAGTCACAAAAGAAACACACAGCGGAGGTTTTTTCATGATCCGTGATATCTGCAAAGACGAATTTTTTCTGTCCCAGAAAGCGGAATCCGCGACGGCATCCGATCTTGAAATTGCGCAGGACTTATTGGACACGCTGACCGCGCACAAGGACAGCTGCGTGGGGATGGCAGCGAATATGATCGGCGTCAACAAGCGCATCATCGCGTTCGATAATGACGGCGCATACATGGTCATGTTCAATCCCGTGATCGTCAAAAAATCCGCGCCGTATGACGCGGAGGAGGGCTGCCTGTCCCTGACCGGCACGCGGAAAACAAAGCGCTACCAAACCATCAAGGTGCAGTGGCAGAATGAGCAGTTCCAGACGCGCATCAAGACGTTCACCGGCTGGGCAGCGCAGATCATTCAGCATGAGATCGACCATTGTGAGGGGATTTTGATATGATTTTGTACTTTTCCGGCACCGGAAACAGCAAATATGTCGCCAAGCGAATCGCAGACGCGCTGGGCGATGCGCTTGTGAATCTGAACGACCGCATCAAGGCTTCCGACACTTCGCTTGTTGAAACCGGCGAGCGAGTTATTATCGTCACGCCGACTTATGCGTGGCGCATTCCACGCGTCGTGCGCGATTGGCTTCTGAAAACGGAGCTGCGCGGCGCAAAGCGGTCATGGTTCGTCATGACCTGCGGTAGCGAGATCGGCAATGCCGACAGATATAACCATGACCTCTGCACGGAAAAAGGGCTTGCCTGCATGGGCACGGCGCAGATCGTCATGCCGGAGAATTACATTGCGATGTTTTCCGCACCGCAGGCGGACAAAGCGCGGGAAATCGTCGCCCAAGCCGAGCCTAGCATCGACCGAGCAATTGCGGCGATTCAGGCAGGGGAGTGCTTCGCACCGACGCGGAACAATCTCTACGACCGCTTTATGAGCGGCCCGGTCAATCCGATTTTCTACAAATTCTTCGTCAAAGCGGATGCTTTTACTGTCTCGGACGCCTGCATTGGCTGCGGTCAGTGCGCGAAGCGCTGTCCGATGAACAACGTCACGCTCAAAGACGGCAAGCCGGTTTGGGGCAGGAACTGCACCCACTGCATGGCGTGCATCTGCTACTGCCCGGTCAGCGCAATTGAGTACGGAAAAAAGAGCGTTGGACAGCCGAGGTATCACTTTGAGGCATTGTAGACGGTAAGGAACACATACGGAAGTCCATCGCGGGAAGCGCCCAAGGCTTTTTCCTTTGTCGTGACCCCATCATAGCGCGCTCACCCACCCCCTGTGACGAAGTCAGATCCAAGCAGAAAATCCGGCGCCTTTCAGCGCCGGATCGTTCACTGTGTCAGTTGTTGCAGATTGGGCAGCTGCCAGCGATGACCGGAACGGGAGAAGTTCCGGTGCGCCCTGCATCTCAGCGGCAGCCGTGGTGCCCGCAGCCATGCTCGCCGCAGGCATGCGCGCCGTCACCGTGCGCATGATCGTGGTGGTCGCAGTGTACATCGGGGTCATAGCCCAGATTGCCGGCCAGCAGCGCGGCGACCGCCGCGTCGGCATTGCCGCTGACACCGCCGTAGAGCTTGATGCCGGCCTCCGCCAGCGCCATCTGTGCGCCGCCGCCGATGCCGCCGCAGATCAGCGTATCCACGCCGCGCTGCATCAAAAAGCCTGCCAGTGCGCCATGGCCGCTGCCGTTGGTATCGACCACCTCCGCACGGACGATGCTGCCGTCTGCGACATCATAGAGTTTAAACTGCTCGGTGTGGCCGAAATGCTGGAAGATCTGTCCGTTTTCATAGGTAACTGCGATTTTCATAGTAATTTCTCCTTTGGTTTTGTGATCGGTTTCGGGTCCCTCGGTTTCGTGGATCCGGCGGCACTGCCCGCAGCGCGAATGCTCCTGCCCGCCGCAGATGCGGTAGCTTCCGCCGGTGATGCGCAGCGGCCTTGCATGGACAAGACACGCCGCGAGCTTTCGCCGTGCGCTCTCGTAGATCTCCTGCACGGTCGAGCGGGAAATGTCCATCTGCGCGGCGCACTGCTCGTGCGTCTGCTGCTCCAGATCCACCAGACGGATGGCCTCGTATTCGTCGAGCGTCAGCAGGATCGGCTCTGCGTCCGCACGGCCGCTGGGGCAGAAGATATCGACCTGCGGCGTGTCGCAGATCCTGCGGCACCGTGGCGGTCTCGGCATGGCTGCGCCTCCTTCGTTTTCGGTATATACCGATTATAACGCGAAATCCCAGAAAGTCAATCTGCGATTTCCAGTATGACGGGTGAAAGTTCAGAAAATATACGAAAAAATTTTACATGGATTTGCTTGTTTACGGTGCAGCGGCGGTTTATGATGGATATAAGAGGTGAAAGAGATGACTTATGAAGAAATTCGCCGGGACAAGGCGATCCACACGTATATTTCTCAGGCCGATGCGTCGCTCAGCGCGCTCGGCTTTACCGAGCACAGCTTTGCGCATGTGACGGCGGTGGCGGAGAAGGCGGGATACATCCTCCAGACGCTCGGCTATCCGGAGCGGATGGTGGAGCTGACGAAGATCGCGGGCTATCTGCACGACATCGGCAATCTGGTCAACCGCGTTGACCACAGCCAGAGCGGCGCGGTGATGGCGTTCCGCATTCTTGACAATATGGGCTTTGAGCCGGAGGAGATCGCGCTCATCACGACCGCCATCGGAAACCACGACGAGGGCACCGGTGTGCCGGTCAATCCGATGTCGGCGGCGCTGATCCTTGCTGACAAGTCTGACGTCCGCCGCAGCCGCGTGCGCAACACGGATACATCCACGTTTGACATTCACGACCGTGTGAATTACTCCGTCACGAAGTCGGAGCTGAAGATCAACGAGGCGCACACGCTCATCAAGCTCAAGCTGACCGTTGACACGCACATGGGCTCGGTCATGGACTATTTTGAGATCTTCATGGCGCGCATGATCCTCTGCCGCAAGGCGGCGGAGCGTCTGGGGCTGCAATTCAAGCTGATGATCAACGAGCAGCAGCTCATCTGAAAACAGAACATCCAAAAACTCCCGCCGGATAAAATCCGGTGGGAGTTTCAGTCTGTCAAAAAACCTCGTAGAGTTTCGCCGCGCACGGCGAAATAAAATGTAAATCGGTTTTGTCCGGTGGCGTGTACATCGGACAAAACACGCTACGCCCGGCAAGTGTGGAATTTGTGCGCAAGCAGCGCACAAATTATGCGCGTAGGCGGGCGCAGCCTTTTCAAACGCGAACCAAGCCCCGCGGTTCGCGTTTGAGAGCTTGTCAAAAAGACTTTTTTGACAAGCTCAGCTCCCACCGGATTTTATCCGGTGGGAGTTTGTTTTGACAAGCTCAAGTGGGAATGCGGAAAACTCAGATCACGTGATACGCCTTCAGGAGCTTTTCCACATCCGTGCCGGAGATCTTGTCCAGTGCCTTTTTCAGCACCATTTTTTCCGCAAGGCTCAGCTTCATATCGGTGATGGGCTTGCCGTCGCGGAGCTTGACGGTCGCGTTCAGAAGGTCGCGCACGTCGTAGACGCTGCCCCAGACCTCCGGTACGCCGCGGTCAACGTTCAGCAGCGTGTAGACCGCCTCCATGCCGGTACGCATGGAATATTCGGTGGTGAAGATGGTGTCGCGCGGCGTCTCGGCGAACTGACCGAGGAAGGCGAAGTTCACAGAGCCGTCGGGCACGACCTTCGGGCGGTCGCCGTAGGCGCGCGGCATGAAGAAGGCGTCGATATACGGCATCATGACGGGGACGGTGTTGGCGCTGTTCGAGGCCATGTCCTCGATCTGATCGACCGGCACGCCGATGTGGTACAGCCACTCCATGCAGATCTCCTTGCCGGTGCATTCACGCATGGGCTTCTTCACAAAGTCGCCGGGCTTGTCGGAGAACAGGGAATAGACCCAGACGAGGCAGTGGTCCTTGGGCTGCGAGCGGAACTGCGGCTGGCGGTTGATGGTCCAGCTCATGAGCCAGCTCGAGTCCTTGACGGTGACGATGCCGCCGGTGACGACCTTGCCGGTGAACGGATCGCGCTTGCAGATGTTCTTGATATAGGGGATGATGCGCTGGTCGAGCGTTTCGACGGTCGCGCTCATCCAGTTGGTCTGCTCGGGGTCGTAGCAGAACTTGTCGGGATGGCCGAAGGACGGGTCCTGCGCGGCGATCTTGCGCCACATATCCCAGCCGCCGCCCTCCTTCAGCTCAACGTTGAAGGCCGCGGGCTCATTCTGGCTGCCCATGGAGGAGTTTTCCACGCAGCCGCCGTTGGTGATAAAGACCAGATCGTTCTCGGTGAGGGAGATGTGGTCGGGCTGACCGTCCTGAAGGATGTCAATGCGCGTGGCCTGCTTGCGGCCGGGCTTGCAGTCAAAGAGGACGTTCGTGACCTGCACGCCGAAGTGGAACTGGACGTGGTGGCTCTCCAGATACTTGACCATCGGCAGGATCATGGACTCATACTGGTTGTACTTCGTGAAGCGCAGCGCGGTGAAGTCGGGCAGACCGCCGATGTGGTGGATATAGCGCTGGATGTAGAGCTTCATCTCCAGGGCGCTGTGCCAGTTTTCAAATGCGAACATCGTCCGCCAGTAGAGCCAGAAGTTGGAGTTCAGCACCTCGTCATCGAAGAAGTCGGTGATGCGCTTGTCCTGAAGCTCCTCGTTCGGAGTGAAGAACAGCTTCATGATCTCCATGGCGCCCTTGTCGGAGATGTCGAACTTGCCGTCGGTGTGCGCGTCCTGACCGCGGTTCACGGTGGCGCGGCAGAGAGAGTAGTTCGGGTCCTCCTTGTTGAGCCAGTAATACTCGTCCAGAACGCTCACGCCCTCGGTCTCAATGGAGGGGATGGAGCGGAACAGGTCCCACATGACCTCGAAATGGTTGTCCATTTCGCGTCCGCCGCGCATCACATAGCCGATGTTTTCAAATTTCCAGCCGTCGCACGCGCCGCCGGCCGTCGGGCCCTTTTCAAGCACATGGATACGCTCGCCCTTCATCTGGCCGTCACGCACCAGATAGCATGCCGCTGCCAGTGCAGCAAGACCGCTGCCGACAATGTAGGCAGATTTTCCATCCACGCCCACGGGCTTCTTGGGACGTGCGAAAGCTTCATAGTTACCGCTCGAATAATACATGACATTTACCTCCTGCAGATTTTCGGTTCGTTCTAGTATGGTTTCCTTTTGATGGTCATAGCATACGATTTTTGAGGAAAAAGTTCAATAAACAGAAAAATGTCCGTGATAAAAGCTTTATCACGGGCATTTGCATTGTATGGAATTTTATCACGCAGGCGGATTTGATGGAGACGGCTGCGAGGGCTTGTCGATGCGCAGGCGCTCGAGCGCGGCAGCGACATTTCCGTGGATGACGGCGGCGAGGCGATCAACGAGCAGGGCGGGGTCTGCCTTCATGTCGTTTTTGATCCAGTCGAGCATCAGCCCGACAAAGGCGTATTTGTAGACCGTTGCGATGAAATCCTGATCCTCCTCGCGGACGGACATGCCGGCGGCCTGCTCGTGGACAACGCCGATGAGCAGCTGATAGGTCAGCTTGTAGAGATAGTTTTCGACCTGCTCGCGGCTGACCGAACGGTAGACGTTCAGGATAAAGGCCTTGTTTTCCTGCACGGCCTCGAAGATCTGCAAAAGGCCCTGCTGCCATGTGTCATAGGTCTTTTTCCCCTCGAGCGCCTTGCGTGCATCCTCCTCGCACGACCATTCGATCAGATCGTAGATGTCTTTGAAATGATAGTAAAAGGTCATGCGGTTGATGCCGCAGTCGTCGGCGATGTCGCTGATGGTGATCTTGTGCAGCGGCTTTTGCAGCAGCAGATTCTTGAGCGACTGCTCCAGCGCACGCTTTGTGAGGTCGGACATGACAAATTCCTCCTTGCAGATATTTTTCGGATATGCGACGGGCGCTGCAAAGCAGCGTCCTGAGCTTGTCAAAAAAGTCTTTTTTGACAAGCTCTCAAACGCGAACCGCGGGGGTTGGTTCGCGTTTGAAAAGGCTGCACCCGGCTGCGCGCATAATTTGTGCGCTGCTTGCGCACAAATTGCACACTTGCCGGGCGTAGTGTGTTTTGTCCGAGGCCGCAGCGTTTAGAAAAAGTGCCGGTGGCACTTTTTTAGCGCAGGCCGAAGCGGCTATGCCGCGAGGGGGAACCACGTGGTGCGCATCGCCGTGCGCGGCGAAACTCTACGAGGTTTTTGACAGTCTGGGGCGCTGCAAAGCAGCGCCCTGAGAATGGAATGGTTAGGGTACGATGATGCGCACGGCCTGACGGTTGACGCGGATATCCACGGCCTTGCGGTCGCCGCCGTATTCGCCGTCGAGCGTCCATGCGACCGGCTCGTCGAATTCAAAGCGGATGGTGTCCGCCTGACGGGCGATGAAATACTCGTTTTGCAGGCTGCCGCGAAGCAGACAGCCGGCGGCATTCGAGAAATCGATCACATTTTTGAAATTCCGCACCAGAAGCACCTCGGCCAGACCGTCGTTGAGTGCAACGTCAAGATCGGTCGTCCGCGGCCGGAAGCCGCCGACGCTGGTGGTGCTGCAAACAAGGCCGTCGAGCACGTCGGCTTCGATCGTTTCGCCGCAGCAGCTCACGCGCATGTGCACGGGCTTGATGTCGCCGAGCGAGCGCGCGCCCGCGAGCAGATAGGCAAGCCGCCCCAACGCGCGTTTGTCCTCCTGCGGCGTTTCATAGGAAACGTCGGTGAACAGGCCGAACGCAGCCACATAGGCAAACCAGCGGTCGTCCCCGAACGAGCCGATGTCAATGGCAAACTCATGCCCGGAGATGATCTCCTCCGCGGCGGTCACGGGATCGCGGGACAGGCCAAGCGTGGAGGCCACGTCGTTGACTGTGCCGCCCGGAATGTAGCCCAGCGGCGGACGTTTGTCCGCCGGAAGCTGCATCAGACCAGAGACTGCCTCGTTGAGCGTGCCGTCTCCGCCGGTGCAGACGATCAGATCGAATTCCGCGCCGCGTGCGACGATCTGCCGCGTGAGATCCCGCGGCGCGGCAGTCGGGTGGATGGTGATGTCATAGCCGCCGGTCGAGAAGATCTCAAGGACCTCCATCAAAGAACTGCGGATCTCCGCGTGCCCGGCATTGGGATTGACGAAAAACAGCATTTTCTTTTTCATATCGATCGTTACCTCAAAAAGTGCGCTGCATGTTGTGCAGCGATTCGGACGGGATTATTCCTTTACCTGCTCGGTCTCCGTGTTTTCCGTTCCGGCCTCGGCGGAATCGCCGGCTGCGGAGTCATTCTCCGTGTTCTGCGGCTCGAAAAGCGTAATATTCAGAATGCCTGCCATCGAAAGATCGGATTCGACGGGGTAGGCGGCGCAGATCTCGTCCTCAAGCACCTTCCACTGTTCGTTCAGATAGTCGCTTCTGACAGCGCTCTGCCAGTAGATCTCGTCCTGCGCGCAGACGTAGAAGATGATGTGGTAGCCGAACTTCGTCTTGACAATGCCATAGTCGGCATCGCCGCGGGCGTCGTCAAAGCACCAGGCATTGAACTCCTCGACCATCATGCCGGGATAGACGTTTTCATACAGACCGCCGTTGGTGTTGCTGCCGGGGTCGGAGGAGTATTTGTTGGCCATTTCGGAGAAGGTCTCCTCGGTCTTGTCGCTGGCCTCCCACTCGGCGTAGATGCGGTCGGCTTCTTCCTTGGCGGCGGCCCATGCCTCGTCGGTGAATTCGCCGGTGCCCTCAGGATCATCGGGCGTGATGAGGATGTGACGCACGGTGATCGTGGGCTTGTCGATCTTCTGAAGCCCCTTGGCCTCATAGTCTGCGGCGTGCTCGTCATAGTAGGCGCTGAGCTCATCGGTGGAGACGGCGATCGCATTGACCTTTTCGGTCATGTATCCGTATGCAACGGTGTTGTTCTGCACGAATGCCAGATAGTCCTCAAGATTTGCCGATGCGCCGTAGAGCTCCTGAAGGAAGGCGTCGGCATTGGCGTAGCCGTAACCGGCGGCAGTCGATTCCAGTGTGTCGCGCATGCTGTCGACCTGCGACTGGAGCTCCTCGCCCAGAACGAAGCCGTTCTTCTCGGCGTCCTGAACGACTGCGGCGATCAGGCCGAAGTTGGAGACGGCGCTGTCAAGGAATGCCTGCTGCCAGGTCGTGGAGGGGTCGTCGGGAAGCGCCTGCTCATCAAGGCCGACACCGCCCTGCAGGATATACAGGAGCATCTGGCCGTACTGCTGATACATATTGGAATACTGCTGCCAGAAGTAGTAGGCAAGCTCGCGGTTGGTGAGCGTCCACTCGCCGCAGACGGCGACCTGCTGGTCAAGCACAGCGGGCGTCGCCTGCTCCTCGGTCATGGTGTAGGAGGTGAAGCCGACGGCGTTCTCGTGCGCGATCGTCACGGGGCCGGAGACGGACTCCTGCTCGGTCAGCGTCGAGCCGGGCGCGTCCTGCGCAGCGTTGTTTTTGATCTTGGAGGCGACGAAGATCGCCGCGACAGCCAGAAGCGCGATCACAGCGGCCAGCGCGACCGTCAGCTTGATGTCCTTCTTCGGCTGCTTGGGGGCTGCTTCGGCATCGGGCGTCTGCGCCGCGTCTTCTGCGGCGGGAGCGCTCTCGCTGCTCTGCGGCTGCTGTACGGTTTCTTCCGCCGTGTTATCCGGTTCGGAAATTTCTTCGGGCGCGGCAGCGTTCAGTTCTTCGTTTTCACCGCGCATGTTATTTTGGTCCATAGTTTGGTTCCTCTTTCCGCGGCGCTTTTCGCCGCTGTTTCTGCTGGAAACCGGCGCGCGGGAAATGCCTCCCGACATGCCGATACTTTTATACAGTTTACCACATCCGCGCTTCGTTTGCAATGCGCCGAGGGACGGCGTATCTGAATAATTTGTGAATTTGCGGCGGCAAAAGCGGGCGGAAGCGGCAAAATAAATTGTTTTCGTTGAAAAACGCAGCGCATTCTGATATAATATAAAATCACGAAATTATCGGAACGTCGGAGGAAATGCCGTGGAACGCAAAACCGTTGAGATCACGCCGGAGCAGCTTCGCACCCAGCAGGAGATCTGTGAAAAAATCAGCGCGTACTGGAAGACGCAGGGGCGCACGCCCCGTGCGATGGTCGATACCTATGGCTGCCAGCAGAACGAGGCGGATTCCGAGCGCATTCGCGGGATGCTGCAAAGCTGCGGCTACGCCATCGTAGACGAGGAGGAGGGCGCGGACTGCATCGTCATCAATACCTGCGCCATCCGAGAGCACGCCGAAGACCGCGTCTACGGAAACGTCGGCGCGCTGACGCACACAAAAAACCGCCATCCGGCGCAGAAGATATTCCTCTGCGGCTGCATGATGGGGCAGCCTGCCGTGGCAGAGCGCATCAAAAAGAGCTATCGCCACGTTGACGGCGTCTTTAACCCCCACCAGCTTTGGCGCTTCCCGGAGCTTCTGGACACCGTTCTCACAACGGGAAAGCGCGTCTTTGCGACCGAGGACTCGGACGGCGTCATCGCGGAGGGGCTTCCGGTCGTGCGCTCGAACGGGCTCAAGGCGTGGGTGTCGATCATGTACGGCTGCAACAATTTCTGCTCGTACTGCATCGTCCCCTACGTGCGCGGACGCGAGCGCTCGCGCCGTCCGGAGGAGATCGTTGCCGAGGTCAAGGAGCTCATTGCGGCAGGCTATAAGGACATCACGCTGCTCGGGCAGAACGTCAACTCGTATGGAAAGGATCTCGGCCTTGGCGTGGACTTTGCCGATCTGATGGCAGAGCTTGCGGAGCTTCCGGGCGATTTCTGGCTCCGGTTTATGACGAGCCACCCGAAGGACGCGACCAGAAAGCTCTTTGACACCATTGCCTCGCATGAGAAGATCGCAAAGCAGTTCCACCTGCCGTTCCAGTCCGGAAATGACCGCGTGCTGAGGGTCATGAACCGCCGCTATGATGCGGCGCAGTATCTCTCGCTCGTCGATTACGGAAGGTCGCTCATGCCGGAGCTGGTGCTGACAAGCGATGTCATCGTCGGCTTCCCCGGCGAGACGGAGGCGGAATTTGAGGACACCATCCGTCTCATCGAGCGCGTGCGCTATGACGCGCTGTTTACCTTTATCTTCTCGCCGCGTCCGGGAACGCCTGCGGCAAAAATGGACGATCCGACCTCGAAGGAGGAGAAAAACCGCCGCTTTGACAGACTTTGCGACGTGCAGAACCGCATCTCGCAGGAGATCCATCAGGCGTATGTCGGAAAGACGATGCGCGTGCTGGTCGACGGCAGAGACGGCGAGCTCCTGACCGCCCGCACCGAGGGCGGACGCCTTGTTCGCATGAGCGGGCAGGACAGCCTGATCGGGCAGTTCGTGCAGGCGAAGATCACCGGCTGTACGACGTGGAGCCTGACAGGGCAGAGCGTGCTCTAAGCCGGAGGCCCGCGTCTGACGACCACGATAAAATAAGAAAGAGGGTTAGAATATGGCAGAGCTGACACCCATGATGCAGCAGTACCGCGAGATCAAATCGCGCAACCCGGACTGTCTGCTGTTTTTCCGTCTGGGCGATTTTTATGAGATGTTCGACGAGGACGCGCGTCTTGCGTCCCGGGAGCTGGATCTGACCCTCACGACCCGTGACCGCGGCAAGGATAAGGAGGAGCAGACGCCGATGTGCGGCGTCCCGTATCACTCCTCCGACAGCTATATCGCGCGGCTGGTCGCAAAGGGATATAAAGTCGCCATCTGCGAGCAGATGGAAGATCCGGCGCTTGCCAAGGGGCTTGTGAAGCGCGACATCGTGCGCATCGTGACGCCCGGCACGGTGACGGAGAGCACAATGCTGGAGGAATCCAGAAACAACTACTATGCCTGCATCTGCCGCAGCGGTGAGAGCTGGGGCGTGTGCTTCTGCGACATTTCGACCGGTGCGTTCTACGCCACCTCCGCACGCGGAACAGACGCGGAGGAGGCAGTCTGCAACGAGCTCGGGAGCTTTTCTCCGGTCGAGGTGCTGCTTGGCGGCGGCGCGGACGACGGCGAGATGCTGAAGGGCGTTTTGCAGGAGCGGCTGCACTGCTGTGTGAACCACGGCGAGAGCGTGTTTGAATATGAGGCGTGCGAGCGGCTCGTCTGCGAGCAGTTCGGAAAAAGCATCGCGCAGCTTGGCCTGGAGTCCGAGCCGGAGGTCGTCTCGGCGGCGGGCGCGCTGCTGGCGACGCTCCGCGACGCGCAGAAAAACGCGCTTCCGCACATCCGGGAGCTGGAGTTTTATCTGGCGGGGCGCTTCATGGGCCTCGGCCTTGCGGCGCGGCGCAATCTCGAGCTGACCGAGACGATGCGCTCCAAGGAAAAGAAGGGGAGCCTCCTGTGGGTGCTCGACCGGACTGCCACCGCCATGGGCGGGCGGCTTCTTCGGTCGTGGATGGAGCGGCCGCTGCTGTCTCCGGCGCTGATCGGAAAGCGACTTTCCGCTGTGGACGAGCTGGTCAAAAAGAACATCGACCGCGAGGAGCTGATTTTGGCCCTCAAGGACGTGACCGATCTCGAGCGCGTCATCACGCGCATCGTCACCGGCACGGCAAACTGCCGCGACATGGTCGCGCTCTGCCGCGGAACGGAGCGTCTGCCGGAGATCCGCCAGCGCCTTTCCGCAATGGACGCCGCAATGCTGCGGGTGCTTTGCGAGCAGCTCGACACGCTGGACGATCTGCGCGAGCTTGTCACGCGTGCCATCGTGGACGACCCGCCCTTCACCGTGCGCGAGGGCAAAATGATCCGCACGGGCTACAGCGAGGAAGTCGATCGTCTGCGCGACATTCAGGAAAACGGCGCGGCGGCGATGCTCGAGATCGAGACGAAGGAAAAAGAGAAAACCGGCATCCGGAACCTGCGCGTGCGCTATAACCGCGTGTTCGGCTACTCGATCGAGGTAGCCAAGGGGCAGGTCGATATGGTGCCGGACTACTATGTTCGCAAGCAGACGCTTGCAAACGGCGAGCGCTACATCACGCAGGAGCTCAAGGAACTGGAAAACACTATCCTGACGGCGAAGGACCGCATCGTGTCGCTGGAATTTGAGCTTTTCCAGCAGGTGCGCCAGACGCTTGCCGATGCTGCGCCGCGCGTGCAGCAGACGGCGCGGGCCGTCGCGGCGGTGGACGTGCTGGCAGACCTTGCCGCCGTTGCGGTACATAACCACTACTGCCGCCCGGAGATCGACCTGTCCGGTGAGATCTCCATCACCGAGGGACGTCATCCCGTGGTCGAGCAGATGCTCAAAAACGCGCTGTTCGTCCCCAATGACACGCGCCTTGGCGAGGAGGGCTGCCGCGTTGCCATCATCACCGGCCCCAACATGGCGGGCAAATCCACCTACATGCGTCAGGTCGCGCTCATCACGCTCATGGCGCAGATGGGCAGCTTCGTCCCCGCAAGGTCCGCGCGCATCGGCGTGGTCGATCAGATCTTCACACGCATCGGCGCGTCCGACGACCTTGCCTCCGGCCAGTCAACATTTATGGTCGAGATGTCGGAGGTCGCGGATATTTTGAAAAATGCAACGGCGCGGTCGCTGCTGATCCTCGATGAGATCGGGCGCGGCACCTCCACCTTTGACGGCATGGCCATTGCGCGCGCTGTTCTGGAATATGCCGCCGACCGCAGGCGCCTTGGCGCAAAGACGCTGTTTGCAACGCATTATCATGAACTGACGGACATTTCGCAGGAGCTTTCCGGCGTGCAGAATTTCAACATTGCCGTCAAAAAGCGGCAGGGAGACATGATCTTCCTGCGCAAGATTGTCCCCGGAGCCGCCGACGACAGCTACGGCGTCGAGGTGGCAAAACTCGCGGGACTGCCCGACCGGGTGGTCTCCCGTGCGCGGGAGATCCTCAGAAAGCTCGAATCGGACACGCCGCAGGCACCCCGGAAGCAGGCCGCGCCGGAAAGCGATCAGGTCTCCATGCTCGACATGGGCGCCGAGGAGATCCGCCGCGCGCTCGAGGCCGTCACGGTCGAAACGCTCACGCCCATCGAGGCGATGAACGTCCTTTACCGGCTCAAGCAGATGCTCTGAGCGCCGCAGACTGACAGGAAAGGAAGAATCTCATGGCAAGACGCACCTCCGCACGCTATTTTAACGCGCGGCTCACAAGGGCGGAGCTCATCGCGGGATGGTGCTATCTGCCGTTTTATCTGGTCGTGCTGAGCGTGCTGCTGCAGCAGCTCTTTGCGTGGCTGAAGCTGCCTCCGGATGCGATCACGCTGAACATTGCCTATTTTGCCGTCAATCTGGCGGCGGTGCTTGTGATCTTCCGCAATTTTCTGCGCCAGCCCTTTTTCGGCGCGAATTTCTGGGAGTTCCTTCAGGCCTGCATCCTCGGCTTCGTGTTCTATCAGGCGGGGACGTTTGCGGTGCAGTTTGCCGTGACAAAGCTCGGCGGCACCATCGACGTTTACAACAACGAGACGGTGACAAATCTCGTGCTTCAAAACCGATATGTGATGCTCGCGGTGTCGGTCGTATTCGCGCCGATCATTGAGGAAACGCTCATCCGGGGGCTGGTGTTCGGCTCGATTCGGACGGCGTCGCGTCCGCTTGCGTATATCACCGCCATTTTTGTGTTCACCATGATGCACAACTGGCAGTATTTCGGCCTGCATCCGCTGGGAGCGGTGCTGCTGAGCTGCCTTGCCTATGTTCCGGCGTCGGCGGCGCTCTGCTGGACGTATGAAAAAGCGGGGACCATCTGGGCGTCCATCACCGTCCACGCCATCATCAACGCGATCACATTCGGGATCGTTGTACTACCCTGAGACCCAACTGGAAAGGAGACGCATCCATGCCGAAGATCCAACAGCTCGACGCCCATGTCGCAGACCTCATCGCCGCAGGCGAAGTCGTTGAGCGGCCGGCCTCCGCCATTAAGGAGCTGATCGAAAATGCCATCGACGCGGGCGCGTCGTCCATCACCGTGGAAATTCAAAACGGCGGCATGACCTTCATGCGCGTGACCGACGACGGCTGCGGTATGGAGCCGCACGATGCGCGCATCGCGTTTTTGCGCCATGCGACGAGCAAGCTGCGCACGAAGGACGACCTTGCCGCCATCGGAACGCTCGGCTTCCGCGGCGAGGCGCTTGCCGCCATCGCCTCTGTCTCGAAGATCGACCTTCTGACCAAAACGCGCGGCAGCGCGTCCGGCACGGCGCTGTATCTTGAGGCGGGCGTCGTCTGCTCGGAGGAGCCTGCGGGCTGCGCCGACGGAACGACCATTCTGGTGCGCGACCTGTTTTACAACACGCCCGCGCGTATGAAATTCATGAAATCCGACACGGCCGAGGCCTCCGCGGTCTTTACCGCCGTGCAGCGCGAAGCGCTGTCACACCCGGAGATATCCTTCCGTTTTCTCAAGGACGGCGTTGAGCAGCTCCACACCGCGGGCGACGGCGACCGCCGCGGCGCGATCTATCAGGTGCTCGGGCGGCAGCTTGCAAACGATCTGACGCCGGTGGAAAGCCGGTGGGAAAAAATTGCGGTCAGCGGCTTTGTCACAAAGCCGACCGCGACCCGCGGCAACCGGAGCCTGCAATTTTTCTTCGTCAACGGCCGCTTCATCAAATCGCGGACGCTCTGCGCCGCGCTGGAGGAGGCCTATAAAAACCAGATGATGGCGGGCCGCTTCCCGGCGTGCGTCCTGCACATCACGCTCCCGGTCGAGGCCGTGGACGTGAACGTGCATCCCGCCAAGACCGAGGTGCGCTTTTTGTCGGAGCGGAGCGTTTTTGACGCCGTCCACTACGGCGTTCTCTCCGCACTCAACAAGACCCCCGGCGCGCCGGAAATGCGCCTGCCGGAAAAGCAGGAGCCAAAGCCGCAGACAGCCGCGGCGGCTCCGCAGAAGGACTTCTTCAAAACCATGACGGCAGCGGAATACCGCGCCGCCGCGCAGACCGCCCTGAAAGACGCCTTTGCCTCGGAGATCCAAAGACCCAAACGGCCAGAGCCGCAGCCCGCCCCGGAGCCTGCGCCCGAGCGGGCAGAGCCGCCCGCTTCCGTGCGTCCCGCGCGTCCTGTGAGCATTTTCCCGGACGCGCTCGAGGCGGAGCTCCTGACCGGTATGTCCGGCTCACGCCCGGAGCCGGTTCTTCCCCGTGAGCACGCGGAGCCGGAGCCGGCGACGGAAAACGCTCCCGAGGAAAACACCATGCCCGAAACGCCCGTTCAGGAGGCGCTTCCCATCGAGGAGGAGCCATGGCGCGTGATCGGCGAAGCGCTGAACACCTATCTCCTCGTCGAGCAGGACGAACACCTCATTTTCATCGACAAGCATGCCGCGCACGAGCGCATTTTGTTTGAAAAGCTCCGCAAGCAGTCCGCGCCTGTCATGTCCCAGACGCTCCTTGCGCCCATCCCTGCCGGACTCACGCGCGAGGAAGCCTCTGCCGCACTGGAAAACGCCGCGCTCCTTGAGCGCTGCGGCTTCGGCATCGAGGACTTCGGTGACGGCACCGTCCTCCTGCGCCGCGTGCCCTGCGACATGGACCCCGCGGATGCCGAAACCGCCCTCGCCGAGCTGACCGGCCAGCTCCTGGAGGGGCGCACCCTCGACCCCGAGGCGCTCCGCGACGAGCTTCTTCACACCGTCGCCTGCAAAGCCGCCATCAAAGCCGGTTACCACACCCAGCCCCGCGAGCGCGACGCCCTCATCCGTGAGGTGCTCACCCGCGACGACATCAAATACTGCCCGCATGGGCGTCCGGTATGTGTTACGCTGACGAGAAAGCAGTTGGAGAAGCAGTTTAAGCGCACTTGAATCCGGGCGGGTCTCTCACCGCATCTCATCTGTTCGGAAGGCTAGGAATACACCCGGTATGCCGTCGCCTTCCAAACATCGACCTACGGCGAGATCCCGCGCCCGGACGGGTGGGTCTCCCACCGCATCGTATCTGCTCGGAACACCCGGGACAGAGGAAAATGACCAGAAACCTGTTTATGAAACGGAGGGCCGGAAATGGAAGCATATGACCGCATCGTCTGCGTGGTTGGCCCGACGGCCTCCGGCAAGACAAAAATGGCCGTGGAGCTGGCAAAGCAGCTCGGCGGCGAGGTGATCTCCTGCGACTCCATGCAGATTTACCGCGGCATGGACGTCGGCACTGCAAAGCCGACCGACGAGGAAATGCAGGAAATTCCGCACCACATGATCGACATCGCAGAGCCGGACGAAGATTTTTCCGTCGGCCGGTATGTGGAAATGGCGGATGCATGCGTGCAGGACGTTCTTTCGCGCGGAAAGACGGCTGTGATCGCGGGCGGAACCGGGCTGTATGTTGACAGCCTGATCGCCGGGCGGAGCTTTGCGCCGGTTCCGTCCACCGGAAAACGGGAAATGCTGGAGCGCAGAGCGGAAGACGAGGGCGTCGAGGTGCTGCACCGCGAGCTTTCGGAGGTCGATCCGGAGACGGCGGCGCGGCTTCCGCTTGCCGACCGCCGGCGCATCATCCGCGCATTGGAGGTCTATCAGGAGACCGGAATGACCATCACCGAGCACAACGAGGAGACAAAAAAGCAGCCGCCGCGCTACCGTCCGGTGTGGCTTGGCATGACGTTTGAGGACCGTGCCGCGCTGTATGCGCGCATCGATCTGCGCGTGGAGGAAATGATGCGGCAGGGGCTTGCGGACGAGGTGCGTGCGCTGCTGCGCCGCGGCGTCCCCGAGACGGCCACCGCGATGCAGGCCATCGGCTACAAGGAGCTGACCGCCGCCGTCCGCGGAGAAACGGACATGCTTGAGGCCGTCCGACTCATCCAGCAGCGCTCGCGCAACTATGCCAAGCGCCAGCTGACATGGTTCCGGAGAAACGGGCAGATACACTGGCTTTCGCAGACGCTTCCGCTCGATTTTGCAGCGATTTTTGCAGATGCCGCCGCGCATATTCCTTTTTTCGCGCGGTAGACATGCTACGATATGGGTATTACAAACAGAAAAGGAGTCAATACCCATGTCTCACAATGAAATCTATCAGGATCAGTTTCTCAATCAGGCCCGCAAAAGCCGCATGCCGGTGACCGTTTTTCTGATGAACGGTTTTCAGATGCGCGGCGTCATCACGGGCTTCGATCCGTTTGTCGTTCTGCTGCAATCCGAGGGAAAGCAGCAGATGATCTATAAACATGCGGTCTCGACGATCACCCCGTCGTCGCCGCTTCCTCTGACGCAGGAATGAGCCGGGCGGCTCCCTGCGCACAGGCAAAGGAGCCATTATGAAACAGGGCAAGCATTATACGACCATCATTCTTTGGATCCTGCTCGCGGCGATCACGGCCTACTTCGGCTACAACGTCGCGACCTCGATCCATGAGCCGCTGACGACCGTGACAGTCATGGAGTACGCGGCAAGCTCGGGCTATTACGCCACGGGCTACGTTGTACGCAGTGAAACGGTCATCGAGTCGGAGTACGGCATCACCGTGGTCACGGCAAAGGAGGGCGCGCGCGTCGCCGCCGGCGAGGCGGTCGCGACCGGCTACCTGACGGACAACGCGCAGGAACGCCAGCGGCGGATCACGGAGCTGAGCAGTCAGCTCGACCAGCTTGGATATGCCTACCGCTCCTCGTCGAGCCTCGCAGATCAGGCCGCGCTCGACACCGAGATCGTGAGCGACCTGACGGCGCTCGCCAAGTACATCAGCCGCCGCGACATGAACTCCATCGCAGATCTTTCTCCGGAGCTCAAGGGACTTGTTCTGCGCCGAAGCTCCGACGAGGGCGCGACCACGGTCATTGCCGCGCAGATGACGGCGGTGCAGAATGAGCTGGACACGCTCAAAAATGAGGCCGAGGCGGACACGCGCGTGGTCAGCGCACCTGCGGCGGGCTATTTTTCCAGTGCTGTGGATGGCTATGAGCGCGTCCTGACGCCCGAACGCCTTCAGAATCTGAGCGTCTACGACTACAACGCGCTCGAACCCGAAACGCCGCCGGAACATGCGGCGGGCAAGCTCATTGCAGGAAATACGTGGTACTACGTGACGGCGATCCCTGCCGGTGAGCTGGGCGAGCTTCAGGCCGGCGATACGGTCAAGGTCTCGTTTGCACGCGATTTTTATGAGCAGATCGAGATGAAGGTCTCCCGCATCAGCGACAATCAGGCGGGCTTCCGTCTGCTGGTGCTCTCCTCCGACCGCTATATGCAGAATGTGACGCTCCTGCGGCAGCAGTCGGCGGACGTGGTTTTTGAGTCCTTTGAAGGACTGCGCGTGCCGAAGGCGGCGGTGCATGTGGACAAAAACAGCCAGCCGGGCGTCTACATTCTCGAGGGCGCGACGGCGGTCTGGAAAAAGATCGAGATCCTTCACGACAACGGTGAAAGCTATGAGGTGAAGCTCGACCTGACCTCGACGGCAAATCTCTGGCCGGGCGACGAGGTCATCGTGAGTGCAAAGAATTTGTATAACGGAAAGGTGGTCGGATAAGGATGGCAAGCATTGCAGAGAATATCAGAGTCATCCGGGAAACTATGGCGCAGGCCGCGAAGGCGGCAGGACGCGAGCCGTCGGAGGTGCTGCTTTGCGCCGCAACAAAGATGAACGACGCGGCGGCAGTGCGTGAGGCGGTCGCGGCGGGCGTGGACTGCTGCGGAGAAAACCGCGTGCAGGAGCTAACGCAGAAGCTCGCAGAGGGCGCGTACACGGGAAAGCCCGTCCATTTCATCGGCCATTTGCAGACCAACAAGGTCAAGCAGGTGGTGGGAAAGGTCGATCTCATCGAGTCGGTCGACCGGATGGAGCTTCTTGAGTGCATCGAGAAGACCGCCGCGAAGCTCGGCATCGTGCAGCCCATTTTGCTGGAGATCAACATCGGCGCAGAGGAGAGCAAATCCGGTTTTTCGCAGGAAGAAATTTGGCAGACTGTGGAAAAAATGGCGGATTTCCCGCACTGCCGTCTCCGCGGACTCATGGCGATCCCGCCAATTAGCCTCCATCCGGGCGATAATCGAAGATATTTTGCCGAAATGCGCAACCTTTTTGTTGACATAAGCGAGAAAAAATACGATAATGTAGACATGGAATGCCTGTCGATGGGAATGAGCGGCGATTATGCCGATGCCATCGCAGAAGGTGCGACCATGATCCGCGTGGGTACTGCGATTTTTGGCCCGAGAAATTATAATGTCTGACAGACACAGATATTGGAGGATACAAGATTATGGGATTTATGGATGAACTCAAGAAGCTGGCAAAGCCGTATGGCGAGGATGACGACGATTTCGACGAATTCGATGACGAACCGCGCTCCAAGGCGTCCCGTCCGTCGCGCAGCTCCGCCGCTCCGGCCCCGGCTCCTTCGTTCTCTTCATCTTTTGACGATATGGACGACGACACCCTGAGCGGCAGCAGCTCCCGCCGCACGCCCGGCGGCAGCAAGGTGGTCAACATCCACACGACGGCCCAGATGCAGGTCGTGCTGGTCAAGCCCGACCGCTTTGACAATGTCTCCGACATCGCCGAGCATCTGCGCAGCAAGCATGCGGTCGTGCTGAACCTTGAGGCGACGAATAAGGATGTTGCCCGCCGTCTGGTCGATTTCCTGTCCGGCTGCGCCTACGCGCTCGACGGCAAGATCAAGAAGATCGCCATCAGCACCTATATCATCACGCCGTACAATGTCGACATCGTCGGCGATCTGATCGACGAACTGGAAAATAACGGCCTTTACCTTTAATTGACTTCGCAGGAGGGACAAGCACTCATGTTTACACCGCAGGAAATTCAGGAGCAAACCTTCTCCAAGGCTGTGTTCGGCGGATACGATATGCAGCAGGTCGATGATTTCCTTGAGCCGCTGACCGAGGATTATATCACGCTGTACAAGGAGAACGCCGTTCTCAAGTCCAAGATGAAGATCCTTGTCGAGAAGCTGGAGGAATACCGCTCGCAGGAGGCAGGGATGAAGCGCGCCATCGCCAATGCCCAGCAGACCTGCGACAAGATGATCGCCGAGGCGCAGGCCAAGTGCGCGGGCATGATGAACGATGCGCAGGGCAGCGTCCGCAGCCAGACGGCAGATCTCCAGCAGAGTGTTGCCGAGGAAGAGGAGCGCCTGACGCGCGCCAAGCAGACCGCGCAGAATTTCATCAATGTGGTCGAGCAGGATATCCGCGGCCATCTGGAGCTGCTGGACAAGCTCAGAAGCATGGATCTCAAGGTCGAGGAGCAGCCGAAGCAGCCCAAGCCCCCCGTGCGTGAGAAGCCCTACGATTGGAGCAAGCAGGAGACGCCCCCGATGATCGTGCCGTCCGCGCCGCCCGCACCGTCGGCGTCCGCGTCCGACATCGCCTCGGAGATCTCGGAGAATCTGGAGAAGCTGGTCGGCTCGGAGCCTGCACCGGATCCCACGGTCGCTCCGACGCAGCCTGCGTCTCATCCGGACAACAGCGCAACGATCAAGTTCACAAATCTGAAATTCGGCAAGAATTACGATCCCACATCGGTCTGACCGGCAGGGAAAAACAAAACGATCACATACACATGCGATGATAAGGACGAGTACGGTCACTCGTGCGCACAGAGAGCTGCCGGTTGGTGGAAGGCAGCGGCAGGAGTGACCCGAATATCCCCTTTGAGCATCCGACCGAACGGCAGCCAGTAGGCTCGGACGGGTCCTCCCGTTACAGAGGCATGAGCGCCCGCGGAGCTTTTGCGGGAATTCAGGTGGTACCACGGCACACGCCGCCCTGAGTCTTTGACTCGGGGCGTTTTTTGTTTTGCCGGAACCTCTGAACCAATGGGCTTCGACCTTCGCCGGATCTTTTGACCCAATGCTGCGGTTTGAAAAACTTGAAATACACAGAGTATTCCTTCGTTTTTCAAATCTTGCCTTGTGCCAAAATCTCTCGCCGAATGCACTCGCCCACTGATTCAGAACTTCCGGTTTCACTTTTTTGTAAAAAACTCTATATGGAGGATGAAGATGGAATACAAAAAGACACTGAACATGAACAAATCCGGTTTCCCGATGCGCGCGGGTCTTCCGCAGCGCGAGCCTGCCATGCTGGAGGCGTGGAAGAAGCTCGACGTTTACGGCGAGCTGCTGAAAAAGAACGAGGGCAAGCCCCGTTTTTCCCTGCATGACGGCCCTCCGTTCTCCAACGGCGACATCCACATGGGTCACGCGCTCAACAAGTCTCTGAAGGACTTCATCGTGCGCCTGTATGCGATGCGCGGCTACTACACGCCGTTCATTCCCGGCTGGGACAACCACGGTATGCCCATCGAGTCTGCCATCATCAAGAAGAACAAGCTCAACCACAAGACCATGCCCGTTCCCGAGTTCCGCATGGCCTGCCAGGAGTTTGCGCAGAAATACATCGACCGTCAGATGGAGGGCTTCAAGCGCATCGGCGTCATCGCCGACTGGGAGCATCCCTATAAGACGATGAACAAGGGCTTCGAGAGCGAGGAAGTCAAGGTCTTCGGCGAAATGTTCAAAAAGGGCTACATCTACAAGGGCCTCAAGCCCGTCTACTGGTGCCCGAAGGACGAGACAGCGCTGGCGGAGGCGGAGATCGAGTACCACGACGATCCGTGTACCACGGTCTATGTCAAGTTCAAGATGCGCGACGATCTCGGCAAGCTGCCGCACCTCGACCATGAGAAGCTCAGCTTCGTGATCTGGACGACCACGATCTGGACGCTTCCCGGCAACCTCGCCATCGCGCTCAACCCGAAGGAAAGCTATGTTGTCGTCCGCAACAACGCAAACGGCGAGATGTACATCGTTGCCGAGGCACTGATGGAGAAGGTCATGCGTGTGGGCGGCGTCGAGGACTATGCGGTCGTCGAGCGCCATGAGGGCGCGTTCTATGAGAACATGCTGGCTGACCATCCCTTCCTGCCGAAGACCTCGCGTCTGGTGCTGGCTGATTACGTCACGATGGACTCCGGTACCGGCTGCGTCCATACTGCGCCGGGCTTCGGCGCGGATGACTATCAGACCTGCCGCCGCTACGGCATGGAGCTGGTCGTTCCGGTCGATGACCGCGGCCGCCACACCGATTACGCGGGCAAGTATGCCGGCATGAAGACCGACGAATCGAACCCCGTCATTCTCGAGGATATGCGTCAGAGCGGCGCGCTGTTTGCCTGTGAGGACATCGTCCACTCCTACCCGCACTGCTGGCGCTGCAAGAGCCCGATCATCTTCCGTGCCACGCCGCAGTGGTTCTGCTCGGTCGAGTCGTTCAAGGACAAGGCCGTTGCCGCCTGCGAAAATGTGTACTGGAACCCTGCATGGGGCAAGGAGCGCATGATCTCCATGATCCGCGAGCGTGCCGACTGGTGCATCTCCCGCCAGCGCCGCTGGGGTCTGCCGATCCCGGTGTTCTACTGCAAGGACTGCGGCAAGCCCATCTGCAACGATGAATCCATCGCGCGCATTTCGCAGCTTTTCGCGGAGCACGGCTCGAACATCTGGTTTGAGAAGGAAGCCATGGAGCTGGTTCCCGAGGGCTTCACCTGCCCGCACTGCGGCGGCAAGACCTTTGAAAAGGAAACGGATACGCTGGACGGCTGGTTCGACTCCGGCTCGACGCATTTTGCCTCCATGCAGAAGGATCAGGGCTTCTGGCCCTCCGATATGTATATCGAGGGCGCCGATCAGTACCGCGGCTGGTTCCAGTCGTCTCTGCTGACGGCGGTCGGCGCACTGGACAGAGGCGCACCGTTCAAGCAGTGCCTCACGCACGGCTGGACCGTGGACGGCGAAGGCCGCCAGATGCACAAGTCGCTCGGAAACGGCATGGATCCGGCAGAGATCATCAACAAGTACGGCGCAGACATCCTGCGTCTGTGGGCAGGCTCGGCGGACTATCATGCCGACGTCCGCTGCTCTGATTCCATCTTCCAGCAGCTCAGCCAGAACTATCTGAAGTTCCGCAACACGGCAAAGTTCTGCCTCGACAATCTGGTTGACTTCGACCCGAACGAGCTGGTCGCGCCGGAAAATATGCCGGAGCTTGACCGCTGGGCGATCACGAAGCTCAACGAGCTGCTCGTCAAGTGCGAGGAGAGCTACAGCAACTACGAGTTCCACGGCGTTTCCCACGCCATCAACGATTTCTGCGTCGTGACGCTCTCGAGCCTCTATCTTGACATCATCAAGGACCACCTCTACTGCGATGCAAAGGAAAGCCTGACCCGCCGCAGCGCACAGACGGCGCTTTGGCTGATCCTCGATGCCATGACCAAGGCGTTTGCGCCGATCCTCGCCTTCACCTGCGACGAGATCTGGCTCCAGATGCCGCACCGTGCCGAGGATGACGCCCGCAACGTCCTGCTGAACGTCATGTCGAAGCCGTATGCAGATTACGCCCTGAGTGCAGAGAAAATGGCTGTCTGGGATACCGCCATCCGTGTCCGCAGCGATGTCAACGGCGTGCTCGAACGTGCCCGCGCAGACAAGCGCATCGGCAAGAGCCTTGAGGCGCACGTCACGCTCTCGGCACTCGATGCACCGGCGGCCGAGGCGCTCAAGGCGGTCCGCGAAATGAACCTCGCGGAGCTGTTCATCGTGTCGAACGTCTCTGTTGCAGACGAGCGCGCAAGAGAAAATGCCGTCACCGGCAGCGGCACGAATTTCCCCGGCCTCACAATCGAGGTCACGGAAGCCCCCGGCACGAAGTGCCCGCGCTGCTGGATGCACTCCGAACAGGCAAACGAGGAGGGCCTCTGCCCGCGCTGCGCCGAGGTCATGAAGAACTTCGTCGAGACGGAGCTTTGAGCGAAAGCGTTCCTGAGCGTATAAAAAGTGGGCCTGCCGCATTGCGGCAGGCCCATTGATTTTGATTGATCGATTTTTATTACTTTGCCTTGGCAGCGAGCTTGGCCTTCTTCTCGCGCTCGAGGCGGGAGACCCACATGGCGCAGGTTGCGTCGCCAGTGATGTTCAGCGTGGTACGACCCATGTCAAACAGCTTGTCAACACCCGCGATCAGCGCGATGCCTTCGACCGGCAGATTGACGGAGGTAAGCACCATCGCCAGCATGATCATGCCGGCGCCAGGCGTACCGGCAGTGCCGACCGAGGCAAGTGTTGCGGTCAGAACGATCATCGCCATCTGACCGAGCGTCAGGTCGATGCCATAGCAGCAGGCAATGAAGACCGCGCAGACCGCCTGATAGATGGCCGTGCCGTCCATGTTGATCGTCGCGCCGAGCGGCAGGACGAATGCACTGATCTCCGGCTCCGCACCCATCTTGTTGCAGCATTCGATGTTGACAGGCAGCGTTGCGTTGGAGGAGGTCGTGGTGAACGCCGTGATCATGGCGGGCGCAATACCCTTGAAGAATGCGAATGGACTCATCTTTGAGAGGAACTTGACGGACAGACCGTAGACAATCACAACGTGCGCGATGTAGCCGATGTAGGCAACGGCAATGATGAGCGCCAGCTTGCCAATGATTTGCGGGCCGTTGACGGCGACCACATCGGTCATCAGGCAGAAGACGCCGATCGGGGTGAAGCTGATGATCATCATCATGATCTTCATGACGACCGCCTGTGCATAGTTGATAAACTCACCGATCTTCTCGCCCTTCTCACCGGCGGCGAGGCAGCCCGCGCCGAGGAAGATCGAGATGACGATGACCGGCAGCATGTCGGCATTGACCATTGGCTTAAACAGGTTGTCAGGGAAAATGTTCACGATGACGCTCATGACCGAAGGCGCATCTTTGGCCTCATACGCCAGTCCCTCGATCTCCGTGGAGGGCAGGGGCGTGAACGAACCCTTAAAGAGGTTGACAAGCAGCAGACCGACCACAACGGCCAACGCAGTGGTGCACATGTAATACACGAAAGTTTTGAGACCGACTGAGCCAACGCGCTTGAGATCTTTCAGGGAGATGACGCCGTCGGCGATGGAGAACAGAACAACGGGAACAACAAGGAATTTCAGAAGGTTGACATAGATCGTGCCGATAGGCTTGATCCACTCAGTGGTGAACGAGCCGAGCTTGGCAAATGCAAATGCAAGACCCGCGAGGATGCCGAGCGCCATGCCGATAAAAATCTTGATCGGCAGACTCAGTTTCTTCTTTTCTTTCATACATACTCTCCTTTTCTTCTCCGGGGGGATCCCCTTAATACATTTACTACAGTAGCACATTAAATGGGACACGTAAAGGCATATTGCTGAATCTTAACGTGATTTTAACGGTATAACTATACAAAATGCACAATAAATAGCCGAAAAAATAGGGAATACAGAAAAATGTGTTTCGTCTGCGTAAAGAAAACAAAACGCGGCGTGCGCCGCAGAAGGGTCGATTCTGCGGTGCACGCCGTCGGCGATATTTGTTTTTCGGCTGACAGGCTCAGAGGAAGCGATCCCAGAGATCGTCAAGCTTTTCCGTGAGCTGCGCACAGCCCTTCTGCACGTCGTCTCGCAGCTCCAGCAGGCCGCTGCGGGCGCGGTTGACAGCGGCAAGATACTCGGAGACATGGCGGTAAAATTCGTCTGACGGTGCATCATGGGGCGGATAGAGCCCGCGGCGGAAGTTTTCAAGCACGATCTCATAGCGCGCACAGGCACGGCGGACGGAGCTTTCCCATGAAATGTAGATCTCCTTCTGTGCATTCTCGCCGACCTGACGCAAAAGCGCGCGCTTGCCGTAGAGCTTTTTCAGCAGCGCTGCCATGGAGGAGGCATTTTCTTCGATGAAAAAGCCGTTTTTCCCGTCGGTGATGTCCTCGGCGGCGCAGCTTCCGGCGATCAGCACGCTTGCAAGGCCGCAGGCCGCCGCCTCGCGGACGACAAGGCCGTTTGTGTCGAAGGTCGAGGGAAAGAGGAACAGATCCGCGCGGCAGTACCATGCGCGGACAACGTCGCGGTCATAGGCGGGCGCGGCAAAAAAGACCTTGTCACCGAGCGAAAGCACCTTTGCGTAGGCTTTGATCTCGTCACCGTCGGTGCCCTTGCCGACAAAGACCATGCGGAAATCGTATCCGCCGTCCTTGAGCAGCTTCATGGCGTCGAGGATGATGCGAAGGCCCTTGTACCACATCAGCCGCCCGACAAACAGAAAGACCGGCACACCCTCCGGCAGGTCGAGGCCTGCGCCGACGGCGTGCGCCGCCGCATCCGGTACGCGTCCTGCGTCAAAATCAACGCCGTTCGGCATGACGATGCAGTCGCCGGCGTAGCCGAGCGAACGCAGGTTTTCTCCTGCGCCGCGGCTGACCGTCCAGACCTCATCGCAGGCGGAAATGTTCTCGACCAGCGTGCGGACGGCGGCCTCCTGAAGCCACTTGGCACGGATGGCGTGAGCGATGTCGATGTCGAATTTTGTGTGGTAGGTGAAGATCAAGGGAACGTGGATGCGGTCGCGCACCAGACGCGCCAGAACGGTGGAGGCGACGGGGCAGTGGCTGTGGATGAGGTCAAAATGCTTTTCCTCGAGCGTCTGCATGGTCTCCGCCGAGATGGGGTTGCCCGCGCGGTAGCCGACGAGCTTTGTCAGGTCGAGACTTGGATAGCGGATGACCTCAAAGGGAAAATCGGAGTCGTCGGCGTTCGGATAATAGGGGGTCACGACTGTGGCTGTGCCGTAGTCTTTCTGTATATTCCTTGCGTAATTTGTCACGGCGTTTGCAACGCCGTCGATGACCGGGGGAAAGGAATCGTTCATCAGGCAGATGTTTCTTTTGGTCATAGGGATACCTCCTGCGCGGGCGGATGGGTGTGGGATGCGGACTCTACCATGAAAATACCACACGAGCCGCCGCGTGACAAGTAAAAAATCTCCGGCAGAGCGCTTCTGCCGGAGATTTTTTGAGCTTGTCAAAAAGTCTTTTGACAAGCTCTCAACCGCGAACCGCGGAGCTGGGTTCGCGGTTGAAAAGGCTGCGTGATGCGGCGCGCATAATTTGTGCGCAGTTTGCGCACAAATTCCACACTTGCATCACAGAGAGAATTTTGTCCGACGTACACGCCGCCGGACAAAATGGATTCACATTTTCTTTCGCCGTGCGCGGCGAAACTCTACGAGCTTTTTTGTGATAGGGAATTACTTGTTCTGCGCGTTTGCAAGCTTGGTCTGGCGGCGGTTTTTGACCTCGTCGCTCATGGGCTGGATATCGCCCGCGTGGATGAGCGCCTGCTTGGTGATGACCGGGCCGAACAGCTCATAGACAAGGATCGCAAACAGCGTGATGTTGCAGATCAGGTTGCTGCTCTCGCCGAGCTTGCGCGCCGTGACGCACATGCCGAGCGCCACGCCAGCCTGCGGCAGCAGCGCCGAGCCAAGGTGACGGTAGACCTTCTTCGGGCAGCCTGTAAGCTTCGCACTGTAGAACGCGCCGGAGTACTTGCCGAGGCTGCGGAAGACGATGTAGATCACGCCGAGCAGCACGACCATGCCGTCACGGAAGAAGCCGAGCTCCAGCTGCGCGCCGCTGATGACAAAGAAAAGGGCAAACAGCGGCGAGGTCCAGCGGTCGGCCTTCTCCATCAGATCCTCGGACAGTGGGCAGATGTTGCAGAACACCGTGCCGAGCATCATGCAGGTGAGCAGGGAGGAGAAGCTGATCGTGACGGGGCCGAGCGGGAAGCTGAGGCCGGTCAGTGCACACGTCAGGAAGACGACCGCGATGGTCATGTTCAGACGGTTCGTGTTGGAGTTGAACAGCGTTTCGAGCTTCGTGAGCACGAAGCCCATCACAGCGCCGAGGCCGAGCGAAAGGACGATCTCCAGCAGTGGGTTTACGAGGATGGAGATCATGTCGACCGCGCCGGAATGCATGGCGTCTGCGATGCCGAAGGAGACGGAGAAGACGATAAGGCCCACCGCATCGTCGAGCGCGACGATCGGCAGAAGCAGATCGACAAGCTCGCCCTTGGCCTTGTACTGGCGCACGACCATCAGTGTGGCTGCGGGCGCCGTGGCGGTAGCGATGGCGCCGAGGACGATGGCCTGATCAACGCTGACGATCTCAGGGAAGCAAAGGTGGAAGACCAGCAGCGCGGCATCGACCAGCACCGTGGCGACAAGTGCCTGCGCGATGCCGACGATGGTTGCCTGACGGCCGGTTTTTTTGAGGGAGGAAAGGCGGAATTCGTTGCCGATGGAGAACGCGATGAAGCCGAGGGCAACGTCGGAGACGATGGAGAGCTTGTTGACCGCGTCCATCGTGACAAAGCCGAGGCCGTCAAGCCCAAGCTTGCCGAGGCAGTACGGGCCGACCAGAATACCGGCGACCAGATAGGCGGTCACGGACGGCAGACGGAGCGGCTTAAACACGCGGGTCATCAGCAGACCTGCAAGGATTGCAACGGATAGTGATAATAAGATGTTCATAATGTTCCCAGCTTTTTCGTATACTTCTTTTTGCAGGATTCATTATAGAACTCCTGTATAAAAAGTCAACTGCATTTTTGGACGAAAAGTACAAAAAAATCGGCGCTTTCGATTGTTTGAAAGCGCCGAATTTGATATGTGAGAATCTGTGTCGGATGGGTCAGACGACGAGTCCGTCAATGTGGCGCTGGATGCGGTTGATGATCATTTCCAGCGCAATGAGATTCTTGCCGCCCTCGGGGACAATGAGATTTGCGTTTTTCTTGCTGGGTTCCACGAACTGCTCGTGCATGGGCTTGACCGTGGTGAGATACTGCTCGATGACCGAATCGATGGTGCGCCCGCGCTTTTTCACATCCCGGCGGATGCGGCGGCAGAGGCGCACGTCCGCATCGGCATCGACGAAGATCTTGATGTCCATCTCATCGCAGAGCGCTCTGCTCTGGAAGATCAGAATGCCCTCGACCACGATGACCTTTTTCGGCTCGATGAGCAGGACCTCCTCGGCGCGGTTGTGAATGGTATAGTCATAGGTCGGGCATTCGATGGCAAGCCCCTGCTTGAGCAGGCGCAGATGCTCGATCATCATATCCGTGTCGAATGCGTCCGGGTGGTCATAGTTCAGGTGCGTGCGCTCCTCATAGCTCAGCTCGTCATGACGCTTGTAGTAGTTGTCATGGCTCAGAACGGTGATGTTGTCACCGAAGCGGTTTTGCAGCGCCTTGACAAGCGTTGTTTTTCCGCTGCCGGTGCCTCCGGCGACGCCAATGACAATGATGTCCGTGTTACCCATCTTTCTCTCCTTTATACGGCTGTCCCGGCGGCTCCCGGCACAGTAATTCAGGCTTCTTCGTAAAAATCCACGCAGGCGAACCGGTTGCGGTCCGCCTGACGTGAAATGCTGGATGGATCAGCGCTGGCTTACATCGTAGGGGATGCCCTCCGCCTTCGGCGCTCTGGAATTCTTGGAGGTGAAGGCCAGAACGAGAAGGGAAATGATGTAAGGCATCATGTTGTAGACTGCGCCGGGGATGTTCAGCGCCGCGAGGAAGCTGAAACCGGCGTAGACGTTCGACAGCGCGCGGAACAGACCGAACAGCAGCGCCGCAAGCGCGATGCGCGTGGGCTTCCACTGACCGAAGATCATGACCGCGAGCGCGAGGAAGCCGAAGCCGGCAACGCCGTTTTCGAATTTCCATTCGGAAACGCCGGCGAGGATGTAGCAGATACCGCCCAGACCGCCGAGCACGCCGGAGATCAGAACGCCCGCCCAGCGCATCTTGCAGACGCTGATGCCGACAGAGGCGGCAGCCTGCGGATGCTCGCCGCACGCCATCAGCCGCAGGCCGAAGCGCGTCTTATAGAGCGTGATGTACGCGACCACGACGGCCAGCACGGCAATCAGCATGAACCAGTTGAACTCGAAGCCGTTGATGTTCAGAAGGAAGGACTTCTTGGCCTCGACATACTGAACGGTGGAGGAGACGTCATCGGGGTTTGCGGCGGTGTTGAGCGCCTTTACAAAGACGGTCGCGCCCGCGGTGCCAAGCAGGTTCATCGCCGTGCCGACCAGCGTCTGATCGGCCTGGAAATTGATGCTGGCGACGCCGAGAAGCGCCGAATATGCAACGCCGAACACGATCGCACCGAGAAGAACGGCCAGAACGAGCAGAACGCCGGAGGTATGACCCTCCAGTGCGCGCATGACGAGTGCGCCGCCCAATGCGCCGATGACCATGATGCCCTCAAGACCGAGGTTGATGACGCCGGAATGCTCGGAGAAGCAGCCGCCGAGCGCGACCAGAACGAGGACGGAGGCAAAAATCAGAGTATACTGAACAAGCAGCAGCATTATGCGACACCTCCCTTACCGTTGCGCGCAGCCGATGCGGAGCGCTCCTTGCTGCGGGTGATCATACCGTTCATGACCTTCTTGAGGAAGAGCACGAACGCGCAGAGATAGATGATCAGCGACGAGATCAGGTCGGAGATCTGCGAGCAGTACATCGATTTGTCGACGTAAGCGCCGCCGGCGGTGATGTGCTGGATGAAGAACGAGGAGAAGATCGTTCCGACGGGGTTCAGACCGCCAAGGAACGTTGCGGCGATGCCGTTGAAGCCCATCGCGGGGACGGACGTGTGCGTGCACTGCCACTGCTCATAGCCCGTCTGGTACAGCAGCGAGGCGCCGAGGCCGGCGAGCGCGCCCGCGATGACGAGCGTGAGGATAATGTTGCGCTTTTCCGCCATGCCGCAGTATTTCGCGGCGTTTTTGTTAAAGCCGGTCGCCTTCAGCTCGTAGCCGAAGCGGGTGCGCTCCTGCACGATCCAGATCACGATGGCGATGATGACGGCGAGCGGAATGGCGAGGGTAATGTACTTGTTGCCGCCCAGCAGCTTCTCAAGCCCCAGCGAGGGCAGCAGCGCCTTCGTGCCGAAGGTGTGCATCTGAAGCGTGTAGGGGCTGGCCTCCTCCTTGACATTTGTCAGGATCATATTTGTTGCGTAAAGGCCGATCCAGTTGAGCATGATGCCCGAGATGACCTCGTTGACGTTGCAGTATGCCTTGAGCAGACCGACGGCCGCGCCGAAAAGCGCACCGGCTGCAATGGCAAACAGCAGGCAGGGCAGCCAGCTCCACTGCCATGCCAGCGCCGCGTAGATGCAGGCGCAGGTACCGGCGACGTACTGACCGGCGGCGCCGATGTTGAACAGACCGACGGTGTAGGCGAACTGGACGCTCAGCGCGCACAACAGCAGCGGCGCCGTTTTGACCAGAGTGTTGCCGAAGTATTTCAGCCGCGAGGAAGCCTTGTTATAGGTCAGGAAGTTCTTGACGACTGCGAGAATGGCGCCGCCCGCGCCCTTGGGGTTGATCGCCAGAAGAACGATGTAGCCAATGAGCAGGCCGAGCAGGATGCAGATCAGCGATGCGATCAGCGATTGCAGGAGATTGGACTCCAGAGGGTTCTTTTTCTTATTCATTTCCGCACCTCATCTCTCTTTGCACCCGCCATATACAGGCCGAGCTCCTCCTGCGAGGTGGTCTTGGGATCCAGCTCGCCGACGATCTCGCCCTCATACATGACCAGAATGCGGTCGGGCACGTCCATGACCTCGTCAAGCTCCAAAGACACGAGCAGGACGGCCTTGCCCTCGTCACGCTGGGCGACGAGCTGCTTGTGGATGTACTCGATGGCGCCGACGTCCAGACCGCGCGTGGGCTGCACGGCGATCAGCAGCTCGGGGTCCTTGTCGATCTCGCGCGCCACGATGGCCTTCTGCTGGTTGCCGCCGGACATGCTGCGCGTGATGGTGATCGGGCCCTGTCCGGAGCGGACGTCATACTGCTCGATCAGACGCTCGGCATAGGAGCGGATGTTGCCGCGGCGGAGGAAGCCCGCCTTGTCGGTAAACTCCGGCTCAAAGTAGCGCTGGAGGATCATGTTGTTTTCCAGCGTGTAGTCCAGCACCAGACCATGCTTGTGCCGGTCCTCGGGAATGTGGCTCATGCCCATGATGCTGCGCTGACGGATGGGCATGTGGGAGATGTCCTTGCCGAGCAGCTTGACGCTGCCGCCCACCAGCGGCTCCAGACCTGTCAAACCGTAGACAAGCTCGGACTGGCCGTTGCCGTCGATGCCGGCGATGCAGACGATCTCGCCGCGGCGGACGCTGAAGGAAACGTCGCGGACGGCGTTGTTCTTGTGGACCTTGGAGGCAACGACCATATCCTTGACCTCAAGAACGGTCTCACCGGGGGTGACGGGCTTCTTATCGACCTTGAAGTTGACCTCGCGGCCGACCATCATCGCCGAAAGCTGCTCCATCGTGGTCTCACGCGTGTTGACAGTGCCGATGCAGCGGCCCTTTCTCAGGACGGTGCAGCGGTCGGCGACCGCCATGATCTCTGCGAGCTTGTGGGAGATAAAGAGGATGGATTTTCCCTCTGCCGCGAGACTGCGCATGATCTGCATCAGCTCGTCGATCTCCTGCGGGGTCAAAACAGCGGTGGGCTCGTCGAAGATCAGGATCTCGTTTTCGCGGTAGAGCATTTTGAGAATTTCGGTTCTCTGCTGCATACCGACGGAGATATCCTCGATCAGCGCATCGGGATCGACGTGCAGACCATACTTTTCACTCAGCGCAAGCACCTTTTCGCGCGCCTGCCTTTTCTGGAGGAAGCCCATCTTGTTCGGCTCAACGCCGAGGATGATATTATCCAGAACGGTAAAGCACTCGACCAGCTTGAAGTGCTGGTGCACCATACCGATGTGAAGCTCGTTTGCATCGTTCGGGTCGGATATTCTGACGACCTCACCATTTTTCTTGATCGTACCGGACTCCGGCTGGTAAAGACCGAACAGGACGCTCATCAGCGTCGACTTGCCCGCGCCGTTTTCACCGAGCAGCGCGTGGATCTCACCGCGCCGGAGCTGAAGCGTAATATTGTCATTGGCCTTGATGCCGGGGAACTCCTTGGTAATGTTCAGCATTTCAATGACATACTGCGGTTCCGCCAAGTTCATCACTCCTTTGATCCGCTAAAAGAGCGGCTATTTCGTATATTATAGCGTATAAAATGCAAAAATACCAGAACGAACTTCCGCTTTTCCTGTGCGTCTATGTCAAATTTGCCACCTGTTTTTTGTGAATGTTGCCTGAATCCTACTGTAATGCTGCACAAAAAGTTGGGTTTTTATGGTGCGTGCTGCGCGTATGGAGCGCTGCACGGATACGCCCGCCGGAGCCGCGCCCCGGAAGGCGACAATTTATATAGTATCGCGTGCGCGAAAATGCGATATTTACACTTTATTCAAAAACAGGGTATTGACAACGGCGCGGGACGGTGTTAAACTGCGTTTAGCACTCGGGGATAAAGAGTGCTAAAATGAAAGCGAAACGGAGGCGGCGCCATGGAACTGACAGACCGCAGGAAAAAGATCCTGCGTGCCATTGTGGACAATTACGTCCGGACGGCCGAGCCGGTCGGCTCCAAGACCATCGCCGCCATGCCGGGCATGGATTTTTCACCGGCCACCATCCGAAACGAGATGGCGGAGCTGACCACGATGGGGCTGCTCGAGCAGCCGCACACGTCGGCGGGCCGTGTGCCAAGCCCCGCGGGCTACCGGCTGTATGTGGACGAGCTGATGCAGGATTACCGCCTGACAACGGACGAGACAAGGTCCATCAATCAGGCAATGGAGCTCAAGCTCCGGGAATTCGACAAGGCGATCTCACAGGTCGGCAAGCTCGTTTCCAAGATGACCAACCTCCCGGCTTACGCCGTGGCTGCGGCGCAGGGCGCGGTGAGCGTCAAACGCTTTGACCTGATCCTTGCGGAGGCAAACAGCTTCATTCTGGTCGTGATGACCAGCAGCAATCAGGTCAAAAACAAGCTGATCCAGCTTCCGGTCAATGTGACCGAGCAGGATCTGCGGCTTCTGTCGGCGGTGCTCAACGCGAGCCTTACAGAGCTGACGGCAGAACAGATCACGCCGGATGTTCTGGCGCGCGTCACGCGCTCGGCGGGCAGTGCCGCGAGCCTTGTGCCGGTGGTGCTGGACTTCACGATGCAGCTTTTGCATGAGCAGCACAGCGAGGTCTATATGACCGGACAGGCAAAGCTCCTCGGACAGCCGGAATACCGCGACCCCGAGAAAGCGCAGGAGGTTTTGTCCACACTGGACGAGGAGATCATCTCCAATCTCCCCGCGACACTCGGCTCCGGCAGCAAGACACAGATCCTTGTCGGGCCGGAAAACGTCGCCAAGGAGCTCAAGGACACCAGCGTGGTCGTCACGAAGTTTGACATCGGCGACGGCATGCAGGGCATGATCGGCGTTGTCGGGCCGACGCGCATGGATTATGCGCAGATCACCGCGCGGCTGAGCTACTTTGCAGAAAATCTCAGCCGGATGTTCGGCAAGCCCCAGACCCCGGCGATCGACGGGCCGGATCCCCAAAAAGAAATCACCCCGGAGGCAGAATAAGATATGAGCGAAGAAAAGAAGGCGGCGCAGGCCGCCGAAGAAAAGCAAACCGTTCAGGCGGAAGAAACGGCAAACGTCCCCGAGACCGAAGCGGCCGAGGACACGGCGCCGGAGGTCAAGAGCGAGGACGCGCAGAAGCAGGAGCTTTCCGAGTTTGAAAAAGCCCAGCAGGCACTTGCCAAGGAGCACGACAGCTACCTGAGACTCGCGGCGGAGTACGACAACTTCCGCAAGCGCAGCCAGCGTGAAAAGGACAGCCTTTACACCGATGCCCGCGCGGAGACCGTTGAAAAGTTCCTGCCGGTGTATGACAATCTCGAGCGTGCGCTGAAGCAGGAGACTGTGGACGAGGCGTTCAAAAAAGGCGTGGAAATGACCATGACCCAGTTGACAGGCGTTTTTGAAAAGCTGGGCGTCACGGTCTACGGCGAAGCGGGCGACAGCTTCGACCCCGCCGAGCACAATGCTGTGATGCACTGCGAGGACGAGAGCGCCGGAGAAAACACGATCGTGGAGGTCTTCCAGAAGGGCTTCCGCGTGGGCGACAAGATCATCCGCTTTGCGATGGTCAAGGTCGCAAATTAAAAGAAAGCTCCCCGCAAATGCGGGAAGAACATAAATTTGTAAAAACACTGCTTGATATATAAATTGGAGGAATTGATCATGAGTAAAATTATTGGTATTGACCTTGGTACTACGAATAGCTGCGTTGCCGTCATGGAAGGCGGCGAGCCCGTTGTCATTGCGAATGCCGAAGGCAATCGCACCACCCCGTCCGTTGTAGCGTTCTCGAAGACCGGCGAGCGTATGGTCGGCCAGGTCGCAAAGCGTCAGGCTGTCACCAACCATGACCGCACGATCTCTTCGATCAAGCGCCACATGGGCACCGATTACAGAGTCGACATCGACGGCAAGAAGTACACTCCGCAGGAGATCTCGGCCATGATCCTTCAGAAGCTGAAGGCGGACGCTGAGGCATATCTGGGCGGCACCGTCTCCGAGGCCGTCATCACCGTCCCCGCATACTTCAATGACGCCCAGCGTCAGGCCACCAAGGACGCCGGCAAGATCGCGGGTCTTGAGGTCAAGCGTATCATCAACGAGCCGACGGCGGCGGCGCTCGCCTACGGCGTTGACAAGGAAGCCGAGCAGAAGATCATGGTGTATGACCTTGGCGGCGGCACGTTCGACGTCTCCATTCTCGACATCGGCGACGGCGTCATCGAGGTTCTTGCCACCAACGGCAACACCCACCTCGGCGGCGACGACTTTGACGAGTGCGTCATGAATTACCTTGTTTCCGAGTTCAAGAAGACCGAAGGCATCGACCTGTCGAACGACAAGGTCGCCATGCAGAGACTGAAGGAAGCCGCCGAAAAGGCCAAGATCGAGCTGTCCGGCGTCACCTCCACGAACATCAACCTTCCGTATATCACCGCTGACGCGACCGGCCCGAAGCATCTGGACGTGACGCTGACGCGCGCGAAGTTCAATGAACTGACTGCCCATCTGGTCGAGGCCACCGCAGGCCCCGTCAAGCAGGCTATGGCAGACGCCGGCCTGTCCGCGGGCGACATCTCCAAGGTTCTGCTGGTCGGCGGTTCGACCCGTATCCCGGCAGTTCAGGACGAGGTCAAAAAGCTGACCGGCAAGGAAGGCTTCAAGGGCATCAACCCCGACGAGTGCGTGGCTGTCGGCGCAGCCATTCAGGGCGGCGTGCTTGGCGGCGACGTCAAGGGCCTGCTGCTGCTGGACGTCACTCCGCTGTCGCTCGGCATTGAGACGATGGGCGGCGTGTTCACCAAGCTCATCGACCGCAACACCACCATCCCGACCAAGAAAAGCCAGGTCTTCTCCACCGCGGCGGACAACCAGACCTCTGTTGAGGTCCACGTCCTGCAGGGCGAGCGCGAGATGGCGGCTTACAACAAGACCCTCGGCAAGTTCCAGCTCACCGGCATTGCTCCCGCGCCCCGCGGCGTACCGCAGATCGAGGTCACGTTCGACATCGACGCCAACGGCATCGTGAATGTCTCGGCAAAGGATCTCGGCACCGGCGCAGAGCAGAAGATCACCATCACTGCTTCTTCGAACCTGTCGAAGGAGGACATTGACAAGGCTGTCAGAGAGGCCGAGCAGTATGCGGCTGAGGACAAGGCCCGCAAGGATGAGGTCGATGCACGCAACACCGCCGATCAGGTCGTTTATCAGTCTGAAAAGACGCTGAACGAAATGGGCGGCAAGGTTTCCGAGAGCGACAAGGCACCTGTGCTGGCCGCGATCGAGAAGCTGAAGGAAGCACAGAAGGGCACCGACGTGGAGGCCATCAAGGCTGCCACCGACGAGGTCCAGAAGGCGTTCTACGCCGTGTCCGAGAAGCTGTATCAGAATGCGGCTCCGCAGGGCGATCCGAATGCAGCCGGTGCTGCCGGCGGCGCGCAGAACAACGGTGCCGGTGACGACGGCGTTGTGGACGCGGATTACGAGGAAGTCAAGTAACAGGGCACATGCAGCAGATCAGGGGCGGCTCTACCGCCCCTCTCGGCTGTTTCCACCGAAATTGAGGTGAGAGATAGATGGCAAATCAAAACAAGAGAGATTATTATGAGGTGCTCGGCGTAGAGAAAAATGCGTCCGAGGCGGAGATCAAGAAGGCGTACCGCAAGCTCGCCATGAAGTACCACCCCGACCAGAACCCCGGTGACAAGACCGCTGAGGAGAAGTTCAAGGAGGTCAACGAGGCATATGAGGTCCTGTCGGACGCCGACAAGAAGGCGCGCTATGACCAGTACGGCTTCGCAGGCGTCGACCCGAACTTCAATCCGGCTGCGGGCGCCGGATTCGGCGGCTTTGGCGGAGGCGGCTTCGGTTTCGGCGATTTCAGCGACATTTTCGGCGACTTCTTCGGGGGCGGAGGCGGCGGCGCATCCGCGCGCCGGAATGCCCCGTCCAAGGGTCAGAACGTCGTGGTCGAGATCGACCTGAGCTTTGAAGAAGCGGCGTTCGGCTGTGAGAGGGAGATCACCTATTCCCGCATCGAGGGCTGCCCGAGCTGTCACGGCAGCGGCTGCCGCGACGGTGCGCAGCCGGAGACCTGCTCGTACTGCGGCGGCTCCGGCACGGTGCGCACGCAGCAGAATTTCATGGGCATGACGATGCAGTCGAACCAGCAGTGCCCGAAGTGCGGCGGCACCGGCAAGATCATCAAGGAGCCCTGCACCACCTGCAAGGGCAAGGGCAAGGTGCGCCGCAGCAAGACGCTCCGCGTCAAGGTCCCGGCGGGTATCGACAACGGACAGTCCTTCCGTGTCCGTGACGAGGGCAATGCCGGCTCCAACGGCGGCCCGAACGGCGATGTGCTGGTGACGGTCGCGGTGCGCAAGCACCCGATCTTCACGCGCGACGGCGCAAACGTGCTGTGCGAGATGCCGATCACGTTCACACAGGCCGCGCTCGGCGCGACGATCGAGGTCCCGACCCTTGACGGCAAGGTGCGCTACGGCATCCCCGAGGGCACGCAGACCGGCACGACCTTCCGCCTGCGCGGCAAGGGCATCCCGTATGTCGGCTACAAGACGCGCGGCGACCAGTATGTCACCGTGGTCGTGGAGACCCCCACGCATCTGAGCCGTGAGCAGAAGGAGCTTCTCAAGAAGCTGGAGGATTGCAGCGGCGAGGAGAGCCAGCCGAAGAAAAAGAGCTTCTTTGAGAAGCTCAGAGACGTATAAACCCATTCCCAACGGAATAGGAAAAGGCCCCTGCAACAGCAGGGGCCTTTTCAGCTTGTCAAAACAGTCTTTTTGACATGCTCAGGCAAAATGCACGCCTTTCGGCGTGCATTTTGCTTATTCGACGATTTTGTAATACGCCCGCGCGGTCACGCGATAGACGATCAGATACAAGGCGGCAAACACGCCGAGCGTTCCGAGCGTGCACCACATCGTGCGCACGGCGTCATATTGCTGGAAAAGCGTCAGCAGCATCCGGATGAGGCGGAAGTCAAACGCCACATGGACAGCCGCCACCAGAAGCGGCGCGAAGAACACGATCAGAAGCTGGTGGTTCACCGAGCGGCGGATCTCCGATTTTTGAAGGCCGACCTGCTGCATGATCTGGAAGCGTGCACGATCCTCGTAGCCCTCGGAGACCTGCTTGTAATAGATGATGAGCACGGTCGCCATGATGAACAGCACGCCGAGGAACATGCCGAGGAAGAAGAAGCCGCCGTTCATGGCGAGCGACTCGCCGATCTGCGCGGCGCGCGGCTCGGCCGCATAGACATCCCACGTGCCGCACTCGCTGCCGGAGGCGATGCCGACATAATCCGAATCCCAGAGATTTTCCGTCGTCAAGGCTTTATAGATATTTGTCGAATCGTCCTCCGTGAAGCCGCAAAGACGCAGATTCTCCGCATCGCTTGCGCCGTTGCTGATGTAGGCGCGCCACTCGATGCTGCTGTTCCTTCTTCCGTAGGCGGCTTCCTGGAGGCTCCACAGCTTGTCGAGCGCCGCGTTGTCCGCCACGGCAAAGTAGTAGATCGCGGCAAAGTAGCCTTTGTAGGGCGGAAGACCATCGAAGTCTGCGTCCGCTCCCACGACCTGATAGTACTGCACACCGACCGGCTCCGCCGTCTCGGAATTGCGGAAATCGAGCATCAGCGTCTCCGAAAGACCCTCCGGTGCGGCTCCGAGCACAAAGACCTCGTCCTCCTTCAGCTCAATGTGCGTCCCCGTCAGAGACTCCAGATCCTTTGCCGGAAGGAAGGCGATCAGCGTTCCTTTGGAAAACGGATCTATGAAATTACGCTCGATCGTCTGAAAACAGCTTCCCGTCCACGCTGCATTGAAGCACAGACTGGAGCCGGCCTTCGCATCCGTTGCGGGTACGCCGAGACGCTCGCAGGCGTCCAGCAGCTTTTCCAGTGTTTTTTCACCGTCAAAGCGCGTCTGCCCCGGCTCAAGCTCTGTATCATAGCGTACCCACACGTTGAGGTCTGCCGGATAGCGCAGCCGGATCGAGCTCTCTGTGCCGAGATACAGCGACAGCGTGCCGGATACCATGACCAGCACCATCGTGGACAGCACGCAGATGTTTGCAAGCCCCACGGCGTTGCGTTTCATGCGATAGAGCATACCCGAGACGCCGATGAAATGCGCCGTCTGATAATAGTAGCGCTTGTCGCGGCGCAGGAGCTTCAAAACGGCGATGCTCACCGAGGTAAACAGGCAGTAGGTGCCGAGGATGACCAGAAGGACCGCCACAAAGTAAAGGCTCAGCGCCTGCATCGCGGTTTTTGCGGTCAATGCGATCCAGTAGCCCGCGCCGAGGCAGCCCACGCCGAGCAGCGTCAGCAGCCAGCGCGTTTTCGGCTCGCGTTCGGCGGCGCTGCCGCTGTGCATCAGCTCGATCGGACGGAGCCTTGCCACGCGGCCGAGGTTAAACAGCAGCGTCAGCAGCAAAATCGCGCCGAACAGGATCACTGTCAAAACCAGCGCAAGCGGTGAAAACTGGAACGGAAACTGAATGTCCGTGCTGCCCATGAGCCTTGTGACCAGCATGGTCATGAGCTTTTGCAGCAGAACGCCGAGGCTGACGCCGCCCGCAAGTCCGATGAGCGCCACATAGAGCGTCTCAAAGCCCAGCATGAGGGCGAGATTTCGCTTGTCCATGCCGAGGACGTTGTAAAGGCCGAGCTCCTTTCCGCGCCGCTTCATCAGGAAGCTGTTCGTATAGAACAGGAAAATGACCGAGAACAGGCCGACCACGACCATGCCGAGCGACATATAGACCGACAGGTAATAATACCGCACCTTCGTGGAGACGGGGCGGGTGTTGGCGAGCGCGGCCAGAATGTAGAACGCCGCCGCCGAGCCAACGACGGTCAGAATGTACGGAAAATAGAACTGGCGGTTCTTTTTCAGATTCTGCGCGGCGAGCTTTCCGTAAAACAGCTTATTCATGCGCCTCGCCTCCGCTTTGCAGCACGGTCAGCGTGTCGGAAATTTTGCCGTACATCGCCTCGCAGTTCATTTCACCGCGGTAGAGCTGGTGGAACACCTCGCCGTCCTTGATGAACAGGACGCGCTTTGCGTGGCTTGCCGCCTTGACAGAGTGGGTGACCATCAGGATGGTCTGACCGTCACGGTTGATGCGCTCAAACAGCTCAAGCAGCTCGTCGGTCGCGCGCGAGTCGAGCGCGCCGGTCGGCTCGTCGGCGAGGATCAGCTTCGGATGCGTGATGAGTGCCCGCGCCACGGCGGCGCGCTGCTTCTGACCGCCCGAGACCTCATACGGGAACTTGTCCAGAACGTCCTCGATGCGCAGCTTTTCCGCGATGGGCTGAAGCTCGCCGCGCATAAAGGAATACGGCTTTCTGGCCAGCACCAACGGCAGGAAGATGTTATCGCGCAGTGTAAACGTGTCGAGCAGGTTGAAATCCTGAAACACAAAGCCGAGATTGTCGCGGCGGAAGGCGCTGATGTCGCGCTCCTTGATGGCGCTCAGCAGCTTCCCGTCCAGCAGCACCTCGCCGGAGGTCGGCTTGTCGAGCGCCGCCAGAATGTTCAGAAGCGTCGTCTTGCCGGAGCCGGATTCGCCCATGATGGCCAGATACTCGCCCTCCTCGACCGAGAAGCTCACGTTTGACAGCGCCTGCACCGGCGCGCCGCCGAAGCGCGAGGTGTAGACCTTTTTCAGATTATTGACTTCCAGAAGTGTCATGTTCATTCTCCTTTACATCGTGCAAAAAGGGACGTCGCTGTTCTCGCTTTCCAAGAACGCGCTCATCGAGCACGCCATCCGGTCAAGCTCCCGCTCGTCGGTCAGCAGCTGCGCCAGCCAGTCGGAAAACGTCTCGTCCGGCTCTTTTTTGTTCTTTTTCAGCAGCTTCCATTTTTTAAACATGGAACTCAACTCCTTTTTCTCACGTTCTGGAGTCATTATACAAGGGGGCCAAGCTGCGTGCCATCGATTTGGCTTACAGTTTGGCCCCATAGCTTACAGTTTTGTAAGATTCGGCGCGGGCGCGTCAGACTGCGCCGCTCATTCGTGCGTGCGCTCGGTGCGCGCGAGGCTGATCGTAAGCTCGGTGCCCTCGCCCACGCGCGAGCGCATGGTGATGGTATGGCCGAGCCTGCGGCAGACGCGGCGGCAGAGATAGAGCCCGAGACCGGTGGCCTTTTTGTCCGCGCGGCCGTTGTAGCCGGTAAAGCCCTGCTCGAATACGCGCGGAAGATCCTCCGGCTCGACGCCGATGCCGGTGTCGGAGATGATGATCGCCGGCGCGTCCGTACACGAGATCGTGACCGTGCCGCCCGCAGGCGTGTACTTGACCGCGTTGGAGAGCACCTGCTCGATCACAAAGCCGATCCACTTTTCATCTGTCAGCGCCGTCTGGGTGCCCGGCTCATAGCGGAGCGTCAAGCGCTTGTGGATGAACTGCGGCGCAAATTTCCGTACCGCCGGACGGATGACCTCGTCGAGGGGATACCGCCGCAGGAGAAGGTCTGTGCTCTCGCTGTCGAGCCGCACATAGCCGAGCGCCATCTCGACATACTGCTCGATGCGGAAAAGCTCCTGCCCCAGCTCGCTGTTTCCCTGCCCATCCTGCTGCAAAAGCAGCCGCATGGCGGCGATGGGCGTCTTGATCTGATGCGCCCAGAGCGTATAGTATGCAGCCAGATCGGCCATTTTCCGGTCGGTGCGCGAGACGGCGGCGGCCATGTCGCCCTCCAGTGCGCGGACGAGCGCCTGATAGTCCTGTTCGAGTGCGTTTGCACCGCACTCGGGGAGATTACTTGCCGCAAGGCGCGTCTGGCGGCAGATGTCCTGCAAAAGACGGTGCTTTTTCAGAAACTGCCGGCAGTCGAGCGCGCCGACAGCCAGCGCGCACACCGCGCTCAGAAGCGCCGTGTAGGCGACGTTTTCTGCGCCCATGCCGCCAAGGCGCGCCATGAGCGCGAACAGCGCCCAGTTGATCGCCCACAGCACAATGTGCCAGCGCCGTGCGCGCAGATACAGCCATAGATCTTTCATTTACCGCACCTGATAGCCGACGCCCTTTTTCGTCACGATAAAGTCCGTCAGGCCGATCCCTTCCAGCTTTTTGCGCAGACGCGCCACATTGACGCTCAGCGTGTTTTCGTCCACAAAGCTGTCTGATTCCCAAAGCCGCTGCATCAGCGTCTCGCGCGGGACGATCGCGCCGCCCGCCTGCATGAGCACCTGCAAAATGCGGTACTCGTTCTTGCTCAGCTCCAGGCGCGTGCCTGCAAAGGAGAGCGAGGAGTCGTTCGCAGACAAAATCGCGCCGCTGCGCTCCAGCAGGCTGCTCTGTCCGGCAAATTCATACGTCCGGCGCAGCATGGCCTGCACCTTCGCGGTCAGGACGCTGAGATCAAAGGGCTTGGCGATGAAATCATCGCCGCCCATGTTCATCGCCATGACGATGTTCATGTTGTCGGATGCGGAGGAGAGAAACATCACCGGGACCTTTGACAGCTTCCGGATCTCGCTGCACCAGTGGTAGCCGTTATAAAAGGGGAGCGTGATGTCCATCAGGACGAGTTGGGGGTCGTAGGCGACGAATTCCTGCAATACGGCGCGAAAATCCTGCGCCACACGGCAGCCGCAGCCCCACGCCTCCACGCTCCTTTTGACGGCGGAGGCGATGACCGCGTCATCCTCCACCACAAAGATCTTCATATTGTCCATCGTCATTCCTCATGCTCTGCGGCGTGCAGCTCTGCAAGCGCCGCCTGCTCGCGCTTCTGACAGGTAAAGAGGATGATCTGCCGCGAGGCGGCCTCCTCCTTTAAAAGCGCCAGCGCCGCGCGCAGCCGCTCGTCGTCAAAGCGGACCAGCGCGTCATCAAGCACCACCGGCACCTCCGCGCCCAGCGCCAGACGGCAGATGGCAAGCCGAACGGCAAGATAGACCTGATCGGCGGTGCCGCCGCTGAGGTAAAGAAGCTGCCGCGTGACAAGCTCGCCCGTCTCACGCGCTTCGGCCTGCATGCTGCTTCCAAGCAGCACCGTGTCATAGCGTGCGCCGGTGAGCTTTGCGAGGAGCTTTCCGGCAAGAGAACTGATCTGCGGGGAGAAGCGCGTCTGAAGCTCGCTGTTTGCCGCCTCCAGTGCGTCGAGCGCCCGCTCAAGCGCGTCATAGCGACGGCTCAGATGCTCTGCCTGCGCCGTCAGCGCCTCGCGGCGCGCCTCCAGCTCTGCCGGGTCACCGAGCGCCTCGGCGCGTCCGCGGCTCTGGTCGAGCTGAGAGCGCACGTCCGAAAGCGTGGAGTTGAGCTGCAAAAGCTCACGCGAGACGGTTTTCGGCTCATAGCCCTCCAGATCGGCCTCCGGCGCGGGCTGCGGCTTGGCATCGCCCAAGGCCGTGCAGATCGCGTCATAGCGGCTTTTGGCGGTGCGCTCTGCCTGCTCGGCACGCTCTGCACAGTCGAGCAGCGCCAGCGCCGTGCGCACGGCGTCCAGCGCCTGCTCCGGCGTCGCGGCCTCGGGCGCGAACATGGAGACCTGACCGAGCAGCCGCGCCTGCCGTTCGGAAAGCGCGTGCGCTTGCGCCGCGCGCCGCGCAAGCTCCTGTTCATGCTGCTCCTGCTTTTGTGCGTAGAGATGCAGTGCGCCGCAGTATTCTGTCGCCAGCGGCACGATGTCGCCGCAGGCGCTCACGCCGTATTTGTTCAGGATCGCCTGCGCCTGTGCGGTGCGCGCGCGGCAGGTGCGGTTCTTTTTTTGCAGAAGCACAGCCCATGCGCCTCCGCCAAGCGCCGCCGCCAGCAGCACGGCGCGCAGGATGACGGTCGCCGTTCCGCCGGGCAGAAACAGCGTCCCGATGCAAAGCAGGAGGGCAGCCGCCAGCGCGCAGAGTGCGGGAAGAAGGCTTTGCGCGCTGCCGCGGCTGAGTGCCTCCGCCTCCTGCGCGTCCTTCCGCGCCTGCGCGGAAAGCGCTTCCTCGGAAAGACCGAGAAAGACCGCCGGGCAGGGCGGCGCCTGCGGCGGCGCAGGCTGCGGCTCGGGGAGCGGATGCATCTCCGAGCACAGAAGATCGAGCTGCCGCTGAAGCTCCGTCAAGGTCTGGGCGGACGGAAGGCGCTCGACCGATTTTTTGGCATCGGCACAGCGCGCGGAGGCATCCGCCAGCTCGCGCGCGGCCGCATCCTTTTTCTCAAATGCCCGCGCGGCCTCACGCGCCCGCAGTCCCGCGAGGACTGTCTGAAGGTGCTGCTGCTGTTTGGTACACTGCTCGCGCTTTGCGCGCAGAGCCATGTCGCCCTGATGGAGGCGATGGATCTGATCGAGCGTGTTTTCCACCTGCTGAAGCTCCATCAGCGTCTGCGGCAGAAGCCCCGTCCGGTTGTGGCGGCAGCGATTTCGCCAGTCGCGGAGCGTTTTTTGCGTATCGGAGAAGCTGACGGTCTCATCGCCCGCCGTGACAAGCGAGGAAAGCCGCTTTTCAAGCTCTGCGTCCGACGTGACTGCGACGGCGCCCTGACCGATGAAGGCGCTGCGCTCCAGGACGCTCTGCCCCACGCCAAGCAGCATTTCGCCGCAGTTTTCACCCGTCATGCCTGCGACGGGCAGACCGCTTTCCGTCTCATAGGCGCGGAATTCGCCCATCGGGACGCGACCCTTTGTGCTGCGCTCGATGGTGATGCGCCGGCCCTGCCATTCCAGCTCCATTTTGCCCTGCATCGGTGCGCCGCTCCACGGCTTGTATTTCGCCTTTGCGGGGAGGCTGGTCTTCGTTGCACGCGCGCTGGAGTCCATGCCATAGAGCATCGCCGTCAGAAATGCCGCCCAAGTCGATTTTCCGGACTCGTTCGGAGCCGTCACGATGTTGAGCCCGTCCTCCAGCGTCAGCTCCGCATTTTGAAGATTGCCGAAGGAGGCGGAGAGTTTCAGAATTTTCACAGCTCCGGTGCCTCCCTTCCGTCCATCGCCGCAAGGCCCAGCCGCGCGGCGTCTGCAATGCACTGTTTTTCCTCCGGCGTCTGCGCCGCGTCAAACTGCTGCCGCAGCTCCCGAAGGAAGATGCCGCGCAGCGTATCCTCGCCCGCCGCAGCCCAAAGATCGACCTTCGGCGTCGTCTCGTCGCGCAGGGTCAGGCTGAAAAAGCGCTCCTCCAGCGCGCGGTAAAGCGCTTGCAGCGGGACAGGCTCCGCCTCGCCCGTCAGGAGGATGCGGTAAATATCATCCTGCGTCTGCTGCGGCAGCGCCGCCGTGACGGACGCGAGCGGATCCTCGCCTGCCGGGACGGAGAGGATCTCATATTTCCTTCCATGCAGCGGGTGAAATTCCAGCGTACATGCGCCGTCTCCGACGCTTCCGATGTAAACGCCCTTTTCGCCCAGCTCGTCAAAGCCGCGCCCCATCGCGCAGCCCGGCCAGGCATAGGCGGTGCGCCCCTCGCGCAGAAGGCCGCTTGCTGCGTGGATGTGACCGAGTGCCAGATAATCGAGGCCGGAGCCTGCGATCTCGGATTTTGAAACGAAGTTGTACGGGCTTTGCGCGTTCAGCGCGTCTGCGTGCAGCACCATCAGGTTGACCGCGCCGTCACGCTCGCAGGTGAAGCCCGCCAGAAGGTCGCGGGCCTCCGGCGCGGTGAACGCCGCACCGTAGACGCGGCAGCCAAGCTCCGGAAACGCGATGGCGCGGATCTGGGGCTCCGTAAAAATATGTACGTTTTCCGGCCAGCGCTCGGTTTTGTATGCCGAGCCGTCCGCTGCGCAGTCATGGTTTCCCGGCGCAATGACGATCTGTGCGCTGCATCCTGCAAATGCGCGCGCCAGCGCCTCAAGCGTGTCGGGGTAGGCGTTGTCACTGTCAAAGAGGTCGCCTGCCAGCAGCATCAGCTCGCAGCCGTGTGCGTTTGACAGCTCGACCAGCTCCGACAGCAGCGCGCGCTGCTCCTTTCGGCGCTGTGCCGCGCGCTCGGGACTGAGCCCTGAAAACGGCGAGTCCAGATGCAGGTCTGCCGCATGCAGAAATTTAATCATCCACAGCCACCCTTTCTACTGCTGTACATTTTCCGCTTGCGCCGTCCACGGTAAAGACCGCGCCGCAGAGCCGGCCCGGGCCCGCAGGCCACTCGAAGCGCGAGGTCAGCTCGCCCCGGAACAGGTCGATCGACTGCTCCGGCTTGACGCCGAGCACCGAGCGAAGCGGCCCCGTCATGCCGAGGTCTGTGATATAGCCCGTGCCCTTTTCCAAGATCCGCTCATCTGCGGTCTGCACATGCGTGTGCGTGCCCCAAACCGCCGACGCGCGCCCGTCGAGATAAAAGCCCATCGCGAGCTTTTCCGATGTGGCCTCGGCGTGAAAATCCACAAAGACCGGGATGCTGTCGAGCTCCGCCAGCACCTTGTCCGCGACGAGGAAGGGGTTGTCCGGCCCGAAATCCATGTTGCAGCGCCCGATCAGGTTTACGACCGCGACCGGCCCGATGCGCGTCTCATACACCCCCCAGCCCTGACCCGGAAGGCTCGGCAGGAAATTTGCCGGGCGCAGGATATACCGGCTCTCGTCGAGATAGGTGCAGATCTCCCGCCGGTTCCAGGTGTGGTTGCCGAGCGTGATGACGTCCGCGCCCGCATCCAGAATGTCCTCCGCCTGCTGCGGGGTGATGCCGACGCCGGAGGCGTTCTCACCGTTTACAACACAAAAATCGATGCAGTACAGCTTCTTGAGCGAGCGCAGGTGCTTTTTGAGACACCGAAGTCCGCCCGCACCCGTCACATCACCGACTGCCATTACACGAAAGTCCATTTGTTTTCCCTCTGCATTCCTTAGGCAACACCGCACAATTGCGTCTTCGCGCTTCGGCGGATCTTTTCCGCCAATTCTGCGGTTTGAAAGGCTTGAAATACATACAGTATTCCTGTGCCTTTCAAACCTTGCCCTGACGAAAAATCTCTCGCCGAATCTGCTTGCCGAATTGCGCGGTGTTGCCTTATTTTTTTTCATTATACCATTTCCCAAAGTCGTTTGCCATGATATACTGAGAAAAAAGTCGCGGTTGGGTGCAACCGGCCGCGAAAAAAATCGTCATCAAAGACAGGAGGCCTTGCCTTGGACGACAAAACGATCATCGATCTGTATTGGGCGCGCAGCGAGCAGGCTCTGCATGAGACGGAGCTGAAATACGGCGCTTACTGCCGCACGATCGCGCGAAATATCCTGAAAAATCCCGAGGACACGGAGGAGTGCGTCAGCGACACATGGCTCGGCGCGTGGAATGCCATGCCGCCGAAGCGGCCGTCCATTCTCTCCGCGTTTCTGGGGCGCATTACGCGCAATCTCGCGTTTGACCGCTGGAAGGCGGCGCGCGCGGAAAAACGCGGAGGCGGTGAGCTGCCGCTGGCGCTGGACGAATTGGATGCGTGCATCGCCGCGAAGGGCGGCGTAGAGGCGGAGTTTGACGGCAAGGAGCTTGCGCGCGCCCTCGACGCATTCCTGCGGACGCTCCCCGAGCGCGAGTGCAGCCTTTTTCTGCGCCGCTACTGGTTCGTGGACTCCGTCCGCGACATTGCAAGCCGCTATTCCATGAATGAAAACAATGTAAAATCCATCCTTTTCCGAACACGGGAAAAGCTGCGGAAATACCTCGAGGAGGAGGGGATCACCGTATGAAGCAGGAGATCCTATTTCGCGCCGTCGGCGAGATCGGGGACGATCTCATCGCGCGCGCGGACAGACCCGTACAAAAAAATAAGACGGTGTGGCTCCGCTGGGCTGCCATGGCGGCGTGCTGCATACTGGTGATCGGCATTGCGGCGTTCGCCCGCATTGCGCTCAGCGGCGCAAAGTCTGCCGCACCGGAGGCAAATATGCAGGCGGTCTGCGCCGACACTGCCGCACCGGAAACGCCGAGAAGCATCGAGCCGGAAACGGCGATGGCGGAGGAGAAATCCGCCGAAACAGCGGAAAACAGCGAGGAGTATAAGAGCGAGCCTGCCGATGTCCCTGCGGAGAACGACTGCACCACCCCGCAGACAACAGCGCCCTCTGATGCGCCGTGCAGGCTGTATGCTTTCCGTTTTGACGGCCGGCTCTACACGCAGATCCCGTCGGACGGCGTGGATATTCTGCCGGGCGAGCGGCTCGGCACCGTGGAGGAAAGCGATGTTTCTGAGCTGATCGGCTGCGCGGTCTACGCCTGTGACGGCGCGGAGCCATCGTACCGCGTCCTGCTCCTGCTGGACGGGGAGTATTTGCTGTTTGAGCATACAGAGCCGGACGGCGAATGAGCGGCGGGATAAAAAAGTACGCATCCGCGGACAAAAACGCTATGCAACCGCCGCACATTCTGATATAATTGCAGTGCAGAGAACGATAGGGGAGGGTGCCTATGTCAAACGCACTGAGACAGCTTGCAGAGTCCGTCCTGGAGCTGAAAGAGGCCTTTACCGAAGAAGAACTTCTGGCGCACAGCCACCACAAACGGGCGGAGCATGTTTTCCTGCTTGCTCGAAACACCTTTGTCGCCGTGGCGGCGCTGTTGTTTCTGATTTCACTGTTCCATGTCCCGAATGCATATCTGATCAAGGCGATCGCCTATTTCTTCGGCGCGGGCGCATATTTCTGCGAGATCCTGCTGCTGACCGACTGCTTTTCTCAGAAGGTGCCGCACCGTGAGATGTTCATGGCCTACTGCTTCGGCCCGATGTACATCCTGCTCGGGATCAGTTATCTTCTGCACTAAGCCGTAAAAAACAATAAAACGCATCCGCGAGTATTGCGGATGCGCTTTTTTCATAATTTGGATCAGCCGCGCGCATAGCGCAGGATGTCATGCGCCACGGGCGTGTAAAAGAGCTTTGCGACCTGCTCCGGCTCGCGCGTCTGGGCGAGGATCCACATGAGCTTGGCGCAGACGGCCTCGGTGGTCATATCGAATGCCTCAAGGATCTGCGGGCAGTTTCGGATCTGACGGCCGACCTGATAGACGCCGACATCGCTGCCCTCGTTCTGGACCTGCGTGGTCAGGACGATGGCCTTTCCGGCATCAAGCCCCTGATGGAGCACCTCCAGGAAGCTGCTTCCGGGGTAACTCGGAACACCGCCGACGCCGAAGCTCTCCAGAATGAGCGCGTCATTGTGCTCCAGCATATACGCCGCGAGACTGGACGGGACGCCGGGGATCAGCTTGAGCAGCCCGACCCTTTCATTGAGCCGGTCATAGAATACCGGGGTCTCGGAAAAGCCTGTCTCGATGTATTGCAGAAGCCGCCCGTCCTGCACCACGGCAAGACAGGGGTAGTTGATGCTGGAGAATGCCTCATAGCTCTTGGAGCGCGTTTTGCAGGCGCGTGTGCCCTCAATGACCTTGCCGTTGAAGACGATCATGACGCCGTGCAGATGGTCGGAGGCGGCACAGAGGAACGCGTCCGTCAGATTGACCTTGGAGTCGGTCGAATCGAAGCTGATGGGCTTTTGCGCGCCGGTCAGGACGACCGGCTTTTTTGCGCCCTGAATGAGGTAGGAGAGCGCCGCTGCCGTATACGCCATTGTGTCGGTGCCGTGGCTGATGACAAAGCCGTCGTAGCGCTCATAATGCTCCTGCACAGTACGCGCCAGCGCCACCCAGTTTTCCGGGCGGATGTTGGTGGAGTCGAGACTGAACAGCTGCATACAATCGACTTTGCAGAATTCGGAGACCTTCGGCACGAAGGACAGAAGCTGCTCGGAGGAGAGGGCAGGCCGCAGGCCATCCTGACTGATCTGAGAAGCGATGGTGCCGCCGGTGCCGATCATGAGAATCTTTTTCATAAAAAACCTCCCGCGTTCAGGTCGTGAACTCAGTATAGCATGACACGGAGGGAATGTCCACCGGGAAAAAACAGCTCCGGGCATATAAAGGCCGGCCCATGGCAAGACTGTACACCCTTCTTCGAATACGCACTACACCCGTTACCCTTACAGCCAGCTCGGAAACGGCTGCCTCACGGCACACGGGGTGGGCTGCTTAGTGCTGCTTGGTTCCCCACCTGACACGGTTCACAGAGCCCCGTTGCGTAAGACCGAATCTTCAACGCCGCTTATAAGGGTCAGACGATACAATACGTACCCTCGGTCGGGATTTCCTCCCCGCTGTAGCGGATTGCGGGTAACAAGGCACCGCTATCTCCCCGAGTAGTACAGCCTCGCCATGGGTCGGCCACGGCAAGAAAAATGACAGATCAGTCGAGCTTGCTTTCGACGAAATCGACCAGCTCGCCGACGGTGTTGAGCTTTTCCTCCATCTCCAGATCGACGCCAAGCTCTGATTCCAGATCCATGACCATCTCCACGGTGTCGAGCGAGTCGATGCCGAGGGATTCAAACGTGGTCTCGCGGGTGATCTCATCCGCGGAAATATCAAGCTGTGCGGCCAGATAGGACTGGATCTTCTCAAACATGCTATATTCCTCCATCCAACACACCAAAGCAGCCTTCGCGGCGGCCGGTGGCGCGGTTATGTGATAGGAATATCATACGGATTTTTCAGCCAATGTCAAGTGTTGTTTTTCAAGCGGTACGCAAAATGCATGGTTTTTGACGGTTTTTGCGCGATTTTCATGAAGAACAGCGACTTTTTCGGCAGAAGGATATGGAGCGGAAGAACGCTCAGTTCAAAAAATCGCGGAGCTTTTTGCTTCTCGACGGGTGGCGGAGCTTGCGCAGCGCCTTCGATTCGATCTGGCGGATGCGCTCGCGCGTGACGTCGAACTCCTTGCCGACCTCCTCGAGCGTGTGCGGCTTGCCGTCCTGAAGGCCGAAGCGCATCCGGAGCACCTGCTGCTCACGCGGGGTGAGCGTTGCCAGCACATCCTCAAGCTGCTCGTGCAGCAGCGTGTGGGACGCTTCCTCCGACGGCTGAGAGGCGTCGGAATCGGGCAGGAAGTCGCCGAGGTGGCTGTCCTCCTCCTCGCCGACCGGCGTTTCCAGCGAGACCGGCTCCTGCGCGATCTTCATGATCTCCTCGACCTTGCTCACCTCCATGTGGAGCTCCTGCGCGACCTCCTCGGTCGTCGGCTCGCGGCCGAGCGACTGCACCATGCTGTGCGAGGTGCGAAGCACGCGGTTGATCGTTTCGACCATATGTACCGGGATGCGGATCGTGCGCGCCTGATCGGCGATGGCGCGTGTGATCGACTGGCGGATCCACCACGTTGCATAGGTGGAGAATTTATAGCCCTTGGTGTAATCGAATTTTTCAACTGCCTTCATAAGGCCGAGATTGCCCTCCTGAATGAGGTCAAGAAGCTGCATCCCGCGCCCGACATAGCGCTTGGCAATGGACACGACCAGACGCAGGTTTGCCTCGGACATGCGCTTGTGCGCCTCCTCGTCGCCCTCCGCCATACGCTTGGCAAGCGCGAGCTCCTCCTCCGGGGTAAGGAGCTTGATCTTGCCGATCTCCTTGAGATACATCCGCACGGGGTCGTCAAGCTTGCCGTCTCCGAGATCGTCATAGCGCTCCAGCTCCTCGTCGGTGGGCGCGGCCTCCAGCTCGCCGCTTTCGATCGCCTCCATGTCGTCGATCGTGGGGCTGTCCAGTGCGTCGCTGCTGCCGATCAGGTCGAGAACGTCACTGACATCGATCTCCACACCCGCGGCCTCCAGCACGTCGTAAAACTGCTCGGTCTGCTCCTCGGTGGCATCTGCTGCATCCAGCGCCTCGACCAGTGCCTTGGAGGCGACTTTTTTTGTCTTTTTCGCCTCCTCCAGCAGTGCGGTCAATTTGGCGCGGCTTTCGTCCGTAAGCTCCATTTTCTGAAGCAGTTCCATGTCTTTTGCCATCTCAGCCACCGTATCCTTTCTTTTCCCGGAGACGCTCGGCCATTGCCAGCAGCGCCTCGCCGCCCGAGCCGGTTCTGCGTGCGTCCTCCTGACGGATGACGTCCACATAATCGCGCAGGGCATCCTCATTGACGATCTGGTCGTCCTTGTTTGCGACCGCCGAAAGGTGCGCCATCTCCTCGGGAGAGAACGTCCCCTCCAGCGCGCCGAGACTCACCGCTTGACCGGTGCCGTTTCTGGCGGCAAGCTCGGCATAGACCCTGCCCAGAAGCGGGCAGGAAAACTGCTCCGGCCGGAGCGTCACGCTGCCGAGCAGAGCCGGTTCCTTGAGAACGAGCCGCAGAAGTCCTTCCTCCGCCATCGCCGAACGCACGTTGTCATAGCGAATGCCCTTGACATGGGGCTGCTGCTGCTTCGCGGGCGCGAGGTCCTGGGCTTCCTGCTTCTTTTTTTCACGCGCAATGCGCTTTTTGAATGCTTTTTGCACCTCCAGCTTGATGGCGTCGTAGCTGACGCCCGCGGCCTCAGCGGCGCGGCGGCCGTAGACCTCGCGCTCGACCGCGCTCTGGAGCGTGGAGACCATCTCTGCCGCGTCCGACAAGAACGCCACACGCTGGTCATCCTGCGTCAGGTCGTATTTGCGCCGGAGCGATTGGAGGCGGTATTCGGCCTGATTTTCCGACTGATCGAGCAGGAGGCTGAAGCGGTCAGCGCCGAACTTCCGCAGAAACTCGTCAGGGTCCTTCGCGCCCTGCATCCGCAGGATCTTCACCTGAAGGCCGACCTTCTCGAGCATCGGAATGGCGCGGCGGGTCGCATTCTGCCCGGCCTCGTCGCCGTCATAGATCAGAACGATCTGATTGGTATATTTCGCAAGAAGATTGGCATGCTCCTCGGTCAGCGAGGTGCCGAGCGACGCGACAGCGCAGTCAAAGCCGTACTGGTGCAGGGCGATCGCGTCCATATAGCCCTCGGTGAGGATGATCCGCCCCTGCTTGCTTTTCTTGGCGATGTTCAGGGCAAAGAGATTTTTCCGTTTGTTAAAAATGATGGTCTCGGGCGAGTTCAGATATTTTGGCGTCGAGTCGTCCATCACGCGCCCGCCGAAGCCGATGATGTTGCCGCGCACATCGATGATGGGGAACATCAGGCGGTTTCGGAAGCGGTCGTAAATGCCGCCCTTCTGCGACTTGACCGCAAGACCCGCCTCCAGAAGCTCCTCCTTGGTGTAGCCCTTTTTCACCATCTCGTCGAGCAGCGACGACCACTCGTTCGGCGCAAAGCCGAGTCCGAAGCGCGTCACGGTCGAGCGCGAGAGCGCGCGCCTTGTGATGTAGCCGCGCGCCTCCTCGCCGCATGGGGCAAGAAGCTGGGTGTGGAAAAACCGTGCCGCGTCCTTGCACAGCGCCCAAAGACGCTCCTGCTTTTTGTAGGTGGAGGCGTATTCGCGGTCATCCGGGACTTCCAGCCCCGCGCGCTTGGCAAGGAAGCGGACAGCGTCGGGATAGTCGAGATTTTCGATCTCCATCGTGAAATTGATGACGCCGCCGCCCTTGTGGCAGCCGAAGCAGTAGTAGATGCCCTTGTCCGGCGCAACCGAGAAGGAGGGCGTTTTTTCTGAGTGGAACGGGCAGAGGCCAAACAGATTGCCGCCCTTGCGCGTCAGAGAAACGTACTGGCTGACAACATCCTCAATGGGATTGCGGACGGTCAGCTCGTCGAGAAATGCCTGTGGGAAGGGCATGGAGGGCCTCCTTTCTGCACCCAAAGGCGCGGTTTTTCGCAGCGTTTCGGCGGTTTCCTGCTCCATTCCGGCTGCCGCCCTATCGGACCTGCCAGGTCGTGGGAATGAACAGCTCCGAGTATTTGTAGACCGCGTAGCGGTCGGTCATACCGGCGATATAGTCGCAGACGATGCGGTCCATGCCGTCAAAGTCGAGCTGCGGAATGAAATCCGCGGGCAGCTTCAGCGGATTTTTGCTGTAATAGTCATAGAGCCTTCGGATGATGTCCTTGGCCTTGGACTCCTCGCCCTTGGCCTTGGAATTGGTGTAGACGCGGGCGAACATGAATGTGCGCAGGCGATCCATTGCCGCGGAGACCTCGGGCTGCATACCGAGCACGCCCGTCTGCTCCGTGTTTTCAATCATGTTCATGACCAGCGTGTTGATGCGCTCCGAATGTGCGTGGCCGAGGATATCCGTGATGTCGCGCGGAATGTCGGCCTCCGTCAAAAGCCCCGCGCGCATGGCATCGTCAATGTCGTGATTGATGTATGCGATGCGGTCGGAGGTGCGGACGATCTGCCCCTCGAGCGTTTCGGGGATGAAGCTCCCGGTGTGGCCGAGAATGCCCATCCGCACTTCATAGGTGAGGTTCAGACCCGCGCCGTCACGTTCGAGCTTGTCCACCACGCGCAGAGACTGCTCATTGTGGCGGAAGGGACGCCCGGTGACGTCGCTCAGCGCAGCCTCGCCCGCGTGACCGAACGGCGTGTGGCCGAGATCATGTCCGTAGGCGGCGGCCTCCGCAAGATCCTCATTCAGACGCAGCCCGCGGCAGATCGTCCGCGCGATGCGCGAGACCTCCAACGTGTGTGTCATGCGGGTGCGGTAATGATCGCCCTCCGGAGAGAGAAAGACCTGCGTTTTGTGCATGAGTCGGCGGAAGGATTTGCTGTGGAGGATGCGGTCAGCGTCACGCTGATAGCAGGTGCGCATCTCGTTGGTCTCCTCGGGGTAGAGCCGCCCCTTCGTTTCGGCGGATCTCTGCGCCAGCGGCGACAGAACCCGATATTCCTCCTGCTCGATGCGCTCCCGAACGGTCATGCGTCCGCCCTCCCTTTTCTATATCTGGCTTTATATTAGCGCGAAAAAGTGAACTTGTTTTGAACACTTCGTTACTTTTTGACTTTTTCCGCGCGGTAAATGCTTCCTGTCTTTTTCGGGAGGACAGTCCCTGCCGAAAGCTCGCGCAGACGAACAGTGAGCGCCTCGAGCTTTGCCTGCGGGATGCAGCCGTGCAGCAGCACATCGGCGGCAAATTCGGTGCTCAGCTCCTCGCCGTCCTGTGCCGCCAGCTCCAGCCGTGCGCGCTCCAGAAACGCATAGCTGCATGAGATATCCACGCAGTCCCACACGCAGCGGCGCGCGATGCCTGCCGCATCGAGCGCCATTTTGGCGGCCTTTGCATAGGCGCGCGTCAGTCCGCCGGCACCCAGCAGGATGCCGCCGAAGTAACGCGTCACGATGCAGACGACATTTTGCACGTTCTCGCGGTCAAAGACCGCCAGCATCGGCTGCCCGGCGGTGCCCTGCGGCTCGCCGTCGTCCGAGGCGCGTACCGCGCCGCTCGCCAGCCGGTAGCAGAAGCAGTGGTGCCGCGCGTCATAGTGCTTCTTTTTCACCGCTTCGATGCAGGCGCGCGCCTCCTGCTCGCTCTCGACGGGATAGACCGCGCCGATGAAGCGGGATTTTTTTTCGATAAGCTCCGCCTCGGCATGTGCCGCGGGGATCAGGTATTCTTCCATAGCCTCTCTCACTCCGCCTTGTATTGCCGCAGCCTTCCGAACAGCGTCTCGTCCATGATCGCCTCGACAGCGATGCCGTCCGGCCGGTACTCGCACGAGAGCACCTTCGCCTGCGAGTGCAGGACATCGACCTGCCCGCCCATCGAGTAGGGGAGCAGCAGCTTCACATGATGAAGCCCGCGGCCCAGAAGTGTTTCCACTGTTTTCTTCAGATCCTCGATGCCCATGCCGGTTGCGGCGGAGATGGCGACGGCGTCTCTGCCGCGCGGGATCTCGTCATCGGGGAGAAGGTCACACTTGTTATAGCAGTCGATGACCGGGACGGCGGGCTTTGCAAGCTCGCCGATCAGCCGCTCGACCACCTGCATATGCGCTGTGCGCTCAGGGTCGGAGGCATCGATGACATGGATGAGAAGGTCTGCGTATTCAAGCTCCTCGAGCGTTGCCTTGAACGCCTCGACCAGATGGTGGGGGAGCTTTGCGATGAAGCCGACCGTGTCCGACAGCAGCACGTCGCAGGTGTCACTGAGCGTGAGCTGCCGCGTGGTGGTGTCGAGCGTGTCAAACAGACGGTTGTTGGCGGGGATGTCCGCGCCGGTCAGAAGGTTGAGCAGCGTGGATTTTCCCGCATTCGTGTAACCGACGAGCGCCACGATCGGGACGCTGTTTTTGATGCGGCGCTGCCGCTGGACGGCGCGCACCTTGCGCACCTCGGCCAGCTCCTCACGGAGCTTCTGGATGCGCGAGCGGATGTAGCGCCGGTCGGTCTCAAGCTGCGTTTCGCCGGGGCCTCTGGTGCCGATGCCGCCGCCGAGACGGCCCATTTCCTCGTTCCAGACCGTGAGGCGGGGGAGATAATACTGATACTGCGCAAGCTCCACCTGGAGCTTGCCCTCGCGCGTTCTGGCGCGCTGGGCGAAGATGTCGAGGATGAGTGCGCTCCGGTCAAGGACCGGCGTTTTCATCAGGTCTTCCAGCGCGCGAAGCTGCGAGGGGGTGAGGTCGTTGTCAAATATAACAAGATTGGCGCCGCCGTTTTGTACCATCTGGCGAACCTCATCGGCCTTTCCCTCGCCGATGAAGGAGTGCGGATCGGGCGTGTGCCTGTTTTGCAGCACCTTTCCCACGCACGCTCCGCCCGCCGTCTCCAGCAGCGCCTCCAGCTCGTCCAGCGTTTTTTCGCTGGAGGTCTCCTCGGGCGTGAAGCAGTCGGCGTTCAGGCCGACCAGAACCGCCCGGTCAATGATGATCTTTTTTTCGTCCATATATGCTCTCCATTGCCGCGTTCGCGCCGCGCCGGTCTGTGACAAAATTCGCAGGGTATGAAAAAAGCCCGCACCGGTACGCGGTGCGGACTTTGCTTCTTACTTCAGGCCGTATTTTCTGTTGAAACGGTCGACACGTCCACCGGTGTCAACAAGCTTCTGCTTGCCGGTGTAGAACGGGTGACACTTGGAGCAAATTTCAACCTTAATGTCCTTTTTAGTAGAACCAGTCTCAATAACTGCACCACACGCGCATCTGATAGTAGTCTGTTCGTACTTGGGATGGATACCTTCCTTCATGAGTTTCACCTCTCTCATCAGATTTCTGTAAAAAGGCAGACTGCCCTTCCCTTGGTTCAAACGCTTGGATAGTATATCATGACTTTTTTCAGAATGCAAGCTGTTTTTTGCTTTTTTCTTCTGGAAATTTGCGGGATGTACTTGTATGGAAGCCGTCACTTTTTCCGATATTTCCGGAACAGCTCCCAGAGAATGACCAGAACCTGAAGCGCAGCGCAGACGATGAACAGAAGCGACAGGTTCGGGAGCCTCAGCGTCAGATACAGACACACGCCGAGCGACCAGATCAGAACCGAGATCGAAATGCTCTGCTGCCAGATGCCCCACCAGAGGCTGGTAAAGACGATGCAGACGATGGAGGCGACAGGCACGGCAAACACGAAGAAAAGCCACGCGCGGAAGGGAACCTCCGCGATGAGGAAGGCGCTGAACAGCGCGGCGGCGATCACGAAAACCAGCGTGACCGACAGCAGCAGGATGAACATGTGATACGCGGGCTTGGACTGCTTCGGCGGCTCGATCTCGCCGATGAGGTTGCTGACGGTGATGCCGTAGAGATCGGCAATCTGCGTCAGGATGAAAATGTCGGGCAGGCTTTCTCCGCGCTCCCATTTTGAGACGGATTTGTCGGAATAGTTCAGCTTCTCAGCGAGCGTGAGCTGCGTGTCGCTATGCGCCTTGCGGTAGGCGGCGATGTTTTTGGAGACTGTCCTGCGCAGCGTGGCTTCATCGACCTTCAAATGGAAAACCTCCTAATAAAGCTCGAAAGCATTGAAAAATCATCGATTTCTACTCCCAGTAGAGTCCGGCTTTCCGCACAGTTGACCCCGGGAAACGGACGGTAGGGTGACTTTCGCAGGCACAGACGATAAAATAGAACCAGAAAAGAGATGCGCGCTGGCCTTGTGCAGAGGCAGCAAAAGTACGGTGTCATCCGAGCAGAATCTTTTTTCATCATAGCATATTTTTCTTTGCGGCGCAACCCGAAGGCAAAAATGGTTCCGGCATCACACACACCGTGCCGGAGCCATTTTTGCGCCTTGTCCGGGCTGCGCCGCTTGATTTTACAGGACGCGGCTGGTAAAATACAGGCATCGTTACAATATGGGAAAGTGAGAACAATATGGCGATCAGGCTTGTCGCCGTCGACATGGACGGCACATTATTAAATGAAGAAAAAAAGGTCACCTCGCGCACGCAGCGCGCCGTGCACGACGCCATCGCCCACGGGCTGGACGTCGTTTTCTGCACGGGACGGACGCTTTGCGAGTGTGACGAGATCATTGCCGCGCTGCCGGAGGTTCGGTACCTGATCTCCAGCAACGGTGCGCGCGTCTGGGATCTGCACGAAAACCGCATTTTGACAGAGCACTGCTTCGCGCCGGAGCGCAGCCTCTGCCTGACAGAGCGGCTGCTGGCCTTTGACGGGCTGATCGCCGTCTTTACCGGAACGCGGATCACGACCTGCAAGGGCTGGGAGCAGCGTGCCTTTGACGTGTTCACGCCGGTCATTGCACAGCACACGGTAAAATACTACCATCCCGACGAGGCACAGCTGGACTATGCGGCCGGCAAGCACGGCGCGGTCGAGAAGATCTTCTGCATGTTCGTCTCTGAAGCGGAGCGTGACCGCGCATGGGACGCCGTGCGCGATATCCCCTGCGATATCGTCGTTTCAGCGGTGGACAACCTCGAACTGACGGAGCCAGGCGTCAACAAGGGCACCAGCCTCGCGGGCCTGATGGAGCGGCTGGGTCTCGTGCCGGAGGAGGTCATGGCCATCGGCGACAGCGGAAACGACGTGAGCATGCTCTCCTATGCGGGGCTTCCGACGGCCATGGGCAATGCCGACCCGCAGCTCAAGGCGCTGGCAAAGCTCGTGCTGCCGACCAATGAGGAGGACGGCGTGGCGTGGGCGCTTGACCGCCTGACGGCGGGGACGCTGCCGCAGGGTTGACAGGGCAGAGGCAGAAAGCGAAACACATTATATTTGTATCCACATTACACGGTAAGGAAAAGGAGTGCGCATCATGGAAAAGAGCATCGGCATCCTCGGCGGCATGGGGCCGCTGGCAACGGCGGATCTTCTGCGGAAGATCGTTCTTTTGACCAAGGCGGAGAAGGACGGCGACCACGTTCGCGTGTTCATCGACGACAATCCGCGCATCCCGGACCGCACGGCGGCCATTCTCGCGGGCGGCGAAAACCCGCTGCCGCAGATGACGGATTCGCTGGAAAAGCTCGAAAAATGCGGCGCGAGCTGCATCATCATGCCCTGCAACACGGCGCACTATTTCCTGCCGGAGCTGCAAAAAAAGACAAAAACACCGTTTATCAGTATGCTGGCGGCAACGGCGAAGGCATGCGCCGCGCGCTATCCCGGAAAGACGGCGGCGGTGCTCGCCACGCGCGGAACGCTGGCAACGGGGCTGTACGAGGAAGCGCTGGCGGCGGAGCATGTGCCGCATCTGATCCCGGATGAGTCGGAAAAGGATGCGCTGATGCACCTGATCTACGATGTGGTCAAGGCCTCAAAGCCGCTCATGCCGGAGCAGGCGCACTGGGAGGCGCTTCTGCGCGGCCTTCGCGCAAAGGGCGCGGACTATTTCATCCTCGGCTGCACGGAGCTGCCCATCGTGGCACAGGAGCTTCCGCAGGCAGGGCCGTTCATCGATCCGACGGCGGAGCTTGCACGCGCAGCCATCCGTTTCTGCGGATACGAGACGATGGAGTGAATTGACTTTCGTCAAAATGACACAATTGAGATTGGATTTTTAATACAGTTTGTCAAATTTGCACCACCCGGTCAGAAAAATCTTTACACTTCTTAACGACATCGCTATAATTAATTACATCGAAAGAGTTGAGAGACTTTCGACAGAATGAGAGCTATGAGGTGAAAGGATTTATGAAAGAAAAGAAGAAAATGAATCTTGGCGTCAAGATCCTGCTTGGTATGGTGCTCGGCATTGTTGTCGGCGCGATCCTGTGGCTGGCTCTTGGAGTCGACAAGGCGAACGAGATCGCAACGGCGTACATCAAACCCTTCGGCGATATCTTTGTCAATCTCTTAAAGTACATCGTAGTGCCGCTGGTCCTGCTGTCCATCATGGATGGCGTGATCTCGATGGGCGACATCGGCAAGGTCGGCAAGATCGGCTGGAAAACCGTTGTCTACTTCCTATGCACGACGGCCATCGCCTGCGTGATCGGCCTCGTCGTGGCAAACATCTTCAAAGGCTCGTTCCGTGTGCTGGAAATGGCGGAGGACGCAGCGTATGAAGCGAAAAACGCCAACATCATGGACACTGTAAAGGGCATTTTCCCGTCCAACTTTATCGATCCGCTTCTCAATTCTGCGATGCTCCAGATCATTGTGATCTCCCTTTTCTTCGGCTGCGGCATTCTTGTCGCCGGCGAGAAGGGCAAGGTGGCGGCAGACGTTGTCAGCTCCTTCAACGAGGTCACGCAGAAGGTCATGACCTTCATCCTGGCAGTTTCCCCGATCGGCGTTTTCTGCCTGATGACCTGGGTCGTCTCCAACCAGGGCCCGAAGATCCTCGGCGATCTTGGCCTCGTCCTGCTGGCAGCCTACATCGGCTACATCATCCACGTTGTCCTTGTTTATACGCTTTCTGTTAAGGTTTTCGCAAAGATGAGCCCGGCGAAGTTCTTCAAGGGCGTTCTTCCCGCAGCCATCTTCGCCTTTACCTCCACCTCCTCCGTTGCATCCCTGCCTGTTTCCAAGGAATGCTGCGACGATATGGGTGTTGAGAGCGACATCTCCTCCTTCGTCCTGCCGCTCGGCGCGACGATCAACATGGACGGCACCGCGATCTATCAGTGCGTTGCGGCGGTCTTCCTTGCAAAGTGCATCGGCGTGGATCTGAACTTCAGCCAGATGGTCATGATCGTCGTCACGGCAACGCTCGCCTCCATCGGCACCGCCGGTACCTCCGGCGCCGGCATGATCATGCTGGCGATGGTCCTCGAGTCCGTCGGCATCGACCCGACCTACATCGGCCTGATCTACGGCATTGACCGTCTGTTCGACATGGGCCGTACTTCCCTGAACGTCATCGGCGACGCCTCCTGCGCCGTCTGCGTCAACCACTGGGAAGGCCGTACTGCCAATGTGAAGCAGTAAGAAAACGGTAAAAAATTGTGCATAACTCCCAAATACCCGCCGCTTTTTGCGGCGGGTATTTATTATACTTGCCTTTTTAAATTGGAAATGGTATACTAAACTCAGAAATCTGCGAAAGCGGAAAGAAAACACAAAAGGGAAAGGTGCAATAGAAATGAGCGCTGCTTACAAAGATCGTACCACGGAAGAACTGAAACAGGAATATGCCGCCGTTAAGACGGAATTTGAAGCACTGAAAGCGAAGAATCTGAAGCTCAACATGGCACGCGGCAAGCCCGGCCGTGAACAGCTTGACCTTGTATCCGATATTCTGACGGTTCTGGCAAAGCCGGAGGACTGTGTTGTTGACGGTGTGGACGCGCGCAATTACGGCGAGCTGACCGGCCTGAAGTGTGCCAAGGAGTTCTGGGCGGATATGCTCGGCTGCAAGCCGGAGGAATGCTTCGTCGGCGGCAATGCCTCGCTTACGCTGATGTTTGACACCATCACCAAGGGCTACACGCACGGCATGCTGCATTCGGAAAAGCCGTGGTGCAAGCTGGACACCGTCAAGTGGCTGTGCCCCGCACCCGGTTATGACCGCCACTTCAAGATCACGGAGGCGTATGGCTTCGAGATGATCACCATTCCCATGACCGCCACCGGCCCCGATATGGATATGATCGAGGATCTGGTCAAGGATCCGGCTGTCAAGGGCATCTGGTGCGTGCCGAAGTACTCCAATCCCGACGGCATCATCTATTCGGACGAGACCATTCACCGCATGGCTGCCCTCAAGCCCGCTGCGCCGGACTTCACCATCATGTGGGACAACGCCTACTGCGTGCATGAGTTTGACGGCGACTTTGTCCCGTTTGAAGACATCCTGACGCTCTGCCGTGAGGCGGGCAACCCGGACATGGTCTATGAGTTCGCATCCACGTCCAAGATCACGCTGCCCGGCGCCGGCTTCTCCGTTATGGCCACGTCCGAGGCCAACCAGGCCTATATGCAGAAGCTGCTGACCGTGCAGACCATTTCCTATGACAAGGTCAACTCCCTGCGTCATGTGCGCTACCTTAAGAATAAGGCACATACGATCGAGCTGATGAAGAAGCACGCTGAGATCCTGAACCCGAAGTTCCAGTGCGTGCTGCGCCACCTCGACGAGCAGATCGCGCCGCTCGGCATTGCACAGTGGCGTCGTCCGAAGGGCGGCTACTTTGTCTCCTGCAACACGGCTCCGGGCCTTGCCAAGCGCACACTGGCGCTCTGCAAGGAGGCTGGCGTCGTCATGACCGGCGCCGGCGCAACGTTCCCGTACGGAAAGGACCCGCAGGACTCCAACATCCGCATCGCGCCGTCCCTGCCGCCCGTGGCAGAGCTGGAGCAGGCAATGGAGGTCTTCTGCACGAGCATGAAGCTCGCCGCATTGGAGCAGCTTCTGGCCTGAGAATAAACAGACAAAAGGAGGGCATAGGCCCTCCTTTTTTATGTGCGTTTTGCGGCATGACGAAAAATGGAAATGAAATACCAAATTATCAACAAAAATTGAACTGTATTTGAAGTTCCGTTGCGGTTGCTGCGCTATCATTAAAAAGAAGATGAGACATGTTGGGCGCAGCACCCGGAAAGGAACGTCTGATGAAGATCCTGTATTGCTTTTTGTATCTGACGGGGACGGGCATCCTCGGTTTTCTGCTTGGGCGGATCGTGCCGAAGCGCTGGTTCTGCGCCGACCGCTTTCCGTTCCGTGTCAGGCCATGGGAGCAAAAGCTCTATCAGGCGCTGCGCGTCAAGCAGTGGCAGAACAAGGTGCCGGACATGAGCCGGGTCTTTCCGAAGCTGATGCCCCCGAAGCGTCTGTCTCCGGAGATGATGGATGATCTTCCGCGCATGATCGAGGAGACGTGCGTTGCCGAGGCGGTGCATGCCCTGCTGTCGCTCACGGGGCTTGGCTTTTTGTGGATCGTACCGGGCGTGTGGGGCGCACTTTGGACGGCAGCGTATATTTTGCTTGGAAATGTGGCGTATATCATGATTCAGCGCTATAACCGGCCGAGACTTCAGAAGCTGCTTGCCATGCAGGAAAAGCGAAAGGCAAGAGAACAGAGGAGGGATGCTTGATGCGGACACTGATTTTGAGCTGCAACACGGGTGCGGGGCACAACTCCTGCGCAAAGGCGATCCGGGAGATCTATGAGGCGCACGGGGAGGTGTGCCAGATCGCGGATGCACTGGAATTCATTTCGGATCGCGCATCAAAATTCATTTCAAACTGGCATACGCGCATCTACCGCTATGCACCGCGTGTGTTCAAGGCAGGCTATCAGGACGTGGAGGAGCGCGAGTCGATTTTTCGCGAGGGGACGCCGGTCTACAAATATCTGACCTCCGGCTCGGAGCGGATGCGGGAATATATTACGGACGGCGGATTTGACAACGTGATCTGCACGCACGTTTTTCCGGCGCTGGCGCTGACAGACATGCAGAGAAGGCAGCCGCTGCCCATCCGCACGAGCTTCGTTGCGACGGACTATACATGCAGTCCGTGTGCGGCGGATTCCGAGCTGGACTATTATTTTATCCCGTCGCCGCTTCTGACACAGGAATTTGTCGACTGCGGCGTGCCGCGGGAGAAAATCGTCCCCTGCGGTCTGCCGGTGAAGCAGGCGTTTTACAAGCATGGCGGCCGCAGAGAGGCAAAGCGTGCGCTCGGCCTGCCCGAGGACGGACAGAACCTTCTGATGATGTGCGGCAGCATGGGCTGCGGCCCGATCTGCGAGCTGACGGAGCTGCTCGGCCCGGCGTTGGGGGACAAGCAGACATTGACCGTCATCTGCGGGACGAACGAGGGACTGCGAAGCAAATTGCAGCGCCATGCCGAAAACAGCCATGTGCGCATCGAGGGACTTGTGACAAATATGCCGCAGTGGATGCAGGCAAGCGAGCTGACGCTGACGAAGCCGGGCGGACTGAGCACGACGGAGGCAATGGCAAGCGGTCTGCCGATGGTGCTCATCGATGCGGTCGCAGGCTGTGAGGAGCACAATCTGGACTTTTTCCTCGGCCTCGGTGCGGCGGAGACGGCGGACACGCCGCAGGCGCTGGCCGCGACGGCACTGGCGCTGCTGGCAAGGCCGGAACGGCTGGCTGCAATGGCGGAGGCGGAGCGGCGGACGCAGGCGCGGACGCCGGCTGAGACGATCTATGCGGTTTTGAAAGGGGAGCATGTGTGATGCGGTGGCTTGGATACGCACTTCTGGCGCTGCTTGCGCTTGCGGCGGCATATATCCTTCTGCTGGCTGTTGCAGCGCTGGCAGTTGACCCCGGCAGAGAATATCCGAGCGAGTCGCGCTTTTACAGGCGGCTGCTTGACGGCGCGGTGCGCGTTTGCCTCTGCGTCAGCAGGGTGAAGTTACGCACAGAGGGGCTGGAGACGCTGCCGGAGGGGCCGTTTTTGCTGGTGAGCAATCACCGTTCGAATTATGACCCGATCGTGACATGGTCTGCGCTCAAGTCGCACAGGGTCGCGTTTGTGTCGAAGCAGGCAAATTTCCGCATTCCGATTTTCGGGGGTCTGATACGAAAGTGCGGTTGCATGGCCATTGACCGTGAGAACCCGCGCAAAGCGCTGGCGTGCGTCAAAAATGCGGCGGCGCTTCTGGAGCGCGGTGAAAACTGCGTTGGCATCTATCCCGAGGGCACGAGAAGCAAGCAGTGCGTGCTGCTGGAATTCCACAACAGCGTCTTTAAAATCGCGCAGATGGCACATGCGCCCATCGTCGTGATGACGGTGGAGGGAACGGAAAAGATCCATAAAAACGCGCCGTGGCGGCAGACGGAGGTAACGCTCCGCACCGCGGCGGTGATCGCGGCGGAGGAACTGGAGGGAAAGCGCACGGCGGAGATCGGCGCGCGGGTGCGCGAGGCGATGCGGCAGACGCTGCAAACCGGCGTCAACGTCTGAGGCGGGACAGAACATGGCAGAAAGAGAGCGCGACATGAAAACATATGTGCTTTACAATCCAAAGGCGGGCAGCGGAGCCGGAAGGGACGCGGCGATGAAGCTGCGCGCCGTCTGCGCAGAGGAACTGGAATTCCGGGACATCACCGCCATTGAAAGCTATGCGGATTTTTTCGACCGCATCGGGCCTTCGGCAAAGGTGATCCTCGCAGGCGGCGACGGCACGCTCAATCGCTTTCTGAACGACACGGCGGAGGCGATGCTCCCCAATCCGATCTATTATTACGCCGTCGGAAGCGGGAACGATTTTCTGCGTGACCTCGGTCTGGAAAAGGGGGCGGAGCCGGTCTGCATCGACCTCTATCGGAAAAAGCTCCCGCTCGTGGAGGCCGGCGGCCATACATACCGCTTTCTGAACGGCGTCGGATACGGCATTGACGGCTACTGCTGTGAAAAAGGCGACGCGCTGCGCGATGCAGGCGGAAAAAAGATCAGTTACACGGCCATTGCGATCAAGGGCCTGCTGTTTCATTACAAACCGGCAAACGCGGTGGTCACGGTTGACGGCGTGCGGCATGAATTCCGAAAGGTCTGGCTCGCGCCGACGATGAACGGCCGTTTTTATGGCGGCGGCATGATGCCCACGCCTGCGCAGGACCGGCTGGGCGAGGACGAAGCAGTGTCCGTGATGGTCATGCAGGGCAGCGGCAAGCTCAGAACGCTGGCGATTTTCCCGTCCATCTTCTCCGGAAGACACGTGAGCCATGCAAAGTGCGTGCACATTCTGCGCGGCCATGAGATCACGGTGCGTTTTGACCGGCCGCGGCCATTGCAGATCGACGGCGAGACGCTCCACAGCGTGACGGAATATACCGTCCACGCCGGTGCATCGGCAAGAGAATCGGCAACTGCATGAGAAACAAACTGCCCCTGTGCGTTCGCACAGGGGCAGCTTGCGTCTTGTTTACATTGGCATGTCCGGCACACTGGAAATGCCGCCTGGCTTTGTTGTGGAAAGACCCGCTGCTGTGCAGGCAAAAGACACGATCTCGCGCAGCGCCGCTTCGTCCAGCGCCTCCGGCGCTTTGCCGGTTTGCAGCAGCTTCCAGACGGCGCTGCCGCCGAAAATGTCGCCTGCGCCGGTCGTGTCAACGACCTGAATGTTCTTGAGACTGTCCACATGACCGCTTGCATTTTTGTTCTGGAACCAGCAGCCATCCGGGCCGCAGGTCACGAACACGAGCTTCACCGGGAAGTGCTCCAGAATATACTGTGCGCCTTCCTGCACACCGAGACCGAACAGAAATTCGACCTCCTCATCGCTGATCTTCACAACATCGGCGTGCGCAAGACCCCAGAGCATCTGCTGCTTTGCCTCGTCAAGCTCACGCCACAGCGGCTTGCGCAGATTCGGGTCGAAGGTGATGAGCTTGCCGTGCTCCCTTGCGTACTCCACGGCGCGGTATGTCGTGGTGCGGGACGGCTCGCCGGTCAGAGACAGCGTGCCAAAGTGGAACACGCGCGTTTCGTCGAGCAGGGACAGCTCCAGCTCGTCAAAGGAAAGCTGGGTATCCGCGCCGGGCTTGCGGGCAAAGGCAAATTCGCGGTCGCCGTTTGCATCCAGCGTCACGAACGCAAGCGTCGTGAAAAAATCGTCGGAGGCGACGATGCCCTTCGTCTCGATCCCGACCTCACGCAGCGTGCTTGTGAGGAGCTTTCCGAATGTGTCCGTGCCGACCTTGCCGAGCATTGCGGCCTTGCCGCCGAATTTTGCAATGGCGGCGAGGAAGTTCGCCGGCGCGCCGCCGGGGTGCGCCGCCATCGTGGGATAACCGTCAGAATCGGCGCGGATCGTTGTAAAATCGATCAAAAGCTCGCCGAGCGCAACAACATCATACATATATGGTCCTCCGTGATCGTTCATGTGCTGATATGAAAAGATAGTGGGTGGATGCGGTCGCTGAATAGATAGAAATATTATAGCACATTTTTCGCGCGAATTGGCGATTTTGTGTCATGGTTTTGAAAAAACTTGCCCTGTGTCAATAAACAGCGAGACTTGGCGAACGGAGGAAAATGTGGTATACTGTTACCGGCTTTGACCGCAGAGCCGGAAGGAGTATGCCATGAAGGTCAAAAAGAAGAAAAAATCGCGCCTTGCCGTTGTGTTTTTGTGCGTTGCAGCGGTGTTTGCGCTTTTGTGGGGCGGCGCGGAGCTGCTGCGCCATCTGACGCACTACGGTGAAAACGCAACGGTCGGCACGCAGGAGCAGCCCGGACAGCCGGACGAGCCGGCCGAGAATACACAAACTCAGGAAAACGGCCTGATCGACGGCCTACCTGCAAATCCGCACAACGAGGAGGATTTTGCGCAAAAGGGCGGCTTCACGGTCTACACCGGCCCGGAGACGTGGAACACCGGCGTGGATGTTTCATCGCATCAGGGCGAGATCGACTGGAAAAAGGCCGCCGCCGACGGCATTCAGTTTGCCATCATCCGCATTGGCTACCGCGGCTATACCGAGGGGGAGATCCGTCCGGACGATTGCTTCATCCGCAACATTGAGGGCGCGCGGGAGGCCGGGCTGGACGTCGGCGTCTATTTCTTCTCGCAGGCGCTGACGCAGGAGGAGGCCATTGAGGAGGCCGAGTTCGTGCTGGAATGTCTGGACGGCGATACACTGGAGTACCCGGTTTTCTTTGACTGGGAGGATATTCAGGCGGATGCGCGCACCGACGAGATGGAAATGCTGACGCTGACGGCCTGTGCCGATGCGTTCTGCCGGACGATCGAGGAGGCCGGCTACCGCGCGGGTATTTATTTTAACCAGCGCTTCGGCTATCAGGAGCTGAATCTTCTGAGCCTGCGCAAATATCAGTTCTGGCTGGCAGAATACAATCCCGCGCCGACGTTTACATACGATTTTGAGATCTGGCAGTACAGCTGCGAGGGAAGCGTTGACGGCATCGGCACGCCGGTCGATCTGAATATGAGCTTCGACGTGCCGAAAAAACCGTAAAACAGAGAGTTCGGAATGAAAACGCACGACTTTCGGCGATAATGTACAATAACTTGCGCAAATTGAAAACCGCATAAAAGAAGACATAGCTTGCAGACTCTGGTAGAAGGTTTCGCCCGCCACCATCAGCGAGCTGAACAAGAAAGCCTACGTCCACATCGAGGATTGGCGGAACCGCCCCTTGCAGGGCGGCCACTATCCATACGTCTATGTGGACGGCATCTACCTGCGCCGCAACTGGGGCGGAGAGTACGAAAATGTGGCAATTCTGGTGGCAATCGCCGTGAATGAGGACGGTTTTCGTGAGGTTTTGGGCGCCGCAGAGGGCATGAAGGAGGACAAGGCCAGCTGGGTCAGTTTCTTCCAATGGCTCCGTGGACGCGGCTTGGACGGCGTGAAGCTCATCGTCGGCGACAAGTGCATGGGGATGCTGGAGGCCGTGGGCGAGGTGTTCCCGGACGCCAAATATCAGCGCTGCACGGTGCATTTCTACCGCAATGTTTTCTCCGTTGTGCCTAAATCCAAGGTCAAAATTGTAGCGAAAATGCTCAAGGCGATCCACGCTCAGGAGAGCAAAAAGGCGTCCCGAGAGAAGGCGAAGGCTGTCGTTGCCGAGCTGCGCGCCATGAAGCTGAAGGAGGCCGCCAAGAAGGTCGAGGACGGCATTGAGGAAACGCTGACCTATTGTGATTTTCCCAGCGAGCACTGGACGCGCATCCGTACCAACAACGTGATCGAGCGGCTGAACCGTGAGATCCGCCGCCGCACCCGTGTGGTAGGGACATTTCCTGACGGAAATTCCGCCCTGATGCTGGTCTGCGCGAGGCTGCGCCATGTGGCAGGCACCCAGTGGGGCTGCAAGAAATACATGAACATGAAGCACTTGGAGGCGGTCATGGACGACGCCTCTATTGCTGGCTGACTTCATTCAGCCGAAGCCTGCAAATAAATTTGCGCATAAATCTTGACGGGACCACAATTTCCTCTGCACAATATGTTCCTCCAGTCATAGTATGAAGAGTTCTTAAAGGCAGAAAAAGGCGATACCTGGTTACGAAAACCGAGTATCGCCAATTTTTCTTGTCGCACGCCTATACGGCAGCCACCCTATGTCAGTAATGCTTTCATACTGCCTTATTGGAAGCTACCCTCGTGGGCGGTTTTTGCCTTATATCGTGTGAACCCATGCCGCTTTCCGGGCGGATTTTGCTTTACAGCTCGTTCAGAACGCGGCAGATGCGCGAAAGACCCTTTTCTACGATGGCGCGCGGGCAGGCGAGGTTCAGCCGCAGGAAGCCCTCGGCATTCTGGACGAACATGCTGCCGTCGTTGACAATGACGCCGGCACGCTCTGCGAACAGGCGGCGAAGCTCCGTCTGCGGGCCGGTGTAGGCGCTGACATCGACCCACGCAAGATACGTCGATTCCGGGATCTGGAAGCGCACCTTCGGCGCATGCGCGGCGAAGTAGTCCGCCGTAAAGGCGAAATTCCCGTCAATGTATTCGCGCAGCGCCATGAGCCATGCATAGCCGCCATCGGAATATGCTGCCTGCGCGGCAGTGAGTGAGAACGGATTTTCGCCCTCCGTATGCGTCTTTTTCCAGGCCGCGCGGAGCTCCGGGTCAGGAATGACGATGGTGGAGAACTGAAGCCCCGCGATGTTGAACGTTTTGCTCGGCGCCATGCAGGTGACAATGCGCTCGGAATCGGGGAAGAGCTTTGCCAGCGGTGTATGCGTCCGGCCGCTGCGCAGAAGGTCACAGTGGATCTCGTCAGAGAGGATCAGCAGCCCGTTTTCAAGGCAGATCTCACCAATGCGGCGCAGCTCGTCATCCGTCCAGATGCGGCCGGTCGGGTTGTGCGGATTGCAGAGGATGCAGACCGTCACGGCCGGGTCAGCGGCCTTTGCGGCGAAGTCGTCAAAATCGATGCGGAAAACACCGTCCTCTCCGCGGATAAGATCGGAGCAGACATATTCATGCCCGGTATCGACTGCGGCGCGCCTGAACGGGCCGTAAGACGGCGTGAAGAAAAGCGCCTTTTCACCGGGCTTGCAGCGAAGCCTTATAAGGTCGAACAGCGCCGGTACGATTCCGTGCGAGGTGCAAAGCTGCTCCTGCGGGAAGCGCCAGCCGTACATTCTTTCGCACCATGCGGCAAACGCATGCGGCAGCGCGTCACCGAACATTTCCGTATAACCGAAAATACCATGATCCACGCGTGCGTGCAGCGCCTGAAGGACGCAGTCGGGGGCGGCAAAGTCCATGTCCGCGACCCACATCCGGACGATCTCCTCGTCGGAGTAGGGGATGTCCATACGTCCGCGGCAGGCTTCTATGCTGAGGCATTGGGTATTTCTGCGGTCGATGATCCTGTCAAAGTTCCAACTCATTTGTTTCGGCTCCTTCTCAAATGTGATGTACCATCAGCATAGCACGTTTCCGTTCCGGCGGCAAGAGGGAAAGAGGCCGCGCGGCGCATCTGCAAGCGAAGCCCCCGGATTTCTCCGGGGGCTTCGCGTAAGGACATCATTGCAGATTGAGATGGCGTTTGAGCATGCGCCATGTGATGAAGTACATGACTGCGCACGCGAGCGCGGTCGCACCGATGATGCTCAGCATACTGTAGTGCACCGTGGACAGAAGCGTGTTCACGGCGGGCTGTTTAGAAAACAGATCTGCCGTCAACAGCTCGACACCGCCGTACATGCACGTCAGACCGATGATCTGCCACGCGATGTTGAACGCGAAGTAGAACACGACCGAAAGCAGGATCTTGTGTCCGGAAAAGCTGTGGCCGATGGCGATCGGCGCGTAAAAGCGGAGGCACGAGAAGATCAGACCCAGCAGCAGGATCACCAGAGCCTCCAGCGCGAAGCCGGCGATGTGGGGGCCGAAGTTCTGCCAGGCTTCGTACAGGGTATCTGAAAAGAACGACGCGATGCTGCTCAGCATACCGCTGTGGGACGAGACGATGAGCACTCCGAGTGCATCGACAAGAAATGCTGCGAGGAACCAGACAGCGGAGACGATCAGCTTCGACCAGAGAAGCTGGTGGATGCTGACGGGGAGAGTGAACATGAGATAGCCCTCGTCTGTCATGAGGTTTTTATAAAACCGGCTGACCATCATAGCGACGGAAAAGACGAGAGAAACAAACATGGAAGTGACATAGCCCGTTGAAAACAGGCTGCTGAGAAGGCGCAGGACAAACGAGCGTCCGTCGCCGAGCGCGAGGACCGATGCGGTCAGCCGCATGAAGCAGGAGAGCAGAATGACGACCAGAAACAGCGGCAGCATCTGCCGCGCGGTTGCACGAAATTCGTGCTTGATCAGTTTTCCCAGCATTTGAATACCTCCCGGAAATAGGCGTCCACGGACATGCCCTGCTTTTCGCGGATCTCATCCACAGTCGAGCGCAGGGCGATGCGCCCGCGGTTTACGAAGATGACTTCGTCGAGCACACTTTCCACATCCGCGATCAGATGTGTGCTGATGATGACGGCGGCGTCGGGGTTGTAGTTTGAGATGATGGTGTGGAGAATGTAGTCGCGCGTAGCCGGATCAACGCCGCCGATCGGCTCGTCGAGCAGATAGAGCTTTGCCTTGCGGCTCATGGTCAGAATGAGCTGCAGCTTCTCCCGCGTGCCCTTTGACATCTGCTTGAGAGACTGCTTGAGCGGAAGCTCAAGCTGCGCGATCATGCGCTCCGCTGCCTCGCGCTGGAAGTCGGCGTAAAAATCGCCGTAGAAGTCCATGAGCTGCCGGACATTCATCCACGAAACCAGTGCAATGCGCTCCGGAAGATAGGAGACGAGTGCGTGCGTCTGCGGCGAGGGTATACAGCCGTCAATGAGAATGGAACCGGAGGTCGGCTGCAAAAGACCGTTTGCCAGCTTGATGAGCGTGGTCTTGCCGCTGCCGTTCGGGCCAAGCAGACCGATGATCCGTCCGGGCTCGATGGACAGATCGACGTGATCCAGCGCGCAGAGCGAGCCGAAATTTTTGGTGAGCCCCTGACATTGTAAAATGGGCATTGTTTATTCCTCCTCTTTTTCTGCTGCCGCATGCTCGGCAGCCATGGCGGCGGCCTCCTGCGGGCTGTAGCCGAGCGACGCCATGCCGCCGAGATACGTTGTGACCTGCTGCTCTGCAAGCGTCCTGCGCGCGGCGCATATGGCGGCCGGGTCTTCTGTGACGAAGCGGCCGGACGTGCGCTGTGTGTAGATCAGTCCTTCGCGCTCCAAGTCAGAAAATGCACGCTGCACCGTGTTTGGATTCGCGCCGGCCTCCGCCGCCAGCTCCCGCACGGCGGGAAGCTTTTCCCCGGGCGGGTATTCGCCGGAGGCGATGCGCAGACGCAGCCGCTCGGTGAGCTGGGTGTAGATCGGACGGTTGGGATCAAAAATCCATGCCATGAATACACCTCCTATATGACATACTGTGTTATGACAGTAATACAGTAATACAAAAGAGGCCATTTGTCAAGAGGTAAATAAAAAACTATCAGAAAACCGGGATGCAGTGCGGAGTAGATTTTTCGCGCCGCTTCGTGTATAATAAAGGCAACACCGCGCAATTGCGTCGGCGCGCTTCGGCGGATCTTTTCCGCCAATTCTGCGGTTTGAAAAGCTTGAAAGACATACAGTATTCCTGCGCTTTTCAAACCTTGCCTTGACGAAAAATCTCTCGCCGAAGCTGCTTGCCGAATTGTGCGGCGCTGCCTAAAGAAAAAACAGAAAGGGGAGACGTAAAAATGTACCCGAAAAAACAGCCCAAAAGTGATCGCGAGCGCTTCCTGGCAGCGTTCCAGAAAAGAGTGGGCGCGTCGCCCGAGCAATACCTGCGCCGCAAGCTGGCATCCGGCGTGGATGAGAGGGAGCTTCACAGACTTTATGATATGCTGGCGGTGGAGATCGCCATGAAGGCGCGCTGCACGGCGCTCAAATACGACGACCTTCAGACGCAGCTTCGCCCCGCAGCCGAGCGCCACCGGGAACGCGCGGCAAGCGCGTCCGTTCCGGTCTGCAAGCGCTGCGGCGCGAGAATGGTGCTCCGCACGGCGCAGACCGGCGCACACAAGGGACAGAAATTCTGGGGCTGCTCCAACTATCCCGTCTGCCGCTTTACGATCCGCATTGAGGACGGCGGAGAATGAAGAAAAACTATAAGATGACCGTCGCCTATGACGGCACGCGCTATTACGGCTGGGAGCATCAGCCCGACCGCGATACCATTCAGGGAAAGCTCGAGGCCGTTCTCTCGCGCATGTGCGAAAAGCCGGTCGATGTGATCGGCGCAGGCCGCACGGATGCGGGCGTCCACGCGAAGGCGATGACGGCGAACTTCTTTCTCGAGGACGAGCAGAGAACGCCGGAGGAGATTCGCGCGTATATGAACCGCTATCTGCCGGAGGATATCTGCGTGCTGGAGCTGCGCGAGGCCGCGGAGCGGTTTCACGCGCGCTACAAGGCGGTGGGAAAGACATACTGCTACACCTGCTATGCAGGCGATGGGAAACCGGTGTTCGACCGGAAGTATGTTCTGACGCTGGATTTTCAGCCGGATCTTGCCGCCATGCAGGAGGCTGCGCTCGTTTTGCAGGGGCAGCACGACTATAAGAGCTTCTGCGCCAATCCTCAGATGAAAAAATCCACCGTCCGCATCGTCGATTCCATCGACATCCGCCGCCGGAAGGACTACGTCTATTTTACGTTCCACGGTACGGGCTTTTTGCAGAACATGGTGCGCATTCTGGTCGGGACGCTCCTTGAGGTGGGTAGGGGCGCGATGGACGCGCAGCAGGTCTCGGAAATTCTGGAGGCGAAGGATCGCCGCCTTGCCGGGCCGACGGCGCCGCCGCAGGGGCTCTGCCTCGTGAAGGTGGATTACTGACAAAGGATGCAGGCACATAAAAACCGCCCGGACGCGCAATGCAGCGCTGTCCGGGCGGATATTTATACTAAAACCTGTTTGAAATCTTTAAAAGATTTCTGAGGATAAATTGTGCCAGAAAAGGCAGATGACGCAGCTGGGCGGTTGCCCAGCAAGGAAGATAACGCATTCTGGCGCAATTTAGACCAGAAAGCATGGAAGATTTTAATCGGGTTTTAGTATTACAGCATGACGATCTCAACGACGGTCAAGGTCCCGTCCTCGATGGTGAAGCGCACGTCCCTGCCGCAGAAGTTGAAGCCGTAGCGCCGCGTGGGGTCGTGCTGATAGCCGGGGATCGGCCCGCAGGCGAGCGCCTGACGCAGCCCCTCACGCTTTTCAGGCGGGATCTGCGCCTCCAGCTCCGGCGGAAAAACGACGCGCAGCGGCTCGGCGTGGCGCTTTCCCTCGAAACCGTCGACCGCGTCGGGATGTGCATCGGCGTAGGGGAGGTAGGGCTTGATGTCAAAGATCGGCGTTCCGTCCACAAGATCGGCGCCTGCCACATGCAGGATGGGCCCGTCTTTTGTTTGCAGCTCCACGCCGGTCAGGCGGACGCTCGACAGACCGATGGAATTCGGCCGGAAGGGAGAGCGCGTGGCGAACACGCCGACGCGCGTTTTGCCTCCGAGCTTCGGCGGCAGCACGGTGGGCGACCAGCCCTCACGCAGGGCGCGGTCAAACTGCCAGATGAGCCAGATGTGCGAAAAATCCTCGATCCCGCGCAGCGCGTCAGGATTGCGGAACTCCGGCTCAAACACGATGGTCGATTCCAGCGCGCTTGCAAGGCCGCTCTGACGCGGGATGCCGAATTTGGTGGGAAAATCTGTGTGGATGCGTGCAATGATCTGCATAGGAACGCTCCTTTTATAAAATGCCGCTTTGCCCTTTACAAATCGGGCAAAGGTGGGTAAAATATATTGAATTTGAAAGAAATGGGGTGTCGTCATGTACGATGAACTGACGGCTGTGGATATCCGAAAAATGCAGGAGGAGGTCGATTACCGGCGTCTGGAGCTGCGTCCGAAGCTGCTGGAGGATGTAAAGACAGCGCGGGAATTCGGCGACCTGAGTGAAAACTTTGAATATAAGGCTGCCAAGCGCGAAAAAAACCGGAACGACAGCCGCATCCGGTATCTTGAGCGGATGATCAAGACGGCGAAGGTCATCGACGCCGCCTCCAAGTCGGATGAGATCGGCCTTTTCGACAAGGTGACGATCTACATCGAGGAGGACGAGGAGGAGCAGGTGATCGAGCTTGTCACCACGCTCCGCCAGAACGCGCTCAAGGGGCTCATCAGCAAGGAATCTCCCGTCGGCAAGGCGGTCATGGGCCGCAGAGCGGGCGAGCGCGTGCTGGTCGAGGTCAGCCCGGACTACAGCTATTACATTCAGATCCGCAAGGTCGAAAAGGGCGCGGACGACGAATCGCTGCCCATCAGCACCTACTGAACATCAAACAGACATCGCGAGGACATTATGGACACATTTCTGCACATACTTGAAATGATCGGAACGGTTGCGTTTGCCGTCAGCGGCGCGATGACCGGCATCCGAAAGCATCTGGATATTTTCGGCGTCACCTTCCTCGGCATCGTGACGGCGGTCGGAGGCGGCATTGTGCGCGACGTGATGATCGGCATCACGCCGCCGGGCTGTTTCCGGAATCCGATTTATCTGGAGGTCGCCGCGGTGACGGCGCTGCTGTTCTTTATGCCGTTCATCCGCCATCCGCTGCTGCGGCGGCAGACGCAGTTTGACCGGATGCTGCTCACGATGGACTCTCTGGGACTGGCTGTTTTCACGGTCACGGGCGTCCTGACGGGGCTGGATAAAAATCCGGATGCAAGCAAGATGCTCCTGATGACGGTCGGACTGCTGACCGCGACGGGCGGCGGTGTTCTGCGCGACGTGATGACGGGCGATACGCCGCTGATCTTCGTCAAGCATATCTACGCCTCTGCATCGCTGGCGGGTGCGCTGCTGTTCGTCATTCTTGACGCGTTCGGACTGTCTGCCATGCTCACCGGCATTCTGGCGGCGGCAACCGTGTTTCTCATTCGTTGTCTTGCTGCGCACTTCCGCTGGAATTTCCCGAAGGCGGCGGATTAAGAGGCCGCGGCGAGATACCGAAGCAGCAGAAAAAGCTGCGCCGCGAGCAGAAGCGGCACGGTGAGATAAAATTTCGGCTTGCGCGTTTTGTGGTGAAACAGCGCCATGCCGAGCAATACCCCGACACTTCCTCCCGAAAGCGCTGTGCCAAGCAGCACCGCTTCCGGGATCCTTCTTTTATGGAGCTTTGCAAACTGCTTGTCCAGACACATAAACAGCAGGGCAAGCGCATTGATTAAGAGCAGGTAGAAATACATGACAGGTTCCTTTGGAGGTGTTTGAAATGCGGTGGAGGATTGGATTTCTGCTGGCGGCGCTGACGCTGCTGCTTTCCGGCTGTGCGGCGGAGTACGCATGGGAGACCGTGGAGGACGTGCTCCCGGAGACGGTGCAGGCCAGCGCGCCCGCGTACCGCCTGATACTCGGCGTTGCAGAGGACGTGCTGGCACCGGTTTTCTCGGACGACGGCATGACAGCCGTTTATGAGCAGAAAAACGGTGATTATGAGATCACGGCACAGACGCTGCCCGCCATGGATAAGGACTGCCTCGTGCGGCGGCTAAGCGGTTTTTCTCCGGAGCAGATCGCCGTTGTGCAGACGCAGCGCTTCGGTATGCCGGAATACCAGTTCGCGTGGTATGCCTCCGGCGAGGAGGGCGGGCGGCTTTGCCGCGCCGATGTTCTTTGCGACGGCACGTGGTGCTATGCGGTGACGTTCAGCGTGAAGGAAGACTGCAGTGCAGCGTATGACGCGGCGGCAGAGCAGGTGTTTGCAAACCTCGGCCTGAACGCAGACGCGGACTTTTGAGAGCTGCTTACACACAGCCATTTTACCACAGACAATGCGGCAGGGCAAGCCGTCTGCGGCGGCTTGCCTCAAAACACGAAAAATGCGCAGAAGCGGAAAAAAGACGATGCAAAGACTTGACAAAACGTGCCGGAGATACTATAATCATTCATGCTGTTTGAGTCATGCGCTCCGCAGAATGCGGTTTGGCGACCGGGACAGCAGAAGTTCATAATGGGCCTGTAGCTCAGCTGGGAGAGCGTTCGGTTCGCATCCGAGAGGTCGAGAGTTCGAGTCTCTTCAGGTCCACCAAAATGTTCGGAATTTTCTGGTTTTTGCAGAAGATTCCGAACTTTTTTGTATCTTTCAAAATCAGACGCTCTCAACAGTCGCAGTTCTGCCACCATTCGGTTCGCATCCCACACAAAGCCGTCTGAAATCATCAAAGGAAACACGAAATTCAACCTCCAAACGGTAATCCCGGTACACATAGACGGCCTTGATAAGCTGCGATACGATCATCTTCTTCGCTTCAAAGGTGCAGTTGTCGTAAAGATCAGCCCAGCTTTCCAGTTTCTCAAATTCGGCCTGTTCCTGCGCGGCGCTTTCCAGTTGATGCTCCATGTCGGCTTTTTGTGCGTCTACCTCCTGTGAAAGCTCTGCGATCTCTTCTTTGCATTTTGCAACAAGGCTGTTCAGCAGGTCAACATTCAAGCGGCTTTTACCGCGAATGACGTTGATTGTTTCGGCTTCATAGTCAGAAAGCTCCTTTTGCTTTTCCTCCAGCCGCATGGCAGACATTTTGTAGCGGCTTCTGGCAAGCGCTGCGGCTTTTTCGTGCTGCTCGGCGATCAGACTATCCTTGGCAGAAACGCGGATTCTGGAGAGCTGATAGCGCACCAGAGCGTCCACAATTTCATCCAGCTTGATAACGCCGTAGCCGGATTGACCGTCGCAGAGGTCAGGATGCCGGGCCTTAAAATGGCATTGATAACGGCTTTTGACCTGATTGCGCACCGTTCCATCTTTGCGGATATACTTCTTGCCGGAGGTCGTCAGCGTCAGCCGGTTTTTACAATGCCCGCAGAAGATATTCCCTACCAACAGAGAACTGCCGCGCAGATTTAGCGGCGTATCCGCATGGTGTGTTGTCCGTTTTTCCATTAACTCCTGCGCTCGTCGAAAGGTCGCTTCGTCCACGATCTGAAGCTCTGGAATGATTTCCGATTCAGCGTTTCCGTTTGAAATTACACCCATGTATAGCTTGTTCTTTATCATGCGGACGATCGTTGTATTCGGAATCATGGAACCGTCTGCGCGGCGAATCCCGTTTTCCAAAAGGTAGTGGGAAATCCTCTGCGCGCCGTAGCCTTCGTTGACATATTTGTAAAAGATGAAACGCACGATTTCTGCGGCGTCCTCGTCGATTACAAAATCATTGACCTCTTGATTCTTCTTATTGATCCGTCCCTGCTTCTGGAGCTTGTAGCCAAATGGTACAATGCCGCCGGTGAAGCAGCCGTCCTTTGTAAGCTGCTCCATGCGGGTTTTCACGCGCACGGAGGTTTTGATGCTCTCGCCGGATGCCTGCCAGTAACGGATATAGTTAAGCAGCTTGTCAACGTGATTGTCGAACCGCTGCTGCCCTTCTACGGCGCTCCAAACTTCAACGCCATTACGAACAAACCACTCTACGACAAAGGGCGTTTCGTCATCTCTGCGGCCGAGACGGTCAAACATATAGACAAGCAAAATATCGAAACTCCCGGCAACGGCTTCCTGCTGCAATTCCTGCATGGCGTCGCGCTCTTTTGCAGATTTTTTGAAACCGGATACGCCTTTTTCGTAAAACTCATTTTGTAAAACCCAGTCAGGGTGTGACGCGATGAACTCCCGGCAGAATTGCCGCTGCATGGGAATATCATCTTTTTCAACCTGACCGATTGTTGATACGCGATATAAGCAATTTACTCGTTTCTTTTGTTCCATAACATACACTCCGTTCCGAGAAAAAAGTGTGTATGTCCTTGTTCTCTATTTACTTTTCAAGGTACATTTTATAGTATAATTATAGCATATTTCAAACAAAATATCAAGTTTTGTGACATTTATCGTAGAAACCGTTGGAGAAAATCGAACGTTTCAGCACATCCGCAATGTGCGGATCATCCTTCACTGCATACCTTACGGAGATCGTTGTGCCGCCTAAAACTAAAGTTTCCTCATGTACTTTCGGTTTGGATTCTACAGTTTGATTGTCCATAGAAATACCTCACAAAAAAGACTGTTGTTTTTCTCATAGGTCAGACAGACGGCAGCGGGCAAGGCTGCTCCATAGGCTGTTACCTCCCTCCATGCTCATGGCGGGGCGTTCTACGCTGTGACGCATAGCCAACGCAAGTATCATTGTTCTTTGTATGTGGTCGTCGCCCGCAAGCCTGCCACGGCTTGTCTGCAATGCTGGCGTTTGCCGCTCCGCTCCGGAATCGGTTCACCCCCTGTTCCGTCGCATCCCCGCGCGCCCATTGCCGGCTCACATATACAAAACGTATCTGCTGACCCTATTCAGTTGTAAATCAGGTCATTTACCTGTTGCGGTTGATTGTCAACCGGGGAAAACGCAGGACCTTCCGGCGCTGTGTTTTCCCGGACCGGCAATCCGGTGTCTTTACCTGTTCTGAAACAGCACGTTCGCAGCGCAGACACACCATGCGCCCCTCCGGGATGATCTCACCGCACATCACGCAGCGTTCCTCAGAAAAATACATCATAGAAGTTCTCCTTTGCGGGAGGGGAAATGCGGCCCTAGTTGGGACGCATTTCCCCAACGTTTTCACAGTGTAAAATCGTCCGGGGCTTCTTTGAAGCGGAAGGAAAAGATAGATGCAAACAGGCTGGCTGCTGCTTGATAGCGCAGATCGTCGTCAACGTATGTATAAGTGTGACCGTCCTCGTCCTCATAGGTCACAAGGCATCGGCTGGCAATGTAGCCTTCAAAATGATGCTTGATGTAGTTGATGGCGTCGCTGTTACACTCTTTCGCTGCCCGGATGATGGCATATGGAATTTCTTTCATGGGCGTACTCCAAAATATGTCCGCAGTTTGCTGATCGCCGCCGCGCGCTGCCGCTGAATCGTGCTTTTGCTTGTTTTCAAGCGCCTTGCGATTTGGCTGTCGCTCATTTTCTCGAAATAGGAAAGAAGAATGATCTCCCGTTTCTGCTGCGGCAAAAAGGATAGTGCCTGCGCAATTTCCGGGTCCTGCACGGGAATCTCCAAATCTCCGGCATAAAACATGACAGTTTCCTGCGCTTCGTCTTCCGGCTGCTGGACAGCGCATAGCCGGTAGAGAATGGCATCGTTCAGCTCAGACAATGGGCGCTCGATCTCGGCGCGTTTTTGCTTCTTCATTGCTGCATATCGAACTGCGTTGTCAATGGCGGTTTTACAGTACGCCTCAAAAGTGATTTCGTTGAATCGTTCAAATCGTTCGTTCATACTTTGCTCCTTTTGTCCCTCTATTCCCTAACAGTATGAAAAAATGAAAACGACCCGCTTTTCGCCGGAAGGCGCAAAAACTTCTTATAAAAAACATAAAAATAACAGGAAATGACTTCCTAAAAAGAAAAGGAAATTCCCTCTCCGGCGTAAACCGGGGAGGGAATTTGTGCAGTTGGTTACTTTACAATTTTCTGTGCAAAGCGCATGAGGATCGCGGCTACTTCCGCTCTCGTTGCGTTGCCCTGCGGGGCAAGGGTGGTGGCGGTGCGGCCGTTGATAAGGCCAGCGCCGACAGCCCACTGCATCGCTTCTTTTGCCCAGCTGGAAACGCTGGAAGCGTCCGCGTAACCGGAAATGTCAGCGGATACAGACACGTCATAGCCTTTCAGCTTCGCGTAGCGGTAGAGCATGGCGGCAAGCTGCTCACGGGTGATCTTGCCCTCCATATTCGTACCGTCCGAAATACCATTATTCATCGCCCAAGTGCGGCCAGCGGCGTACCACGGGCTGCTGCCGGACGTATCCACGCCGTCAAGACGCGCGAGAATCGTGACGATCATACCGCGGGTCGTGTTCGCGTTCGGGCTGAACTCGTTCGCGGACGTGCCGTTCATCAGGCCGTTTTCAAGGACGTACTGGACAGCATCAAAGTACCAGTTGTTCTTGGAAACATCAACAAACTTCGACGCATCCGGCTTTGCAGTATCGTCCTTCGGCTTGCTCGGCTTGGAAGGTATGACCGGCGTGACCGGCTTCGTCAAATCTTCGTAGCGCTTCTCAGCAGCTAGGAGCGTTCCATAATTCTCAACAAGTTTCTTCTGCTCGTCGGTCAGGGCATTGTAAGCGTCGCGGGCTGCCTTGATCTTCTCGCCGCTGTCCTTTGTGACAACACCGATGGCATCAATCAGCGCTTCAACGCGCTCCGCTGCCTTCTTATCAAGAATTGCCTGATACGCAGCTTCGGCATCTTTGAGTTTGTCGTAATTCTTGACGAACTCCTTCTGCTCGTCGTTCAGGGCATTGTAAGCGTCACGCGCTGCCTTGATCGCGTCGCCGCTGTCCTCTGTGACCTCACCGATGGCATCAATCAGAGCGTCAACTTGTGCTGCTGCCTTCTTATCGAGAATTGTTTGATAGGCATTTTCAGCATTTACAAGGTCATCATAGTTCGTGACGGAACCCTTCAGATCGTCGGGCAGAGCATCATAGGCTTCGCGGGCCGCCGCGATTGCGTCGCCGCTGTTCTCCGTGACCTCACCGATAGCGTCGATCAGGTCTTCAACGGCTTTGACCTTCTTCTGGTTGTCAATGTCTTCCTGCGTCAGCGTGACTGTGATGGTCGCGCAGGCAGGTGCAGAAACGACCGATTTACCTCTTGCGTCCTTCGCGCCCAACGTCCAGAGATAATAGGTGCCGGTTTCCTTGAAATTGATCGTAAATTCACCGTTTTCATCCGTCGTCACGGTCTTCGTGTCGCTGCCGTTGATCGACGTTCCGTAGTAAACGGTCGTTTGCGACGTGACCGGCGCAAACTTCGTGATGTAGCTGCCGCTCATTTTGGTATGCGCTAGCAGATATGTCAGCGTTAAATCCGTATCATGGGTGACAGTGAACGTTCTCTGCGGCTTTTGACCATCGGTGGAGAAGTAGTGCATACCGCTGTTATCGTCGGTCCAGAACGACGTATCCGAGAACATTGCCACGTCCACAAAATCGCCGTCGTGAAGAATCAACTGGTCAGCGGTCGCGCCGATGCCCGGACTTTGCAGCGGATAGGAGCCGTTCAAAGAATAGATCAGGTTCGCGCCATGATTCCAGAATTTCGTCATATACATATGACCGGAACCGCCCTGAACTGTCAGGAGGTTGGGATACTGCTGCAACGAACCATTGCCGATTTGGTTCCCGACAAGACCGAGTTCGTAGTGCTCCATTGCCGCGATAAACAGGTGCAGCATGGTTGGCTGTTCGATCACATTGCCGGATTCATCGTACTGATAGTATTCTTCCAAGCCATAGTTCGCAAGGTCAAAGTATGTGACCTTGATGGGTGTGCTTGAAATCGTTGCGCTGTCAGACGTTACGAACTGATCGTCATTGGACAGAGAGAACAGGACCGTCACGCTGGCGAAATTCTCGCGGTCTTCGTCGGTATATTCCTTAATGACGCTGACCTTGATCGACGCTCTGCCAGCGCCGTAACAGAAGATTATCGTCTGTGCGCCGATATGCTGCGGATCAAATTCCGTGATTTGCTGCACATCGTCCAGCGTCGGATTCTCGGTTCTTCCGTCGCTCCATACCGCCGTAAATACGATGCCGTCAAGATCAAGTACTTCGCCCTGCTTGTAGCGCGTCTTGTAGCTGCCGGAGATCGTAAGACTGGAAACAACCGCATCACCCGAAAATCTCGGATACGCATCGCCGTTGCCCTGAACCCAGTTCTTATAATCGCTGCCTGCGTTCAGGAGGTCCTTGACCGTGCCATCCTTAAATTCTTCTGCGGTCTTGGCAGAACCCATGTTGTCCAGATATGCTTGCAGCTTGGCTTCATCATTTCCGAAACCGTAATCCGAACTCTGGTCGTATCTCTTGACTGCACCGATCAGATTTGTAACTGTTCCGGATTTTTCATAGAAATAGTTGTTTTCAATATGCTGGCGATTGTCGATTGAACGCATATAACCGATAATGCCGCCGACATTATCGCCGGTCGCGGTGATCGTTCCATAGAAGAAGCTGTCCTTGAGCCAGCAGTCATTCCAGCATTGCTGCATCCCCTCTTCACCGCCGAACAGGCCACCGACATAATCTGTACCGGTGACATTGCCATCGACATAGCAGTTAATGAAGGAAACGGCCATTGTATTCGGTGCCGATTCACTGACATAGCCGCCACCGATCAGGCCACCGACCCATTCGCCGCTTGCGACCAGATTACCGCCAAAGTGACTGTTGCGTATCACGCACAGGCCCATGCTTTGTCCCTTGGAACCGGCAAGCCCACCCATACGGGAAGTACCATACACGTCGGCTTCACTGTAGCTGTTGTTGATTTGCCCATTGAGCATTGGACCTACAAAGGAGCCAATGGAATACTCTTCATGCGTATATCCGATCGTAACGCCCTTTTGGACAACGCAGTTATCAATCGTTATGGTATTCGCACCGGAGCCGCTCCCCTCCATGAAACCGGAGCGGCGCGTAGAAGAACCTTCCAGCAGACGAACATTTTGAATGGTAACACAATCCGGTACGCCGGTCCAATAGTTGCCGTCCGAGCCATAGTCCGCAAACATCTTGTCGATCAGGCCGTTGCCGTCGATTCTCTTGCCATAAATGTCAAGGTTCTTAATAACGGCATCGCTGACATAGTTGAACAGCGGCTTTCCACCTTCTGCAACAGTTATTTTGTGTCCGGCACCATCGAAAATTCCTGAGAATGCTTGAATTATCTGACCACTTATAGGATTCTTCAGAGCCTCATTCTCTTCACCAATCGGTGTCCAGTCGGCGGATAATGCAATATCCGTTACCATTTTGAAGTAGACACCTTTGCACCATTGCCCATTGAAAACAATATTTCGCAGAGTAATCAAATCGTCTTCCGTTTTAATCAGATACGGGTCGGTCTTTGTGCCGGAACCATCGAAACCGGTCAAGGTGACCCGTGAGTATTTCAGGCGAACAGGACCGCTGGTTTCGCTAGCTGTCCTCCCATCCTCTGCTGTGGCTGTGACAGTGCAATAAATGTAATAAACACCTTCCTCAAAACCTTCTGTCGGTCTGGCGGAGGTGATTATTTCATACGTTCCACCAACAGTTGTTTCCCAGCCCTGACCAAAAGTGACATCCAGCGGCGCTAAATTATTGGGGTCTGTGCCGTAAGAGTAGGCATATGAAAGTGTGACCCCAGCCTCCGGGCGCTCTACGCTGATATACATTAAATCGAATTTTTCACCAGCCGTATATTCTTCCTTATAATCACCCACAAACAGGTCTGATCCGGTAGTAGAATAAAACGACCCAAGCTCACGCACAATGGTTGGCTTGGACACATAGCTTAGTTGAACATCAACTGTAACCTTATCGCTTTTTTCTGTAAAAGTATAGGATTCACCGTTGATTGTCAAGGTTGAAGTTACTTCACATTGATAGTAAAGTCTATTTGCTTTTTTAGTGACGCTTTTGGGCAGCGTGTATGTGTTGCTGGTAGCCCCGGGAATTGCTTTCAAATTACCGCCCAATCCACCATTCCCGTCGTAGAACCACTGATAGGATAATTCTTCCTCGCCGGTTGTAGTGGCTTCGATGCTTAACGTCGGCGTGGCTAATTTGTCGCAGCTTGTGCTTTGCGGCTGCCGTGTGATTGTTACTACCTTTTCTGAATCAATAATATAAAAATATGAGGTAGTTTCTGTGCCGTCGTCGCAAACAAGACGAACTGGGATTTTTGCTATGCTGCTGTCGGCTTCGCGGTAGTTTGCCAAATTAAGTTCAACTTTTTGGCCACTTGTATATTCTACGGTGTTGGTTCCATTGTCAAGATAGCATTTTGTATTTGCGGTCTTAAATTTCCCCGAAAACACTATCTTGTCAGCGGAAGAGAAGGAAACGTATGTATCGTGAAAATACCAAATGCCCGATGTATATTCCGGTGAAACGCTAATTTTGTTACCGTCAGTATCGGTGAGTGTCGGTGTTGTTAATGTTGGCTTTAAGACATAATAAAATGTGTATTTATCAGAAACTGTAAATGTTTTTTTGTCGCTGGATACTTTGCCAACTTCTATAGAGAAACTGTTTTTACCACATGATGCACCAGTAATGGCGGTCATGCTGCCCACATTGCCTACTGAAGCATTTTGTCCTTTAATTGACTGTGGGTTCCCTTTGGGTACGCCATTGATACAAATTTGATAATACAGATCATCTTCTGTAACGGAAGCTATTATTTTGGGTGCAACTCCGTTATACAGCACCAATTCATCATCATCGCTATACGTTGTTTTGGCAGGATCAAAAACAAAGCCTGGAATGTCCGTAGGCAAATTAAATGCTGCTCGGATTTTTAGGTCAGAGACATATCCGTTTATTTTCGTCGAAGGTTCAGCCGAGGTTTCAGCGTGAACGGGAAATGCCATCGCAAAGAAAAAAAAGAAGCATACTCCTAGCATGAGGAGTATGCTGGTTATATACTTCTGTCCAGAACGTATCCTCTGCATCTTTATTCTCCTAAATATAAAATCCCACGCCCATCCGCCCCGCATGGGGGCGGGTGAACGTGGGTTTGTTATGTCACGATATTAGTGCTTCTGATAATTAAATTACGCAGTCAGCCAATAATCATAGCTGGTCCAACGCTCTGTCTGCTCCAGATAGTCAATAACGATGTCGTCACCGTCCGCAATCGTGTACTGATCCAGATAGTACTCATAAGGATTGCCGTCTTCATCCAGATGCGCCAGATCCTTCGGCTTTTCGCCGCCTACCGTGAACTTCCAGTCGTTACCGACATAGATGTAGTGATAAAGAGTTTTGCCGTTGATAATTTCCGTATATTCGATGCCATATCCGGGATACTGCGAACTCCAGAACTGTGCGGTAATGCCAGAGTCTGCGCCAACAGGAACGCTGCCTGTGCCGTAAATTGTGTCGATAACATATGCGGTGGCACCAAAGCCGGGGTTCCGATTGGAAACGGTCTTCCATGTCAGTTCCAGTTCATCTGCGTGTTCATCAAGCGCGGCTTTTGCAGTCTGACCGGAGGGTACAGTTGCTACGAGCAGGGGCTCACCGCCATAGCTAACAGTGAGGGTTGCTGTGCCGGTGGTGGCCGCGAATGCGCTGACGCTCATGGCGAGAACCATGACGACTGCCAGCAGGAGGGCTGTTACTTTCTTTGCAGTTTTCATTGAACATTCTCCTTTATTAAAATTTCGCCCTGCACTAGACAGCTTGGGTAGGGCAGACCAAGCTGCCCGCAATTTTAGAAAAATGGAACGTAGGATTGCGGAACCTACGGTGTTCCCAATAAAGGGCTAAACAGAGGACAATGAACGGATATGCGCCTTAGTCGGTTAGCCAATTAGAATTATCTGTCCAGCGATGAGTGAGTTCAAGATAATCTATGACGACCGCATCGCCAGACTGAATAATATAGCGATTGAAAAGATACTCCGGGAAGAAACGATTCCCAACCTGCATACAGCTTTCCGGTGTTACACCATTTACGGTAAAACGCCACTCGTTTCCAACGTAGATGTAATGATAAACTGTTCTATCATTAGCGATTTCGGAATATTCAAGGCCATAGCCCGGATATGCCGTGCTCCAAAATTCTGTTTGAATACCGGAAGCTGCTCCAATCGGTTCGCTGCCGACGCCATAAATGGTGTCGATAACGTAATCAGGGGTTGTAGAGTTCGGATAGTTGAGTACCGCCCATTCCAATTCCAGTATGTCGGCATATGCGTCTAGCGTGTCTTTGACGGTTGCCCCTGCGGATACAGTTTCCTCCAAAAGAGCTTCACCGCCATATGTAACCGTAAGGGTAGCTGTCTGGACGTTTGCGGCTCCTGCACTGGCGCACAGGGAAAAGAGCATGACCAGCACAAGCAGCAAGGTTGTGAGTTTTCTTACAGTCTTCATTTCGTACCTCTCCTTTTTTGAAATAGATTTGCTTATCTACGAATGACGGTTAGATCGGTAATCTACACAAGGTATGCGAGTGCGAAACAGAAACTATATTCACTTGTTCTTTTCTCTCCCGGACTGCGCGGGCGAACGCAGTCCAAAGAGAAAAGAAAGGAAACAGAAGAAGAAAACGCAATTTATTAAGCGGCGTTCCGGCCCGCGCCGTTCCCACTTACGCAGGCCGGATCACCGTATAGGGGGCGAAAAAAGCTGACCTCCGGCTGGACCGGCGCACGTTGTCTTTGAAAACAAAATGCGCCGATTTCACCATGAAATCAGCGACGTTGGGCTGCCATGCCCATTGCAGATTAGAAAGCGCTCGTCGCTGCAAATACACAATCGCGGTTTTCCGCGAGTAATACAGTTCTTCTGACTTAGCGTTAGGGAGTGATAAAACTCCTGCGTTCACATCCTACCTTCTCACAGATTTTCTCTGCAATGGCTGGCTTTCGCCCCGGCGAAAAATCGCTTCGGTGTGACCTCACGCGCACAGCACCGTTTCGTGTCGGCCTTCCGGCCTTCTTCCTACGCCTATCCTGCCCATGAACCGGGCTTTGCGGAATCGGCATGTATTACGGTATGGTCATATAAAATTGTGGTCAATTACATATTCTCGCGCCGTCCGGTTATACTGTTCAAGAGCGGTCGCTGCTGTCATAAATCTACCGCGATTTACGACGCACAGCCGTTTTTCGCTGTAATTTCAATGGCGGCGGCGTTTGCCTAACGGCGATTTTGACGGCGATAAAACTTTACGCAATTTCACGCAGAGGTAGGCAGGAAGCTGATTTGTTCGACCAACCGTCGCTTGTGCTCCTCCGATGGATGGACATAAAGCCGCAAGGTTGTTTGTATATCGGCATGGCCCAACAGCTCTGAAATGGTACGAACATCGCCGCCTTTCTCAACGCAGCGCGTCGCAAACGTGTGACGTGTCACATGAAAATTTCGGTCTTTCAAACCGCATGATTTGAGGACAGCTTTGAAGTGCCGCTGACAGGTGCGCGGCTCCAGTGGCCGATCAGGGTGCTGCCCGAAAATATATCCCCGCCTTGCCGACCGTGCATATAGCGCCGTCAGCAGCTTCATCATATCCGTAGGAATCGTGACCGTGCGCTTAGACTGCTCTGTTTTCGGTTCCCCGACAGTCAGCGCCGTTTTTCCGCCCATGTTGACGCGCTGCACGGTTCGGCTGATTTTGAGCGTCCGGTTTGCAAAATCGAGGTCTGACCAGCGCAGCGCACAGATTTCACCCAGCCGCAGCCCGGTATTCAGCGCCAGCAGGATACCGACGTTCAGCGCCGTCGGATGGTTCACACAAAAGAACGCGAGTTTTTGAAGCTCCTGTTCGGAAAATACGTCGATGTGCGGCGCGGAGCTGGTCGGGATCTGAAAATCAATCACGCCCTTATCTACGCCCAATTCTCGTATACCGAAGCGCAGCGCCGAGCGGAGCAAAATTCCAATGTCATGGACGCTTTTCGCGGAGAGCGGTTTTTCACCAACGCGCAGACCGCACAGAAAAGTTTGAAGTTTTTTCGCCGTCAGACGATCCACGCGCTGACTGCCAAAGGCCGGGAGAAAATACCGCTGAATGACATAAGAATAGTGATAAATCGTGGATGGCTTGACGTGCGGCGTTCTGTCCGCGAGAAATGCGTCAAAAAGCTCTTTCGCCGTCAAAGCGCAACTTACTTTCTGCCGTGGAACGCCCGCGAGAGCAGAAAGCCGCTTCTTCCGGCAGTCTCCATAGCTTTTTCCATATACATAGCCATAGAGCGCACCACCGTTTTCCTTGCGGCCGCGAATATAGCGCCCTTCCCATCTTCCATCCTTTCTTTTGTAGATATTTTCACCTTTGTTTGGCATCCAAAATTCTCCTCTCGGTGACGGCTTATCTGACGGCGAATAAACTTTTTTAAGTCCGAAAAAGGAAAATTATATCCAGAGATATATTCTGTAGACCTGTTCCTTCGGAAAGTTTCGCGCAAAAAGCCTTTGCATATTGACAAATATCGCGCTCTGGGGTACAATGATGGCTGAAAATAAAAGGAATCCAAGCGTCGTAAATCGCGGTAGATTTACGACGCTTTTTCATGCCCTCACATCTGCCCCCGGCTGTTCCATATTGTAAATGCTGGTGGGATTTTTTAGATGAAATAAATGTAAAATTCCCGTTCGGAAACGTTTTGCTTCTATGCCAAGCAGCTTGTCCGCAGTGTGTCCGGGTGGATGCTCAGGATGGGCCGGTTCAGCTCCTGCGCATATTGAATTGCTGCATCCGTATCGTCGCCGCGCGCAGATAGCGGGTCATAGACGGCCAGCACCATATCGGTCTGACGTATGATCGTGCGGTAGGCTTCCAGCTGTGCGCCCGGCTGCTTATGCGTGTAAACGGCTGTCATGTGGGTGCATTTGACGAGCATATCAAAATAGCGTTCGCGCAGCTCCGGCGTCCATTTTGTCGCCTGTTCCTCGTATGGTGTGATGCAGAACAGCATCAGTTCCGGGTCGTTGCCACGCAGGACGTTAATGAGTTCGGCGGCGTAAAGCCCTACGCCGCAGTCGCAGGCCACGGAAAAGCGCGTCACGCCCTGCTGCCGCAGCAACAGAATCTGTTGAAGCAGTTCCAGTTTCATTTCGCGGCACTCGTCAGCTTCCTCATCAAATCCCCATGCAAAGCGCATGGGATTATGTCCAAAGATCGCACAGCTATTTGTTGTTTCCATCCCGACACCTGCTTTCTCTCTGTAATCTGTGTGCAAATACATTCGTATAAGCGATTCTGCTTTTGAATATTATAGTATTGCTCACAGATTAAATCAATACGATACCATTTCAGACAGAAAGATTTTCTTAGAACCCGTATAATTTGCTTATACGCAGGAGGTGTCCGTGTATGGGTAAAGAAGTTACGTTCAAAAATCACGACCGGTTTATTCATCTTGGCATTGCTATCGCTGCGCTCCGCAAAATGCGCGGAATGTCGCAGGAGCAGCTTGCAGAAAAGGCAGAGATCAGCCGTTCCCTTATCAGTGCCATTGAAGCGCCGGGCGTGGCAAAGAGTTTTTCGCTGGATGTGTTTTTCAATCTTGCCGACGCGCTTGACATTGATCCCGCAGACTTGATAGATGCTTCCGTTTTCCCGGATCGGATCATGCGGAAACAATAAATCTCACCGTGATACGCATTTCGTCAGGATTCTACATTATAATAATTTATGATTTAGTTTGCTTCGCCGCTGAAACGAATACTCGACAAACAATCTGTCCCAAGTTGGGACGCAAAAAAAGCAGGTCATGGACATAGCGTGTCCATGACCTTTATATGTATTAGTCTGCAAAGCAATCCGGTCTTGCCACGGCGGTAAATCCAGCGGAACCGGTGATAACAACGCAATTCGCGCCGCCGCTGCAATGGACGATCAGGAGATTGCCGTCTGCGTCCCTGCCGCCGACGATACCAACGTGTACGTCTGCCGGGTAAAATACAAGGTCGCCCGGCTGTGCGTCGCTCCATGCAATGTTGGTGCAATAGCTGTGCTGCGTGGCAGCGCCACCGCCGCGTCCGGGGTAGTAGCTGCCGTTCGTCGCGTTGTAGAATGTCCAATCGACGAATCCACTGCAATCCAGCCCGAACGGACGTATCGTGCCGGTGGAGCCGCTGCCTGCCGCTGTGACCTCCGTTGGAACGCCCCAACGGTCGTCCCAGCCGAGGGTCAAGCTCTTGCCGCCCCAAAAGTACGACACGCGCCCGACAAGCTGCACCGCCGTTTCCACAACGGCCTTTCGTGCCGGGTCAAGATCATCCGGGAGATTTTCAAGAAGTTCGATTGCGTCCTCCTGTGAAATGGTCAGCGAACCCATTGGAATATTCAAGCTGCCGAGATTTTCAAGCAAAATATCCAGCGCGTCGTTCTGGTATTTTGTAAAAGCGTATATCAGGCGCATTTGCTCGGCGGTTTTGGCCGTGATCGTGATGGTCAGCACAATCCCCGTGTGGCTGTCGTCCACATCGTCGTCCGGATTGCTGTCCGGAACATCAACGGTCTGCGTCGCCGTTGTGATCTCGAACATATCCCAGAATACTTGACGCAGTAATTCCACACGTTCCTCGTCGAGCATGAACACATCTACGCCGTCCTCCGCACCCGCTGTTTTGGACGCGAACACGGCCACAACCTCACGCCAATCCGGGGCCTGTCCGACGATCTGGACAGATGCAAAATCTCCGTTTTGCAATCGCTCCAACTCTGCGTGATACTCGCCCTGAATTTCTGCGATGGCCGTTGCCAGTGGAACGGTATCGTCGCTTTCCTGTTCATCCGCGAAAAGAATCCCCAGCGGCGATGCAAGGAACGCGCCCGCGACAATGACGATGGAAAACACGATAAAAAGCACCGTACCGCCGCCCAGACTGGCAAGGGCGCTTATCAGCTCCTTGACGGCTTTTGCTGCGGCTTCAGCCAGCTTTTTCGCGGCTGCGACGGCTGCTCTGGCCGCGCGGTTGTTGCTCTTTTTAAGCATCTTTCTCTGTGCATCCTGTGTCGCTGCTTTTCGTGCGCGTTTTGTTGCGGTTTTCGATGCTGACGCTTTCGGTGCTGCCTTTGCTGCGCTGATCTGTTCTGTATCTCTCGTCCGAATATCAACGCCGCGCCGGGATTTCTCTCTCGGTGCGGCGTTTGGCTTCGGCATTTCACGGATGGCTGGTAGCTGCTCCGCTGGTGGAGTTTGCGCCGGTTTCGGTGGTTGGACGGGTGGGGCCGGTTTGCCGCTGCCAGCCGTGACCGGCTGACGCTCCGGCGTGATCGTGGGCGCGTCCGAAACAGGCGGCTGCGGTGGAACGGGGGCAGCCGATTCGGATGGATAGATGGATTCGATGGATGGATTTTGAGCGTGCCGTATTTGTGTTTCCACAAAGGCTTGCCGGGCCTGCTCCTGTGGTACGGGCGGTAAATCGTGCGCCTGCGTGACCGCTGGCCGCTCACGAATAGACTGCCCCTTACCGCGCATGGTCGGCGTCGCTTCTTTGCGCGGTGTCCACGCTCCCGACTGCTTTACATGACGAACAGCGGACGGTTTTGCTGGCATGGCTTCGGATTGTTCCTGACTACGGATTTCCGGCGCATCCGGCTTTTCGTGGATCGGCGGCGGTGCGCTCTGCGGCATATCGTCCGCAAGCCGTATTTCCGCCTGCTCCGTGTAAAGATTATCCCGCGCAGGCGGTTTTTCTGCGCGGGATTTCTTTGCCTGCCGCACATACGCGCGTTGCCCTTGCTCCTGCGGCGTGGGTGTCGGTATGCTTTGCGGCTGGTTTGGTTTTGGTCGAGTGCGCAAGTCATCCACGCGCTGGCGTGGCACATTTTCTGCCGTTGGTATGGTCGTTGTGGGATGTTGTGCCTGCTCCGGTGCGGGTGGCGGTGCTGTTGTAGCATCCTTTGCAGCTTGCTGAACATACGCGCGTCGTGCCTGCTCCTGTGGTGTGGGCGCTGGTGCGCTCTGCGGCTGCTTCGGTTCTAACTGGGTGCGCACATCGTCCGTGCGCTGGCGCGGCACATTTTCTCCTGTTGGTACGATCGTAGGATACTGTACCTTTGGCTGTTCCGACGTGATTGGCGGCGCTGGCGTGGCCATTTTTGCGGTTTGCTGGACATAGGCACGGCGGGCCTGCTCCTGCGGTGCGGGTGCTGGTGCGCTCTGCGGCTGCTTTGATTCCGGTCGGTTGCGTATATCCTCCGTGTGCTGACGCGGCGTATTCTCTGTCAACGGCGCAGATGGCGCAACATGACATTCTCGCGTCTGTTCCAGCGTGGTCGATGGCGCTGACACGGATTCCTTTGCGGTTTGCTGGACAAAGGCGCGGTGGGCCTGTTCCTGCGGTGTGGGTGTCGGTGCGCTCTGCGGCGGCGTTGTATCTGGCCGGGTACGCGGTGCGTCTGTTCGTTCTCGCGGTGATTCCGGCGCGTGGTGCGGCTGGGCGGATTGCTCCGGCTGTGCATTTGCGGAAGAATCTGCGGATTCTCTGCGGGCTGGGTGCTGGATCGCACGACGCGGCAGTTGGACAGCTTCATGGACGATTTCGCGGGCGGTCGCTTCTACCTGCTCGGTCGCTGTGCGTTCCGCGCTGTCTGAGCGGTTGGGCTGCTTCGCGCTGTCGCCCAACTCTTTTACAAATTTCTGTACCATCTGCCGCTGCACAGTGGATGCAGCTTGATGTTTCGGTGGCCTGTCTTTCGGGCGGCCGTTTCGTTCTCGAATATCCGGAATAGTAGTCACCTCCGTATTCTGTCCCAAGTTGGGACACGTTTTTTGACGAAAAATGTTTTCAAAAACTTCATTGACATAGTTTCTTCCCGCGCATATAATAATAGTACAAGGTAGGCAACGGCGTGTGTCTGCCGGAGCGTTGAAATAAGGGAGTGTGCCGGTACGCATTGCCTTATGGAGCTTTCAGGAGGGGTTGTGCAGCGAAACCTCAAACCGGCGTAGGCATCAGCCGAAAGAAAATGCTCCGAAAGGCTCCGCGTTTGCGGGGCCTTTCGTTGTATAGAAAGAGAGCTGAGAAAGATCGATTTATTGCAAGAGTGCGCACAGGGCTTTGAGCGCCTGACAAACTGGCAATATCACATGATTGCCGGACGTAAAGGAAAAACCATTGAGTTTACGATTTCCTTTGATCGGGCAGATTTTCACCATTTAGCAGGTTTACATAAGTTGAAAGACAACGCCCGTATCCAGACCGGCCAGCGGGAAGCGGTTATGCTGGATATTCTTGCAGGCAAATTGACGCTGCCGCAGATTCAGAAAAGCGCCTTTTACGGAGAAATGGAACCGCGCCTGCGTCCGCTCTCCATGCTGGAACAGTTTTTGGACAGCAACGACATTATTTTTCGATATAACGCAAAGGCACACGCCTTTTCTCTGATTCAGGCAGATTATTTGCTGCAAAACGATTTTGAAGATAATCCGGTCTATCTGTTCCTCGCCAAGCGAAACAACGACGATACGCAGGTCTGCCGCACGTTTTTCCCGAAATCCGGCACAGACTATGCCGAGGGGCAGCCGCGCTACACGCTGCTGCGTAAGGAAAAGCAGAATCTTGAAACCGGGGATGTCATTGTGCAGTATGACCGGCTGACGCCAAAGCGCCCGAAGGATCAGGACGATATGCGAGAAGAATACGACCTTTCTGCTCTTTCCAATGGACAACTGAACCCTTATATTGACCGATTAAAATAGAATTACATCTCAACGTGAGATTCGTTTCTGTTATAGAAATGCGTCTCACGGTGAGATTTATTTTTGCAGAGCTTCTGCAATTCCCTCCATGATATACTCGGCGCAGGGCAGCGCGACAGAATTTCCAAGCGCGGCATAGCGGCTGGAGCTTCGGATTTCTTCACCATCCGCGCCGTACTTTGTCCAGTCTGGCGGCAGCCCCATCAGGCGTTCACTTTCCGCTTCAGTCGGATAGCGGATACAGCCGGAAAGCGGATCGTCCTCATAATAATACGCAAACGCATTTCGGTCGGACGCTAATAGAGTGGGAAACACATCTGTTCGCTTTCCGAAACTCTGGACGAATTGCCGCCTGTTTTGGTTTGCGGCTGCTCCACGCATACGGCATCCGTAAAATGGCAGAATGACGGGTATCTGCCGCCCTGCTTCAGAAGAAGCGCCTCTATGATCTTCGGCGGCGGGCAGCCCGCCCGCGCCGCAAGTCGGAGTATCCGCGTACATTGGCCGGGCGTTAAATAATATCTCTGCGGCACGCTGGCCTGTAAAATCTGCCACAACAAAGACTCTTTCCCGACGGGCCAGCCGGGGCCGCGCCCAATACTGCGCGTCCATGACACGCCATGCCAGATCACACCGTCGCCCTCGCACCACTCCGGCATCTGCCCAGTGTCCAGAATCAGGCATTGGAATTTCGGCACCCGTAAAAGATCGCAGTACGGCAAGATAGTCGCTTTTATCGCTCGATAGCATAGCTCCGACGACGTTCTCCCATAAAATGACAGCTGGATATAGCCCTCCACTGGCATCCCTCATTTCCTCAATAATACGAATTGCCTGATAAAACAGGCTGGATTTTGCACCTGTCAAGCCATCCCGCGGGCCGATGGATGACATATTTTGGCAAGGAGAGCCAAACGTAATAACATGGACGGCGGGAATTTTCCTGCCGTCCAGCTTTGTTATATCGCCAAGATGCACCATCTCCGGGAAGTGGCGCTTTGTGATGGAGATAGCGTCCGGTACGATCTCACTCGCCCAGACGGGCGTGATGCCGTGTCTGCTTGCTGCCAGCGGAAACACACCGATACCGTCAAATAGACTTCCGAGCGTAATTGTCATGTCAGATTTTCTCCCGGCGTCGTTGTCATTAGTTTGTATAGCTCTGTCTGGCGGGGAATCGTGTTGACGAAAGGCACGATGCTGCCGCCCATGCGCAGCAGACCGTGCCCGGCTTCGGCGTTTGTGATATAGCTGAGCTGCGTATCGGAAATGTGGAGCAGCTTCGACAGCTCTGCGCGGTCGGTTGCCGCCTGATTGAACAGCAGCAGAAATTCCGAGTTGGCGAACATCAGACGCGCGGTTTCGGATTTCAGACATTCCTCCACATTCTGCGATGCCGCCGTCAGCGCCGCGCCATATTTGCGGAACCGCTTCCACGCACGGTAAAGAATTTCGCCGGAGTATTTATATTTGAAATACAAATACACTTCGTCGAGGAATACCCAGGTATATTTGCCGCGCTTACGGTTCTCCATGACGCGGTTCTGAATGGCTTCGAGTGCTACGACCAGAGCGGTCGGGCGGAGCTGTTCACCCATCTCATACAAATCAAGCACGACGATGCGGTTGTTAATATCCACGTTCGTCGGGTGCGCGAACACGTTCAAGCTGCCCTCCGTAATAAGCTCTGCCGCCAGCGCGATTTCCCGCGCTTCGGGGTCTGGCTGTTGCAGCACCTCCGTGCGCCAGTCAGACAGCAGCGGCATAGGCAGCGCACCTTTCGCATGGAAATAGTTTTGATACACGCTTGCCGTACACCGGTCAATGATGGATTTCTGGCTGCCGGACAATAACCCCGCGCCCATTTGCTGTTCAAGAATACTTGTAATCAGCTCGGATTTCATGGCAATCGGATTCTCGCCATCCTCATAGCCGTCCTGCAAATCTAACGGATTGATATGGTGCTGGCTGTTCGGGGAGATTTCAATGACCTCGCCGCCCAACGCCCGTGCGATGGGCGCGTATTCGCGTTCGGCATCAATGATGATAATGTCGTCGTTGGTGGACAGCGCGACGTTTGCGATGGTATTTTTCATTGCCACGGATTTGCCCGAACCGGACACGCCGAGATAGAACGCATGGGGTGAAATGAGCCGCTTGCGGTCACAAATCAAGAGATTTTTGGAAATGGCGTTGACGCCGTAATACAAGCCGCCGGGGTCTTGGATTTCCTGCGCCCGGAACGGCATGAGAACAGCGCAGCTTTCCGTCGTGAGCGTCCGCAAAGCATGGATACGCCGCAGGCCATACGGCAAAACAGTGTTCAGGCCGTCCTCCTGTTGGTATCGTAAAACGGAAAAACCACATAGCTTTTCCTGCGCGATGGATTGCAGCGTTTGCGTGTCCGCGTCAAGCTGCTCCAAGCTGTCCGCGATGTGAACGAGCGTCACACAGGCAAACATGAGCCGCTGGTCGCGGGCGGTGAGATCTTCCAACAGGTCTTTCGATTCGGTGCGCATTTGCTCCAAGTCATACGGAACCGTCGCGGTGAAGTTGTTCTGCCGGTTCTGGCGTTGCTGCCATCTGGTTATGTCCGTTTCCACGCCGAGGATTCGGCTTTGCACCTCACGCACAGCTTCTTCGGTGGGAATCGGAAGAATGTCAATGGACAGCAGCAGGTTTCTGGAGAAGTCAGACAGGTCTTTTATCATTTCGTCACTGATAAAGGATGCGTAGTCGCGCATAAAAAGCACCCGTCCGAACTTACCGCCCATTTCAAAATACCCGGCACGGAATTGCAGCCCGTCCGGGCAGATCAGGTCGCGGAAGTCGATGCCGCGCTTGATATTTGCCGACAAATCGAACCGGAACGATGCTTCTTCGCCCGGTCGGAAGAAGTCATGCAGGAGCCGCAGCCGGTCGGCGCAGGAAATGGCGTATGCCCCGGAATCCAGCCGCCCGAAACTGGCAGACAGGTTGGTATCGACGCGGCGGAAATAGGCGCGGGTCTGCTCGATCTTCCGTAAGCCGATTGACAGTGTGATGTACTTTTCCTGCACCAGATTGTTGCTTTCAGCCGCTTTGTCCAAGATGATCTGGTTGTACTCGCCGCGATAGTAGTCCAAACCGTCGCTGCACTCCGGCATGAGCATCGTGCGCTGGAAGTCAACCGGATTCAGGCGGCGGTTGATGATCGTGATTTTCGCGGTCGCGTCGGTTGGCAGACTGTTCAGCACTGCGCCATACGAACGAAAGATACTGCGCCGGTCGTCCAGTGACGATGCGGCGTAATTTATATCCGAAAACCGCCATGTTTTACTGTACTTCTGCCCGACCTGCCAGATACCGTCCGTGTAGATGCGGCGGACAGGGATGGACTGTTGGACACTGTGGAGAATCCGAAAAGAATCTTTTTCGCTGCGGTTTGCAGCCAACAACGATTTCATCATTCCAATGTGTCCTCCATAATGCTTGCAAAGACTTCCTCATGCAGATTCACGGAATCGAACCGGCGCGGGCCTGCGCAGAGAATTTCAGACTTCACAAACGCCCAGAGAAACTGCTCTAAGCTCATGCCGTTGTAATGAAAAAATCCCGCGATAGCGACTGGCGCCGCTACCAGCAGGCAGAGCCAGCTTGCGGCTTCTTTTCCGATGATATTTCCTAAACCGAGATAGATGCCAGCCGCCAGACCGACGGCAAGAATTGCGCAAATAAACTGCCGCGCAGACAGGCCGAAAAAGATGGTTTCCCGGTGTGCGCGGATCTCTTTTGGAATTTTGACTTCTATGATAATCACCCCTAAATTGTTGAAAATTTGACAAGAAAAACGGAATATAAGATAATATTAGTATGGAAAATATTTATAAAAGGAGAAAATACTATGGCTTCTGCATTACCTCTGTTCCGTACTATTGGACACCAGCTTCTAATCGTTTCCCTTGTGATCCTCAGTCTGCCGATTGTCGTTCGTATCCTCTGGAAATTACGCTTGTTTCCGCTCGGCTGCTACTTTGTAGCTACAAAGCTGTTCTGGCCGCGCTGGGCGACGGCGCACCGAACAGCCTGCATTTTGATCTTTGTCGGCTGTGTGCTGTTCTTCCTTCTGTACTGGATCGTGCGCTTCATCCGGCAAAAGCGGGAGGAACAGATCATGGCAGAGTTTCTTCATCGCTATACAAAAGACCTGAAGCCGGGGGAATCCCGAACGCTTGAATTTCTGTGAACGGATATAAAGAATTGCGTCCCAAGTCGGGACGCAATTCTTTTATGCGCCGAGCATTTCATGTACCAGCCGGTCAGACCCTTTGACAAGCCCGGTCAACACCAGCATATTGAACATGAGCTGTCCGAGGTATTGCCAGACCATCGTGACGGCGGGCAGCGATTCGTCCAGCGCCGTACTGCCGCCTGACAGGAACGCCGAGTAGATCACGCAGGACAGCACAATGACCGCACCCTCCATGCACACGCCGACGTAGCTTTTTAGGAACGTTTGCCCGGTTCTGGACGTAGCTTCTCCCGCGAATGATGCCAGCGGCAAGGGGGCAATCGCGGTGTAAATAAAAATTTTGAAAAAACGGCCATAGACGGTCAGAATCAGCACAAAGGACAGGACCGTAATCAGCAGGCTTCCAAGCAGCGACACCAGCCAGAGCGGAATGGACTCCAGAAAGCTCACATCTTCAATGGCTTCTACGATCTTGTCTGGAAGCGTTGCCGTTGTAGAGATCGACGCACCGATGCCGCCCATGACGGTGCTGACCACACCGCCGCAGATTTTATAGATGGCGGTTATCAGCTCCAGCGACGAGCCGACCGCCACTTTCGCCAGCAGAAACCGGATAAAATGCCGCAGGGCAAATTCCGGTCTTTGCAGTTCCCGGAAGCTGGCCGCCGAGCGGAACACACCCATTGCAAAAAACAGCACCAGCAGACCATATCCGAAGCCTACCAGCGCGTTGTGGATGCTGACAATGACTGTCCATATCTCGCCGCCGCGAAAGCTCTCCGGCGTTTGTGAAACAAGTGACCAGATTTCAGCCAGTTTGTCATTCCAGTTGCTTAAAGCATCTTCAAGGGTCGATATGACCCAGTTGTCATTCACATGATTTCATCTCCAATCTATTCAGCATAGAAAAACCAGCCTCTTATGAAAAGAGACTGGTTTCTATGCGTGATGCAGTTAATACAAAAGCTGCGGGTAATCTGTTTTGCCGTTTACGATGCGGTAGATATAGACGGCTTTTTCACTGTCAATGACCTTGTAGACACATACATAATCGCGGCAAATGACCTTCCGGAACTCCCGTTCTGCCAGCACCATATCCGGGTGCAGTGCGCCGGAATACGGAAACGTCCGCAGCAGGTCCACGGTATGTAGAATCTCGCCAATGAACTTTTCAGCGGAATCCGCACCGGCCAGCCCAAGATAAAGTTGCGCAATGCTCTCCAAATCACGCATGGCAGCGCGCAGATATTTAATCTGATACTCTTGCTGCATCGAAGATCTCCTTCATTCTGCTGCGCACCTGCTCCGGAGAATATGTCGGCGCACCGCTCAGACGATCCAGCTCCGCTTCCAGAACGCTCGCCCGGTGTGCCAGCATCTTTTCGCGCTGCTCATAGGCTTCAATGCTCTGAATGA